>Ga0326728_10009710_pt1 | contig 22985 bp, 19 predicted proteins | sample MB3enrmetagenome_FD_207602 | JGI IMG/M metagenome (GOLD analysis project Ga0326728, IMG submission 207602) | Lab enriched peat soil microbial communities from McLean, Ithaca, NY, United States - MB31MN | ecosystem: Environmental > Terrestrial > Soil > Wetlands > Peat | place: USA: New York... | reverse complement strand
TAGTATCGGTAGCCAGACCGGTCCAACTCGTCGAGATGCTTGAGCATCGGCCGTGCGTCTCGCGTCCAGAAGACGATGACATCGACATCGGCGCAGGTCAGATCGACGCGGGAGAACATGGAGCCGTTGAAAGGATTCTGGACGAGAGCGTAGCCTTCCCTGATCCGGTTGATGAACCAGTCTGAATAGAATGCGGGGATGTCGGTTCTCCGGCTCGCTGAAATGATCGTGCCCATGGTCAAATACTCCTGTGTCTCGAAAGAGAGTACCCCGTTGCCATTTCCATTTCAAGGGTGCGACGCGGCCAGTGGTAGGCAGGCCGCACGCCGAACGATCCGAAGGTCGTGGAGCAGACCCCGAAGGCTTCCTGCCGAGGTGGTTTGGAGGCGAGCGAAGCGAGTCTCTGGGCCGATGTGACTGACAAGGCAGCAGAAGGGTCGGTAGAGATGAATGTGGGCGGCGGGAAACCGATCCAGGAGGAAGGCTGGCGCGACGCCAACGCAAATTTTGTTACGGACTTCTGCAACCGCGATCCCATCTCCGGCTTCCCCGTGTTCAAGGCCCTGCTCTGTGAGATCGAAAAGGCCTGACGGCGGAAGATAGACCAGTGTCGCTTCGCCATTGACTCAATCGGGGCTAAAAGAGGATGAGCCGGCCCTTTCCTTTATCGGTTGGGCTCAAGACCAGGGAATATACCCCACGTATTACCCCAAGTCAAACAAAATGGGGCAAGCGCTTCTTGATTTATCCCGCCTTCCACGATAGAGTAAATAGTGGCCGCCGAAAGACCCCGACTTCTCATAAACGTACCGTACGACATGGTGCAGGAAAACCTGGCCAGGCTCACCGCCCTCGGCGTGGGTGCCGAGATCTACCTCGACAACCGGGCCGTGGGCGAGGTAGGCGTGGATGACGCCCGGAAGGTCGGTCGCGAGCTCATGGAGAGGGGCATCCTGTGCACCGTCCATGCCCCTTACATGGATTTGAGCCCGGGCGGAGTCGACCGGGACGTACGCCGCCTGACCCAGGAGAAACTGAAGAAGGCCGCCGATATATCCCTTGCCCTGGGCGCCGCGGGCGTCGTTTGCCACGGCGGCTATGACAAATGGCGGTTTGACGACCATGAGGAGTGGTGGCTGGAGAGCAGCGTAGAGACGTGGGGCGCCGTCCTCAAAGATGCGGGCGACGACCTGCCCGTCATCATAGAGAATATCTTCGAGGAGACGCCGGCCACCCTCATCGCCCTTTTCGATCATTTCAGGGAAAAGAACCTTTGGTTCTGTTTTGATACAGGCCATTTCAACCTGTTCACCGCGGTGCCCCTCGAAAGCTGGCTCGCGCCCCTGAAGGGAAGGCTCAAGGAGTTTCACATCCACGACAACCACGGCAGGAGCGACGAGCACCTGCCGGTCGGACAGGGAACTTTCCCTTTCCGGGAATTGAGACATCTTACGAGATCGTTACACGAGGTTCTATTCACCGCGGAGGCCGCAGACGTCGACTCGGCCATGGAGACCATACGGTGCGCTAAGGAGTTTCTATACTAAGATGGTACCGGGTGAGAAGCTGAAGGCCCGCCTGAAGGCCGAGACGGGCAAGGACGTCGTGGTGCACGTGGTGGACGTCTACACGGTCGACGCCGGGTTGAGCGCCGATGTCGTGGAGAGGCTGAAGACAGATGTCTTCGTAGACCCCGTGCTCCAGCAAGGCTATGCAGGCGCTCCGGTGCTTTTCGACGCGGACTGGGTGATCGAGGTGGGCTTCAAGCCGGGCGTGACTGACAATGTCGGAAGGACAGCCCGGGAGGTCATCGAGGCTGTCTCGGACCATCCGTTCGGAGAGGATGAGGCGGTCTATACCTCCAGGATGTACTTCATGAAAGGTCCCCTCACGAAAGAGGAGATCGTTAAGACAGCCGAAGGAATCCTCGCCAACACGCTCATCAACCGGTACGCGTTCAAGGGCATGGAAGACTACCGCAGGGACGGAGGCATGGGCACATCCGTGCCGCGGGTGACCTCCGGCCACAAGCCTGTCGTCGAATCCTTCGATCTCACCATGGATATTCTTGAGCTTCTCAAGATCAACCGGGAGCGCACGTGGGCCCTTTCCCGCGACGAGTTGGTCACGATCAGGGACTATTTTCAAAGAGAAGAAGTGGTGCGGCAGAGAACGGCTGCGGGTCTCACCGCCCAGGCCACCGACGTGGAGATGGAGGCCCTTGCCCAGACGTGGTCGGAGCACTGCAAGCACAAGATATTCAACGCAATAATAGACTATCGGGAAGACGGCCGGACTCAGACGATCGACAGCCTCTTCAAGACCTACGTCGCAGGCTCCACCAACGCCATTCGCGAGGCCCTCGGCAAGGACGATTTCTGTCTCTCCGTGTTCAAGGACAATTCCGGCATCATCAAGCTCAACGAGAAGCAGAGCCTCGCCTACAAGGTGGAGACCCACAACACGCCGTCTGCCCTCGACCCTTACGGCGGAGCCTTAACCGGCATCGTCGGCGTGAACAGGGACCCCTTCGGCTCAGGAAAGGGGGCTCGTCTCCTCTTCAACACCGATATCTTCTGTTTCGCGCCCCCGGACTACATTGGTGAGATACCCCCGAGACTCCTTCACCCAAGGAGGGTCCTCGACGGCGTGAGGGAGGGCGTGGAGCATGGGGGCAACAAGAGCGGCATCCCCACGGTCAACGGCTCCCTCGTCTTCGACGAGAGCTTCCTGGGCAAGCCCCTTGTCTATTGCGGTACGTGCGGCATCATGCCGGCCGTGATAAACGGTGAGCCGAGCTACATGAAAAGGGCGAAAAACGGCGACTTTATCGTCATGTCTGGCGGCAGGATAGGCAAGGACGGTATTCACGGGGCCACTTTTTCCTCCGAGGAGCTTTCCGAGGCCTCCCCCACGAGCGCGGTTCAGATTGGGGATCCCATCACCCAGAAGAGGATGACCGATTTTCTCCTCATCGCCCGGGATGAGGGCCTCTACGATTCGATCACGGATGACGGGGCAGGAGGCCTCTCGTCATCCATCGGGGAGATGGCGGAGGACACCGACGGGTGCGTCGTCGATTTGGAGAAGGCTCCCCTCAAGTATCACGGACTCGATCCGTGGGAGATCCTCTTGAGCGAGGCCCAGGAGCGCATGACCCTAGCGGTAAGCCCGGACAAGATCGATAGGTTTCTCGACCTTTCCCGGCAGATGGGCGTCCTCTCCACGGTGCTCGGCCGGTTCATCGATTCGGGCAAGTTCCACGTCAGGTACGAGGGGAAGACAATCGCTTACCTGGACATGGATTTCCTCCACAACGGCCTGCCGCGCATGAACCTGCGCGCCACATGGGAAAGAAGGATCGTGGACGAAGCACCGCCTGCCGAGCCCAAGGACTATAACGGCATGCTCCTCGCCGTTCTGAGACGGTGGAATATCTGCAGCAAGCAATACGTGGTGCGCCAATACGACCACGAGGTGCAGGCAGGAAGCGTGGTGAAGCCTCTCACGGGCAGGGAGAACGACGGCCCCACGGACGCCGCCGTGGTGAGACCCGATTTGTCGAGCATGGAAGGCGTGGTGGTGAGCCACGGCATATGCCCGAAATACAGCCGCTTTGACACCTATCACATGGCGGCGTGCGCCATAGACGAAGCGATCAGGAACAATATCGCGTCCGGAGGCAGCCTCGACCGCATGGCTTTGCTCGACAATTTCTGCTGGTGCGACCCTGTCGTCTCAGAGAGAAACCCCGACGGCGAGTACAAGCTCGCCCAGCTCGTAAGGGCGAACATGGCCCTCCATGACTACACGAAGATCTTCAAGACGCCGTGTATCTCGGGCAAGGACAGCATGAAGAACGATTACGTGAATGGGGACACGAAGATATCGATTCCTCCCACCCTCCTCATCTCGGCGATTTCGCGGATGCGCGACGTGAGGCGCGCACTCACCATGGATTTCAAGGAGCCGGGAGATCTGATCGTGCTTCTCGGGAAGACCTTCTGCGAGCTTGCGGGCTCGGAGTACTTCTCCGAGCTGGGCCTCGTGGGGAACATACCGCCAAAGGTGGACGGCAAGCAGGCTTTTCGGACATACCGTGCCCTGGAGAAGGCAATCCGCATGGGTCTCGTGCGCTCAGCCCATGACGTATCCGACGGTGGTTTGGCAGTTACCCTTTCGGAGAGCGCTTTTGCAGGGGGGCTCGGGGCCGAGGTCGACCTGAAGGCCGTGCCCCAGGCAGGGGTGTTCAGGGATGATTACTTGCTCTTTTCCGAATCTCAGAGCAGGCTGGTGGTGTCGGTGAAAGAGGTCGATCTAGAGAAATTCAGCCGCCTGTTCCGCTCTGTTCCCCATGGGATCATCGGCAGGGTCGTCACAACGCCGCGCCTCACTATAAAGGGCCTGTACGGGACCTCCATCATAGACGCGGAATTGTCGCGCCTGAAGGCAAGCTGGCTCTCCCCCTTCAACAAGCTCTACGGATAGGAGGCCCCCTTGTGGGGGACCCCTGTCGCCGCGAGAGGACCGAGGGGGAAAGAGGGGCTCACCTCTTCCTAAGCAATGACCTTATCGGCCAGCCGCAGGAATGCGCGAACAGCGGCTTCCAGGGCTGCTTCTGAAGTGTTCTCCTGTATGCAGTGGGACAACCCCTTCTCGGATAACGCGAACATCATGATCGACGGCACTATTCTCGCCATCTCCGCCGCGTCGTGGAGCGGCCCGGAGTAGATCGTCGTCGGTTCGCCTGTTTCCTCCGCCACTGCCTGTTTGCAAAGATCTGCCAGACGGGCGTCGAAAATCGTCGGGGCGATGGTCCAGATCTTTTCCCACCTCACCCCCACCGAATGCGCAGCACCGGCCGCACCAACTGCGCCCCGAGCTTCTTCCTGCATATTCTTCAGCTTCGAAGCATCGATCGATCGCTGGTCTAATGAAATAATGCACGTTTCAGGGACGATCGTCACCACGTCCGGCTTGACGCTGACCTTGCCGACTGTACACACACCGTCATACTTCAGGGCTATCTCCCTGAATGCCAGGGCTGCCTGCGCCGCCGCCAGAAAGGCGTCCTGACGCATCAGAATAGGAAACGAGCCGGCGTGCGCCGCCTGTCCCTTGAACTCGACAAACCAGCGCTCACAGCCGGTGATGCCATAAACGCAGGCTACCTGCTTTCCCATCTGCTCCAGCTTCGGTCCCTGCTCGATGTGCAGCTCAAGGTAGGCCCCGAGGTTTTTCTGTGTGAGCTGCTCGTGGGCGCCCTTCATCGAATCGACCTTTACATCGTATTTCGCCAAAGCGTCGACTAACTTCACGCCGCTGTTGTCTACGCGGTTGATTATGTCGACAACGTCCAGCGTGCCGCCGGCAGCCGACGAACCCATCAGGCTCCGGCCGAAACGGGCGCCTTCCTCATCCGCCCAACTAACGACATAGATCGTCTTTGCCGGCGCGGCAACGCCCTTGCCGTAACGGCGCAAGACCTCCAGCGCCCCGAGGACCCCCAGACAGCCGTCCAGCCACCCACCATTGGGAACGCAGTCCAAATGGCTGCCCACTGCCACGGCTCCCGGACCGGTTCCTGAGATTTTCGCCCAGGAGTTCCCCGCCATATCGACGGTCACCTCGGCGCCTGCCTCTTGCGCTTTGGCCGCAAACCAATCCCTCGCCTTCTGCCACGTCGGCGTCCAGGCAACGCGCTGCGCGCCAAGCTCATCGGACGTCAACGCCGCCAGCTCCCTCAGATCGGCCACCACCCGCTTTGCGCTTTCAAACAAATCGCCGCTCATATACCTTCCTCCCGTTTCTCCGGCACACGGCAAGGCCCTGTCCGGACCATGCTTCGAGTTTACTCCACGTCCTCCACAACGTATGTTTCCGGACGACGATCCCTGTAGAACTGCCACCGGTTGCGCACTTCCCTTATGAAGTCGAGGTCGAGGTCGGCAACAACCAGCTCATCCTTGTCCCTGCTGCCGCAGGCGATGATCTCTCCCGTCGGATTGCAGAAATAGCTGTTCCCGTAGAATTCTCCCATGTTCCAGGGCGGCTCGACGCCGACCCGGTTGTTCGCGCCGACAAAGAGCACATTGGCCACGGCTTGCGCCGGCTGTTCCAACTTCCAGAGGTATTCCGAGGTCCCAGCCGTGGTCGCGGACGGGTTGAAGAGTATTTCCGCGCCCTTCAAGCCCAACATGCGGGCACATTCCGGAAAGTGACGGTCGTAACACGTATAAACGCCTATTTTCGCGTAGGCCGTCTCAAAAACCGGCCAACCGGAGTTCCCTGGCTTGAAGTAGTACTTCTCCCAGAATCCCCAGCCGTCCTTTGTGCCGACGTGAGGTATATGGGTCTTGCGATACTTGCCGAGATATGCGCCATCGGCGTCGATCACGGCCGTGGTATTGAAATAGACCCCCGTGATCGCCTCTTCGTAAATAGGGACCACAAGGACCATGTGGTGTTTCTGCGCCATTTCCTGCATGAGCTTGACGGTCGGACCGTCGGGAACGGGCTCGGCGGCGTCATACCACTTGGTGATCTGCTCTGCACAAAAATAGGGCCCGTAAAACAGCTCCTGGAAGCACAGGATCCGCACTCCCTTTCCCGCTGCCTCATCGATCAGCTTCAAGTGTTTCTCAATGGCAGACTTCTTGTGTTTTTCCACCGGCTCGTTCCCATCGACATCATGATGGGTTTGCGTCAGACCACAGCGAACGATGCGACTCATACCAGACCCCCTTATAGTAATCTCAAAAGCACCTAGGCGAGATAAGTATCCGCTACCGAAAGGGCCTTGTCGATGGCCTTGAACCCTTCGGCCATCTGCTCGGCGTTGATGATGATCGGCGGGACCACGAACATGTAATTCCACCGGAGATACATGTAAACTCCCTCGTCCGTCAACGTCTTCCCCACGGCCGACATCACCTCGCCGGTCGCATTCCACGGGACGATGGGCTCCCTGGTTTCCCGGTTCTTGACGAGCTCGATACATCCGAACAGCCCTTGATTACGCACGTCGCCGACGCACGGGTGCTTGGCCTTCATCTCCTCCATGAGCTTTGCTGCGATGGCGCCCATGTTCCGGGCATTCTCTATCAGCTTCTCCTCTTGATATGCCTTGATCGTAGCCACCGCGGCCGCGCAGGCGAGCGGATGTCCGCTGTACGTCAGGCCGATATAGAGGAACCGGTCCTTGAGCGTATTGAAGATATCATCGGAGATTCCGACCGCCCCGAGGGGCACGTACCCGGAATTGATCCCTTTTGCCATGGTGATGATATCCGGTTCCACGTCGAAGACATCAATGCCGAACCATTCCCCGCACCGGCCGAATCCGCTCATGACCTCATCTGCAATGAGCAGAATGCCGTACTTGTCACAGATGGCCCGGAGCTGCGTCATGTATTCTTTCGGGGGGATGAAGACGCCGTTGCTTCCGGTAATCGGCTCGATGATGATGCCGGCCACGGTATCAGGGTTCTCGTAGAGAATGGTCTCTTCCACATGGCTGGCGCATTCGATGCGGCACTTCCCGTACACGTGCCCGAAGGTGCAGCGGTAGCAATAAGGGTCGTAGACCTTGAGCACTCCGGGGATTCCCGGCTCTACCGGAGGACGCCGCGGGTCTCCCGTGAGTGTGATGGCGCCGTAGGTGGCTCCGTGGTAGGAGCGGTAGCGGGAGATGATCTTCTGCCGTTTCGTTGCGAACCGGGCAATCTTGATGGCGTTCTCGTTCGCTTCCGCCCCGCCGTTGGTGAAGAAAAACTTGTTGATCTTGGGCATCGTCACCGTACTCAACAGCGCGGCAAGGGTGCTGCGCGATTCCGTCGCGATCGAAGGCGCGATGTAACAGAGCTTATCGGCCTGTTCCTTAATGGCTTGCACTACTTTGGGATGTTGGTGCCCGATGTTGGAATTCACCAATTGAGAAGCCATGTCGAGATATCGTTTCCCGGAGCTGTCCCAGAAATAGACTCCGCTGGCCTTGTTCACGACCATTGGATCGAGTTTGCTCTGAACGGACCAGGAATGGATAACATGGGCCCGGTCGGCCCTGTAGGCCTCATTGGCCAGCATCGGATTGTTCGACTCAATACTCATCTTAGTATGCCTCCTCATTGTAGCAACGATCTGGTACGCCCACTCCTTCCGGATCAAAAAAATGAGTGAACCGGTAAAAGTCCCGCGCCCTTAAGCGACGGCGCGGGACCTTACAGGCGTAAGTTCAATCAACATGGTACGGTTTACAGTTTTCGCTCCACGAAGCGTCCCCAGCCCTTTGACCCGGTAAGCTTCCCATTGTCGCATACGATGGCGCCGCGAGCCATAGTCAGAACCGGCGCCCCCGTCACTTCCAGCCCTTCGTAGGGCGAATAGTCGTTCTTGGTATGGAGCGTCGCAGTGCCGAGACGTTTCCGCAAATTGGGGTCGAAAATCACCAGATCGGCGTCCTTTCCGACCTCTATGGCCCCTTTCCGTCCCAGCCCGAAGATCTTGGCCGGATTCTGGGACGTCACTTCGACCATTTTTTCAAGGGTGATCCTTCCTTTCAGGACCCCTTCGGAGTGCAACAGCATGAGCGTGGTTTCCACCCCCGGGGCACCGTTCGGGATCTTGTCGAAGCCGGCTATCCCCAGCTTCTTCTGGTCCATGGAGAAAGGACAATGGTCGGAGCCCACCACGCGAATCTCGCCGGCAGCAAGGCCCTTCCAGAGGGCTTCGCGATCCCCGTCGGACCGTAGGGGCGGCGACATAACGTACTTGGCCCCGTTGAAATCGGACTCGAGGTATCTTTCCTTCGTCAAAAGCAGATACTGCGGACAGGTCTCGCACATGATGGGATAACCCTGCCTCTGCGCCTGCCTGATCTTCTCAAGTCCCTTGGCGGTGGACAGATGAACCACATACAACTTGCCTTCCCCAACTTGTGCCCACATGATTGCCCGGCCCACTGCTTCCGCCTCCACGTAATCGGGCCGGCTCACCTCGTGATACTTGGGTTCGATGTGCCCCGCCGCCAGGAGTTCCGCCACGTTGCGGGTGACGAGGTTGATGTTTTCCGCATGGACACCGATCATGCCGCCGTTCTTGCTGGCCTTCTTGATCGCATTGAGTAGGGTATAGTCGTCCGCCGCCCAATCCGGATAGACCATGAACAACTTGAAGGTCGGGCACCCGGCCTTGATGATGTCCACCATTTCTTCAAGGGCGGCAGGGGTAAAATCGGTGATCGAGACGTGGAGGCCGTAGTCGATATAGACCAGGCCGTCCGCCAGGGCCCGCCGCTTCGACACCGTCTGGGCCAGGCTCTCCCCCTTTGCCTGAATGGCAAAATCGATTATCGTGGTAACCCCCCCAAATGCCGCGGCCGCGGTTCCATCCGCAAAATCATCGGAAGAGACCGTGCCGCCGAAAGGCAGGGCCATATGGGTATGTACGTCGATCGCCCCGGGAAGAAGGTACTTCCCGGCGGCGTCGATAACCTTCACGTTGTCGCCTTCTTCCGACAGTCGTGCGCCGATCGCCTGGACAACGCCGTCGCCGACCAGTACGTCCGCCTTAAAGGTATTCGCGGCCGTCACGACGACCCCATTCCGGATCAAGTATTTCATAGCTGTTTCCCCCTTAAGCAACGTCTTCTTTAGTGAAGATGCGCCGGCCTCATCTGGATGGCCCCTGTCGCGCACACGTGGCTGCATAGGGAACATCCGTCACAACGGCTAGTGTCGATTACCACCTGATGGTCTTCCAGGGTGATCGCCTGATAGCCCGATTCGCCGCATGCCGAGACGCATTTTCCACACTCGGAACAGTTCTCCGGAGCGGCCCAATTTGCCCTGGCCGCGTACCGCCGGCTCAATTGCTCGTGAGAGCCAAGTTTCTTGACTGCCGCTCCGACAAGCGGCTCGGGGCTCTCAAAGCCTTTCTGCACCAGGTACTTCCGTAAGCCGTCCTGCAAAGAGCGGATAATGCCGACGCCCTTCAGCATCACCTCGGTGCAGACTTGGACCGCTCCTGCTCCGGCTGCGAGGTATTCTGCAGCATCGCGCCAGGAGCAAATCCCACCCATGCCCATGACGGGCACCGCCACACACTGTGCTATCTGAGCTACGCAGCGCAAGCCGATGGGCTTGATGGCATACCCCGAATAGCCTCCGTACGTGGAATAGCCGTCGACAGAAGGCACGGGGTCGAGAGAATCCAGATCGACCCCGATGAGGCACTGGACGGTATTGATGGCGGCAAGCATGTCGGCTCCTGCGCCAACCGCCGCCCGGGCAATAATCTGAATGTCCGTGACATTGGGCGACAGTTTCACTATGACCGGTATTTTGACCGCCTCTTTGACCCAACGGGTAATGGTTGCCGTGATCTCCGGGTCTTGTCCGATGGCCGAGCCGAGTCCCTGCTCCGGCATGCCGTGTGGACAGGAGAAATTCAACTCCAGGGCGTCCGCCCCTGCGTGCTCCATCTGGCGCGCGAGGGTTTGCCACGAACCCTTCTCCCGATCGGCCATGATGCTCGCGATGAGCACTTTGTGGGGATATTCTTTCTTCAGCTTCTCTACCTCGGTCTGCCAATATGCCACCGGCTTCTTGCTTATGAGCTCGATGTTCTCGAATCCCACTATTGCGCCGTCCCCGCCCTTCACGACGCCGAACCGGGGGCTGACATCAGCGACCTCGATGTTATCGGGGTTGATCGTTTTTGTGACTGCTCCCCCCCATCCAAGACCGAGGGCCTTGCGGATGAAATCGCCTTCGGCGGTTGGGGGCCCCGACGCCAAAAGGAACGGGTTCTCAAGCTGCAGGTTGCCGCATTTCAGCTTCAACCTGGAATCGTTCTGGCTCATTTTCCTCACCTCTTCGGGTTATGCTTTCTACCTCCGTCCGTACTCTATACTGCCGGCGCGACTTTCCTCTCCTTGGCTGCCTCCTGCATCTCCTTACTCATACTGAAGCTATAGACGATGAAGGCTGCGGCGAAACCGACGAACCAGGCATAATCGAAGAGTATCTTCAAGCCGGGGATGAGCTTGCCAATGAGGGCCACGACGACGCCAACCACGAGCGCAATGATTGCCTTGCTGTTGAAGCCTCCGGAGTATGCGTAAGTCCCCTCTCTCTTGTAGAGGTCTGGCAAGTGAAGGTTCCTCCTCCTGACGACCCAGTAGTCGGCGATGATAACGCCCGCGATAGGCCCGAGAAAGCCGGAATAGGTGCCGAGCCAGCCGAAGATGTAGCCGCTCGGGTCTGCGAGGAGCTTCCAGGGCTGGATGAGGATGCCGATGATGCCCGTGATCAGCCCGCCCAGCCTAAAGCTGATGTATTTCGGTATGAGGTTGGAGAAGTCGTTCGCCGGAGAGACGACATTGGCCGCGATATTCACCGAGAGGGTGGCCACGATGACGCCGAAGAACCCGAGGAGCAGCACAAAGGTGTTGGAGAAACGGCTGATCACCTCAACCGGGTCCCACATGGCTTTGCCGTACAGCAGGACCGTGGCCGACGTAATAATGACGCCCATGGCCGAAAAGACGAGCATGGTGGGCGGCAGGCCGATGGATTGGCCGATCATCTGCTTTTTCTGGTCTTTTGCGAAGCGCGTAAAGTCCGGGATGTTCAGGGCGAGGGTCGCCCAGAACCCGACCATACCGGTGAGGGAAGGAATGAATACGGCGAAGAATTCACCGAAGCTCTTGAATTTGCTCGGCTCAGCGAGCAGGGGACCGAATCCGTGAACAGAGGCGATCATCCAGATCACGAGGACCAGGGCCAGGGCGATGACCACGGGTGCCGCCCAGTTCTCGAACCTTCGAATCAGGTCCATGCCCCTATAGATGATGTAGATCTGAATAAGCCAGAATATCATGAAGCAGATGGCTAACGGCAGGGACAGGCCTGCGATCGTGAAGCTTCCACCCATTGTCTTCCATCCCGGTATCAACGCTGAAAACAGCATGTTGACTGCTGCCCCGCCGATGAAAGTCTGGATGCCGAACCAGCCACACGCGACCCCGGCGCGCAGGAGAGCCGGAATATTGGCCCCGAAAACGCCGAAAGACGCTCGGGCCAGTATCGGAAAAGGAATGCCGTACTTCGTTCCCGGGTGGGCGTTGAGGAGCATGGGGATCAGGACGATGAGGTTGCCGAGGGTAATGGTGAAGAGCGCCTGCTTCCAGTTCATTCCCAGAGCGATGAGCCCTCCAGCCAGCATGTACGTGGGTATGCAGTGGGCCATCCCGATCCACAAGGCGGCATAATTGTAGGTATTCCAAGTCCTTTGCTTGAGCAAGGTGGGCGCTAGATCTTTGTTGTAGAGGCTGCTCTGAGAAATATTCTCTCTTAATTCGACCATCTGATCTGCCATGGAAGAACCTCCATTTTGTATTATTGTGGCAAGCCGTCTTTGTCACTTTGCGGGCTTCGCGTCTTTGTCGCCCGCGAGACCCGCTTCTTCGCAGAGCCTCCGCGCTTATCGAAGCGCTCTACCTCCGGACAGATTAAAGCGCACTTCACAGGTTTTCTGTCCCCTCCATGTTCGGCTGTCGACCCATGAAGGTCATCTCTTTGCGAAAGAACATGTTCCGCCCTCCCGATCTCTTACTTGTCGCCTCCGCTGTTGTAAGGAGGATGGGGACATACGTACAGCATTCTCTCGGCTGACTTCGTTGTCGTGGGTTTCTGTCTGATCGTCCAGACGGGCTGCATCGGCGCAGGTACTGGCGAGCCGGGACAACGCTGTTCCGGCCCCCGCGGACGGAGTACGACGACGCCGAAGCCTGGTCGCACTTAAAAAACGTGCGACCAGGCTTCGGCATACCTAGCCTGCTATGGTCTCACCTGTAAAGCTCGGTACATTTCTGTGCACATTACACACTACCACACACGCAAAGAAAAGAACGACAGAATTCTCGTTTTCGCCCTCCAGCGGATTGCGGCGGTTCCTTCCGAGATTCGGTGCCTCCTTTGGGCGGACGGCCTTCCGGAAAACCATGAAAGCCCTCTTGCCGGCAGGGCTCCGCAGGAAAGGCCCTTCTTCGGCCTCAATCCACATGGATCGATGCGAGGCGCGATAGGTTCTTCTCCTTCTTTTCGACGATCTTTCGGAAGAACCTCGCCACTTCGGGAAGCGGCACCTTGGCCGAGGCATCCAGGAAGAACCTCTTTTCTCTCTTTTCCAAAGCCACGGCCAGCCCCAACACGTCGGCATCCACGGACGCATCCGGTATCTTAACCTCGATCTCGTACCCCTCCTGAACAAGGCCCGAGACCGGCTCGAGGATCATCTCCGTGACGTTCATGCGGCGCGTCTCCTCTATCCTGACCCGGCTTTTCACTTGTTCCCGGGCCAGATCTTCGAGGTTCTCTTTCAACGCCTCTCCCTTCGCCAGGGAAGCGAGGGTTTTGTAATATTCACCGCTCTGCGCCACCATATCTGCTGCGAAGGCCATAATTGCGCCGAATGTCGTTAAAGCCATCTGAGTACGTCCTCCGTGCCCGTTGGGGATTAGCTCGTCTTTTACGTCCACCTCTGGATGACTACCTTTGTATCGGTAAAGAACTGGACTATTTCCTTGCCGTGTCCCTTGATATCGCCAAAAAACGAGTCTCTCGCACCACCGAAAGGGAAGAACGACATTGGCGCCGCAACGCCGAGGTTGATCCCTATCATGCTCGCTGGCACACGGTACTTGAACTGGCGGGCTGTTTTGCCGTTTGTCGTATAGAGGCATGCCGCGTTGCCGTACTGGCTTTTCCGGGTGAGGGCAATGGCCTCATCGAAGTCTTTCACATGGATCAGCGAGACGACCGGTCCGAAGATCTCTTCTCTGGCAATGGTCATGTCGGGATGCACATCGTCGAAGATGGTGGGACCTATATAGTAACCCTTCTCGTAACCCTCGACCTTCACATTTCTTCCGTCGAGGATCAGCTTTGCCCCCTCCTGAATCCCCTTCTCGATGTAGCCTAAGATCTTCTGCATATGCGGCTTTGAGGCGACAGGCCCCATCTGTACGCTTTCGTCGAGGCCGTTTCCTACTTTGAGCGCCTTGGCGGCCGCCATAAATTTCTCCTTCAACGGCTCATATGCATCCCCCACGGCCACGAGAACGGACCCCGAAAGGCAACGCTCTCCTGCGCATCCGTAGAACGACGTAATCAGGGAAGGAATGCTCCTATCCAGTTCTGCGTCCGGCATGACGACGACAAAGTTCTTCGCGCCGCCGAGTGCCTGGACACGCTTTCCCGTCTCCCCGCACGCCTTGTAGATATAGCGGGCCGTTGAGGTCTGGCCCACGAAGGAGATTCCCTTGATGCCCGGGTGGTAGAGCATGCCGTTGACGGCATCCTTTGCTCCGTGCACCATGTTGATCACGCCTTCGGGGAAGCCGCACTCCTCGAGCACCTGAAAGATCCGCGTCTGGGTCATGGGGACCTGTTCGGAGGGTTTCACTATGTACGTGTTGCCGGCTGCAACAGCGTAGGGAAGAAACCACCAAGGGACCATGGCAGGGAAATTAAAGGGAACGATCGCACCGAACACGCCCATAGGCTGCCGTTCGGCCGTACAGTCGATGCCTGTGGCTATGTCTTCCAGATTGTATCCCGGCATCAAGGTGGTGATGCCCGTCGCATGTTCGACGTTCTCGATCATCCGCCGCACTTCGCCTCTCGCTTCGTCAATAGTCTTCCCTTCCTCGGTGACGAGGGTGCGGGATATGTCCTCAAAAGCCTCCTCGAAACAGTTTTTTAATTTGAAGAGATACCGTGCTCGCGTGAGGGGGGGCGTACATCTCCAGTCCTCGAAAGCCGCATTGGCCGCGACTACCGCCTTGTCTACGTCGGCTGCCGATGAAAAGGGTACCTCGGCTATCTTCTCGCCCGTGGCAGGGCACCAGACGTCTCCATATTCCTTTGTGTCAGACCCCACCCACTCCCCGTTGATGTAGTTCTTGACTCGTTCCATTGCTTTCCAACCTCCTCGATGATTCTACGCGACCGGCGCGTGTTGTCCATATCCGTAACCCCCGCCCCCGGAGAAAAGGCCCTGTCGCCCATGCTGCGCCCCTGAGTCTTTCGGTTTATGGCCAAGGGGCGATCGATTGCAGTTCATCCCCGCAGAGAACCTTCCCGCCTGATCGGGCGGGCATCTTCACGGGACTTTAGGCTCCTTTATTCAGCGTCACAGATAATGTTATCAAAACTAACATTATACCTGTGATACTGTCAAGAGTCTAATTCCGACCACAATTTTGGGCACATTGGTCCCGCAACATCTTGCGCCGGACTTCGCACACACGTCATTAAAAAGAAGGATAGGAGATGCGTCCCCATGGTCCTCAAGAGGCGGCCGTGTTTGAGTGGCAACTAAAGACTGGCGCAGGGTCTGCGGTGTTCTTCCGGCGGCTCTCTACGCCGGAACTTCGGCCCCAAACGGGGCATTCCTTCCGGCCTCTACCTTGGCGAGGTAGCCATCCACCTGGTTCAGGTGGTCTATCATGGCGCTTCTTGCTCTCTCCGGCTGGTTGGATCTCATCAAGCCGAGGATGTGCCGGTGTGCTGCCGTCGTCTCGATGCAGAACCGAGTCTCGGGCTGGAGCATGTTTTTCTTGAAGTTGAGAACTATATCGAGGGCATAATCCATGGTGAGCGCTACGACGGGATTGTGCGTCGCTTCGGCCAGCAGCCTATGGAACTCGACATTCTGCTCTTCCACGTACCAGAAGTCTTTTTTCGATAGCTCCGGGGATCTTCTCTTTATTCTCTCCTCGCAGATCACGATATTCTTTTCTATGGCCGCAATCTCATCAACGGTCACCTGCGATGTGGCTATCTCGATCGCGGACGGCTCGATAATGAGGCGCAGTTGGGCAATATCGGCGGAGGTAAGGTTTTTCGATCTTAAATAGTTTCCGACCGCATCCTTGAAAGGGTTAATCGTGATCTCCGTGACGAATATACCGCCGTTCTTCCCCTTCCGCTTCTCAACGAGGCCGAGCACCTCCAGACCTCTCACCGCTTCCCGCACGGTTACAATGCTTACCCCGAACTGCTTCCCGATCTCTTCCTCGGTCGGCAGCTTGTCTCCCGGCTTGATATCGCCCTGGAGGATCAGTTTTCTAATATGATTTTCCACCGTCTCGGCAAGACGGCCTCGGGGAATGACCTTGAAACTGTATTTGTTGATCACGTGTAATATCCGGTGCTATTATTTAAGCAGATATTATATACTTTGGAATCTTGTGTCAATACTCCCCGTTCATCGCGGGAGTATCCGAACCTGAGCGCAAGCCCATACAAGCAGGCAAGAGAGGCGCCGCGGGCTATCTCATATCTACCGATGGCATTCTTAGTTTCTTTCCGTGATGGGGACGGTTCATGCGCTCCCGCGACAAGTGCCAGGAGGGTGTTAATGCCCGCCACGGGCGTTCCTGCCGAAAGGCAGCTTATCCCTATCCCTTCTTATTGCGCGTTCTGAAACGCCTCGTGAGTACGTAGCGGTCTTCATCGGAGCGATAGAACCCTTTTATGAACTGTTTCTCGGTAAACCCGAGGCTCGTATACAGGTTAATAAGCGCCTCGTTTACCGGATCGACTGTCGAGAAGCAGTCGACTTGCATCTTGTCGACCTCATCGAGCAGCACCTCGCATAGCCTGGTGCCTATCCCGCCATGGCGAGAGGCCTCATGAACAAATACCTTATGCGCACAAAATGCCCCTGATATGCAGGGGAACGCGATCACAGCTCCTGTCACTTCTTCCGCCTGTCTTGCTACAAAGACGAGGGCATGTTCGACCCACAACCTCCAGACGTGCTCCCCATCGGGGATAAACTCGCCATTACGGCTGTGCTTCCATGCGTTTCGATCGATCTCGGCGATGGAAAGAAAATCGGCTGTCCGGGCCTTTTCGAAGGTCGTTAATTGATCCACGCTTTCCCTTTCCGCTTCGTCTCCAGTCCCGCCTTCTTCCTTACAGTATGGGGCGCCGGCCCCTCCACAAGTGAGGGGCTTGCGAAGAAAGGAGCCTAACGCGGGAAGAAGACACCCGGAAACCACGTTTGAAGCCACCGGGCGAACCAACCATCGCCGTCCGATGGGCTGTCCTACGTTATTCCCGAAAGAATTGCGTCTCCGGCATCATCTTGAGCTGGAGTCTCCCCACTTCTTCGTACAGCTCATCCACGGCCTTGCCTACATCGGAGACGGTGCTGACAATCAGTCCGAAGCTTCTCGATAGAATCTCGAGGTTCTGCTGAGTCGCGTCCGACGCTTCCTGGATCTGGGTCTCTCTGATCCGGCATTCCTCGATGATCTCCCGTAGCTTCTCCTGCTCCTCGGGGGTCAGCTTCTTCGCCTTGATAAGCTCGTCAATCGTCTTTATTCCGTCCATTCCCCCACCTCCACCGTTGTGGGCCTTAACGAAGGGGTCCGACCTCCCGCGTAGCTTTTCGCGCGTTTTGAAGGACAGCCCGACGAAAACACTTTTCGATTCACTTGTGTTATACCTAATTATACAGCAGCGGGAATCCTTAATCAAGGAAATATTGAGGTAAGAACAAAAACTTTTCGGATTTTCTCCGTTGGCGGCTATTGGCGCTCCCTACTCGCGCCCCGTGGGGGGATCGACGTCTATTCGCCTTGCAAAGGCCCGCGGCCCCACGCCCTGTTCGCCTTGTCCACGAAACGACCTTCGGCTTGAGGCCCTCGACCGCGCTGTCCGCGAAAAGCGCACGGCAAACGATGACGACGAGATCTCCCCTCTTTGCCTTGCGGGCCGCGGGCTCCGTTGATGCAGCTCGTCCCGGAATCCTTGGGGCCCGTTGCTGCATAAGTGGTCAACCGCTCACCGTTCGGGATGTTGTAACTATCCCCCCGCCCGTAAGGGCTCAGGCCCGCTTTCTCGAGGAGCGTCTTGTCGATGGCGGTACTGCCCCGATAGCCGAGATCGCTGTCCGTACCGGCTGTACGGTGAGTCTTCGCCCTCATTATAGTCCGCAGCGAATTGCGACTCGGTCAGAATGGCATTGTCGATGAGTCTGGTCCGGCCAACGCGGACAGCCACGGCGATCAGGGCACGCTTGTCGATCTCCTCAAGGTCGTCGAGAGTCTCGGTATCACATATGGCAACGTATTCTATGTCGACACCGTCCTTTGAGCCCAGTATCCTCCTGGCCTCATCGCCTATCTTCGCAGCCTTCCTCTCGCCACCCTTGAAAAGGTCTTCCGCCCGCCTTATCGCCCTGTGGATGAGGAGCGCCTTGTCCCTCTCCTCTCCGCTGAGATAGGTATTCCTCGAGCTCATTGCGAGCCCGTCCCTCTCCCTTACCGTGGGCAAGCCGACAACGTCAACGTCCATATTGAGGTCTCTAGCCATCCTTTGAATAATCTTTAACTGCTGGTAGTCTTTCTGCCCGAAGACGGCAACGTGAGGCCGCACCGCGTTGAAGAGCTTCGCTACGACTGTAGCCACGCCGAGAAAATGGCCTTCTCTCCGGAGGCCGCACAAGTGCGCTCCCAACTCCCGCGCCTCTACGTAGGTAGAGTACCCTTCGGGATACATCTCGGAGACTTCGGGAGAAAAGATGATGTCCGTCGATTCCCTCTCCAGAAGAGCCTTGTCGCGCTCGAAATCCCTCGGATAACGACCGAAGTCCTCCTTCGGGCCGAACTGCGTGGGGTTGACGAAGATGCTCACTACCACGACGTCCGCGACCTCTTTCGCCTTTCTCACCAAGGCGAGGTGCCCCTCGTGGAGGTACCCCATGGTAGGTACAAGACCTATCCGTCGCCCCTCTCTTCGCAGGGCCTCCGACACCTTGTGCATTTCTTTGATGGTCCGAATGATTTTCATCTCTTTCCGTATGATTTTCATGTTTTATTAATGGTAGGAATGGGCGTCATCAGGGAAGGCGCCGCTCCTTACCTCTCCGATGTAGGCTGCTACGCCCTTCTCTACCTCCTCCCGGAGGTTTACATAGTTCTTCGCGAACTTCGGGAGGAAGCTGCCGCCGAGCCCCAGGAGATCGTGGGTGACGAGCACCTGGCCGTCACAGTCGGGGCCGGCTCCTATGCCGATGGTGGGGATGGAGAGTATTTCGGTGATCTTCTTCGCCGCATCGCGCGGCACGCCTTCGATCACGACCGAGAAAGCTCCGGCCTCTTCCACCGCCTTGGCATCCTCGATGAGCAGCTCTTGGGCAGCACCCTTTCCCTGCACTTTGTGGCCGCCGAAGACGTTTATCGATTGCGGCGTCAGGCCGACATGGCCCATGACCGGAATACCGAGGTCAACGATCGATCTTATGGCGTCACGCACCCGTCTGCCGCCCTCGACCTTGACGGCTTCCGCACCGCTCTCCTTTATCATGCGGCCGGCGTTCCGGCGCGCCTGTTCCAAGCTCTCCTGATACGACATGAAGGGCATATCTATGACGACCAGTGCCCTTTTTACGGCCTTTGTGACGGCCTTCGTGTGGTAGATCATCTCTTCCACGGTGACGGGGAGGGAATTGGCATAGCCCAGAACGTTGTTGCCCACCGAATCGCCGACGAGGATAATGTCGATACCTGCGCTGTCCAGAATGGATGCGAACGGGAAATCGTACGCGGTGAGCATGGTGATTCTTTCCCCGCCCTTTCTCCCCCCGATCACGGGCACCGTCACCTTGTCCATCAGACCCTCCACAAAAAAAAGCCTTCTGAACTGTAGCTTCAGAAGGCGCTCCTCGACCAATCCTTCCGTCTCAGTCCAGTGTTGGATCCAAGCGGTTACCAAAAAATGATACACCGATTCGGAATATCCGTCAAGGGGTTTTGTCAGGAATTCATGAACGCTCTGTATACAATATGCCCCCTGCCCTAATCCCTCCTTACTCTTCCTCGACTGCAGCCCCTGTTATCGCCCCTCTTCCGGCCCCTTTTGCGCGCTTCCGCACCCTCACGATGAGTCCTTTCAGATAGTCAGTCTCGGGAATGGTGAGCAGTATCGGATGATCTCCCGCCTGAGCCAGTTCGCGGACCAGAAAGACATCGGCAGCACCGTAGGACGCGATGCGTACGACGTCCCTGAACCGGGAGCGCCTCATATGGTAGGAACAGGAGAAGGTGAAGAGAAAGCCGCCATCCTCAACCCTCCTTAATGCCTTCTTGTGAAGGTCGATGTACCCTTTCTCGCCTTCTTTCGTTCTCTTCCTGGACTTGATGAACGAAGGCGGGTCAAGAACGATGACATCATACGCCTCGGTCGAGTTTTTCAGAAACTCGAACCCGTCCGACCTGACGAAGGCAGCGCCTTTGAGGTTGTTGAGCTTCAGGTTCTCCCTGCACATGTCGAGGGCTTCACCCGAAGCATCGACAAAGGTAGCTGACCGGGCGCCGAAAAGCAGGGCATAGAGCCCAAATCCCCCCGTGTATGAGAAGACATCGAGGATCGTGCGGTCCCTGGAGAACTCGCTCAGGAGCGGCCGGTTCTCACTCTGGTCGAAATAGAAGCCTGTCTTATGACCCCCGAGGATGTCCGTGAGGAACCTCAATGGGCCAACGGTGATGATTGTTGGCGAAACAACCGGCCCTTGCGCCACTTCGACATATTGAGAAAGCCCCTCCTCTTTCCGGCTCAAGCTGTCGTTCCTGAGCACGATCGCGCTCGGGGACAGGGATTTTTTCAGCGCATCGATTATGGGACTCTTCAGTCTCTCCATTCCGTGCGTGAGGAGCTGAACGACCACCTGTCCTTCATACTTGTCCACAACGAGCCCGGGCAGGAAGTCAGATTCTGAATTGACCACCCTGAAGGAGCCTCCGAAGCGGCCTGCCCTTATCTTGAGGGCATCCCCGATCCTCTGGGCGAAGAATGCCTCGTCGATGGGCACGCTCTCCCGCGCGAGGAGCCTAACTGCGATGAGACTCTTTGAGTTGTACGTCCCTACCCCCAGGAAGCGCCCTCTTTCGCTGCGGATCTCAGCAAGCCCTCCGTCCGGTAAGGAGGAAGGTCTTCGTCTTACCTGGTTACTGAATATCCACAGATGACCGGAAACAATTGATTCTTCTCCCCCTTTGTCAACCTCTATCCGCTCCATGGGCCGTTTCGCCTCTTTTTTGGGAGTATTCTAAAGCCTCGGGGAAGATTAGGCAAGGGGCGGGGAAAAATGGAGCCCTGCTATTGCCGCTCTTGACAAAGCAAATCCTGCTGATTAAAATCTATTGGATTTAAGACTTACGTTTTAAATCCGCCTCCGGTGGAGTCATTTGCTGGAGAAGGGTGTCAGGCAAGTGTTCCTGACATAACGGAGCATGGAGGTGTGTTATGGCAACATCTCTAAGAGTTAGGGAAGAAAGGCCGCTCGACTTCTGGGGGGGAAACAGGTTTTTCTCTCACATGGGGACAGGCATCGACCGCCTGTTCGACGATTTCTTCGGGGGCAGCCTGCTGAGGCAGATATTGCCGGAAGGAAGGGACATGTACTCTCCCCGTATCGATATCAAGGAGACCAAGGACGCCGTGAAGATCGCCGCCGAGATGCCGGGCATCGACGAGAAGGATATTGATGTGTCCGTACACGATGGACTACTCACCATCAGTGGTGAGAAAAAGGTTGTGAAAGAAGAGAATGAGTTGGGATATCACCGCATCGAACGGTCATACGGCTGCTTCTCACGGGACATTCCCCTGCCCGATACCGTTGAAGCCGACAACATAGGGGCGAATTTCAAGAACGGGGTTCTGACCGTGACCTTGCCCAAGACCCAGAAGGCAATCGAACAGTCCAGAAAGATCCCGGTTTCTTCAGCCTGATAACGGCGAAACTACCCCGGCGTCCGGTGACGCCGGGGTAAGGACGCCTTTACCCTTCATGGTAAGTCGGTCGATAACCATTGAGGATTGACTTGCGCAACGGAGGAACAGGGAACTAGATTATTGTGAGGGACTGAAATGATGCTTCACTCTTACGGCTCAAAAGAATGGAGGGATTGAGATGAAAAACGGTGAATCGTGCGGTGGCGTCTTTTCGATGGTGTCGTCGTTTCTGCTGGGCGGCATCATAGGCGGGGGAATTGCCCTGTTGGTGGCACCGGTCGCGGGCAGGGAGGCGAGAAAGCAGATCGTCGGTCTGGCTGAAGGGGTGAAAGAGAAGGCAGAGAACTACTACGATCAGATCAGGGAGGCGGTGACCTCAGTGTTGGAGGACGGCAAGGGCCTCATCGAAGAGAAGAAGCGCCTCATCTCGAAGGCGGTCCAAGCGGGCATAGAGACCTACGAGAAGGAAAAGAAGGGAACCGCGTAGAGAGTGTCCCGGCGTCGCCATCCTAAAAAGGGAAGAAGAGCCGGTCTCACGAACAGATTTGGTGTGTGCCGCAGGAAAGTATCTGATAATCGCGGCTCCTATTCCTGAAGACCGTGGTGCCTTTGAGCCCCATCCGATGGGCCTCCGTGTATATGGCCAGGATTTCGCCGGAGGTTGCACTTTCCGGCAGGTTGATGGTTTTAGACACCGCGTTGTCCACGTATCTCTGGAAGGCTTGCTGCATTCTTAGGTGATAGAAGGGCGCTACTTCGTAGGCTTTTCTGAAGAGCCGGTCAGAAAATTTCCCGCCCCCTGCCGGCGTCGTGACTTCCCGCCACAGGGGGTCCTCCATGTCCACCTCTACGTCTCCGAGAAGAAACCTCTTGTAGCGCACATCGTAAATGGGCTCGATACCGCTCGAGGTATTGGCGATGATGCTCAGGGTCCCTGTGGGTGCTATGGTCGTCGTGGTGGCGTTCCGCTGGAGCAGACCCAACCCCTCCCATCTGCTGCCCTTGTAGTTGGGAAAGGATCCCCTCTTTTCCGCCAGCAGCTTCGACGCTGCCTTTGATTCCTCTTGGATGAATGCCATCACCTTCTCCCCCACGGATACCGCTTCCGCAGAATCATATGGAAGCCCGAGGCGGATAAGCTGGTGGGCAAAGCCCATCACCCCCAGGCCGATC
>Ga0326728_10009709_pt1 | contig 22987 bp, 16 predicted proteins | sample MB3enrmetagenome_FD_207602 | JGI IMG/M metagenome (GOLD analysis project Ga0326728, IMG submission 207602) | Lab enriched peat soil microbial communities from McLean, Ithaca, NY, United States - MB31MN | ecosystem: Environmental > Terrestrial > Soil > Wetlands > Peat | place: USA: New York... | reverse complement strand
ACGACTGATTTTGCGGACTTGAAGCCGTACTTCCACGGTACCACGATGCGCAGCGGAGCGCCGTTCTGGTTGGGCAGCACCTCGCCATAAAGGCCGAAGGTCAGCAGGGTCAGCGGGTTCATGGCCTCGTCCATGCGCAGCCCCTCGGAGTAAGGCCAGGAGATGGAGGTTTGCGATGTGCCCCACTTCTCGATTCTCTTGTCGTAGTAAGAGAGAAACTGAACATATTTAGCGCTGGGCAGAGGGTCGCACTGGCGGATGAATTCGGAGAGCGAGTAGCCAACCCAGGGAATAACCATGCTCCATGCCTCAACGCAGCGATGGCGATAAACGCGGTCTTCCAGCGGGCGCAGCTTGAGCAGATCGTCGATGTCGAAGGTCTTAGGCTGTTTCACCTTGCCTTCCACGCGCACCGTCCAGGGACGGACAGGCAGCAAACCTGCATTTTTCGCGGGCTGATCCTTGTCCACGCCGAACTCATAAAAGTTGTTGTACGTGGTGATGTCGTTGTAACTGGTCAGTTGCTCGCCGGTGGTGGTGAGAGGGCTTTGCACGGTTTGGAGTTTTGTGCCGGCTAGCACCGTGACAGGGGGGCGGAGGATTTCAGCGAGGCGACTAGCTCCGAGCGCGGCAGCGCCGGCGGCAACAGAGGTAGAGAGGGCCTGGCGCATGAAGCGGCGGCGATTGAGGTATTGGTCTTGCGGCGTAATCTCCGAAGAGGGAATGCCGGGGGGCTTGCCGATGAGCATTGGATGACCTCGCACAGGGAAGCGCTTATTGCAGTCATTGGATGGGATGGATGGGGCGGGAGTCGCAGGATTTTTAGAGCATTTTCATTGTTGCTGTAATGCCCCGTGCCCCATGCAACATTTTCCCTTTCAGAAATGTTGCACTTGGATTTTGTGCGCGGGCATATTCTGCCCGCCGTCGAACAGCATTTTACCGCGCGCATTGTCCCAGCAGATCATCTTTCCTAAAGCCAAAAGGAAGCTGTAGGATTCGCGCAGCCTCGACCTGGTTCGGGAAAACCCGATGACCCGTCGAGGCTGCGCTCGAAATAAACGTTTTTCTCCGAGATCACGCGAGGTCGAAGCGATCAAGGTTCATCACTTTGCTCCAGGCCGCCACAAAGTCATGCACGAACTTCTGTTGCCCATCGCCGCACGCATAGACTTCCGCGAGAGCTCGGAGCTGAGAGTTCGAACCGAAGACAAGATCGACTACGGTGCCTGTCCATTTGAGATTGCCGCTGGCCCGATCGCGCCCCTCCAACTCACCTGTGGCGGACTTCTGCCACTTGGTGTTCATGTCGAGGAGATTCACGAAGAAGTCATTGGTCAATGTTTCGGGCCGCTTGGTGAAAACGCCATGTTGGGAGTGGCCGAAGTTTGCATTCAGGGCGCGCAGGCCGCCGATCAGAACCGTCATCTCGGGTGCGGTGAGCGTGAGCAGGTTCGCCTTGTCAACGAGCAACTCGGCGGCCGATGACTCCAGCCCCTTGCGGATGTAGTTGCGGAACCCGTCCGCGACCGGCTCCAAAACAGCGAATGAATGCACATCTGTCTGCTCCTGCGACGCATCCGTGCGCCCGGGCGCGAATCCCACCTTCACGTCGTGGCCGGCCTTCTTGGCAGCTTCCTCGACGGCTGCCGAGCCGCCCAGAACGATCAGGTCAGCCAGCGAGACCTTCTTCTTCCCTGTTTGCTTGCCGTTGAAATCCTTCTGAATTGCCTCCAGCTTCTGAAGGACCTTGGCCAGTTCGGCAGGCTGGTTGACCTCCCAATCCTTTTGCGGCGCAAGGCGAATGCGCGCGCCGTTGGCCCCGCCGCGCTTGTCGGTGCCGCGGAAGGTTGCCGCCGACGCCCAGGCCGTCGTGACCAGTTGGGAGATGGAAAGCCCGGATGCGAGGATGGTGGCCTTCAGGGCAACAATATCCTGCTCGTCAATCAAGGGATGATCGACCGCGGGAACGGGGTCTTGCCATATCAGCGGCTCCTTGGGAACCAGCGGGCCGAGATAGCGCGAAAGAGGACCCATGTCGCGATGCGTCAGCTTGAACCAGGCGCGGGCAAAGGCGTCCGCGAGTTCCTGCGGATGATCGAGGAAGCGGCGGGAAATCTTCTCGTAGACCGGGTCCATCCGCAGCGAGAGGTCCGTCGTGAACATGATGGGGGCGTGCCTCTTTTTGGGGTCGTGGGCATCGGGCACGGTATCCGCTCCGGCTCCGCCCTTGGGTATCCACTGCTGGGCGCCGGCGGGGCTCTTGGTCAGTTCCCATTCATATTTGAAGAGGTTCTCGAGGTAATTGTTGTCCCACTTCACCGGGTTGGTGGTCCATGCGCCCTCCAAGCCGCTGCTGATCGTGTCGACGCCTTTGCCGCCGCCAAAGCTGTTTTTCCATCCCAGGCCTTGCTCTTCGATGGGGGCAGCCTCGGGTTCGGGACCAACATACTTGAGGGGATCGGCAGCGCCATGCGCTTTGCCGAAGGTGTGTCCGCCGGCGATGAGGGCAACGGTCTCCTCGTCATTCATCGCCATGCGGGCGAAGGTCTCCCGAATGTCGATTGCCGCGGCGATTGGATCAGGTTTGCCATTGGGTCCTTCCGGATTCACATAAATGAGGCCCATTTGAACCGCGCCAAGAGGATTTTCGAGCTGACGGTCGCCGCTGTAGCGCTCGTCTGCCAGCCACTTGCCCTCCGGCCCCCAATAAATGTCTTCTTCCGGTTCCCAGATGTCCTCGCGTCCGCCGCCGAAACCGGCGGTCTTCAATCCCATCGACTCCAGCGCCACGGTACCAGCGAGAATGATCAGGTCGGCCCAGGAAAGTTTCCGGCCATACTTCTGCTTGATCGGCCAAATCAGCCGGCGCGCCTTGTCAAGGCTCACGTTGTCCGGCCAACTGTTGAGGGGAGCAAATCGCTGCGCTCCGTGTCCCGCGCCGCCGCGGCCATCGGCGATACGGTAAGTGCCTGCGCTATGCCACGCCATACGGATGAAAAACGGCCCATAGTGGCCGTAGTCCGCGGGCCACCACTCCTGCGAATCCGTCATCAGGGCGCGCAGGTCCTTGATCACGGCGTTTAAATCGAGGCTCTTGAATTCCTTCGCGTAATTGAACGCCTCGCCCATGGGATTGGACAGAGGGGAATGCTGGTGCAAGATGTTCAGATTCAGTTGGTTGGGCCACCAGTCAGCGTTCGTTGGAGTTCCAGCCGCCGTAGGTTTGCGAGTGCTGCCCGAGAACGGGCAATTTGCTTCGTTTGACATGACCTCTCCTTTGACTGCATACAATTTACTACCCGATTCAGTCTAGAATTTTGATGCCTAACTAGCAACCAGGGATTGTTCACACTGCCGTAACGCCTCGGCGATGGGGGCAAAGTAATCGGATGCTAGGTTGCGGCGAGGGCGGGGCGCGGGGCGGAAAGGACGCTGATTCCTGTCAGCTCGATTTGCGGGGTGAGAAAATCGGGGCGAACGGGTTCCTTCTGCATGAGGCCGGAGCTTAAATATTTTTTATTGTCGTCGGAAAAGACGGTGACTACGACTGCATCCGGCGCGAGCATTTCCTGGGCTTTGACGGCGGCGAGGAAGTTGCAGCCGGAGGAGATGCCCACTCCCAGGCCGAGGCAGGCGGCCAGGTTCTGCGCCATCAGGATGGAATCGCCGTCGGAGACTTCAATGGGAGCGTCCAGCACGGAGAGATCGACGATGGCGGGGATGAACTCGTCGCTGATTCCCTGAATGCGATGCGAACCGACTTTGCAGCCGGTGGAAAGCGTGGGCGACTCGGCAGGCTCGACCGGATAGACGCGCATCGCGGGATTCCGGGAGCGGAAATAGTTGCCCACGCCCATCACCGTGCCGCCGGTGCCGACGCCGGCTACAAAGGCATCGGGGCGAAGGCCGGCGGCTTCCAGTTGCATCCAGATTTCAGGGCCGGTGGTTTGCTCGTGCGCCTCGACATTGCCGTGGTTGGAGAACTGGCGGGGGAGAAAGACTCCGCCCTTGGCGGCTAGCTCCTCGGTCATGCGAATACTGCCGAGAAAACCGCCCTGCTCGCGCGAGACGGGAACCACCTTGGCGCCGAAGCTCTGCATAAGGCGGGTGCGCTCGATGCTCATCCAGTCGGGCATGAAGATTTTTACGGGGTGGCCGAGGGCGTGGCCCAGGGCGGCAAAGGAGATGCCGGTATTGCCGCTGGTGGCCTCGGCGATGGTATCGGAGGGCTGAATGGCGCCTTCCAGGTAGGCCGTCTTGAGTATGTAAAAGGCCATGCGGTCTTTGATGCTGCCGGTCAGGTTGCCTTGTTCGCACTTGGCGTAGAGCGTGCGTTGAGCGCCGCGGAAGAGGAATTCGATGGCCAGCAGGTGGGTGTTACCGATGAGGCGGGCCAGATGGGCCAGCTTGGGTTGCACGCGAATCAGCCGCTCTTCGTCCGGAGGGTTACAGGTCATGGTTTAGGTGTCCTGCACCATTTTACCCGGAGGGGCTAGGTGGATTCGGTGAGGGCGACGGTGCGCTTGCTCATTAAAGCGGTGCGCTCAAGTTTTTCCCAGTTGAAAGGCTTGCCATCGATGGCGCGCTTCAGGGTCTTGAAGAGAACGAGGGAGAAGAGCTGGCGGTAGGCGAAGCGTTGCAGCCAGATGTGGAAGAGCAGCCAACCGTCGCCCTTGTTGGCGGGGTGGCGGCGCTCCAGCGAGAAGGCGACCGCGGAGGTGACGAAGTCGATGAGCATGAAGGCGAAGAAGAAGACCAGCAGCTTCAATAAATTGCTGGGCAAGTAATATCCAGGGTGCATGAAAAAGTCCATAAAGTAGTTCAATTGGAAGGGGCGAAATACCTGCGGATGAAAGTAGCGGTCGACGAAAGAGTGGACGATGCCGGCAAGGAACATGAGGTCGATGAAGGGGGAGACGAGGGGAAGCAGCATCTGAAAGATGAGGATGTTGGGCAGGGCGAAAAATCCCATGGCCTTGTTGCGGACGAAGGCGGCGCGATGCTTCCAGACGGCCTGGAGGATTCCGAAGGACCAGCGGAAGCGCTGACGCATGAGACCGCGGGCGTCGACGGGAGCCTCGGTAAAGGCCAGGGCGCGATCCTCGTAGACGACTTTGAGTTTTTGCTCGAGCAGGTTCATGGTGAGGTCGGCGTCCTCGGCCACGGTGTTGAGGGGGTAGCCGCCGGCGGTTTTGACGGGGCCGGTGCGCCACGCGCCGATGGCTCCGGGAACAACGGTGACGACGTTGAAGAGGTCGAGGGCGCGGCGCTCGAAGTTCTGGCTGGTGATGTATTCGAGTGCCTGCCAGCGGGTCCATAGGTTGACGCGATTGCCGACCTTGGCGTTTCCGGCGACGGCGCCGACGCGCGGGTCCTCGAAGTGGGGAATGAGCTTGCTGATGGCGTCGGAAGCGATGACTGTATCAGCGTCAATGCCGACGTAGAACTCCTCAGTCATGCGGTCGAGGGCGTAGTTGAGGGCGGCGGCCTTGCCTTCGTTGGGCTTGGAGAGGACCTGGACACGGCCGGCGGCGATCTCGGCGGCATAAGCCTGGCGGGCTAGTTCGAAGGTATGGTCGCTGGAGCCGTCGTCGATGACGATGATGCTGAGGTTGTGGTAGTCGGAGTTAAGCACCGAGCGGACGGTGCGCACGATGACCTTCTCCTCGTTGAAGGCGGGGATGAGGACGGCGACGCGGGGATTGAAACCGGGCGTGGCGGCGGCGTGGGGGAGGCGCATGCGCTCGATAACGGCGAAGATGCCGACCAACACGAGGCGGGCGCTCATGAGTATGTCGCCAAGGTAAAAGGCCAGCATGATGAACTCGCCGATGACGGCCAGGCTGGAGAAGGCGATGGAATCTGGCAAGGCGCGGAGGTACTGGGGGAAGCTGATTTTAGGCATCACCTCGCCGGTAGTTTTTCCCATCAGCGCGGAGACGGGGACGATGGTGTAGCCGTGAGCGCGCAGGGCGTCAATGAGGACAGGCAGGGCAGCGACGGTGGCTGAGCGTTCGCCGCCGCCGTCATGGAGCAGGATGATGGAGCCGCGGAACTGCGGCTTGGTCTTCATGAGCTCCAACTGGTCGATTACGGTCTGGGTGATCTCGGCGGGCGATTTGCGGGGAATCTCGTTCCAGTCATTGGTGTCAATTTTTGTGCCGACGATAGTGTATCCGTCCTGCTGGATACGCACGATAGGCGCGGCCTGATCGTCGGTGTCGGGCTGCTCGTCGATGTCGTAAGGGGGGCGGAAGTAGAGAGGCTGAATGCCGAGCTTGCTGGCGAAGAGGCGCTCGGTGAGCTTGAGTTCGAGATCGAGCTGGCGGCTGGAGATTTCGCTGATATCGGGATGGGTCCAGGTGTGGTTGCCGATCTCATGGCCCTCGCGGACCACGCGCTGCATGAGGCCGATATTATTCTGCGCCTCCTCGCCGATGAGCATGAAAGTTCCCTTGACGCCCTTGTCGCGGAGGATACTGAGAATTTTTGGGGTCCACTTGGGGTCGGGCCCGTCGTCGAAGGAGATGGCGATCTGGTTGGAGTGGTATCCGTATTGCTCGATGACATAGGTGCGCGGATAGACATCCATGTGCTCATTGAGGATGAGCTTACGGCGGGGGTCGAGCTCGTCGGTATCGACCTGTACAGTGCGCTTGCCAGGCTGAGGCAGTCCGGTGACGCGGATGATGTCGCCGTCGCCCTCGTTGTCTACATCATGGCTAGGCTGAACCTGGCCGAGGGCCTGCAGGGATACGGGGTCGCTGGGCTTGTCCCAAATGCTCCACAGGGAGCTGTCCTCCTCGCCGAGGCGCCATAGGGCGAAGGTTTGCAGTCCCATGGCGCGAGCGGCGCGCATCTGGTTGAGCATGGTGACGCCATCGAGGAACCAGACGACGTGTCGCTGGTTGTTGTCCTCGTCGATGTACTCGAAATGGGGATTGAGAGTGCCGGGATCGAGGCTGAGTTCGTCCTCTGCGTCGGAGGCGCGCTGCCATGCATCGGAGACCTTGAGCACGTCGGTGCTGAGGATTACAGGCGGCTGGTGATGCCCGCGGGCTTTGGCGTTGGGGTTGGAGAGCGTCCAGTCGTAGCCATAGTTGCCCATGGCGCAGATGAGCTTCTCTTTGGGGACAATCTTGAGAACGCGTTGCAGGTTGGCTACGAACCAATCCTGGCTGGCGATGGGGCCGGGCTGGCTTTCGATTTCATGCTGGTCGTAATTCATGAGCACAATGCCGTCGGAGTTGGCGGCAATGTGCTTCAAGGAGTCGTCGCTGGCTGAGACGAGGGTGCTGACATAAAGCCGGAGATTGCGCGGGTGGAGGTCGGAATAGAGTTCCTGTACGAAGTTCAGATAAACCGGGGTGGCGCTTTCGGGGATGTTTTCGATGTCCAGGGAAATGCCGCGATAAGCGGGGAAGGCGGTGAGAAAGCGAACGATTTGGCGGCGCAGTGCGGCTCGCTTTGAGACGTCGGCCAGGACACCGGCAAAGGCTGGGTCCCAGCTCTGGGTAATGGAGTTGTAGTTGTTGAGGTGAGGAAAGATTTCGGTATCTACCCTGGTCGCCTCGATGACCCGCTTGACTTTGTTGGAGTCGTCGGGGTCGTGAACCGTTGCGCCATCCACGATTGCGTACTCATGGCGGTGGTCGGCGCTGGTGGCCATCAATATTCCCTGGGGAGCGTTGACGTGCAGCCACTGAGGGAAGAGCAAATCGATCTGGTGGACATGCTCCTTGAAAGAGGAGTAGCTGGCGGGGTCGTCCTGCACGAAGTAGGCGGCGCGCAAACCTTCGCCGGTGTTGAAGGGAATATCGGAGGGCTTGCGGGTCGTCTTGCGTCGCGTGGGGCGCAGTTCTTTAGCGCCGTGCAACAACGTAGCGCGGTCGGGCAGCACCTTGTAGTTGTGCCGGGGAGTGGGCAGCAGAAGCTCGGGCAACTGCTGATAGCGCAGCACATTGAAGATAAAAACGGCGACAACGAGCGTGAAAATCACGGCCGTCACGTCGAGGATGTGGCGCAGCCGTTTCCAGCGCTTGCGTTGCGGGTCGAAGAATATCTGCGTATCCGGCATGAGTGCCTATCTAATCCTAACCGCGGAACATGGAGTACAGAAAAACGATGCGCGAAAACCGGGAAAAAGTCTGCGCTCTATTGTACGAATCGTATGGAAGCCGCCCCCGAGAGTCAATCGATGGCCTGTTGCCGAAGTCTTGGGGCTGCTGGTGGGCGTTGTAAAAAGCTATAAAAGACTATAGATAGGTGAATCTATCCCACAAACAAAGACGTGGCGAAGGGCGCCCATTTGGTTGGTGCTTCAGGCTTTTCTCTAACCCCTAACCCATAACTTGAAGTACGATGTCTCCGGCGAACCTCCGCGACCTCCTTTCTTCTCCTTATTCGTAAATCGGCCTGCCGCTTCTGGCTTTCAATGCTTCTGTATGTAATGCCTCCGGTGACTTAACGCGATCTCCTTTCCTAGCCGTTTCGAAATTGGGTGGGAATGGAGTCCGGATATTGTTAATAAAGACATTTGTTTGCGGCGGAATTCAGCCGAGTAGCCCGCTGGTTCGATACACTAGAAATACGAAGCCTGCTGCCTGCTTTTCGCGTCTATTGGGGAGCGAGCGTTTTTGGGCAGCGGCACTTCGCTGAGAGTCGAACGAACTTGATTTCTTCCATTATTTTAGGCAACAACTCGATCAGGCCCTGTGCCCTCGCCCTAGGCCTGGCGGGGCTGCTTTGCTGCGGGCTGGAGGCACAGAATCCGTCTCCCTTCCAGGGCAGCGTGGCTTCCGGAGAGGTTTCAGCGCAGCCGGTTTCTCTTACGCTGGACGAGGCCATCCAGAGAGGCATGAAGGCCAATTTGGGCGTTATCCTCAGTGGCGCGCAGACGGCCGCGGCTCGCGGGGAGCGACTCAGCCAGTTGCAAGCCCTTCTGCCCTCGGTGGACGGCAGCCTCAAGGAATCCGTGATGCAGTTGGACCTGCCCGCCGAGGGGTTGCGCATCACCGGCTTTCCTAAGATTATTGGGCCGTTTGGATTTACCGACCTGCGGGCCTCGCTGACATGGTCGCTTATCGATGTGGCTTCGCTGCGCAACTACTTGGCCGCACGGCACAACTTTGCCGCCGCGCAGCTCTCCGCTCAAGACGCGCGCGATCTGGTAGTGCTGGTGGTGGGCAACGCTTACCTGCTGGCGCTGGCCGATGAAACCCGCATTGACAGCGTGGAAGCGCAAGTAGCCACAGCGAAGATTTCGCTTGACCAGGCGGTTGCCAATCATCAGGCCGGCACTGCGCCGCTGCTGGACGAACTGCGCGCCCGGGTGGATTCGCAGTCTCTGGAACAGCAGTTGATTGTGGCGCGGAACGCATTGGAAAAAGACAAGCTGGCGCTGGCGCGAGTGATTGGGCTGCCGCTGGCGCAGAGCTTTACGCTGGCCGACAAGGCGCCCTACGCGGTCTTCGACCAGATCGATGTGGAGGCGGCGATTCGCCAGGCCCACGCCAACCGCAAGGACCTGGCGGCGATGGTGGAGCAGGCCAGGGCGGCCGAGCAGCAGCGCAAGGCGGCCACTGCGGACCGCCTGCCGACGCTCACCTTCAATGGCGACTATGGCGACATCGGCACGACCTTGTCGCACTCGCACGGCACCGGCGACGCCGCCGGCACGCTGAATGTTCCATTGTTCAGGGAGTACGGTCTGCGCGGCGAAGCTCAACAGGCGCAGGCGCAACTGGATACGGCGCAAGCCCAATTGAACGACAAGAGCGCGCAGGTGGATGCTGATGTGCGCGACGCCCTGCTGGATATTGCCTCGGCGCAGAAGCAGGTCGAGGTAGCACGCTCTTCGGTTGAATTGGCCAACGAGGCGCTCAGCGAGGCGCAGCAGCGTTACGCCAACGGGGTGAGCGACAATCTGGCCGTGAGCCAGGCCCAGCAGTCCGTGGCCCAGGCCAACGATCAATACGTGACCAGCCTCTACCGGCACAACGTGGCCAAGCTCAGCCTGGCCCGCGCCCTGGGAGCAGGCGAGAATTACAAAAGCTATCTGGGAGGAAAGTAGACGTGGCGGATTATATTCCAACACCGGAGCCAATCGAGGAGAACGCAGAGGTGGAAAGCGCGCAGCCGCAATCCCGCCGCAGGGGCATCGTAGTTGTGGTGGTGGTGATTCTGGCGCTGATGGCCGCCGGAATCTGGTGGCGCTCCACCTATAGCGAGAGTACCGACGACGCGCAGGTCAACGGCCACCTGATTCAGGTGAGCGCGCGCGTAGCGGGCCAGGTGGCCAAGGTCTACGTGGATGAGAACCAGGTGGTGAAGGCGGGCGATGTGATCGCGGAACTGGACCCCAGCGACTACAAGGTCGCGGTGGAGAATGCGGAGGCGGCTCTGGCCAGCGCGCAGGCCAACGCCGCGGCAGCCAATGTGAATGTGCCTATCACCACGGTCAACACGGGCAGCAATCTGAGCGCGGCCGACTCCAATGTGATTGGCTCGCACGCCGCCGTGGAGCAGGCCGAGCAGCAACTCGCGGCCGCCAGGGCTAACAACATCAAGGCCCAGGCCGATTTGGAGCGCTACCGGCCGCTGGTGGCAAAAGACGTGATCAGCAAGCAGCAGTATGACGCCGCCGTGGCCGCCGCCGACGCCGCCCGCCATTCCGAGCAGGCCGCCAGAGACGGCGTGAACGTGGCCCGCGAGCGGGAGGCCCAGGCCAGGGCGCAGTTGAAGTTTGCCCAGACCGCACCCGAGCAGGTGGCCGCGCAGAGCGCGCGCGCCCGCCAGGCCCAGGCCATGGTGGCCCAGGCGCAGGCGCAACTGGACATGGCCAAACTCAATCTGAGTTACACAAAAATCGTGGCTCCGGCGGCGGGCATCATCACCCGCAAGAGCGTCGAGATCAACCAGAATGTTGCGCCGGGGCAGAATCTGCTCATGCTGGTCTCGCTGGAAGGTTTGTGGGTGACGGCCAACTTCAAGGAGACGCAACTGCGGCACATGTTCGCCGGGCAGGCTGTCGAGATCGACGTGGACTCGACGGGCAAGACTTACCACGGCAAGGTGACGCAGATTGGCGGCGCGACCGGTTCGGTGTTGAGTTTGTTTCCGCCGGAAAACGCGACGGGCAATTACGTGAAGGTGGTGCAGCGGGTTCCGGTGCGCATCGACTTCACGAATCTGGCCGGCGAGGATCCGAATCACGAGTTGCGGCCGGGGCTGTCCGTGGAGCCGAAGGTGAGCGTGAAGTGAGAGGCGGCTTCTAGTTGATAGTGAGTTTACTCTGGTGTCAAAATCAAGAGTGGATGCGTCCAGTTTCTATTACCCCAGGCTCGGGACGCCCGCCGATTTTTTGAATGGGAAGACCACACCATGCGCTCCATCCTCGGGGTACGAGTCTCCAAGCCGTCGAAGGGTAAATTTTTGCACATTCATGGGGGCATTTGTACAAACCTTGAGAACCGGAGTTTTGATTTCGACGATGCCGTGCAGAACGGACCATTCCAAAGGCCATCGCAGTATCTCGTCGAGCCAGGCCATCTCCTGCGCATAACCGAAATTTCTTCCTGCTTTTGCGAAACGCCAAGCAATTCTGAGCGATTCACTGCAACGCGGGCTACACGGAATGTGTGCCAACGCCTTGATGCCGAGGCAACGCAAGAAGATGTTCAGTTCAGCAGGGCCGTCGACAATCAGACACTCATCCTCACACTTGGTGTTGGGGGTAGTTAAAGCTTCCGCCCAAAGCGATTCTGGACAAACCCGCTTTAGTATCGCCTCGGCGAAGAAGGTACAGCAGCATTGCGGGTATCCCAGGAGCATACCCACTTCGGCGATATCCGCCCTTGACCATGCGCGAGCAAAACGCTTGGCTAACTTTGATGGCCCCACGACAGCGCGCATCGAGAGCGCCGATGCATTGCTTGCGCCGAGTAAGCGACCCACAATTGGGAAAGCTTGACGCACAATCATCAAAGGAACGATAGATAGGCCCGCATGAGATGAACGTCGCTGAAACTCTTCCCAGTCCTGCGGGGATATCCAGCAAAGGAGACAGGGGCGCAGACGCTCCGTCACGGATAGCCACTCGATTTCGCGCCAGGCGTTAACAATACGGCCAAACTTAGGTGGCCATTGCAAACGAGCTTTATCATGCACCCACGCACAGCGCAAAAAAGCGGGGAGAGTGTATTCCTGTGTCCTATGGCTCGAAGCTTGCGAATCTACCTTCTCTACGTCAGTTTTCAAAACAGGATCGATGCTTCTCAAGATAAGACTCCATACGCGGATTATTTCCCATGGTCCAGGATGCGATGAACCAATTCTCAAGATTGGGACGCTGTTGGTGGAGTGAAATCGGCGTTTTGCCTTCTGCGAGCAACTGCTCCTCGAAGAATTCAAACAACGCCTTCCATATTGCACAATGTTCGGTGCGATTGCGCCAATCACCATCGATTGCAGTTCCAGGACACTGGCCCTTGCACATCACAAAAAATCTGCATCCGCGGCAACCTCCGTCTTCTTGCGCGGCATGGAATAGGGCTAGATATCGCTCATAGCCGGGAGTGTCAGCTTTGACAAAGTCGATACCATCTTTGTTGGTGCGTCCGCAGTTACTCTTTTGTCCGTGCCCTTCAATGCCGCTGACTGCTGATGTCGTGTAGGGATCGCAGGCTCCCCAGATACAAGTGGTGTTGCGATCTTTGCCAATGAGAATCTCGCGTATGTCGGTGAAGACATCGAAGCGCAGCGTGTGCAGTCTTTTCATCGCATGAGCTAAGAACAGAAATGCCTGCATGTTCTCTTCGACGGTCAGTTCGCATTGCGCACGGGCTTTGGAATCGTCGACTTCGAGAATATGAAGCCTGACCGATCGCACTCCCATTTGCTCAAGACTCCGCAGCCACTCAAATAACACAGGCAATTTGTCCGTAGTCGCGTTGTTACGATGGAGAGTGATGATGATACTGGGCGGGATGCCGGCCTGACATAATTGCTCGATCGTTTGCAATGTGCGCTCGGTTGCCTGACGCGTAGCCCGCAACGAGCCTGCCCAGCGGAAGCCGTTCATCTCGCCGGGACCATCGCAGGAGACGCCGACGGAAACCCTGTATTGCTTGAACATCCGCAAATGCCGATCATTGACCAGCGTTCCATTGGTTTGAACGCTGTTGGAGCCAAATTTCTCAAACCCCCACGACCAGAGATCTTCCAGATCCTCCTCGGGCAGCAACAGCGGCTCTCCGCCGAAGAGTGTGAATTTGTGATGCGCCTGCTGCAGGGCAGTCTTCATCAGGCTCATGTCGTAACACAAGCGAAGCGGGCCGGCGGCCCTCTGCGAGTGCTGATAACAATAGCAACACGCTATGTTACAGCGCACACCCAAGGGACGTACTTCCACGGTCATACATGCTCCCGAGACGCCATAGATGCGATCGAATCTTCGGATATGCGGACGGATTCCCAAAATGCTCCGGCATTTCGTGATTTGCCACTTCGGTGCGATAAATACATCCAGGGCAGCTTGCCCTCAAGGTATGGGCGAAGACGGTCTCCACTATAACAACCCCTAGCCAAATCCGAAAGTATTTGCGGCTTCAGAGTTGTCGCAATTCCATCGACGCCATGCAAAAAGAGCAGTGCAGGATAAACAGATGCGCTCTGGCCTTGCAGTAATAGCCGCGATCCTGATGCTTTGTTTTCAAGGAATGGTTCCAGGGTGTCGTTGCAGAGCGTAGATCCCGTCACGCACACCAAATCGAAGTCCTGCATATAACGGTGAATATCAATGTGAGTGGACACCGTAAAGCGGCGATCCGGGTATTGATTTTTGAAGGATGCCATGTACGAATCGATCTCATGACGGCGATTCTCATACTTTAAATCGATGACATGAACCCATCTCACATGGCTAAACCTGCAAACAGTTCCTAAAAAACCTCCAAAGCCGACGATGAGAGCCGCATGCGCATCCTTGAACCATGCTTCCGGAAGGGTGCGCGACAAAATGTAAGTCTCGCTCACCGGGCATTGAAGCAGCCGCTCCGAGGCCGCGCTGACCACACTGGCAAGCACCGAAGAAACCACATTGTTTGATTGCTGGATTAAACCGGATGTAAGCAACTGCGCGGCATGTTCAGCGAGTTCGGTTACCTTGAGCGGGTCGTCGTGAATATACTTCGCTATTGCTCTTCCTGATGCTTCAAGGTCGTGATCCTGGCCGGAATAATAGGACATGCAACATCCGACGCTTCTGTCAGCGAGTGTGACCGTCGTAAAATAGCGGCTCAGGGACACTTCCCTGACAGCCGGGAACTGTCCGTATTTTTCCACTAAGTACGATAGGGTACCCAGCAATATTCTGTTGCGCATTGTTCTTCTTCGGCCTGCGTAAATCAGGCAGCAACCAATGCTAAGGTGCGTACAGAGGACCTCAATTCATGTCCCAATGGACATTGTCATGTTGGTCATAATGGCTACCGTCACAATGGGCATCTTCATGTGGAGTATCCGTATGCTCGTCAACGTGGATACTAGGCGCTTCAACGGTTGGCGGGTTGTCGATATGCGTGCTCCAGTAGTCATTATGAGAACTCCTGGCGGGGCTATCCGTATGCTGGTCCGTATGAGCATCAGTATGCGAGTCTTCATGCTGATCAGTATGATCATCATCAGTCCGTTCACGCTTCGCAGGGTTGGCTTGCACAGATGGATTGTCGCAGTGGAACTGTTGGGATGAGCCCTTTCCGCCATCGGCGTGGGCCGCGGCATGAAACATGGAGAGCGCCGCGGCTCCCGATGCGGAGGCTGGAGCGAGGGACCAAGGGAACAGCCCGGGAGCTTCATCCCCACGAGTCCAAAGAACCCGGTCTCCCAGGTCTTCCTGCATCACTTGACGGCGGCGTCCCTCATCGGGGTTTTCAGAGTGCCGGAGTTTTTCACTACGCAATGCCCAGGCTAAGAGCCCGACGGCCAGAAGCAGAAGCATCACAAGAACTAGGAAGAGAGTCTGCGATAGCATGGATTTCTCCTTGTCGAATAACATTTTCAGAAGGATACGTGAGGGCGCAAAATATTTCCAAAACATACTATCTGCTTGCATCGATCATGTCAACTCGACCCTGGCGGTCCTGGTGAGAATTTGAAAGCGCATCGCTGAGAAGCAGGTCCTTCGACTCAGCTACGCCCCGCTCAGGAAGACACATCTATGGGCGCTCAGGAGAACTGCTTGCGGTTTAGACTAATGGCACAGCAATGAAAGAGCCGATACCGATTTGACCGAGTTCGCCGTGTTGCCGGTATTTCCCGGTCTTGCGCCGGGAGCCGAGCACCGTGTGCCCTGGCTTCCGGAGGTTCATGTGACGGTGTGGGTTAGTTGATGGAGGCCCGAATGAGGCGCAGAGCTTCTTGCGGATCGGGAGCGTCTCGGTCCGGAGGAAGGCTAAACTCGGTGACTTGGCCTAGTTGACGAAGCCTTCCCAGAAGCGCATTGTGCGGATCGTAGTAATAGGTTTCGTACCAGACCAGCCACACTGTCTTCGGCTTCGATGCGGAGAGCCCGGAGACGAACTGATCAAGGTCGGAGCGCATGATCACAGGACCGCCCCAAGCCTCATTCCTCTGCTTGTCCCACCAATCGTAGATAGAAAGCGGGAATCCGGTTTCCTGCGGCTGAAAGTGTGCGTGTCGGGCAAAATAGTCAAAAGGCACCTGTGCATACAAAGCATCGAAAACTACTGCATCTCCGGGGCGGTAGTTCTGTTGAAGGATACTGACAAGATTCTGCCAGGGACGCCCGTGGGGCATGAAGGCCTGGCGAAAGAATCCGGCGGCATACAGGCAGAGAATCAGTGTTCCGGCTGCCAGGCTGGCAACTCGCCAGCGCGGCTTCGCTGTCCAGTACTGGATAGCGCGGGCGACAGCCAGAACAAGAAGAGGAACCAGCGGCAGCAGATAGCGCGTTGCGGTAAGGTGCAGCGCAATTACGCCTATCCCGATGGCCAGAATCATCACGCCGAATAGCCGGCAAAGCTCGTCGCCTCTCGCGAGTCCAAGGTATCCGGCTCCCGCCAGAGCAATGGCTAGCGGGATTGCGCAGAGCATTAGGAGCAGAGGCGATGCGGCGGGATAAAACCCTGCCATGGCGGCCGCGCTCTTTGCCAGGCCTTTGATTCTATCGGGCTTGTTGGAGTTCTGCCCGGCGCCATCGAAGGAGAGGGCGCTGGGATCTCGATGGCTGAGTTCCAGGGCGCCGGCCAGTTGAGCCTTCAGGGCATTCCGTTCAAGCAGAGACGGAATGCCCGGAGCAATGAAGAGGATTGTCAGTATTCCGGCGGCGCAAAGTCTTATGATGCGCCCGCGGACGAAACGGGTACAGATCGTCCAGTGAATACAAAGTCCAATAAGAATAAATACTCCGATATAGTTAATATAAAATAACAACGCTGCCAGTATGCCGTAAGCGGCGATAAGCCATTTCTCCTCTCTTCGCTCGACAGCCAGAGCCCAGTGCACCATCAAGAGGCCGATGAAGACAAGGATGGTGAGCATATAATTCCGCACTTCCAGGGAGAAGACGAATAGCATCGGCGAGAAGGCGTATAGTGCAGCCGCCAGAGCGCCGAAGGAGGTGCCCAGGATTCGCCGCCCCAGAAAATACATTCCCAACATGCTGCAGAGATTCAGGACGACGCTGAAGAGCCTGAGTTGCGCTTGCGCATCGCCAACAACTCGAACCCACGCCCATATGAGGGCATAAAAGAATGGAGGATTATACTCCCCGGCTAAATGGCGAGGAAGTTCGGCAAAAGGCAGATGCGCCACGAACGCCGTATAGGTTTCGTCCAGCCACAGCTCGCGTGAATTTAGAGCGGATAGTTTACAGAAGGTGCATACCAACAGGACAAGGCCAAAAAGAACGAAGGATGCAATCGAGGTGTTGAGCCACCGGAAGCGTACGTCTTGAAGAAGCTTTGCCATGGCGCGCAAATCCTGTTCGCGTGTAATTCAAAGGATGCAGGAATTCAGTTTAAACTAAGGACGGCGAGATTTGAAGAAAAACTTCCTCGAGGCTATTAAGAGCAGCGGATAGGATGGTCACACGGCTGTACTGAATGCGCGGGCAATTCTGCTTGACAACCGTTGAAGCGGAACCCTAAAGTCAAGTTGTTGTTTTCTCTTCCCTATATTCCCATCACATGTCTATTCAAACGGAGTTATTCAACGTTGGGGGGTGGACTGACCATGAAAGCAAAAATTATGAAAAAGAGCGCAACGGCCAGGAGCGAATCCCCTTCTCGGCTGATCGACGCGAGGATCAAGGAACTGGACGACTGGAGGGGCAAGACGCTCTCTCGTGTCCGCGCTCTCATCAAACAGGCTGACCCTGAGGTGGTCGAGGAGTGGAAGTGGGGCGTTCCGGTTTGGTCTCACGATGGACTGATCTGTACCGGCGAGACGTACAAGAGCGTAGTGAAGTTGACTTTCGCCAAGGGTGCCTCGCTCAAGGACCCTTCTGGACTATTCAACTCCAGCCTTGAAGGCAACGCCAGGCGCGCTATCGATTTCCATATGGGCGATGAAATAGATGAGGATGCCTTCAAGACGCTCATACGAGCCGCGGCAGCCCTGAACAGGTCATCGGCCCGATAGTTGATTTGGGGCGGCCCGTTTCTTTCTGTCTTTCTCTTTGCCGGGTTAGACTGATTGCAGCGCCGCCATGAAAGACCCGATACCCGATTCGATGGAGTTTGTCCCATTACCGGTAATCCCTGGCCTTGCTCCGGGACCCGAGCACCTGGTGCCCTCGCTGCCGGAGGTTCATGCGACGGTGGGCGTCTCCCGCTCGCCGCAGTACTGGCGGCGGCTGATGGGTTTTTTCGGTCCGGGATTTCTGATCTCCGTGGGCTACATGGACCCCGGCAACTGGGCCACGGACATTGCCGGCGGCTCGCGCTTCGGATACACGCTGCTGTTCGTCATCATGGCCTCGAACCTGATGGCCATCCTGCTGCAAAGCCTGTCGCTCAAGCTGGGCATTGCCACGGAGCGCGACCTGGCGCAGATGTGCCACCAGAGCTACGGCCCCAGGGTGAGCTATGCGTTGTGGATCGGCGCGGAGATCGCCATTGCCGCCTGCGATCTGGCCGAGGTGATCGGCTCGGCCATCGCTCTGAACCTGCTCTTCCACATTCCGCTCTTCTACGGCGTGCTCATCACCGGCACGGACGTGCTGCTGATTCTCTTATTGCAGCGCTGGGGCTTCCGCTGGGTTGAGGCGCTGGTCATCACGCTCATCGGCACCATTACGGTATTGTTCCTGGTGCAGGTGATGCTTTCCCACCCGAATCATTGGGTGGCGCTGAAATGTCTTTTCGTGCCCTCGCCGTCCATCGTTACCAACCCCGATATGCTGTACATCGCCATCGGGATATTGGGCGCGACGGTGATGCCGCACAACCTCTACCTGCATTCATCCATTGTGCAGAGCCGCAAATATGAACGCACGCCCAAGGGCAAGCGCGAGGCCATTCAAATGGCCAACATCGACTCCGCGCTGGCGCTGACCGTGGCCTTATTTGTGAACGCGGCGATTTTGATTGTGGCGGCGGCGGTCTTCAATCGCCGCGGCCTCTACGATGTGGCGGCCATCCAGGATGCTTACAAGCTGCTCAGCCCCATCATCGGCGTCACCGGGGCGAGCACGCTGTTTGCCATTGCCCTGCTGGCCAGCGGGCAAAATTCGTCAATCACCGGCACGCTGGCCGGGCAGGTGGTGATGGAGGGATTCATCCACCTCAAGCTGACGCCCTGGCTACGGCGGCTCATCACGCGCTCGCTGGCCATTATTCCCACCATCATCGTGGTGGCCATCACCGGCGAGCAGGGCACGGAAAAGCTGCTCATCCTGAGCCAGGTGATTCTCTCGCTGCAACTGAGCTTTGCCGTGGTGCCGCTGGTGATCTTCACCGGCAGCCGCAAAAAGATGGGCGAGTTTGTGAACGCTCCCTGGCTGCAGGGGCTGGCCTGGGTTGTCGCCGTGCTCATCGCCGGGCTGAATGGCTGGCTGCTGGTGCTGATGTGTCAGGGAAAAGCATGAGGCTAAGTGATCAGTGCGCGGCAGGTCCGGTATTTCCTGGCCACTGATCACTGTCCACTGTCGTACCATGTTTTCATGCACATTCTTTCCGCAACGGAGATGCAGGCCTGCGACCGGGTGACGACCGAGCGCTTCGGGGTGGCGTCCACTGAATTGATGCGGGCGGCCTCTGCGGCAGTGGCGGCCTTTGCGCGGGCCGAGTTTCCGGCTGCAAGGCGGGTGACGGTACTCTGCGGCCGGGGCAACAACGGCGGCGACGGCATGATGGCGGCGCGGTTGCTGGCCGAGGCCGGGCTGGAGGTGACCACGCTGCTGCTGGGCGCGCCGGAGCGCCTTGGGCCCGACATGGTGAAGGCCTGGGGCGAGCTGCTCGAGGGCGCCGCGCCGCGCACCGTGCATGTCGTGGAGAAGGTGGAGCAGTTGGCGGCGCATGAGAACGCTTTACGGGCCGACCTGCTGGTGGACGCTGTGGTGGGCACTGGCTTCAAACCGCCGCTGAAGGGGCTGGCGCTGGCGGCGCTGGAATGGTTGAAGGGCAGCAAGGCTCCGATTCTGGCTGTCGATCTGCCCTCCGGCTGGCCGGCTGACGACACTAGCGCAACGGTTGCCGGACCGGTTTTTCCCGCCGATGCTGTCATCACTTTTACCGCGCCCAAGCCGGCGCACGTCTTTGGGCAGTTGACGCGGCACTGGTCGCAGCCCATTGTGGTGGCGCCTATAGGCTCGCCGGAGGAGGCGATGGTCTCCACGTTGAATTTGACCTGGGCCGGATCGGCGCTTTCGCTTGCGCAAACTCCCCGCCCGGCGACGTCCAGCAAGGGAAACTACGGACATGTGCTGGTGGTGGGTGGGTCGTTAGGAGCGGCGGGCGGCAAATCCGGCGCGCCGGCGCTGGCAGCTCTGGGCGCGTTGCGAGCTGGGGCGGGTCTGGTGACGGCGGCGGTTCCCGCACCGGCGCTCACGCTGGTGGCGGCCATTGCGCCGGAGCTGATGTCCTGGCCGCTGGCGGCAACCACGGCGGGATGTATCTCTGAGAAAAACCTTGCGCCAGAATTTCTTTCTACTCTCATGGCTGGAAAGACTGTGCTGGCCATTGGTCCCGGCCTCGGCCAGAGTCCGGAGACGGTCAAATTTACCACCGGGCTGCTTGCGGCGACCAAGATTCCGGCGGTGATTGACGCCGACGCGCTGAACATTTTGGCGGCCAAGCCGGTGTTACTGGCGAAGCTGGCGAAAGGCCGCACGCTGGTGCTCACGCCTCATCCGGGCGAAATGGCGCGGCTGGCGGGCGTCACAGTGGCTGAAATCCAGGCTAACCGGCTCGAAGCGGCGCGCAGTTTTGCTCAGCGCACTGGCGTAACGCTGGTGCTCAAGGGCGCGCGGACGCTCATCGCCCATCCGGACGGCCGCGTGGCCGTGAACACCACGGGCAATCCCGGCATGGCCAAAGGCGGCAGCGGCGACCTGCTCACCGGGCTGATTGCCGGATTGCTGGCACAGCATCCGGATGAGCCGGCGCGGGCGGTGGAAGCGGCGGTTTATTTGCACGGATTAGCGGCAGATTTAGCCGTACAACGTGACGACGAACACACATTACTGGCCACCGACAGTCTTTCTCATCTTGCACAGGCTTTTCGCTTGGATTCACGTGGGCCGACCGGGTATCTTTGGTTGCAGGGGCTGCCAGCAGTAGCCCTTCAAGAGGCTACAGCATGAGTCAAGCCGCCCCTGCCGCTTTTGTCCTGAAGCACGAGTTCACCACTACGAGCGGCGCGGAGACCATCGAAGTGGGCTGCAAGCTGGTTGGGCTGCTCGTGCCGCCGCAACTGCTGATTCTGCGCGGCGATCTGGGCACCGGCAAAACCACGCTGGTAAAGGGAATTGCACAGGCGCTGGATGCCGCCGAGGCGGACGAGGTGACCAGCCCGACCTTCACGCTGATTCACGAGTACGACGGCGCGCGCGAGGGCCAGCCTGTGAAGCTCTTTCACCTGGACGTTTATCGCCTGGAGGGCGAGCGTCAACTGGAGTCGCTGGGACTGGACGAGTTGCTCACGCCGAACGCATTGGTGCTGGTGGAGTGGGGCGAGAAGTTCAAGAGCATCCGCAAGAAGGCAACGGGGGAGATTGTGATTGCCTCGGCCGGCGGGGACGCGCGCAAGATTACCGTGGCGCTGAAGAACTAGCCCCTTCGACTATGCTCAGGGCAGGCTGTCCAGGCATACGGCGCCTGCGCACCACCTGCGATGGAACATACGTGCCTTATGCAGCAATAATATTTGTTCGTGGCGTCATTGATTCTCCCCTTCATTCAAAGATCCTATGAATCGAATTACCTTTGACGAAGTGCAGGCGACGCTGGAAGGCGTTCTGAGAAAGCTGGGCTTCTCTGCCAGCCGGGCTGAAAGCTGCGCGCGTCTCTTTGCGGAGACCACCTGCGACGGTGTGTACACCCACGGGGTCAATCGCTTTCCGCGTTTTGTCGCCATGATCCGCAATGGAAACGTCGACGTGAATGCGGAGCCGCGGCGGCTGGCCGGCTTTGGCGCGCTGGAGCGTTGGGATGGACAGAGAGGCCCGGGCAATCTGAATGCGCAGGCCTCAATGGGGCGGGCGATTGCTTTGAGCCGCGAGCACGGGGTGGGATGCGTGGCGCTGGGCAACACCAACCACTGGATGCGCGGCGGCAGCTACGGCTGGCAGGCTGCCGAGGCGGGCGTGATCGGCATCTGCTGGACCAATACCATGCCCAACCTGCCGGCGTGGGGCGGCGTGGAGCCGTGCCTGGGCAACAATCCGCTGGTGATTGCGGTTCCGCGCGCGGGCGGGCACGTGGTGCTGGATATGGCGATGTCGCAATTCTCCTATGGCACGCTGGAAAGCTACAGAAAACGCGGCGAGATGCTGCCCGTGGATGGAGGCTTCAACGCGGCGGGCAAGCTGACGCGCGATCCCGCGGCGATAGAGCAAACGCAGCGTCCGCTCGCCATCGGATACTGGAAGGGCTCGGGACTTTCGCTGGTGCTGGACATGATGGCCGCGATGACCTCGCTGGCTCGAGCGACGCATCAGCTTTCGACGGATTCGCTGCAAGAGGCGGGGCTTTCGCAGGTTTTTCTGGCGATCAATCCCGTGGCGCTGGGAGATGAAGCGCGGCTTGAGCAGATCTCCGGCGAGATTATTGCTTCCTTGCATCAGAGCAGGACGGCGGAAGAGGGAAAGAAAATCCGCTATCCCGGAGAGCGGGTGTTGCAGGTTCGCGCGGAGAACCGGAGGCTCGGCGTTCCCATCGAACCGGCGGTTTGGGAAGAGATTTTGAAGATGTAGGGTCTTGGTTTCTCCCCATTCAGTGCGGTCGCCCCGGCAGCACAAAATGCTCGGCGCAGCGCGGCTCGTAGGAGTCGCCGGGGACTTTGATGGGGCTGTCGTAGGGGGCTGGCTGGCCTTCGATCAGACGCTGCGAGTAAAAGGCGCGGTTGCCGCAGTTGCAATAGGCGATGCATTCGGTGATGTTGCCGCCGTAGGCGCTCACAAACCACGAGAGGTTGAGCATCTCGCCGAAGGGCAGGGCGCGAAAGTCGAGGTCGAGACCGGCGACCAGAACGTCATGGCCCGCGTCGAGCAGGTAGCGCGCGAAGGCGAAGAGATCGGAGACGAATTGCCCTTCGTCGATGGCGATGCACTCCACTCTCTTGCCGATACTCTTTTCCGTGGCGGCGATAACTTTAAGAACTTCCCACGGGTCGGCGGAGTTGAATTCCACGGCATTCATCTTGCCGTGGCCGAGGGGATTGCGGCTCTCCACAACGCCCGGCCCGCCCTTGGTGTCGTCGCTGGGCTTGAGGACCATGACATATTGGCCGGCATACTGGCGGC
>Ga0326728_10009705_pt1 | contig 23001 bp, 22 predicted proteins | sample MB3enrmetagenome_FD_207602 | JGI IMG/M metagenome (GOLD analysis project Ga0326728, IMG submission 207602) | Lab enriched peat soil microbial communities from McLean, Ithaca, NY, United States - MB31MN | ecosystem: Environmental > Terrestrial > Soil > Wetlands > Peat | place: USA: New York... | reverse complement strand
CGTATCTTCTCGTCCATCGCACTGCTCGTTTTCCAGGCCATGATGTCGTTCTAAACGACTCCTGCCTACGTTGCAGTGTCAAGAATGCCCCCGGTCTGAAATGTCAACCATCCGACCGGTCTATACCCCTCGGCCAGCCATCCCCGGCGCAGTTTCTCCATGGGGATGCTGGAGAGATAGGGCTTGATGTCGAGGATCGGCGTTCCGTCCAGCATATCGACACCGCGCACGTGGAGCGAGCCATTCTCGCGGCGCAACAGTTCGACGATGGTCAGGGCGAGAGGGTTGGGGCGACGCGGCGAGCGCGTGGTGAAGACGCCGTGGGGGCGGTCATCGCTGGGCGGAGTGACAAGAAGATCGAAGCCGTCGGAACGGTCAAAGGCCCAAAGCACGATCAGATGCGAAAAGCCCTCAATATCGGTAAGGCCGATGGCAAACTCCGGCAGAATTTCCAGCACGCCCTCTTCCGGGTGCTGGGCGCCAAGCCCTTTGGGAACAGCGGATGCATCCTTAAAGGGAGTGCGAACAAATCCAATCGGTTGCAGGGTAAACATACGAGCCTCCACGCTTCATCCTAACCGCTTATTGCAATGCAAACTGCCGTAGCCATCCGGACAGCAGCGCAGCCACTTTTTGCGGCTGTTCATAGGCGGCGAAGTGGCCGGCATCGGGCAGCATGTGGAATTCGCATCCGCCGGGAGCGGCTTGGAAGGCTTCCATCTCGGTGGGAGCAATCCCTGTATCCTCGCCACCGGCGATGGCCAGGATGGGAGCCGTGATGGTGGCCACGGTGGGCACGGAGTCAGGGCGCGTGGCGAGGCCGGCCTGAACGGCGACGAGAGCCTCCGGAGTCAGCGTCATGCGGGCGCGCAACGCGGTTACGATCTCGGGATGGTCTTCGCGAGCGGTTGCGCCGATCAGGTTCTGGGCCATGCCATCAAAGAGCGCCGCGCTGTTACCGGCTCGCGCCTGGGCAATGGTGGCTGCACGCCGGGTGAGGTTGGCCGTCGCATCCGGCTGCGGCTTGGAGCAGATAAAGGCCAGCCCGCGCACACGCTGGGGAGCCTGTCGCCAGAGTTCCAGCAGCACGTAGCCGCCGATGGAGCAGCTGGTAAAAACCGCGGCGGGCACTTCTAAATGGTCAAGGAGAGCCAAAACATCCGTGGCGAGCCGTGTCATGGACAGTACGGGAGCATCGGGAACCAAGGCAAATCCGCCCGCAGGCAGAACGCCCAACTCCGAGCCGCCATGGCCACGCAGGTCGGGAACGAGGGCGCGCACGCCGGCCAACTCGTCGATCAGCGGCCGCCAGTAATCTCCGTCGAGTGGCGTGGGATGAAGAAATACCACGGGTAAGCCAGCCCGGGAGTCGCGAAAGGCCAGCGTCGCACCGTCGGATCGATACGTTGCTTTCATACAGCCTAGAAGACGCTTACGGCAGCGGAATAGACTCGTCGGGAATGCCTACCCAACAGGCCAGGTAGGCCACGGCCACCAGCCCGCCGGAGAAGAAAAACCCGATGACAGCGAAGATGCGGACGAGCGCGACGTCCCAGCCATAGGCCTGCGCCAGGCCAATGCAGACTCCGGCAATCTGGCGGCCCATGATCGGGCGGAAGAGCGGCCTGCCGGAAACGTACGCGGCAACGGGAACAACCGCGCCGCAGCTAGAACAGAAGCGCGCGCCCGGCGGCAACCCGGTTCCACAGCGTTGACAGAATACGGCCATAGTCGATGCCTCCCTCTATAGAACGAACACACAATCAAGGTGAAGATACGATAGATGAGCATTGGCGGTTCCATTTCAGTGCAAATCGAGCCGCCAAGCCGTGTAGCTAAGAATCTCATGCTCGATGCGCTCGAACTCCTTTGAACCGCCCTCGACGGGCACGCGGGGCCGGGGCGAGGTAAGCACGTCCAGGCCGTCGGCAGCGCAGATTTCGTGAATGCGGAAGAGGTGTGTTCCGTCGCTGACGATGACTAACCGGCGCAGACCGTTGGCGCGGGCAATCACGGCTATGCGGCGGGCCGACTCCCCGGTGTTGCGGCTCTCGGTTTCGGCGATGATGGCGCTCTCGGGAACGCCCATTCCCTCCAGGTACTCGCGGCCCACGGCGCCTTCGTTGAACTGGTCGCCGCCGTTTCCGCCCAGGGTGATAATCAGTGGGGCGATACCGTGACGATAGAGGGTTAGCGCGTGATCCAGACGGGCGCGGTAGACCGGCGAGGGCCGTCCGTCGTACTCCGCCGCGCCAAAGACACCGATAGCGTCCGATGGCGCTGCCTGGTCCTCGCCGGCATAGCGCTCAATCTGTACGTAGACCCAGCGGCACCAGCTCAGTGCGCCTAGCGCCAGCGCCAGCACGAGCAACAGCGCGGCGCGGAGAATCCAGTTGCGACGGTTTGGCGTGGCCGGGAGCTTCATGAAAACCTTCGGGCTATCACTGTAAAGCCATGACAATCTCGTGGGTGGCGATGGCGCCCTCGCGCAGAATCTCCCAGCGCCCCGGCCCCAGTGAGAGATCGACGATGGTGGTGGGCTGCGCGTGGCCGGTGGGACCGCCGTCGATGATCAGCGGGATGCGGTCGCCGATCTGGTCGCGGACGCAGGCTGCGTTGGTGCACTCGGAGGCACCCTGCAGATTGGCCGAGGTCGCGGTGATGGGCAGCCCGAATCGCTCCACCACCACGCGCGGAATGGCGGCGTCGGGCACGCGCAGGGCCACGTTGCCGGTATTCGCCGTGGAGCGCAGCGGCAGCTTGCCGCCGGCCCTCACGATGATCGTCAGCGGACCGGGCCAGAAACGCTCCGCCAACTTGTCCAGCAAGGGATTGGTCTCGCGGGCCAACTCATACGCCTGGGCCAGCGAACCGATCAGCAGGGACAAGGGCTTTTGCTTCTGGCGAGTCTTGATCTGGTAAATCTGCTCGACCGCGCGGAGATTCACCGGATCAACGGCCAGACCGTAGAAAGTATCGGTCGGCAGAGCTACGACATCGCCCTTGCGCAGGCAGGATACGATATAGTCGATCCGGTCCGGCTCTGGTTCATCGGGATGGACGCGCAAGATCTCCGCGAACACGCAGGTCAACCTCAGTTCAAGGGATGCCGCAAAAGCGATAACCAGCACGGCGCCGGCCCAGTTGCAAGATTGGATGCTGACTGAACGAGAAGATCGTCCTGCCCGCCGGCAAACGGCTTAGAATCGGCTAAGCGGCAACAGGATTTGCACCTATGCCTTATCGCATTGTACAGAGTAAACAGAATTCCCGCCTGAAAGAGTTGCGTGGCGCGCTGGCCCACCCCGGTCAAGGCGCGCGCGGCCTGGCTGGTCGCGACAGCCGCGGTCTGGCGGGGATCGAGGGGCCAAAGCTGCTGGAAGAGGCACTGCGCGCCGGCCTGCGCATCGATTGCGTCTTTGTCGCGCAGGGCGCGGAGCGCCTGCTGGAAGGACTGGCGCTGCCGGTGGAGACCGAGGTGTTGCTGCTGCCCAGGGAACTGCTGGAGTCGGCGCTGGCCACGGAGACGCCGCAGCCGGTAGCGGCCCTGGTCGAGCCACCGGATTGGAGCTGGGCCGACGTTCTCGGAGAACAGGCGAAGGCCGTTCCGCTTATTGTTGTGCTGGCCGGTTTGCAGGATCCCGGCAATCTGGGAACGATTATGCGCTCGGCGGAGGCCTTTGGGGCTGGCGGTGCCATCAGCCTCCCCGGTACCGTCAGCGCATGGAACCCTAAAGCAGTGCGCGCCTCGGCGGGCAGCGTCTTCCGGCTCCCACGGCTTTCCGTGAGCGCGGAAGAGTGCTTTGCCCGCTTGCGGGAATCCGGCGTGAGAATCTTGACCACAGCCGTGCATGGAACTCAACCGGCCAACCTGGTCGATCTGGCAGGGCCGGTTGCGCTGCTCATCGGCAATGAAGGCAACGGCGTGCCGGAAGAGCTGGCTGCACAGGCCGATGGAACTGTGACGATACCATGCCCCGGAGCCGTGGAGAGCCTGAACGCTGCAGTCGCCGCCAGCGTTCTGCTTTACGCAGCGTCGCGGCAGCGGGCGACACTTGCATCCCACACTTCGCAAAAAGCTCGAAGGATGGGGCACCCAGATTCATTGACCGGGAGAGCGCGATGAGTCTCTTTGACGGCGAACCCGAAGGCCCGCAAGGCCCGCTGCGCACCGCGCCACTGGCCGAGCGGATGCGTCCGCGCTCGCTGGAGGAGCTGAGCGGCCAGGAGCATCTGGTCGGCGCGGGCAAGCCACTGCGCGTGCAGATCGAGCGCGACGACTCGGGGTCGATGATCCTCTGGGGTCCGCCGGGCGTGGGCAAAACCACGCTGGCCAAGATCATTGCCGAAACCACCAAAGCCACCTTCATCGAATTCTCCGCCGTAATGAGCGGCATCAAGGAGATCAAGCAGGTGATGGTCGCCGCCGCGCAGGCCGCGCAGATGCGCTCGCGCACCATCCTCTTCATCGATGAGATTCACCGCTTCAACAAAGCGCAGCAGGACGCTTTTTTGCCCTACGTCGAACGCGGCTCCATCCGGCTGATTGGCGCGACCACCGAGAATCCCTCCTTCGAGATTATTTCGGCGCTGCTCTCCCGCTGCCGCGTCTACGTGCTCGAACCGCTCACTGAAGAACAGATCACCGCGTTGCTGAGGCGCGCGCTGACAGATAAAGAGCGCGGCCTCGGCGCTCTGGAGTTGACCGCGGATGACGATGCGCTCGAACTGATCGCAGGCTACTCCAGCGGCGACTGCCGCAACGCCTACAACACGCTGGAAGTCGCCGCGCAACTGGCCCAGGAGCCGGGTCGTACCGCAGGTACTCACATCGATCGCGCGTTGGCCAGTGAGGCCGTGCAACAGCGCGTGCTGATGTACGACAAGTCCGGCGAGGAGCACTACAACCTGATCTCCGCGCTGCACAAAAGCGTGCGCAACAGCGACCCCGACGCAGCGCTCTACTGGCTGGCGCGGATGTTTGCAGCCGGCGAAGACCCGCTCTATCTCGCCCGCCGCATCGTGCGCATGGCTGTCGAGGACATCGGCCTGGCCGCTCCCGAGGCGCTTAATCTGACGCTCTCCGCCAAGGAGGCCATCGACTTTTTGGGCTCGCCGGAGGGCGATCTGGCGCTGGCCGAGGCGGTGGTTTATCTATGCCTCGCGCCCAAGTCGAACTCGGTCTACACCGCCTACGGCGCAGTGCAGCAGGAGATCGAACAGACCCGCCAGGAGCCGGTCCCGCTGCACCTGCGCAACGCGCCGACCAGGCTGATGAAGGAGCTGGATTACGGCAAGGGCTACCGCTACGCGCACAACGAAGAGGGCAAGGTGGCCGACATGGATTGCCTGCCCGACTCGCTCAAGGGCCGCAGCTACTACCACCCCACGCAAGAGGGCCGCGAAAAGTTATTAGCCCAGCGCATGGAAGAGATTCGCCGCATCCGTGCCGGCAAGCACGGCGGAGCGTGATGGCCCTTTTACTCAGCGTGGAAGCAGCTATAAAGGTGCGGGAGACGCGCGAAAAAGGCTATGCGTACAACCAGAGATGATTTTGCGTAAAACTGGCCAAATTTGCGGGCGGTAGGAGGATTCCCAGGTCTCAAAAGCGAGAGCTGGGCCATCCGGATTTATGGTTGTTCAGGCCTGGATCACCCGCAGGCGGCAGATGGAATCGGAGACGGCCCATGTTGCGCCGGCGATGGATATGGAGATAGCGTTGGCCGACCAGAGGAAATGGTCGTGAGGGGCGGCGAGTAATTTGGGAATCCAGACCAATAGTTCGAAGGCGACGATCTCAGCCGTGAGCAGGCGCGAGGCAAGCGGCGCCATGATTCCAGTAAGGATGGCGGCGGCGGCGAGGAAGAATCCGATGGTCGTAGCGTAGCACCAGAAGATCTGCGAAGGCGGTATCCATTGAGGGACCCAAGCCGCCAGTCCGGGCATATCGACTATGTGGACGATGCCGAAGGAGATTGCGGAGAGGCCGGAGAGACGGGCGAAGAGGGATTCGCGGCGCGAGATAGGCGAGCTGGCCGGTGAGAAGCGCGCGAAGAGGACAGCTCCGGCGGCGACGAGCGAGAACTCCTCAAAGAAGTTGCCGGTAGGGTCGTAGCCGCTCCCGCCTTTGAGAATTTGGGGCACCCACAAGAGTGCGAAAACGGAGTAGACGATGGTGAGCGTCAGTGCGCCGGCGCGAGCCGATCGACGCCAGAGGAGGGCAACTCCGGCGGCGAGTTCGATCAAGGCAGTGAGATAGGCGAGCGGCGCATGGAAGGGCAGGTTTGGGCCGACGCGCTGCCAGGTGGTGGCGAAGTCGCCAGAAGCCAGGCCGACAATGCCGAGGAAGATGGCGCCGGCTGCGTAGACACAGATGCCGAGATTGGATGAGAGGATGCGTTTCAGCATGGCGGTTTTGCCCGGAAGGGGTGACGGACACGGCCAGTTTAGCATGATTCGGTTCGACCTTTGCCGCGAAAAAATGCGGCAGGGATGGGGATGCAGCGAACGAAAAGCATGCCTCAGGGGTTAAAACCCCTGTCCCGTGGGGCTGCTTGATTGCCGGGGATCAATCCACGGCCTACCGCTCCCGGCCCGCACGCTCCCCTGCATCCGGCGGGTTCGAGGATTTCCAGGTCTGTAAATCCAGACCTGGGCCACCCGCCCGGCCGGCCGGAGAGATGAGTTAAGCTAATGCAATGCAGGATATCCAGGCGCTAATTGAGTATTTTTCTGCGTCCCGTCCTCTGATTGTGGTCGGGAGCGGTCCGTCGTGTGGCATTGGACTTCCAGGTTGGAAGGACCTCGCTGATACCCTTTTGGAGAGATTACGGCTTGATCGTACGCTGAACATCGAAGCGGCCGAAGAGGCGTTTGCTCGGGATGAATACGCTGCCGTCTTTGGGCACGCGGTCAAATCGGCCGGGAAAGATGCGGTTTATGAGATTTGTAAGGAGGCCCTACGTGATACTGGTCGTACGGGTGATTTGTATAGCCTCTTAATCCGCCTTCCGGCGCGCGGCTTCATAACGACCAATTTCGACTCTATTCTTAAGAGACACTTCCACGCTGAAGGATCTGCGGTTCTGGAATTCTTGAACTCTCCGGAGGATTTGACGGCGATCGATTTTGATACTGTGCGATCTATTCTCAAGATTCATGGAGATTTTGACCATCCTGAGTTCTTGGTACTCACCGACAGGCAATATAGGGAGATTCTGCATGACGGCAAGTTCCTCACACTTCGCGAATTCATGAAGGCCTACCTGCAGACAAGCCGAATTGTATTTATCGGGTACTCATTGAAGGACCCAGATTTTAGCTTCCTTCTTGAATCCACGGCGCAAGTCTTGCGTCGTAAGGTGCCCCTCTTCGGTGTCGTGGCCAACGCGAGCGCTCAAGACGTTGAGCAGTGGTTTGACCGATACAACCTCCACGCCATTACATACAGGGCCGCGCACAATGACCATTCCGATTTGAAGAACATCTTGGAGACATTAGCGTCCTTTTTTTCAGCTGCGCCTTCGCAAGATGACGCCGTTCCATTTAAGGCGGCGCAGAGCCTCTACATGTGGCATAAGTTGAGTTCCACTGAGGGCGCGGGGGCGAGAGTAGATGCGTTGCGGGCGATCCTCCTTGGGACGATTGCCTCCATGACTAGCCCGGTCACCTCTCAGGTCTTAACGTCAGAGATTTCTAGGACCACAGGTCGGCCTGCCTCTCAAGAGCTAACGGAAGCTGTGGAGAAGGCTTTAGTATCGCTAAAAGGGGAGCGGATGGTCGATACCGACGCCCGTTCTTGCTATGTTATGACCGCCCTCGGCCGAAGTCTAGAGAGCAAGTACTCTCTGCAGTTCACAAATTTGCGGCGCTTGTTTGAGACTCAGGTTGGTCTTGATCTTGGAAGGAAGCTTCCGACCACGTCTGGCGAATCCATAGCGAAACTTACTAAAAGAGTTCATTCGTGCATTCTCAAGATTTTTTCTGATCGCGGTGGCGAGTTGGTTGATGCGAGCTTCACCGGAAGGTTTGAGGCTCCTTCCAGTATGAACCTTGTGCAGATAATTAACTCTTTCACAGGAGACTTAGCTGAAAGTCAGCGGTACGTCTTCTTTTCATACTTGATGAGCCTTATGACGCGTCCGCGAGAAGAGCAGAAACCATATTTGAATTACCTTGCAAAGGCATTCTTTGCAGCACAGGTAATAGGTGTGGATCCTGAAGGCCAAGTTTTCCGTCGCGAGGTCCTAAGGGCTAGAACTCTTATCGTAGACGCAAATATACTGATCCCTTTGTTAGCAAAGGGCTCTGTGAACCAACCATACATGGAAGAGTGCATGCATACGTTGTCAGAGGCTGGTGTGAGGTTGGTGACCACTCCTAAATTCTGCGAAGAGGTTTCATCGCACTTCCAATGGGGTGTCGATCATGTAAGAAAATACGGTCCCCAGTCTATGGAGGTTCTTTCGGCGGCTCTGGGCACCCTCGAATTTCGCAGAAATGAATGTATTGACGGGTTCATTCGCCTAGCCGCAGAAAATGACTGCACTTTGGATGAATATATAGGGATGTGCTTTGGTGGCGACCCGAATTTCTATAATGTCCGGGATGCGTGCAAGCGGTTGAACATTGGACAGGTATCATTGAATGATCTCGCATCGGTTCATCAGGACTTGTGGGTGGTCCAAACTGACATTGAAGGCCACATCTCGGCTTTGCAGGTAGGCAGTGATACACCGAAATCGGAAGCGAGAATTAAGGCCGAAGCAGACGCCTATGCAATCTGTTTCGGATGGCATTATACCGCGGAGCATGGATCTGATCTGGCTTTGTGGAAATGTTCAATCTTATCTCGAGGGACGTCACTTAATCGGGTCTCGCGATTTGGACCGCATCCGCTCGATAGACCCGTGGTGCTCCGCCCTGATCTACTGCAGGAGTTTATAAGCGATTTCGTTGGAGGCGAGCAGAGGGTAAGTGTCAGCGACGTTATGCTTGCGAGCTATGTCCGGTCCGTTGAGTACTTCATCGATAAAGCTAAATATGCTGAGTTCTTCAAACCGTTGATAAAGCAGGCGGAGGCGATATATAGAGATAATCTTGATCGATTCCAATCATTGATCGAAGGCTCGATCGAGCCTTCGGGCTTGGAGCAGTATGAGGAATTAGAAAGGCCGTTTGTGGTTAATTCGCTTCAGCAAGACGTTGTGGTCGCGGTTGACACTGCGATGAGTCGCTTGGCCTCAGAGGTCGCGAGCCTTAAGCACGATAAGCAGAAGAGTGAAGAACTTGCGAAGCTCGCCATGTCGTATCTATCCCCCACATTGCGCAAGAGGATCGAACGCATTACGGCAGGTTAACAACTGACTCCAACGAATCCAGTTCGCGGGCCTATGCCAAGCATTCCTCTTCAGTTGTGCTTGCCCTTCCACTCGGCGTAGGGGCCCTGGAAGTCTTCGATGCCGTCTTCGTGGAAGACCCAGAGGCGGGTGGCTACTTCGTCGATCAGGTCGTGGTCGTGGGTGACTAACAGGACCGTGCCTTCGTAGCGCTGGAGGGCTATGTTGAGGGCGTTGATGGCTTCTAAATCTAAGTGGTTGGTGGGCTCGTCGAAGATTAAGATGTTGGGCTTGGTCAGGATGAGTTTGCAGAAGGCCAAGCGGGCCTGTTCGCCACCGCTGAGGGCCTTGGTTTGCTTGTCGCCCTCTTCGCCGCTGAATAACATTTGGCCCAAAATGCCGCGGATGTCTTCGACGTGGGCGTCGGGCTTCCAGCGATGGAGCCACTCGGCTACGGTTAGGCCGTGCTCGATGGTTGCGCCTACGTCCTGGGGGAAGTAGCCGATCTGGGCTTCGTGGCCCCAGAAGACGGAGCCAGAGTCTAACTCGAAGTCCTTGTCGGCGAGGCCGGGATAGTTCGCGAGCAGGCTCTTGAGGAGCGTGGTCTTGCCAGCCCCGTTGCGGCCCATCAGGCAAATTTTTTCGCCGCGCAGGAGATTTGCGCTGAAACCGTCGATGACTTTGTGATCGCCGTAGATTTTGGTGATGTGCTTGAATTCGAGGACGTGCTTGCCGCTGGGGCGGATTTGGTCGAAGCGGATGTAGGGGCGGGCGATGTTGGAGCGGGCGAGGTCGTTGGTTTGCAGTCGCTCGACCTCTTTGCGGCGGCTGGTGACCTGCGAGGAGCGGGTTCCGGCGGAGAAGCGGGCGATGAAGTCGTTGAGCTGGGCGATCTTCTTTTCGCGCTGGGCGTTCTGCGATTCGAGGGTAGAGCGGATCTGCGTCTTGGCCATCACCATCTCGTCGTAGCCGCCGGTGTAGGTGATGATGGTTTCGTAGTCGATGTCGGCGGTGTGGGTGGTGACGCTGTTGAGGAAGTGGCGGTCGTGGGAGATGGCGATCAGCGTGCCATCGTAGTTCTGCAGGAAGTCCTGGAGCCAGTGGACGGAGTCGAGATCGAGGTAGTTGGTGGGCTCGTCGAGGAGCAGGGCCTGGGGATGGCCGAAGAGGGCCTGGGCGAGCAGGACACGCATCTTCTGGCCGCCCTGCATCTCGCCCATGCGGCGCTCGTGGAGGGCTTCGGGAATGTCGAGGCCGTCGAGGAGGATGGCGGCGTCGGCCTCGGCGGTGTAGCCGTCTTCGTCGCCGATGACGCCTTCGAGTTCGCCGAGGCGCATACCATCGGCGTCGGAGATTTCCGCTTGCGCGTAAATGCGGTCGCGCTCTTCGAGGGCGGCCCAGAGCGGTTTGTTGCCCATGATGACGGTGTCGATGACGCGATAGGCGTCGAAGGCGAACTGGTCCTGGCGGAGCACGCCGAGCTTGCGGGGACGAACGACGGTGCCCTTCTGCGCGTCCAGCTCGCCGGTGAGGATGTTCATGAAGGTAGTTTTGCCGGAGCCGTTGGGGCCGGTTAGTCCGTAGCGGCGGCCGGGGATAAAGGCGACGCTTACGTCCTCGAAGAGCACCTTAGCGCCGTAGCGCATGGTCACATTGCTGACACTGATCATTTTTATTGAGTTCCTAAATTGATGAGCGGGAGGTTTACCGCGATATTCAAACAAGATCGTTTGATGTAAATCATCCGAAACGCAGGTCCTTCGACTCCGCTACGCTTCGCTCAGGATGACAGACGTGTAGTCATGCACTCCATCTAGTTTCTCATAAGGGCCGTTTCTATTCCTCGCGCAGGACTTCCAGGGGGCGCAGGCCGAGGATGCGGTAGCTGGCGATCCAGCCGGTGGCGGTGGCCAGAAGCGCCGTGCCGGCGAGCGCAATCAAGGTGGCGCGCCATTCGATTTGGTAGCCGACTTGCAATTTGCGCAGCAGCACTCGCGTGAGCAGATTGGCGAAGAGGACGCCGACCGAGCCGGCCAGCAAGCCAAGGACGCTGAACTCGACGCTGAAGGTGCGGACGATGCGCATGCGCGTTGCGCCGAGCGTCTTGAGCACGACGGCTTCGCGCATGCGGCGGAAGCGCGTGCTGGCGATGCTGGAAGCCAGAATCATCAGCCCGGCGAAGATGGAGAAGCCGGCCAGAAAGCGCACCACAAAGGTGATCTGATCGACGACGCTCTCGATGCGCGCCATCACATCGGCCAGATTGATCACGGTGACCGTGGGATAAGCTGCGAAGAGCGCTCGCTCCATCGCCGCCACCTGACGGGGATCGATGTGCGCGCCGCCGTACCATGTGGCTGTTTGGTTCTGGAGCAAGCCGGAAGGCAGAACGAACTCGATGCGCCCGCCCAGATGGTTTCCGTCGGCGCGGTAGATGGCGGCCACCTTCAGCGCGAGCGTGACGCCGCCCACTTCCAGTTCGACCGCCGAGCCCAGGCCCAGGTGCAGCCGCTGGGCAACTCCTTCAACTACGGCTAAATCGGATGCGTCCGCGGTGGTCCACCACTTGCCCTGCGTCACTTTGTCGCCGGAAGGAGGCGCGTCGGCCCAGGTCAACTGCGCATTTTCCAGCATTCGCCGGGGAAAATGCTGCTCTTTAAGTTGGTCCAGCGGCTTGCCGTTGAGCGTGACAAAGCGCCCGGTCACTACCGGCATCAGCTCCAGAGCCTGACTCACTCCGGGCTGACGAGCGAAAAAATTTTTGATGCCCGCAGCTTCATCAGTTGTTACGTCGATCAGGAAGACATTGGGCAGCTTGGGCGAGGCGGTCTCACGCAGATCGCGCAAGAGCGCCGCCTGCATCAGATAAACCGTCAGGATGAGCATGACGCCGGTGCCCAACGCGGCCATTACCGCGGCCGACTGGTTGCCGGGACGATAGAGATTTGCGAGACCGTGGCGCAGAAACGAGGGCAGCCGCAGACGCACACGATTGAGCAGAAATCGCAGAACCCAAAGCGTGATGGCGGCCATGATCAGCAGGACGACTAAGGCAATCGAGAACAGAAGCGCGAACCAGCCACCCACTTTGGCTGAATCCGAGAGCGCCCAGGCGATTCCGCCGAGAGCCGCGACGACCAGTGCGGCGAGACCGAGTTGCAGGCGGCGCGCCCACCAGCTTGCAAGCCAGGCGACGAAGCCCTCCGGCCCCTGTTCGACGAGCCTGCGCAAGACCAGCACCGGGCGGACATTGCGCACATCCAACAGCGGCGGCAGACAGAAGAGCAGCGTGGTTAGCAGGCCCGTTCCCAGCCCCGCCGCGACCGATCGCCAGGGAAATTCGAGCTGCGCCTGGACCGGCAGCAGATGGCCGAAGACAGCCGGCAGCGCGGCCATCACGCCCACTCCGGCGGCCACACCGACGAAAGCTCCGGCCAAGCCCAGACCTAATGTTTGCAATAAGAAGATTCGTAGCAGATCGCCGGAAGTTGCGCCCACAGCCTTCAAGATGGCCAGCATGTCCATGCGCTGCTCGAGGTGCGCGTGCATGGCCATGGCCACGCCAATCGCTCCCAGCACCATTGCCACCAGGCAGATCAGGCTCAAGATTGCGGTGGCGTTGTCCAGGCCCTGGCTCAGCCCCGGATTGCCCTCGCGGAAGTCCATCACCTGCGCGTCGGGCAGCGCCGCCTCCACCTGCTTGCACAGCGCCACGGGATCGGCTTGCGGCGGCAGCTTCATCAGCAGCCGCTGGGTGGCCCGGCTGCCGGTTACGATCAGGCCGGTGCGTTGCAACGCCGCCTGCGAGATCATCACCCTCGGACCTATCGCCGCTGCCGCGTTGAGGCGGTCCGGCTCCTGGCGCAGCACCGCCGCGATGCGAAAACTTCTTCCGCCCAGCCGCAGCGTCTGGCCCACGCGCGCATTCAGCCGGATAAGAAACTCCTCGGCCACCACCGCCGAATCGCCGTCCAAGGCCTGCGGCAGGCTCATCGCCGGCTCCAACGCGGCCGCACCGTAATAGGGGTACTCGGCCGGATCGACGGCCTTGAGCGAAACCAGCAACGGAACCGGGTCTGGCGGCGCGGAAGCCATGGAAACCGTTTCCGTCACCCAGGTTGTACGCAGACTGCCCTGCCTGGCAATCGCAGCGATTTTGCTGCTTTCCTCGACCGACGGTTCATGATAGATGCGCGCGCTCAGGTCGCCGGCCATCAGCGAGCGCGCCTCCGTACCCAGAGTCTGCCGGAAGCTGTCGCTGAAGCCGCGCACTCCCACCAGCGCAGCTACGCCCACGGCCACCGAGAGCACGACAAAGCCGAACTTGCCCGGAGCGGAGCGCAGATCGCGCCAGCCGATGGCCCCAGCCCGCTTCCAACTCAATGCGCGCTTAGCCATTTTTCTCCTGGGATGCGTACGGCAGGCTATCTTCGACGATGAGCCCGTCGCGCAGCACGATTTTGCGGTCGGCGCTGCGTGCCACTTCGGGGTCGTGCGTCACCAGCACCAGCGTCGTCCCGGCACGCTTGTTGCGCTCAAGCAGCAGGTCCAGCACCAACTTCCCATTGGCGGAGTCGAGATTTCCGGTCGGCTCATCGGCCATCACGATGGGCGGCTCGACGACAAAGGCGCGAGCCAGCGCCACACGCTGCTGTTCGCCGCCGGAAAGCTGCACCGGGTAGTGGTCCACGCGTTCGGTGAGGCCCACCTCGTCCAGCAGCCGCCGCGCCTGAGCGAGACCGCTGCCTTCCACGTTCAACTCATAGGGCAGCAGCACGTTTTCCAGAGCCGTCAGCGTGGCGATCAGTTGGTAGGACTGGAAGACGAAGCCGATCTTGGCGCCGCGCACCGCAGCCAGCTCCGTTTCGGCCAGATTGTGGATGGGCACGCCGTCGAGGTAAATTTCGCCGGAGCTGGGCGTGTCGAGTCCCGCCAGCAGGCCCAGCAGCGTGCTTTTGCCGCTGCCGCTCGCGCCGACGATGGCGATAAACTGACCCGCCGGAATCGTCAGGGTAATCCCTTTGAGAATCTCCACCCGCCGCGCGCCGTTTTGAATCCACTTCTTCGCGTCCCGAACTTCGATCACGCTGCCTCCCGAAAATTGAACTACATTCCCTCAGGGGCTAAAGCCCCGATATTATTGGTCCATTTACGGCGTCGGGGTTAAAACCCCGACCTACCAGTCATGTCCTTTCAAAACAGTCGAATCGCCGCGTTTTGTTTTCACGTCACTTCGCTACACTGTAGTTGTGTACGTTCGCCGCTCACTGTTTGTTTCGCTGGGGTTGATTTTGCTGGTCGCGCCGCTGCCGGCCGCCGGCCGGCCCGTCCTGGTCTGCTACGGCGATAGCATCACAGCGGGCCTCGGCCTGCAAGACGGCCAATCCTTCCCCGACGCTCTGCAACGCGACCTGGAGGCGCGCGGCTACCACTACCAGGTGAGCAACCAGGGGACCAGCGGCGCCACTACCAAGGACGCTGTCGCCGGCTTGCGAGCGATCCTGGCGCTGCATCCCGCTGTGGTGATCGTCGAATTCGGCGGCAACGACGGCCTGCGCGGCCTGCCCCTGGTCGAGACCCGCCGCAACCTCGACGCCGTTCTGACAGCTCTCGAAAGCGCTCACATCAAAGTTGTGCTGGCCGGTATCACCTTGCCGCCCAACTACGGACGGGAGTACATTCAAGCCTTCGAGCAACTCTTCCGCGAGCTGACAACGAAACACCACGTCGCCTTCGTGCCCATGCTCTACAAAGACCTGATCGGTGTCCCCGGCACCATTCAGCCCGACGGCATCCATCCCACCGCCAAAGGGTCGGAGATCATCGCACGGACACTGCTGCCGGTGATGACGCCGTTACTGCGTAAAGGCCAGTGATCACTGTCCGCTGAGTCCCACGACCGGCTGAAAGAGCGTTCCGGCTACGCGTTTGGCGATTCCTACCAGCTCGCTCTGGCCGGCAAAGACCTTGACCAGCGACGCCGAGGAAAACTCCGGCAGATTGGCTTGCGCGCCATTGCGCAGCTTTCCCAGGGCCAACTCATCGCCGGTGACCGCGGGCATCTCCGGCAGCAGGTTGCGCGGATGGACGCAGAGCGCCTCCAGCGCCTCGACGTTCCCGGCCAGCGGTTGTAGCTCGTCCAGCGTATGGGCCTCGGCGAGCGTGAAGACTCCGGCCTGGGTGCGGCGCAGACTGCTCAGGTGCGCCCCGCAGCCCAAATCCTGGCCCAGCTCATGCGCCACCGAGCGCACGTAACCCCCGGCGCTGATGCTCATCGTGAAGCTGGCTTCGGCCCCGTCGAGCGCGAGAATATCGAAACTGGCGATGAGAACACGAGCGGCCTTCAGTTCCACCGGCTTGCCCTCGCGGGCCAGCTTGTAGGCGGGTGTGCCGGCAATCTTCTTGGCGGAAAATGACGGCGGCATCTGCTCCAGCTCGCCATGGAATCGGGCGGCTGCTGTGCGCACCTGGTCGAGGTTTAGCGAAGGCGTGGAGTCCGGCCCGGCAGGCTCGCCCTCGGCGTCGTAGGTGTCGGTGGCGAAGCCGAAGCGGATGGTTCCTGTATAGCTTTTTTCCGCCGCGGAGAAGTACTGCGCCAGGCGTGTGAACTTGCCCAGCAGCAGCGGCAGTACGCCGGTGGCCATGGGGTCCAGCGTGCCCAGATGGCCGATGGAGCGCTCGCCGGTGATCTTGCGCAGGATTCCAACCACGTCGTGGCTGGTCATGCCGGCCGGTTTGTCGATGATAAGAAGCCCGTTCACTACTTCACTGTAGCTGACGGAGCCAGTTGAGGTTTGTGGTCTCCCACCCTCTGAACCTATTGAAAAACTAACTCCGAGAAGAGAGTGTTCCCTCAGGGGCTAAAGCCCCTTTTTTTTAAGGCCCTTTGCGGCACGACTGAAGTCGTGCCCTGACACAAAACCAGGAATTTTCAACAAGTTCCAAGGCACAAAACAAGGACGCGCCTCGGATGGGCCACGGAGCTTATATACCACCGTTACCCGGCTGATGGACCAGCGACAAGAACTCCAGGCGCGTTTCCTTCTGGCGGAAGCAGCCCAGCATAGCCGAGGTCACCGTGGAAGAGTGCTGTTTTTCGATGCCGCGCATCATCATACACAGGTGGCGTGCCTCGATCACCACGCCCACGCCCTGCGGCTTGATCGCGTCCTGAATGGCGTCGGCGATCTGGCGGGTGAGCCGCTCCTGGATCTGCAAACGGCGAGCAAAGACTTCAACCAGTCGCGGTATCTTGCTGAGACCAATCACTTTGCCCTTGGGGACATAAGCCACGTGCACCTTGCCGAAGAAGGGCAGCATATGGTGCTCGCAGAGCGAGAAGATCTCTATGTCCTTGACGATGACCATCTCATCGTAGTCCTCGTCAAAGAGTGCCCCGCGCAGGATTTCGGCCGCATTCTCGCGATAGCCCTTGGTGAGGAAACCCATCGACTTCTCGACGCGCTCCGGCGTGGCTTGCAGGCCGTCGCGGCTGGGGTCCTCGCCCAGGCGGCGCAGAATCTCACGGACGATCTCTTCTGTGCTGAATCCGCTTATGCCTTCGTCGATATCCGCTGCCCGATGAATCGCTTTGCTCATCGCAATTGGCTGTGCCATGGTCCTCATCCTTCCGCCCGGGGGAATCGGGCGTTGTTCACTCGCCCTCGCACTCAAAAAAGTTGTTCTCGGTCTCTTCCACGCGCACCCGCGTCAGCTCACCGGCCGGCAACGCGTCCTTCAACAATCCGAAGACCGCTCTACAGAGATTCTCCGTCGTCGGCACTTGATTCACAAAAAGCGGGTCGAGGTTGAGGTTGGCATGGTCGAAGCGCTCGACGACGCGCGCGCGCACCACGGCATCGAGAGCCTCCAGGTTGATGACCATGCCGGTCTCCGCGTCCACCTCGCCGCCGACCAGCACTTCCAACACGTAGTTGTGGCCATGGCCGTGAGGGTTGTTGCATTTGCCGTAGGTGGCGCGGTTCTCCTCCGCCGAGAGCGTCGCTGCGTGCAGCCGGTGGCTGGCGGAGATGGTGTAGCGGCGGCCGAAGTAGGCTCTCATGCTTCGCCTCGAAACTCGGCGAAGATCTCTGGAGTTTCGTAGACGCGGACGCGGTTGAGGTGGGCTCCGCCGGCTGCCTTCACTGCGGGGTCGAGACGCTGCCAGGCGGCGATGGCCAGATTCTCGGTCGTCGGAATCAATGTGGCAGACTCGGTCGCGGCAAACTCGGGTGCTTCGAGATTGAGGTGGCGATGGTCCCAGGCGGTCAGCACTTCGCTCTCGATCACGTTCTTGAGCCACTTGAGATCGACGACAAAGCCGGTGGCCGGGTTAACGTCGCCTGCCACCGTGACCTCCAGCGTGTAGTTGTGCCCGTGGCCGTTGCGATTGGCGCAGCGGCCGAAGACCTGTTCGTTCTTCTCTGCCGTCCAGGACGGGTTCCAGTAGTAGTGCGATGCGGAAAATGTGGCCCGGCGTGTCAGATAGATCATTCCGCCCCCTCACAGAGAGGATGCTTGAACCTCGGCCAACGCTTCATACTTTGAACTCCGAGCTTATCGTGTCGTGTGACAATTGCTTCTTTACATCTTGCGATTGCCATGAGTAAATCGGCGTCCCCTTATCGACTCATCAGACTCTCTATGGCATTTCGATTAAGGCCCAAAGATGGAGAGATGGTTGCCGTCAGGGTCATCGAAGTTGGCAACCTTCGCGGTAGGCGTTATGCTGCGTGGTTCGTGAGTGAACTGGACTCCTTTCCCTCGCAGGGCTTGATAGGCGGCGGCGACATCCTCAACTGAGAAAACGGTCTCGCCGGCGCCGGCAACCTGGCCACGAACTTTGGCCGCAGGCTCGCTGAGGCATAGGGTGACCGCACCGGCGTTCAGGAACGCGAAACCAGGGATCTCATTCTGAACCGTCAGGCCTAGCTTATCGCGATAGAACTCCAGCGAGCGCGCCACATCGCGAACCCCCAGCATAACAACGCTTACCTGAGTGAGTTTGAAATCCGTCTGTTCCATTTTTGGTTATCCTCCCTGCAAACTGACAACTCCTGACAAGACTTGAATACCACGAATTAAGTGAAACAATCTATGACCACTCATTGGCAGCGAGAAGCTAATCGCTCCATTACGCCGCGTACTCCCGTCCCTTCCAGCTTACGCGCTTCAGGATGCGGTGCTGGTACCAACTGCTGTAGAGAAGTATGACAAACAGCGGCAGCCCCAGTGGCGCGATGGCGCAATCTAAGAAGGGAAAGTTGGATTTGGCGACACGGCCGTAGAAGCGGAAAAGGTTTCGCACCCACAAGAGGACGATCAGCCAGCCGTCGTAGACCCAGGGCATCACGTGCGGAGCAAAGTGCACGTTCCACAGCTCGGCGGCCAGCACCGGCAACACGAAGAGTAGCAGAATGTCCAGAATGCGCCAGAGAGCCAGCGCCAGGCAGTTCGCGAAGAGCAGCGCCAGATTTTTGGTCCAGCCCTCGATCATCGCCGCGGTGGTGCGGTACATGCGTGTGGAGACGGCGTCGTCGGCGTAGCGGAAGTGCAGGCCAATCCTGCGCCGCTTGGCGAGAAAGGCCAGTTCTACGTCTTCGAGAACCTTTTCAGCGACCATGGCGTGCCCGCCCAGGCGGTGATAGGCCTCGCGCTCGATGAGCAGGAACTGCCCGTTGGCCGCGGCGATGCGCTGGGCGGGGTCGGAGACCTTGGCCGGCGGATAAGCCAGTGCAAGTTCGGAAAAGATCAGCGGCATCAGCGAGCGCTGCGCGAGGCCGCTCACGATCTGCCGCGGCGAATAGCTCAGCATGCCCACCTTGTAGCGCGCGGCCTCATGCAGGGCGCGGTGCAGATTGCCCGGCTCGTGGATCGTATCGGCGTCGGTGAAGAGCAGCCAGCGGCCCCGCGCCCGGCGAGCCGCCGTCCAGAGGGCGTTGTTCTTGCCCGTCCAGCCGGGCTCCAGCTTCCCTGCCCCGATCACGGTGACATCGGCAAATCCGCGGGCTATCTCCGCTGTCCGGTCGGTCGAGTGGTCGTCGACTACGATCAGCTCCCAGTCGCGGCCCAGCTCAAAGACTTTCTCTGACTGGCTCGTCAGCGATTCAAGGCACGCGGCGAGGCACTCTTCCTCGTTGCGCGCGGGAATGATGACGGACAGCTCCAGCAACTCATCCGGCTCCGGCTGGTCGTAAACCGTCCTTGCCGGCGCCGGCAGCGTCGCCAATTCGCCGGGCGTATCGGAGAGCCCGAGCACTGGTTTGAAACTCCCGCCCGTCGCTCTTCTCTCCGCTCTGTCCTTCGCCATGACGTTGCGCCCCTTCGCTCCGTATTATAGGGATGTGCGGCTCCCTCGTTTCCTCTCTCTCGCTTTGCTTGCGCCGCTGGCCCTCGCGCCCGGCTGCGACCGCGGCGCGCATCCGGCTCAGACCGGCCAGGTTGCTCCCGATTTTACCGTCTCCGACGGCTCGACCACTGTCCATCTGGCCAGCTACCGGGGACAAGTGGTGCTGCTCAACTTCTGGTGGAGTCAGTGCGCACCATGCATTGAGGAGATGCCTTCGCTGCTCCAACTGCATCACGACCAGCCGGCTCTGGCCATCGTGGCCGTCAGCATCGACGAAGACGCCGACGCTTATAGCCGCTTTATTACCCGCCGCCACGTGGACCTGATTACCGTTCGCGACCCCGGCCAGAAGGCCGCCCAGCTTTACCACTCCGAGATGTGGCCGGAGACCTATGTCATCGACCGCCAGGGCGTCATCCGGCGCAAGTTCATCGGCGCGCAGGACTGGAGCAGCCCGGAGATACGGGCTTATCTTAAGAGCCTGTAGATTCTTGCTATCATTACCCTATGACTTCGGTAGAAATTCTCTTTCGCACGGCCGCGCAGCCCTCCAGTATCGATGCAGTGACTCGCGCGCTGGCCAATATCCGCGAGGTCTACGGGATTCACCGGCTCACCCTTGACCGCGCCGCACGCACTCTGCGCGTGGAGTATGACGCTACCCGGCTCAATGCCGCGGCCGTCGCCAAGCTCGTCCGCCAGGCGGGCCTGGAGATTGAGGCCGACATTCCGCTGATTGCGCCTCAGCCGGCCCCGGAGCCAGCGCCCGCACCCTAGGTTTCTCGATTGCGCCGACGGAAAAACCCTGATATTCTGTCTATGGTTTCACTTGAAATCACATGTGTGCGCCCGTAGCTCAGCTGGATAGAGCGACTGGCTACGAACCAGTAGGTCGGGAGTTCGACTCTCTCCGGGCGCACCATACATTCCTCACTCTGTATTGTTTCGAGACCTCATCCTCTACTGGGGTTCTCATGCAAAGCGGCAGAGACCGTTGGAAATTGCAATCGCCGTACCCCCTCCCCCTACGGCTTGAACTCCTGGCTGGTCGTCACCTCCAAGGTGGCCTGCACAGGGAGTTTGTCACTCGATCCGCCGGCCAGCAGACGCACCTGTTCCTTTTCCACCCGCCAAACGTGCGTTGCCGCGTCCCAATAAGTCAGATCGCGCGGTTTCAGCTCCAGCTTCACCTCCAGCTCCGCCCCGGCCGCGATCCTTACGCGTTTGAAGCCCTTCAATTCCAACTGAGGGCGAACCACCGCCGAGCCCAGATGCTGCACGTATAGCTGGACCACCTCGTCGCCCGCCCGCTTCCCGGTATTCCTCACCTTCACGGTCACCTGGACGCTACCATCCGCGGCCACCGTGGGCGCGCTCAGGCTCAGGGATTGATAGGCAAAACTCGTATAGCTAAGCCCATAGCCGAAGGCGTAAAGCGGCTTGTCCTTGCTGTAGAGGTAGGTGCGCCCATGGAGCAGGTTGTAGTCCAGAATGGGCAGCAGTTGCGCGTCGCCGGTGGGCCAGGTCTGTGTGAGCCGGCCGGCCGGGGAGTAGTCGCCAAAGAGCACATCGGCCAGTCCATGGCCCTCCTCCTGACTGTTGTGAGTCATATGCACAATCGCGGGCAGATTTTGCTGGCTCCAGACGATGGCATAGGGAAAGCTGGCGCGCAGCACTTCGATGGTCCGGGGATTGGCGGCGAAGACCTTCTTGACCAGTTCTTCCTGCTCCAGCACTATGGTCTTGCGGTCCACGCTCTCCTTGCCGTTGGAGGGAGTGGGGCAGACGTTCCATCCTGCATTGCACTCGGGGTGGTTGCCAACCACCACAATCGCCACATCGGCCTTGGCGGCCAGCGCCGCGGCCTGCGCCGGGTCTGAGCCGTTGTTGAAGAGCACTTTGATTCCCTTGCCTGCCGCGTCGCGAATCCCTTCCAAAGCGCTTACCGCATAGGGCGGCGTGCCGCTGTACCAATCCAGCAGCACCTGGTCGGCAAAGGGACCGATCACGGCAATGGATTTCAGACTGGAGCGGTTGAGGGGGAGCGTGCCAGCTTCATTTTTGAGCAGGACGATGGACTCGTCGGTAGCCAGCCGTGCCAGCGCTTTGCTGGAGTCGCGCTCCCACGGTGGAAGCTCTCCGTCGTTGCCCCGGCCGATGCTGGCATAGGGGTCCACTCCGGGCGGATCGAATTCGCCTAGCCGCAGAAAGACGCGCAGCTCGTTGTGCAGCGAAGCATCCATATCCGCCTCGGTAACGAGACCGTCCTTGAGCGCCTTGGCAAGATCGTCCTTGAACGTATCGAGGAAGTTGTTGACGCCTGCCTTCACCGCCGACGCCACGCCGTGCTCCTTGTCGGGAAAGCTCTTATGGGCGGTAATCAACAGGCCGAGCGCGCCGCCGTCGGAGCAGATCAGCCCGTCGTTGCCCCACTCCTTGATCATTACGTCTTTCAGAACTGGATGGATCAGCATCGGCGTGCCGTTCCAGGAGTTGTAGGCGGCCATCACCGCCCGCGAGCCGCCCTGCTCGAAGCCCATGCGAAAGGGCACGGAGTAGTACTCGCGGAAGAGCCGCTCATCAAAGTCCGAGGAGGAAGAGGAGCGGGTATCTTCATTCTCATTGGCAAGGAAATGCTTCATCAGTGAGGCGGCCTGCCAGTGTTTCGGATCGGGGCCTTGCAGGCCGCGGGCGAAGGCGACGGTGAGCGTACCAACCAGGAACGGATCCTCGCCGTACGATTCCTCTGTGCGGCCCCAGCGCGGATCGCGGCTCAGGTCAGCATTGGGCGCGCGCACCAATACGCCACCCCGGTCGTACTCCTGGCTCTGATAGTCGTAGCGGGCCTCGTAGCCCTCCAACGCGGCTATCTTTTGGAGTAGCTCCGGATCCCACGTTGCGCCGAGGCCTTTTTCCTGGGGAAAGGTCGTGGTGGGCAGCGCCAGCTTTCCCCTGCCGCCCCATCCGCCCGGCCCGCCCAGCGCCAGCCCATGCAAGCCCTCCACCTGGCCGGAAAAAGCCAGCCCCAGCCGGGGATACTTTGGATTGCTCGACATCAGTTGGATCTTCTCATCGAGCGTCAACCGCCCCAGCAGGTCATTGATGCGCTGGTCATCGGTCAGCCGGGTGTCCCGGAAGGGGTAATCCGCCTGCGCCGAGGCTGCCCGCGCCAGGCCCGCAACCAGGATCAGCCCCACCAATGCACTTGAAAACTTACCCATTCCGCGCCCTTGCCGCATGGATGTTTCCTCCTTTGAGAACAACAATAACTCTCCTGTCAGGTTATTCGAGCGTTTTTCCTGTTGGAATAGAGTG
>Ga0326728_10009704_pt1 | contig 23001 bp, 18 predicted proteins | sample MB3enrmetagenome_FD_207602 | JGI IMG/M metagenome (GOLD analysis project Ga0326728, IMG submission 207602) | Lab enriched peat soil microbial communities from McLean, Ithaca, NY, United States - MB31MN | ecosystem: Environmental > Terrestrial > Soil > Wetlands > Peat | place: USA: New York... | reverse complement strand
TTATAAATTTACTCACAATAGGGACAGGGACATTGTACTATCGAAAACCCTCACCCACGAGCAACTCAGTCGACTTCATCGAAAATTTGGAAGGCTTAGCACGTTGAAGACCGCTAAGGCGCTTATAAAGACCCCATGGCGCAAGGAAATACCAAAGATGGCGCTCGGGATTATGGTAGAAAAGATATGGAAAATCGGTACACCTCTAAAAAATAGATGGATCAGAAAAGTTCATCAGGCATCTTAGAAAATAAGCGCACGTAGACTGCGGAACGGATACGAGACAACGTTCACAGCCTTGGAGACACGGCCGGCCTTGGTAGATGGACCGTGTCGCGCAGAGTTGCCTCGAATCATCTGATGAGCTATTCAACGAACGGTATGTCTTTTCGAGTTGATCGGTTGCTAACCCTATACTTCTTCGGTCCACTTTCTCGGCTTCGCAGGCCGAAGGGCCTTCGCATGCCGATCCTGATGTACCACAGCATCTCTGATGAGCGAGAGAAGGGCCACCCTTATTATTGGATCAACACCTCCCCGGCCCGCTTTGCGGAACAGATGAAGTTTCTGCATGACAATAATTACCAAGTCATCGCTTTATCTCAAGCGGTTAACTTGATTCGGGAGCAAGGCAGTGGGCAGGACAGCGGCCTCCCATTCTCCCATTCTCCCATTCTCCCATTCTCCCATTTTTCCCGCTCTCATCGGTACGTCGTCCTCACCTTTGACGATGGTTACCGGGACTTCTACACCTACGCCTTTCCTGTATTGCAGCAGTATGGTTACACTGGAACGGTTTTTCTTCCTACCGGATATATCGACGGGAAGAGGCCGGGCCTGAGGGGCAAGGAGCACCTGAGTTGGGACGAGGTGGGCGAACTCGTCGCTCATGGTATCACCTTTGGCTCTCACACGGTAAACCACTCACAACTCAATAAGCTGTCATGGAAGGAAATTGAGTTTGAATTGAAAGCATCGAAGGAAGGGATAGAGACACATATCAACAAGCTAGTGAAAAAACCTCCTACCTCGAATGTTTTTTGTTATCCTTACAAATTTCCGATGCAGGACAAGCCTTTTGTATCGAACCTACTGAACCTCATTTTTCGGCTTGGCTATGATAGCGCAGTGACCACTCTTATCGGCACTGTACATGACTCGTCTGAAAAACCTTGCCTGAAAAGAGTGCCGATAAACTCCGCTGATGATACCCATCTTTTTTCACAAAAATTGGGAGGAGGCTACGATTGGCTCCTCTTGGCTCAATCCCTTGCTAAATTACTATAGAGCGTTCGGCAAAATAAGGGCCTGTTGCCCAAATAGCTTTTGTCGGGTACCTTGTGAAAAATGTGAAAAACCTTATCGGTTGGCGGTGAATGCCCCTTGATGTTATTGGAGTTCTGAGCGATTCTATTTGACAAAGCCAGAGAAATTGGTTTGGGCTACAGGCCCTATTTTTGCGGAAAGCTCTATTCGATGAACCGGCATGGCTCTGATTAACCAGCCGCATATTGGAGGAGGCCCTAACAACGGTTTGGGCATGGAGGTTTAGCACGAGTGGCTGGCAAATCGGAAAAAGCGCCTGTCAACATCTGGGAGCCAAGGAGATAGCCTGAATGTCAGACGCTCGATATGTGATTATCACCCCCGCTCACAATGAAGAGGGCTTAATCGGGCAGACTATAGAGGCGGTGATCGCTCAGACACTGAGGCCCCTATGCTGGGTTATTGTAAATGATGGGTCTACCGATGGAACGGGGGACATAGTGCAGCCGTACGTCGAGAAGTACCCATTTATTCATCTTTTGAGTCTGAGACGTCGAGCTGAGCGAAATTTCGGCAAGAAAGCAATCGCGTTTCGTCGGGGAGCGGGCATGATTCGTTCACTTGATTACGGTTTTATTGGCAATCTTGATGCCGATATCGTAGTGGAGCCAGACTACTATATGGGAATCATCCAGAGGTTTGAAGAAGACCCGCAATTGGGGATAGGCGGAGGAATTGTCTATGCCAGGGTCGGAAACCGGTTTTCAACCTCAGACTGGAGTCTGGGTAGCGTCGGGGGTGCGGTGCAATTATTTCGCAGGGCTTGCTATGAGGCCATAGGAGGATACATGCCTCTTGAGTACGGGGGGATTGACGCAGCGGCCGAGATTAAAGCTAGAATGGCTGGCTGGAAAGTGAGGAAGTTTCCGGAGCACAAGGTATTTGAGCAACGGCGAACTGGCTCCGCGGAAGCGCGGCCTCTTAAGGCAAGAGCTTTGTTGGGACGTCGATTCTACACGCTGGGATACGCCCCGCTATTCTATGTCGCAAGGTGTTTTTATAGGATGACCGATGCTCCCTTCTTAGTCGGCAGCATGGCAGAATTGTACGGTTTTGTCGAGTGTATCCTTCGCCGTAGGCCCATTTTGCTTTCACCAGACGTCGTTAGATACTTAAGGGGTGAACAACGGCAACGACTCAAGGCGTTACCGTCACGACTATTCGGCTCCAGACGACTCGAGCAGGAGATCCGATGATTTCAAGCAACTACTTGACTTTTCCTTTTCACGTTCCACGTATTATTGGGACATTCCGCAACTGGCCACTCTATTTGTTTAACTATGCTACTCACAGGAGAGGGCCTGCGGAGTACCTCTTGCGATCAGGGTTTCGGCTCATGGACGGGTTCGGATCGCTCGCTGGAACTCTGACTGTCGTATTCATACGCCGGGAGTATGGAGATGTAAGAGCTTATCGAACAATAGTTGATATTGGCGCCAACATGGGGTCGTTTGCAGTATATGCCGCCTTGAACTCTCCAGAATCTCGAATATATTGTTACGAACCTGAAGAGGGGAATTTTCAAGTCTTGAAGCAGAATATACAAATCAATGGGCTCGAACAGCGCGTTTTTCTCTTTGAATACGCAGTTGGTGCTCATGAAGGACATAGGGACATTGTACTTAGAGAAGCGGCGGAACATTCTTTTTATGCAGAAGGCACAGCCGGACGGACACAGACGGTACGTTGCACAACCTTACCCAAGATATTTGAATTTCAGGACTTAGATCAAATTGACCTGCTCAAAGTGAATTGTGAGGGAGCTGAATACGAGATATTCGAGGGATGCGAACCGGATCATTATGGCCGTATCCTGAATATAACAATGGAATACCATAATATGAGTACGGAGAGGAATGGTAGGCGCCTTACAGAACTCTTGAGAAGTAAAGGGTATCGGATTAGACGGTTTTCAAAATACCGTGGGGTATCGGGATTTATTTGGGCGACTCGCGACGAATAGTTCCTAGCACAGCGTTATAGCCAAAATTCTTCCGCTCGAAAACGAATCGGCTGAGATTCTCCCCGTCATAGAAAGAATTTTGCCAACTGGCGGCTAGAAACGATGGGAAGTTTGACACACGAAATGGATTTATCAATAATCATAGTCAACTGGAATTCCAAGGATTATCTGCAGAAATGCATTTCTTCAATCCGGTCGACAACGAATGGAATCGAATACGAGATCATTGTCATCGACAACGCGTCCTTCGATGGTTGCGGCGCTATGCTTTGCCAGCTCCATCCCGATGTGCAGTTCATTCAAAGCGATCACAACCTCGGATTCGCTAGGGCCAATAATTTGGGCTACCAACAATCAGGCGGTAGATACCTTCTATTCCTTAACCCAGACACGGAGCTAATCGGACCGGCTATCAGCGAGCTATGTGATTCCCTCGACTCCCTGGCTGATACGGGTTTGGTCGGTGCTAAACTTCTAAACGGCGACCTCACAATACAAACGAGTTGTGTGCGGTCAAGACCTACTGTCCTTAACCGAGTGCTTGATTGTGACTTGCTGCGAAGGTTATATCCTCGATCATTCTTGTGGGGGATGTCCGTGCTTTTTGACGATGCGAGAGGTCCCCGAGAAGTCGAGGCCATTTCAGGTGCATGTATGCTGATAAAAAGAGAGGTCTTCGAAGCGGTGGGGGGATTCAGTGACGATTATTTCATGTATGCTGAAGACGTTGATCTTTGCTACAAGGTAAACCTTGCTGGCTACAAGGTCTGCTACATTCCAACGGCTGAGATCATCCATCGTGTAGGCATTAGTTCGCGACAGGTGGCTAGCCATTTTTCCGCTGTAAACATTCGAGAATCAAACCTCCGGTTTTTCCGCAAATTCAAAGGTTACATCTGCGCGGAGTATTACAGGGCGGCAAATTTGACGCTCGGTTTCATTCGATTGACAGTTCTGCTCTTGCTCCTGCCTTTTTGCTTGGGTACCCGTAGAATGAACCGGTGGTCAGCTGCAGCAGGAAAATGGACCGCTATAGTTGCTTGGGCGCTAGGTTCGGTCACCCTTGCGAATAAGGGTAAGTAACTCCAGATAACGTGGTTCCTCTTCCCTTCTTCCATCGTCTCGATAGGTCCCCGTCCCATGTTGCGATAAACCCTGTGGGGCCGCTCGTTGTTGTAGGAGGTACTGTTATACTGCAAAGAATGGTACCCCCGGTCTCGCCCGTAATCTTTTCGCTGACAGAGTGCCTTTTTTGGAACAAGCGGCAGCTAACTTAACTAACGTATCCCCCTTTGCTGCAATGTTCATGGCAGTGATGAGCATTCTCATACTTACCCTGCCCAGACGGCTGGCTGTCCTCCCGGTCATGATGACCGTCTGTTACCTCACCCTCGGACAGGTCATTAATGTGGGGGGATTGCATTTCACCCTGATGCGGGTCATGCTTCTGGCCGGCTGGATAAGAGTGCTAAGTCGCCGCGAATTTCGAGGCCTCTCCTTGAACATAATTGACAAGGTCATTATTGCTTGGGTAGTGTGCGGGGCCCTTATGTATATAATAAGGCAAGGAGCATCATCAGCGGCCATTGTAAATCAGCTAGGCTTCGTATATAACGCCTTTATGACGTATTTTCTTTTCAGAGCGTTGGTGAGGGATCAGGATGAAGTTCTGGAGGCGATCAAGATCCTAGCGATAGTGATACTCCCTTTGGCAGCGCTCATTTGTGTGGAACGTGTGACAGCGAAAAACATATTCTCCGTGTTTGGCGGTGTGCCGGAGCTTACACAAGTCCGTGATGGGAAATTACGGTGCCAGGGTCCATTCGTTAACCCTATCCTAACAGGCACCTTTGGCGCGACTTCCATTCCATTGCTTATTGCAGTTTGGGTAAATAGTCAAAAGTCTTGTTTAATAGCCGCTGCTGTGGTTGCAGCGGTTTCGATCGCGCTACTTGCCTCATCCAGCGGACCCGCCATGGCTCTTCTTGGCGTTATAGTTGGCTTTGCCATGTGGCGATTTCGAGAAAATATTAGAGTGGTTTGGTGGGCTGTCCTAGTGGCAGTCCTGTCCCTTCACCTGGCCATGAAAAGCCCGGTATGGGCACTTATTGGCCGGGTGTCTGAGCTGACTGGCGGCGGAGGCTATCACCGCTCGGAGCTGATCACGCAGGCCGTCAATCATATAGGCGAGTGGTGGTTTTGGGGCACGGACTACACTGCACACTGGATGCCTGCCGCCGTTTTGGTGGACTATCCAACTATGATCGACATAACTAATCAATATATTCATGAAGGGGTCAGCGGTGGAATTTTGACCATGCTCCTCTTCATCAGCATTATCGTTTTATGTTTCCGGCAACTGGGTCGTAGGTTACGCGTTCTTTACATGGATGGCGCGAAGGGCGACGCTATGGCGACGTGGGCTATCGGTGTGGCCGTCCTTGCCCATGCACTATCCTTTCTGTCGGTTAGCTATTTTGATCAACTTGCGATCCTGTGGTATTTTGTGCTATCGTGTGTATCTTGCACGTCGGGGTATGTAGAACGTTTTATCGCTGGTGAAGAGGAAACGCCGGAGGGAATCGCGTAGGTAATTGGGGGTGCTGACGAAACAGATTCCTTTCGGCCAATTCGATAGCGAGCACGCTACTCATTTTGATTTTTTTGCCCATAGTCCAACGGCCAAGGAATTTCGCTTGGTCGCCTAGAGTGCGCGCTTTTGATACATCTCTGGCACAATAGCGCCCATCTGACATGCACATAATTGAATGTATATTTCGTACAGGGGCATCCAAAACCACCCCATTGTGGGACGGTGTTCGGTGAGACGAAGAAGTCCTCCTCGAGTCCACCGATCAGTTCGTGAAAGGTATGGTAATTGCATCTTGAGTCACCTGAGGTACTCCCGGTCTTCAGAGACATCTCGAAGATCATGCGAATCACCGATATAGACCGGAGAGGAAATCCGTATGAGATGTAGTGAAAAGCATACACTATAGCTCACGGGATTACCTATACCAGGAGGAAGCTTATGAGACGCGAAACATTTTTTTCAAGCCAGTGCGGATGGCTAATAGTCTTGACAAGTCTTGTGGCGTTGCTCGTTGCCGTTCCGACCTGGGCCGCCGACATCTACGTTGCTCAGTCTCAGGCTGGAGGGGACACGGGAGCGGACTGTGCTGACGCTATCGCTGTAAGTGCCCTCACCGCTGGCAACTGGTCGGCAGGGAACACCATTCACCTGTGCGGGGCTATCACTTCCGGTTTCACGGTTAATGGTAGCGGAACAGCAGGAAATGTGATCACCGTGAAATGGGAATCAGGGGCCAGAATATCGGTCCCGGATGGGAAGATCATTAATCTCAACGGGGAAGCATATCTCCTATTCGATGGTGGAACGGCCTGTGGGCCGGGGACAGCGTGCGACACGGTAGAAGCGGCCAACCAGAGCGGTTATGCCTCTGGTCAGACAGGTATTCTCGAGGCTACAGCTAACGGGTCAGCCCTTGCAAATCAGAGCGCCACTACCCAGGCTTTTTATAACTCTAGCGGAAGTCATGATATAGAGATAAGAAATCTCATTATCCGCAATCTTTACGTCCATTCCCTGTCCTCTGACAATACCGCCAACATTCATACGGGAGATTCCGTTTTTCAATGTTCAGGGGGGGACTCAGGCTGTGCGTCAGGTATCATTTCACTGCATGACAGCACCGTTCACGATGTCGGAATGGTCATTAGTTACGAAAAGACCTCTGGCACTACCCTGAATTTATACAACACGGATATATACCACTTCAACTGGGGGCTGGAAGTAAGCGGCAACGGGACGAGGACGCTGAATATTTACAATAACTGGTTTCATGATACGACGAATTGGGACTCATCGCAGGATTCTTACCACCATGTAGGAATCCATAATTACATGAACGTCTCATCGGATTCGCAAGGCTATTATTTTTACAATAACAAGGCTTACGGTGACTGGGGGTCATGCTGCACCCAAGACCTATTGATGTATACCGAAACGGAAATCCCCGCCAGCCTGTACTTTTTTAACAATGTCGCCATCCAGAGTTGCAATAACAACGTGGCACCCGCACTCGGATACCTCAATCTTACTGCAGCATCGCAGGGTGGGTACTATTACAACAACACGTTTCTCGGTTGTGCCACAACCGCGAGCAATGGTGCGGCTGTCAGATTTGACGGTTCTATAGGCGGTACGGGTGTGTACTTTGAAAATAATGTGATTCAGGGCTTCGGCCAATACCTCGTTGTGACGCCATCCAATATGACCTTTGGCGCCCTGAACCACAACGTGTATGGTCCTATCGGAGAGAGCGGAAATGGTCCTTGGAGTTGGCACGGCACTGACGAAAATTCCTTTTCATCTTGGCAGTCAGTATCAGGCGAGGGGGCCAATAGCAGTCAGGTATCCAATATGGGCGTGAACTCCTCGGGCTTCCCCCAAGCTGGTTCAGCGCTAATAGGGGCAGGTGCAAATCTTACTTCCGTTGGCATCACGACTCTTGATAGTGACATCACAGGGGCGGTCCGACCTTCGACTGGCGCGTGGACTGCCGGGGCATATGGTTTGGCCGACCCACTAGCACCACCAACCAATCTAAGACTTTCTGGCACGAACTGACTTTTCTTGAGGGTAGTAGCAGCATAGGCAAGGGGAATGGAGAATAAAGCTTACGCCGACAAGACAAGTTGGTACTACAACCTCTTTAAGCCCGGATTAGCTGCCTTGATCCCAGAAGGCCCGAACACGATACTCGATCTGGGTTGCGCGACAGGGACGTTGGGTCGAGGACTCAAGGAACTGAATAAGGCCCGGGAGATGGTCGGCATAGAGATTTTTGAGGAGGCTGCAACTGAAGCTGAGAAATATTATGAAAAAGTGTTCTGCGGTGATGTAGAGCGGGTAAGTCTGGACTATGACAACTACTTCGATTTCGTGATTTGCGGAGACATTCTTGAGCACCTTGTAGATCCGTGGAAGATCTTGCGCAGGATAAGAGGCTGGTTGAAAAGCGAAGGGTCCGTTATAATATCAACGGCGAATGTGCGTTACTGGCGAGTACTAAGAAGTCTTATTTTCCAAGGTAATTGGGAATACACGGAGGCAGGGATCTTGGATAATACCCATCTTCGTTTCTTTACCACGAAATCCCTGTTGAAAAACCTATTGGAAGCGGGTTTCGACGTTGAAGTTATGAAAGTGGATGTAAAGGGTGTGAAACAAAGGTTTGCTAACGCGATTACTTTTCGCGTCTTCGAGGAATTTCTTGGAAGCCAAATTGTCACTACCGGAAAAAAGCCTTTACCACTTGCTGAAAATCAGGATGCGTCGCGAGTTCGGAGAATCGAGCCTCCCTTGCAGATGACATAAATCCCGAAAGCGTGATCATCATGGATGTGGCCTTTCAATCTTCTGAGGTCGGCCTGATTCCGTTTCTCACTTGACGGGTCGTAGAGCCTGCTCTTCAAAACGCTTAGTGCAAGGTCGTCGTTTCGGTCCTAGGCGAGGCTAAGGCCGTTGTCGTGCCCATATCCGTTCAAATTCAACCAACAAAGGTGCCCCTACCGCTTTGGCCCCGTACAGATAATCATCAGAAACGGGCAATAAAACGGGGCAACATCGAGAAACAGCAGAATCGCATGGCAAAAGCAGACTGTTCATCACTTTGGATTTCATCCTGCCCGCTGTTCTTACGCCGGCACCTCAATCGTCTGCAAGCCTCGCCTGTCGGATACCGTCTAGCCAAAGGCGCATTTTGGTCCCTTATCGGCACATCAATCTCCCGTGTACTGGCTTTGGGTTCCTCAATCATTGTAGCGCGTATGCTGGGGAAGTCGAGTTTCGGACAACTGGGCATCATACAAAGTACGGTCGGTATGTTCGGAGTCTTTGCCGGTATGGCGCTTGGACTCACAGTCAACAAATACGTCGCCGAGTTTCGTGCAAAGGACCGCGCTAAAGCCGGCGGCATCATAATATTGTCGAACTCTCTGGCATTGGTATCGGGCACGGCAATGGCCATCTTGCTGATGATATTCGCTCCTTGGTTATCAAGGCACACCCTGGCGGCACCTCAGCTCGCGAGACCTCTCGCCATTTCGTCTCTCGTACTTCTGTTCTCGGCAGTTGCGGGAACACAGACCGGCGCGCTGGCAGGTTTCGAGGCGTTCAAAGAGATCGCTCGAATCAACTTCTTGTCCGGCCTGACCACGGTTCCCCTCATGGTAGGTGGCGCTTGGCTCATGGGATTGAACGGTGCCGTGTGGGGGTTGGTTGGGAGCCAGGCGATCATCTGGGCGTTGAGCTTTTTCGGGGTTCGGAAAGAAGCGCGCCGCGCAGGTGTGCCTCTTAGACAAAGGACCCACGCTCGGGAGTGGAGTCTACTCTGGCAGTTCAGTCTGCCAGCGGTTCTTGGCTCCGTCATGATCATCCCAGCGGACTGGCTTTGCAATGCAATGCTCGTCAATCAGCCTCATGGCTTTGCTCAGATGGGTCTCCTCAGCGCAGCCAACCAGTGGTACTACGCACTCTTGTTTCTGCCGGGCGTTCTGGGGCAGGCGTCGTTACCCGTATTTTCGGAAAGACACGGGCAAAGAAACATTTCTGACGTAATACGTATTCTTTCCCTTTCCACCAAAATCAACGCCGCAGTCGCCGCCCCACTCGTGGTTTTGGGGAGCTTGGCGAGCCCATATATCATGGCTTTCTATGGTAAAAATTTCATCGAAGGGTGGCCGACCATGGTCGTAGTTCTTGTTACGGCCGGATTGGTGGCGATTCAAACACCTGCCGCGCAGATTCTGACAGCCTTCGGACGTATGTGGGTTCTGAGCGCTATGAACTTCTGCTGGGCTTGCTGTTTTCTGTCATTGACTTACCTTCTAGTGCACCACGGCTCGATCGGCCTCGTTACTGCAAGGATGATTGCCCATGTGTTGCATACCGGTTGGCTATTTGCTGTTGTTGCTGCGCTTATGAGGACAAGAAGGCGTCAGGATGGTTATAGTCTCGCTCGGGGGTAGGCCCCTTGCCCAAACTGTGCCCAAACTGGATTACAGGCTCACTCCCTCAGGAGGACCGGTGGCTGTTATGGAAAAAACTGATTTGAGACTCACCTTTGTATCGGCGGTCAATGACGAGGAAGTATACCGAAGTAATTTCTGTTCCTCGCCTCTTTTTGAGGGCCTTCATCCACACCAGCTTATTTGCCGTAAAGGGTATTGTTCCACAGCCAAGGCATATAACGGCGCGATAGATGAGGCAGAAAACGACCTCGTCGCATTCGTTCATCAGGATGTGGTTTTGCCCGCCTCTTGGATAGATTGTGTAAAGAAGGCCATCGATTGGCTCTCAGATAACGATCCGGAATGGGGTGTCCTGGGCTGTTATGGGGTTACCACAGAACATGAATTCGTAGGCCATCTCTTCTGCGCGAGCCAGGGCAGGATACTTGGTCAGCCGTTTGAAAGCCCCGTCGAAGTAGCAACGCTTGATGAACTTATCCTCATCGTAAGGGGGTCGACTGGTATTCGCTTTGACGAGTTGCTCCCAGATTTTCACTTCTATGGAATGGACATCTGCATGCTCGCTCGCTCGAGAGGTAACAGGTGCTACGCGATCTCCGCCTTCTGCCTGCACAACGCCAATAGAACCCTTCGCTTCCCCGCGGGGTTTTTCAAGGCGGCGGATTATGTGAGACGGCGCTGGAGAGCTTTTCTTCCAATAAAGACTACCTGCATCATCCTCAGAAAGTCCAGGGCGGACCTATACATGCGATACCGTTATCTGGCGAACCTGAAGCTATTTGCCCTTAGGGTGCTGGGCAAGGATATGGGGACAGCAACGAGGTTCAAGGACCCTCTTCCAATCCTGGACAAACTCCTTTCACGGCGTGATTTGCAGGAAGGCCGTGGAACATAATCTGTTGCTTCTTCCTGCAATCCCGGTTCCATCGGTGTCACAACGGCCGTGGTGGCTCTTGCCCCTCCCAGGGCCTTATTCCGTGATGAGCAATGACCAACCTATTTTCTGTGGATCAGCCCTTGATCATCAGTATATGCGAATAGCTTGCCCATTACCTATCCGGAGGCGAATATGAAAGGCATTATACTGGCTGGGGGAGCGGGAACGAGGCTTTACCCGGTGACGATACCGATATGCAAACAATTGCTGCCGGTATACGACAAACCCATGATCTATTACCCGCTGTCAGTGCTCATGCTCGCTGGAATCCGGGATATACTTATCATATCTACTCCCCAGGATCTTCCGCGATTTCAGGGCATTTTTGGTGACGGCAATGATTTGGGTCTCAGATTTGCTTACAAAGAGCAGCTCCTGCCGAAAGGCATCGCCGAGTCATTCCTCATCGGTGAGGAGTTCATAGGGGCTGATCCTGTCTGTTTGGTCCTCGGCGACAACCTTTTCTATGGCCATACCTTTTCAGAACTGTTGTTACGGGCACGGGCAGCGGTGTTGGCGGAAGGCGGGGCCACGGTATTCGGGTATTATGTAAGTAATCCGGGGGCTTACGGCATTGCCGAGTTTGACGGAAATGGACGGGTGATCTCCATCGAAGAGAAACCGAAAGAGCCGAAATCCAACTATGCAGTTACCGGCCTTTATTTCTATGGCAATGACGTAGTGAGCATCGCCCGAAGCGTGGAGCCTTCATGGAGGGGGGAGCTCGAGATCACCGACGTGAACAAGGAATATCTGAAGAGGGGGAAGCTCAGGGTCGAACTGATGGGGCGCGGTTTCGCATGGCTCGACACCGGTACCCATGAAAGTCTTTTGGAAGCGGGAGAATTCATAGCCACGATCGAACGCCGTCAGGGGCTCAAGATCTCCTGCATAGAAGAGATTGCGTATCGTCAGGGCTATATAGACAAAGAACAGTTGCTCAAGCTGGCCGAGCCGATGAAGAGCAATGGGTACGGGGAGTACTTGAGGAGGGTGGCGGAAGGAAAGTAGAGTTCCAAATGATAGGAAAACGAAAAAGAAGGGCCCGTCTCATCATTTCATTGATCCTCGCGGTCCTCGTCTTGCTTTCCTTTCATGGACCCATTCTCGCCAGGGCAGGCAGATACATGGCGCCCACCACGGCTGGCTCAGCCGACGTCCTCGTCACGGAAGGAGACAATGTTATGGACGAAGGGTTCCTGCGTGCGGGAATGACCCTTCTGTCTCAGGGCAGGGCGAACCGCATAGTCGTTGTATTGCTTTATCCTCTATTGGCCGGCCCGGACTTAGCGCTTGAGAAGGAATGCAGGGAATTTGTCGCCTCTGAGTCTCGCCGGCTGGGCCTGGACGAGAGGAGAATCTCACTGGTCTCGGTTCCTATTGCCGGCCACCCCATCACGGGTTCGGAAGCGAAGCTTGTAACGGACAAGCTCCACCGTGAGGGGATTCGAAGCGCCATCCTGCTCTGCGATGGATTCCACACCAGAAGAAGCATTGCGGCTTACCGGCTGGAGGCTTCTCGACTCGGCCTCCACATCATCCCCTGTGCTTCTTTCACGAGCTACAACGGCGATTCATGGTGGGTGCAGTCCGCAGGCATTGAAGATTTCGTTGAGCAATTATCCAAGTTCGTATATTATCTGGCCAGAGGGTACCTCCCCATCACCTCGCTCTGGAGACTCTAGACCGTCAAGCGCCACCGGAATCTTCATCAAAACCATCTTGTTCTTGACATACTATTAGTTCTATGCTATACACAGAGGAGGAAGTTCATTCGTGATAAAGGATCAAAGAGAACTTGCCTATGGGCGACTTGACCGGGAGTGAATTCGTTTCTACCTCGGTCTGCCAGTGGCTTCTTTTCCACGACGGGACCGTGAAGGGGTGCTTTGTGCACGCTCTCGACTCAATGGAGATCGGAGGCAACTAATAAATGTCCACTTTCCTTCGAACCCCTTATGACCACTTCAACCCTTGGCGCTGTAAGAAAAGACGAGGAAAGGCAGACACCCGACGGAAGAGGGGAAAGAAGACCCCTCTTCTTCATTTCAGACCTATTTACGCCGCAATTGGGAGAATCGGCGTGAATTCAGAGAGTGAATTAGTGTGTAGTTTTGTTACCTGAAAGATAGGTAGGATGTATCTTAGGCTGAACTTTGACAGTTGCCCGCAAGCTCACTTCGATAACCCCCTGTAATTGTTGGAGTGCACTTCAGGAAAGCTCGAAAGTGGCCATTCTCATGGTGCCAATAGTAACGCTTATTATGCTTGACATGGGGCTTATTTAGCAGGTAGCATATAGGTGCCAGGAAGGAGGACCGCATGTTTGCCCGGGTCAAGAGAGTGGGCCCCTACGAGTACCTCCAGATTGTCGAGAACCGCTGGGACGGCGAGAAGAGCCGGCAAAGGGTCATCACGACGGTGGGACGTCTCGATGAGCTGCGGGCCAAGGGCGCGGTAGAAGCCCTCACCCGTTCCCTCTCCCGGTTCTCCGAGAAGGTGCTCCTCGTGCTGTCCGGGAGGAATGAGAACCTTCATGCCGAGGCGAAGAAGACCGGCCCCGCCCTCATCTTCGAGAGGCTCTGGAAGGAGGCGGGGATCGACCAGATCCTCCACCGCCTTCTCGGTGGGAGGAAGTTCGGCTTCGACGTGGAGCGGGCCGTCTTCCTCACGGTCCTCCACCGGCTCTTCCCCTCGGGCTCCGACCGGTCCTGCGACAGGTGGCACCGGGAGTACGTCATCCAGGGCGTGGACGGCCTGTCCCTCCACCACCTCTACCGTGCCATGGCCTTCCTCGGGAGCGAGATCGAGGACCAGGAGGACCGCACCTTCTCGCCCCGGTGCACCAAGGACGTCATCGAGGAGGAGCTCTTCCGTCGCCGCCAGGACCTCTTCACCACCCTCGACCTCGTCTTCTTTGACACTACCTCGCTCTACTTCGAGGGAGAGGGAGGCACGATCGGGGAGCTCGGCCACAGCAAGGACCATCGGCCCGATCTCCTCCAGATGGTCGTCGGCGTCGTTCTCGACAGGGAGGGCACTCCCGTCTGTTCCGAGATGTGGCCGGGGAACACGACCGACGTCACGACCCTCCTCCCCGTCATGTCTCGGCTGAGGAGCCGCTTCCCCATCGGTGAGCTCTGCATCGTCGCCGACCGGGGGATGGTGAGCGCCCATACCCTCGCCGCTCTCGAGAGGGAGAAGATCCCCTACATCCTCGGCGCCCGGATGCGGAAGGTCAAGGAGATCAAGGAAGATGTCCTCTCCCGTGCGGGCCGTTATCACGAGGTCTATCCCGAAGGCGTCTCCTCCAAGGACCCCTCCCCCCTGAAGGTCAAGGAGGTGTTCGTTGAGGGGCGCCGCTACCTCGTCTGCCTCAACGAACGGCAGGCGAGGAAGGACGCCGCGGACAGAGAGGCCATCCTCGCATCCTTGCGGGAGAAGCTCAAGGAGAACCCGAAGTCCCTCATCGGCAACAAGGGGTACCGGAAGTACCTCAGGATAGACCGGGGTGCCGTCTCCCTCAACGAGGAGAAGATCGAGCAGGAGAAGCGCTTCGACGGGAAGTGGGTGCTCAGGACGAACACCGCCCTCACCGCAGAGCAGGCGGCCCTCAAGTACAAGGAGCTCTGGCAGGTGGAGCAGGTCTTCCGGGACATGAAGAGCGTCCTCGATACGAAGCCCATCTTCCACCAGAGGAACGAGACCATCAGGGGCCACGTCTTTTGCAGCTTCCTCGCCCTCGTGCTCATCAAGGAGCTCTACCGGAGGCTTGAGAAGGCAGGCCACGACGTCGAGTGGGCCGACATCACGCAGGACCTCTCTTCCTTGGAGGAGATCACCCTCGAGGACAATGGGAGGAAGCTCGCTGTGCGGAGCGAATGCAAGGGCGTCTGCGGCAAGGTCTTCCAGGCGGTAGGGGTTGCCATCCCCCCTACGGTACGGGAGGTGCCGTGAAGCCTGCCCGACGTCCAATGGACACTCATGGTGCCAAGAACTTTTTCAAGGCATCTATCTACCTGAAATAGCTCGACTATTTTTTTGCTACTGTCAAAGTTCAGTTAGGGCTGTCTTGGAGGGAATGTGGCGACGTTAAGTGGCTATCCCGCATGAATAGGCTGGCCGAATCCTCCTTGGGCTCGCGGGCCCACGCCGAAGGCGTCCGCGTCCGGATGACGTTCGTGCTGATGCTCGCGTGTGCCTGCATTGCCGTTCTTCTCGCTTATCCGGCCCTCAGAAGCCTGATGTCAGCCGGCCGGAACGACTACTATTCCCACATCTTTCTCATACCTTTCGTGACCGGCTATTTCCTCTTCGCCGAGAGGAAGAGAATCTTCAGCGATACGCGGTATTGCTGGACGGCCGGCACCCCTCTCATCGCCGCCGGTCTTCTCGCTTATGCCTTTGCCCTGTGGCAGAAAGAACGGCTGGGAGCGAATGACTTTGCTTCCCTCTCGACCGCCTCCTGTATCCTCGTTTTTTGGGGAGGATTTGTTCTGTCGTATGGCCGGAAAACCTTCCGTGCCGGCCTTTTCCCATTGCTGTTCCTCCTCTTCGCGATACCAATTCCCACATTTCTCCTCGACCGGTTCATTCATGTGCTGCGAGTCGGTTCGACGGAAGTGACACAACGGCTATATGATGTGACGGGCACCGCCTATTTCAGAGAAGGCTTCGCGTACCAACTGACCGGCATCAACATCGAAGTGGCGAAAGAGTGCAGCGGCATTCGGTCGACCTTGGCGCTCATCATATCGTGCGTCGTGGCAGGCCGCCTCTTCTTGAAGTCAGGCTGGAGACGCCTTGTCCTGGTGATCGCCATCCTGCCCATAACCATCTTCAAGAACGCCGTCAGAATACTTACCCTGTCCCTCCTGGCCGTATACGTCGATACGCGGTTCATCAGCGAGAGCTGGCTCCATCATTCAGGCGGCATCGTCTTTTACCTCCCTGCGCTCGGCCTCCTCGGAGGGATCCTCTGGTGGCTGAGAAAGGGGGAGAAGGGGTCGGAGTAGCTAATGCTCCCTTCGATCATCATTAGCTATATCGCTGCAGCTTGCGCTTTGGCCATTGCCATTGCCGTGGTCCTGCGCAACAAGCGGTCGCTCATGGACTGGCTGTTCGCCGTAGGCATGGGCCTTCTTGCTGCGGAGGCATTCCTATCCGGCGTGAGCCTCAGCGCTTCCATAGCGGACGACATGCTCGACTGGCAGCGCTGCCGGCTTCTTGCCTCGTCGCTCGTCGCAGGCGTGTGGCTCCTCTACAGCCTCACGTTTGCGCGGAAGAACTACCAGAAGTTTCTTTCCCGATGGAAATGGGTGCTCGCGGTCTCATTTCTTGCCGCGCCCGCGATCGTACTCTTCTTTTGGGATGGCCTCTTTATGGCCGCAGCCACGGCCGGGGTAGGCGTCCTCTCGACCACGCTCATTCAGTTGGGCCGGTCCGGTCACGTGGCGTATCTTCTTCTTTTGGCATCGGGCGTGCTCATCCTCATGAATCTGGAAAGGGCATTCAGACACGCCGCAGGCCACGCGCGCTGGCAGATCAAGTTCATGATTCTCGGGCTCGGAGGTCTCTTCGGGGTCCGTCTATACGCCGACTCCCAGGCGGTGCTCTTTCATGAGATCGATATGGGCATGGAGGCCGTCGGCTCCCTGGCGCTCATCCTTGCGTGTGTCATGGTGGCGAGGTCCCTCTCCCGCACCAGGGCGCTCGCCTTCGACTTGTACCTTTCCCAGTCCTTCCTCTACAACTCGTTCACCGTCCTCGTCGTAGGTGTCTACTTCATCCTCGTTGCGGTCGCGTCGAGGTTTGTCTACCGGCTGTGGGGCCCCGCCGGGGTTCCCGTGATAGCACTCCTCATCCTCCTCGCCCTCGTCGGTCTGGCAACCCTCTTCCTCTCAGATAAGCTGAGGTTCAAGAGAAAGCGCTTTATCAGCCGCCACTTCAAGCGGCCCGTCTACGACTACCAGCAGGTCTGGGCCGGCTTTACGGAAAACACAGCCTCCCTCACGAACATCAAAGACCTCTGCATGGCCATCGCCACTATTGTCTCCCACACGCTCGATGCCCTCTCGGTTTCCCTATGGCTCGTCAGTGAACAGCAAGACCGGCCTGAGCTTGGATGGTCGACCGTACATTCGGATGCAGGGGCGGAGACTTCGGGCGTGGCGGATGACGCGTGGGTCAGCCTTGTCAGGCTCATGTCGGCCCGCTCGATGCCAATTGACCTCTTCGCCATCGACGACGAGCTGGCTGTTCAGTTGAACAGCCTCTATGGAAAAGACCTTAAAGAGGCGGCCGTGCACTATTGTGTGCCTCTGCGGGCAGGCGGGAGGCTCGTGGCCATTCTGACCCTCGGCGAGAGGGTACTGAAGCAGCCCCTCTTATTCGAGGACTACGAGCTCCTGCGGACGATCGCAGATCAATCAGCCATCGCCCTCCTCAACCTCAAGCTCTCCGAAAAGCTGCGGCAAGCAAAGGAGTTGGAAGCCTTTCAGGTAATGTCGGCGTTCTTCATGCACGATCTGAAAAACCTCGCCTCGAAGCTCTCCCTCGTCACTCAGAACATGCCGGTCCACTTCGACAACTCCGAGTTCAGACAGGACGCCATGCGCACTGTCTCCCAAAGCGTCGAGAAGATAAGGGGCATGTGCAATCGCCTGTCGATGCTGAGCCAGACCATCGAGATATCCCCCCGGCGACTCGATCTCAACGAGCTCGTGCGCTCCACTCTATCGATGATGAACGGTGAGCTCGGGCCGGCGATAAACATGAGCCTCGGCGATCTCCCCGACGTGCACGCGGACAGGGAACAAATACAGAAGGTTGTCGAAAACCTTCTCATCAATGCGGGCGAGGCAATGGAAGGGACGGGAGCGATAAGGATCACCACTGCGAGCCGCGAAGGCGACACATGGGCAGAGCTCTCCGTGAGCGATGAAGGCTGCGGCATGACCAGGGGATTCATGGATCAATATCTCTTCAAGCCGTTTCAGACGACCAAGAAGCAGGGCATGGGCATCGGTCTCTTCCACTGCAAGACCATTGTCGAGGCCCACGGCGGGAGGATCGAAGTGGAAAGCGCAGAGGGGAAGGGGAGTACCTTCAGGGTCCTCCTGCCAACACACCGATCGGCAATAGCGGCGGACACGGACGAGGCGCTCGTTCCGTAAGAACGGCCTTCTAGGACTTATCTTGTGAAACCGAGACTCCTCATAATCGACGACGACGAAGACCTGCGCACCCAGATGAGGTGGGCCCTGGGTGAGGAGTATGATGTCACCCTCGCTGAGGACCGGGAAAGCGCTTTGAAGGCGTTCCAGAAGAAGAGGCCTGATATCGTGACCTTGGATTTAGGACTACCGCCGAAGCCGGCGAGCGTTGAAGAGGGCTTCGCGGTACTGTCGGAAATCTTAACAATCGATCCGCACGCAAAAATCATCGTCATCACCGGCAGGGGTGAGAAAGACCATGCGCTCAGGGCCGTGGCCGACGGGGCATATGATTTCCTCAACAAGCCGGTCGAGATCGATGAGCTTAAGGTTATGCTCAAGAGGGCTTTCTACCTCGCCGGTTTGGAGCGTGAGCACAGTGAGATGATGAGCGCCGTTCAGCCGGCATTTCAGAACATCATCGGGACAAGCCCTCAGATGCAGGAGATCTTCGCCACGGTGCGAAAGGTGGCAACGTCGGACATCCCGGTGCTGATCACCGGTGAGAGCGGCACGGGCAAAGAATTGATAGCCAGAGCCATTCATGATCTGAGCGACAGAAGAAAGGGACCCTTCGTGGCGATCAACTGCGGTGCCATCCCTGAGAACCTCATCGAAAGCGAGCTCTTTGGTCACGAAAAGGGCTCCTTCACCGGGGCTCACATCCAGCGGACGGGAAGAATAGAGCTGGCCCAAGGGGGGACCCTCTTCCTGGACGAGATCGGCGAGCTGCCTCTCGCCCTTCAGGTGAAGATGCTCCGCTTCCTCCAGGAGCAGACGGTGGAGCGCGTGGGAGGGCGGGAATTGATCAAGGTCGATGCCCGGGTGGTGAGTGCGGCGAACCGCAATCTCATGGAGGCAACGGCGAACGGCTCTTTCCGGGAAGACCTCTATTTCCGGATCAGCGTGATTACGATCCAACCTCCCCGTCTCAAAGAGCGCGATGGCGACGTGCTCCTCCTCTCCTATGCCTTCCTCAAACGGTACGCAGCCCAGAGCAGGAAGAAGCTCACCGGCTTTACCCCCGAGGCTATCGCAGCCCTCGAGGCCTATAACTGGCCGGGCAACGTTCGCGAGCTCGAGAATAAGATCAAGCGAGCGGTTGTCATGGCAGAGGGGAAGAGGGTAAAGCCCGAGGACCTCGATATGGAGGATAGCGGTCCAAAGCAGGCTGTCGGGCTGAAGGACGCGCGGGAGGCCCTGGAGAGGAAGATGGTGCTCGATGCCCTGGCCCGGAACCGCGACAACATGACCCGGGCGGCAGAAGAGCTTGGCATAAGCAGGCCGACCTTGTACGACCTCATGGAGAAGCTTGGCATAGGACCGCGGTAAAGGAAGCGGCCGTTCCGCGAAGGTGCGCTGCGAGGCAGCTTTTAGAGATGCGGCCTTTCGGTCCTGTAAAGAATTCCGACAGTCGGCAGCGCATCATCTGGAAGCGCATGTCTGACCACTTTGTGATACGTCCGGCATCCTCTGATTCCCGAGTCCAATCCCATGGCACTGTCGGATATCGTTACGATTCTCAGCGACACTGCCGGGCCATTCATCTTATTGCCTTCATAGTCTAACAGAATCCCCTATGATTTCATCATGTTATAAAACAACGTATAACGACAGACTTAGTAGCACGATATTTGCAGAGAAACCTCCAAAATAATGGAGAAGGAGACACGCCATGAAGAAGGCGATGATAGTGATAGCCGCAGTAGCGGTCCTGTGCCTCACAGGCGGAGGAAGCGCACTGGCTGTCACGACCACGCTCACGCTCACGGGCACCTACAACGACCTGTACAGTTACAACAACGTGCTCGCGGGCCCCTACCAGTTTACTGTCGGTAGCACGTCTGGCGTTGCCCTCATCTGCGATACCTACCAGAATGAAATCTACATGAACGAGACTTGGACCGCGAACGTTATCCAGGGGAACGCCGTTACTTCGACCAACACGTTATTGCCCATCGGCACGCAGGCCTACGACGAGATCTTCTGGCTTGTGGAGCAAATGAATGCGACTACGAACCAAAGCACTATCCAGGACATCCAGTACGCCATATGGACGATTGGCGACCCGGGCAGTACCCCCCCCGTCGGCACAGATACCGACATGATATGGGTGAACGGAAAACTGGTGAACGCGGTGACTTACTGGCTCAGCCAGGCGGCAGCTGACTGGAGCACTGTTGATGCGGCCGATTTCGTAGTCTATGTCCCGGTCGCGGGTAGCCAGCCCAAGGGCGATGGCATGCCGCAGGAATTCATAGAGTATGTCCCTGAGCCCTCCTCCCTCCTCTTCCTCGGCATTTCGCTCCTTATGATCGCCGGGGCAGTGTCCCTGAAGGTGAGTAAGACGCACATATAATCAGACCGGATATCTAAGTAACTTCAAAGGGGCGGTGCCCATCAGGCGAGCCGATCTCTTAACGTGTTGAAAAGTCAAAAGGACCGCTGGCCCTAAATCCACCGCCTCCCCTTGTCCTGGACCCCGCGGAGCCTTCCCAGGGTAAGGTTAGGCAAAACCTACCGGAAAAAAGGTATCAAAGAAAGACCCTCAGGTGAGTTCCTTCATCCAGGCGTCGTTGTAGGCCCTCCTTGGGGGCAATTTTGGGCGGACTCCTCCTTCTTGCTCGTTTCGGACAGGGGATCGCCGTTCCTGGAGGCTTTGAGCCTACCCTGATGGTGCATACGCGAGCTCCATGATCCGCCTCCGTGCGGTGAGCAGGACCTCGAAGGACGGATGGCCCTTGACAAGCCGTATCACGAGTTCCCGGGCATGGGTGAGCTCGCGCCCCGGCAGGCTGATGAGGGAGAACCTCATCGCCTTCATTCTCCTGGTGACCCACGATCCTTCGAGGGCGAGCTGTTTCATGGCCGCATTGAGGTTGAAGGTGAGAATCACGATGCCCCACCACGCGGCGTTCGCTCCGAAGTCGGCACAGGGGAGCCTGCCTCCCGCGAGGTCTTCTTTCATCACCGAGTGGGCCTCCTCGCTCTTCCCGCACCGGTCGTGGAGCCAGTTCACGAGCTCACCCCCGTCTGCATCCCTGTTCGTCACGATGCCGAAGATCTTATAGCGCTTCTTCTCCATGGTCATGGTGGGAAAGGGTAACTCGACCTGTCCCTCCATGCCGGGGAGCTCCGGTTGGGACAGGAGCTCTCTCGTGGCGATATACCGCAAGACCGGGGCGTTCTTGGTAAAGGTGATTTCGTTGGGGACAAAGCAGACCTCGGCCCACTCCCTCGCGGTCGCCCTCAGCTCCCCGTTCACCGCATTCATCACCGGCTTCCACTCGTCGGCTTCGGCGACCGCTTTCCTGAACTCCTTCGTCACGTCGGCGCCGATGGCGAACTCGATCCTGCCGAAGCGGGGGTGCTCCCCCTTCTCGCAGTACCTCATAAGATCGTGCTGATACCCCGCGGTGTCGGACCGGAGGAAGACCTTCTCCACCCCTTCGGGGAGCAGGTCGAGGGATTCCTTGAATACCCTCAGTTGATCGTATCCTGCGGGGACGTTGCCGTCCCTGAACTCGCTGTGGAGGACGAGCTCCTGCTCGGCCCAGTACACGTTGTGCGGCTGATACGCCTTGTAACCCTTGTAGGAGAACAGGGCGTCTTCCTTCTCGGTCTCGACGAGGGTGGCGTCCATGTCGAGGGTCGCGTCCTTCTCGGGGCGATGCGTCTGGACCGATGCGACGAGGTCCCGGTTCACCTTCATGAGTCCCTTGAGGTGTTCGTTGGGGGCGGGGATGAAGGCGGTGCCCTTCACCCGCTTCTTCTCTTCTTCGGGGTCGTGGAAAGCCTCGAGGTACCGGAATAAGGCGGACGGGGAAGGGACCGACGCGTGGTGCTCCTTTCTCCATCTGCGCTCGTAAGCCCTTCGCTGCTGGCGGCTCATCCCCTTCGTCTCTATGCTGTTGAGGATCTTGCAGAACCCCTCGTCCTTCTGAAGGATCCTTATGTCGTCGACGGCGTCTCCCCCCGCGAGGTTGAGCAGGACGAGGGAGGTGATGATCTGCTCGTCCGTCCAGCCCTGAGACTGCCGCATGTGGAGGTGGTCCCGGATGTGATCCCCGAGGCCGAGGACGGAGGCGAGGTCGAGGTAGACGGGGAGGCCGGCGAGGGCGGTGAGTCCGCCTCTGCTTTTCTCTTCTTCGTACTTGTAGGCCAGAACCCCTTGTGCCATACTACTTTCACCTCGTTGGTGGTAGTTTTTGGTTGGGCAACCTATTCTACCATCCCCGTTTTTCAGGGCCAACGAGGTTTTTGATTATTTTTGACGGTGGATTAAGGGTTAGGAACAAAACAGACCTCGGCCCACTCTTTGCCAGTGGGCTTCCATACTCCGTCGACTTCTTTCAACACCGGCTGCCAGTCCTCTGCTTCAGCGACTGCTTTCCGGAACTCTTTGGTGACATCGGCGCCGATGGCGAACTCGATCCTGCCGAAACGCTCATGCTCTCCTTTCTCGCAGTACCGGAGGAGGTCGTGCTGATAGCCTGCGGTATCCG
>Ga0326728_10009703_pt1 | contig 23002 bp, 19 predicted proteins | sample MB3enrmetagenome_FD_207602 | JGI IMG/M metagenome (GOLD analysis project Ga0326728, IMG submission 207602) | Lab enriched peat soil microbial communities from McLean, Ithaca, NY, United States - MB31MN | ecosystem: Environmental > Terrestrial > Soil > Wetlands > Peat | place: USA: New York... | reverse complement strand
ACGAGGCCCCCATCACCGGTGCTGACATCGGCATCAACTTGCCCACCGCCACCGGAGTGAACGGTCAGGCTGGCGATCCGAACATGTACCGCCTTCAGTTCGGAACCTGGGCGTTTGGCGCATACCCAACCCAGTTGCAAGCCGCGCTTTCGGACAACTTCACTTGGCTGGATACCGTAAGCTGGACCCACGGACCCCACCAGTTCCGCTTCGGCGGAGAGATTGATCGGGTTACCATGCGCCGCACCTTGCCGATCGCCGATAATGGTCTGGTGTTCTTCGCCCCGCCCACCCTGCCCACCGACTTCCAGAGCTTTCTGGCAGGCGATCCATACTTCGGCGAAGGTGGCGGCGGCCTCGGCAATCACGACTATCGCATCCCAAGCTACTCCTGGTTTGCCCTGGATGACTATCGGGTGACCAAGAGTCTGACCTTGAATGCTGGCATTCGCAATGAGTTCAATGGCGCTCCCTATGACACCCTTTGCCATACCGCCAACGGCAATCTCGACCTCGCCAACTCCACCGGCCAGCCCTATGTGTGGCCGAGATGCATCGACAAATTCAACCTCTCCGGCGTTCAGGGGACGCTCAATCAGGCCGGACTTTACAACGAGTACGCCACCGTCTGGGAACCCCGCATTGGATTCGCCTACGATCTTGGTGGCCATCAGACCACTTCGATTCGCGGCGGTTACGGAATCTACAGCGTGCGCGAAGATCTGGGCGCGGTTGACAATCTAGCCATCGCACCGCCAACGTATCCGTTCGGCGTCAACTTCCTGCCCGGCCCCAATAGTCTGGCCAATCTGTTCCAGCCCAGCGCGACATTCCCCGGCATCCCGCCTCTTGGCGCCAATCCGACCCAGACATACGCGCCAACGCCCGCGCTGTTTGGCGGGTTCTTCGACTTCGGTGTGCCGCCTTTCTGTCCTGCGACCTTCAACTCCGCAACCGACAACCCAGATCAGTGCATCGCCGCCTACTCTGGCAACGTCAATAGCCTCATCCAACTCGTGGTGCCCTTGCACTGGGTCGAGGGGACTACGCAACAATGGAATTTGACCATTCAGCGTGAATTGGGTCACGACTGGTACGCCGAGGTGGGCTACGTCGGTACGAAGGGCACGCACTTGCGTTCCACCTACGACCCCGGTCAAGCTGCAATTGCTTCCACGAGTAATCCCATTACGATTCCCATCAAAACTGGAGCCGCTGGGCTCGGCGCGACCGCGTGTCCACCCGCCCAGGTCGTCGGCACAAACTGCCAGATCATCGATACCACCGCGGAGAATGCCAGCGCACGCGCGCCTTACCAGGGGATTGCGCCGGCGGACCTGGAAGACTTTGCCCCCAATTCCGACTCGCACTACAACGGGCTGCAGGTGACGGTTTCGCATCGTTTCTCGAAAGGACTTTACTGGCAGAGCGCCTACACCTGGTCCAAGTCGATTGACGACGTCTCTACAGCCAGCGTGGCTTTCCTGACTCGAGTCAACGACCAGACCAACGCTCGCGCTTCTCGGGGCGTTTCCGACTTTGACAAACGGAACCGCTTTGTGACCAGCGCCACTTACTCCTTGCCTTTCTTCACTGCGTCCCATGGACTGACCAACGGGGCTCTCGCTGGATGGGAGGTAAGTGGCGTGGCGACATTACAGTCGGGGTCGCCATTTTCGATCTTTGATCCGGCCGGCGGCAGCGCCTATGCGCTCGCCAGTCCTTCCGCGACCGCTACTTTCGCTCCTGGGTTTAGTTGTACCAACGCAGCCAGTTCCGGAAGTACAAGCGCCCGCATCGCGAACTGGGTGAACCCTGCGGCCTTTTCTCCGGATCCGGCGGCTCCCACACTCTCCAGCGGAAAGGCTAGCGATGCAACCATCTACGGCAACACGCCGCGCAACTGCGTGGTTGGACCGTCGCAAAAAAACATGGACCTGACCTTGGGCAAGACGTTCAAGCTGGGCGAGCGTGAGAGTTTGCGTTTCCGCAGTGATTTCTTCAACCTGTTCAACCATCCTTCGTTTGCCAATCCGCAACTGGTAAACAACGACGGCGGAGCCGTCGGGTCCACCCCGGGCTCTGGCAACGCGCCGCTCACGGCCACAGTCGGTACGTCGCGTCTGATTCAGTTCTCGCTGAAGCTTTCGTTCTGAGGCAAAACACAGAAGCGCCCTTGCGGGGGCGCTTCTTTCTTCTTTATCCTCGATTCGCCCAAGGAGCAGTGAGGCGGCGGATGAAAATAGCAAATAAAGTGTTGGGAATTCTTGTGCTGTCAGCAGCGCCAGCGATTCTTGCTCAGTCCGGCAAGACTGTGACCTACCACGCCACCATTGACACGGTAAAGTATGTTTACGGCCCGGCCGAACCTGTGGCTCGCCTGAAGCCGGGCGAAACGCTCGACACCAACACGCTCGACTGTTTTGGCAACGCGCTCAAGAAACCCGGCGACACTCTGAGCATGTCCAAAGGCGATAACCCGCTCACCGGGCCGTTCTACATTGAAGGCGCCCAACCCGGCGATACGCTTGTAGTCAAGATTCTCGATCTTCAGGTGGATGGCGACCAGGGCATTGGAGCCTTTGCTCCCGGCTTCGGCGCGCTGAACGAAACAAATTACACGCCCATGCTGCACCCGCCGCTGCCGGAAAAAGTCTGGTTCTATCCCGTTAACCACAGCGATAACACCGCAACCTTCAAGGCGCTTGACTCGGATTTTTCCGTAAGAATTCCGCTGCATCCGTTCTTCGGTTGCATCGGGGTCGCGCCCGCCAACGGCGAAGCTCGCAGCTCCGTCGTACCCGCCGAATTCGGCGGCAACATGGATGCGCCCGAGGCCAGCGTCGGCAACACGCTTTACCTTCCGGTCAATGTCGCCGGAGCCCTGCTCTACATGGGTGATGGCCACGCCGCCATGGGCGACGGAGAAGTCGCCGGCACCGCGATCGAAGTCCCGCTGCACGCCCGCATCGAGGTCAACCTGATTAAGGGACAGAAAATTAACTGGCCTCGGTTTGAAAACGATCACGCCATCATGGCCGTTGGCGCCTATCGTCCGCTCGATGACTGTCTGCGAATTGCCTTCACCGAACTGGTTGCATGGATCCACAGCGACTACGGCTTATCTGAGACCGATGCCTATGAACTTCTGTCTCAAACCGCCAGGATTCATCTCGACGAAATGGTCGATCCGAACTATGTAGTCGTCGCCTCGATCGAGAAGAAGTTTCTGCCGCCCCGAAAAAAGTAGAACGCGGACACCTGCAACCCGTATTCTGCGAAGTTGCTTTTCCCGTCTGTCCCGAAGAGGATAGTAGGCAATGATCGTCAACTTCGCCGAGCGCGCTCACAACCACAACTGGGAACTGGACCCGGTCATTCGTTCTCTGCTCGACACCGACTTCTACAAGCTGCTCATGCTCCAGTTCATCTGGAAGCACTTCCCTACCACCCGCGTCAGATTTTCGGTCGTAAACCGCACAACCGCAGTCCGGCTCGCCGATATGTTCTCGAGCGACGAACTCACTCACCAAATGGAGCATGTCCGGCGCCTCCGTTTTCGGCGGTCGGAGCTGGTCTGGCTTGCCGGCAATACGTTCCATGGTCGTCGCGGCATCTTCGAGCCTGCCTTCCTCGAGTGGCTGGAGCACGACTTCCGCCTCTCCGATTATGAAATTTCCGTTCAGGATGGCCAGTACCATCTCAACTTCGACGGCACCTGGCCTCAAACGACCATGTGGGAGCTCTACGCTCTCCCCATTCTCAGCGAACTGAAGACGCGAGCCAGCCTCAAAAACCTGCGCGAGTTCGGCCTCGACATTCTCTATGCGCGCGCCAAAACCAAGCTGTGGAACAAAATCGAACGCCTGCGCGGCGTTCCCGATCTTCTGGTCGCGGATTTCGGCACGCGCCGCCGGCATAGTTTTCTGTGGCAGGAATACGTCATCAGCGCCATGGCCGCCAACCTGGGCGCCGCTTTCGTCGGAACCTCGAACGCTTTCCTCGCCCACAAGCACGACCTGGAAGCCATCGGCACCAACGCGCACGAAGTTCCCATGGTGCTGGCCGCCCTCGCGCCCGATCACGAGTCGCTGAAAGCGTCCCAGTACAAAGTGCTCGAGCTGTGGCAGCAAACTTACGATGGCGCGCTGCGTATCATGCTGCCGGATACATTCGGCACCACGCAGTTTCTTGAAAACGCGCCCGATTGGGCTGCCGACTGGACCGGCCAGCGCATCGATAGCAAGAACCCCTACATCGCAGGCGATGAGTACATCGAGTGGCTCAAGACGCGCGGCCGCGACCCGCACGATAAGCTCATCATCGCCTCCGACTCGCTCGACGTGGATGACATCCTCGGCCTCCACGCGCACTTCGCCGGCACGGTCGCCGACGGCGTCGCGCCCGCCGATTTTTCTTCCGCCGCAGATTTTCTCAACCGCAACAAGTGGACCCGTGGCCGCCGCATCCGCTTCAGCAGCGGCTGGGGCACACTGTTGACCAACGATTTTCGCGACTGCGACCCCGCCGGCGGCAATGGCTTCGATCCCATCAGCCTGATTTGCAAGGTCACGTCGGTCAACGGGCGCCCCGCTGTGAAGCTTTCCGACAACTACGCCAAGGCCATCGGTGCACCCCAGGAGATCGAGCGCTATCGCCGCGTGTTCGGCACGGCAGGCATGAGCAACTTACCGATCGTTACATAGAAAGAGCCGTGTGCCGCCGGCAGTTCCCGCGCGCACCAGGACACCGCCTGCGGGGTATATACTGAATGGTTTTCGGCGCTCCCCCGTTCATCACTCCTCGCAGCGCCAGAAAGGCAGGACTATGGCTTCACCAGCAGTAGGTTTTGCGCGCACCAACCAGGCCCGTTTTCTTGACGAACTCAAAGCCCTTCTCCGCATTCCCAGCATCAGCACTCTCGACGAACACAAAGGCGATGTACTAAAAGCAGCCCAGTTTGTCGCTGACGAATTGCGCCGCATTGGCATGGAAAACGTGGAAGTCATTACCGGCAAGGGGCATCCATTGATCTATGCCGACTGGCTGCATGCGTCCGGCAAGCCGACCGCACTGATGTATGCGCACTATGACGTGCAGCCCCCCGATCCGCTGGATGAGTGGAAGTCGCCGCCCTTCTTGGATAAGGATGCATATGCGGTAGAGGACGAAGCAGTAAAGAAGAACTGGACTTTGCCCGCCGAGCGCAAAGACAACATCTATTGCCGCGGCGCCGTCGATGACAAGGGCCAGCTCTGGATGGAAGTGAAGGCGCTCGAGTCACTCTTTCAGGCCAACGACGGCAAGCTCCCTATCAACGTGAAAGTCATCTTCGAAGGCGAAGAAGAAGTCGGTGGTGAGGCAATTGCCGAGTACGTCCGCAAGCAAAAAGCCAAGCTCAAAGCCGATTTCGCACTGGTGTGCGACACCGAGCTTTTCGCCCCCGATCTGCCAACGTTATGCGTCGGCCTGCGCGGCCTGGTCTACACCGAGATCGAGGCGTTCGGCGCTAAGACTGATTTGCACTCCGGCGTGTATGGCGGCGCCGCACCCAATCCTTTCTTCGCCCTCATCGAAATCATCAGCAAGCTTAAGGATTCGAAGGGCAAGGTGCTGATCCCCGGTTTCTACAGCAAGGTGAAGGCCCCGACCAAAGACGAGTTGAAAGCCTGGAAGCGGCTGCCCTTTAACGAGGAGCACTATCGCAAGACCGAAGTCGGCTCCAAGACACTAACGGGCGAGCCGGGCTTCTCGGTGCTGTATCGCACCTGGGCGCGGCCGACGCTGGAAGTCCACGGCATGCCCGGTGGTTTTGTCGCGGTCGGCGCAAAAACCGTCATTCCCGCCAAGGCGGCAGCCAAGGTCTCCATGCGCCTCGTGCCCAACCAGGACGCGGACGACATCCTCAAGCGCTACACCGCCTTTGTGAAAAAGCACACTCCCAAGGGAATCGACACAAAAATCAAAGTCTGGAGCAAGGGCCCGGCCTGCGTCGTCGGAACCGACAATCACTTCATCCGCGCCGCTACCGAGGCGCTGCACGACACCTTCAAGAAAGATACTGTGTTCATCCGTTCCGGCGGGTCCATTCCCATCGTCACTGATTTCCAGGATGTGCTGAAAATTCCATCCGTGATGATGGGCTTTGGCCTGCCCGACGACAATCTGCATGCCCCGAACGAGAAGTTTCACATTCCGAACTTCCATCGCGGCATTGAAACCATTTGCTTGTTCTTTGAAAAACTGGGCGACTAGCGCCGAAGCGCACAGAAGAAAATGATGGCGCAGCCGGCACGGGAAAGCTTGAAACATCCCGTGCGCGGCCGGCGTGTCGGCGGTTGCTTTTGCTTCATGTTGTCAGCCGGGCTTCCCAATCCTCGTCAGGAGCGCTGTTTGGGCTAGAATTAGAAGGTTCCGGCTTTCCGCCGTAGGAGCGAGGCCGTGTCGAGGGATTCACGAGGCGATCGATTCAGCAAACGCAGATCCAGCAAAGGCAAAAAGGCGTCCATCATTGACCAGCAAGCCGCGTGTCTTTCCCTATATAGTTGGTCGTGCCGGGCGCAATCAATTTAATGTTGAGGTGACAGCTTTAATGGCAGCAAAAGCAACCGTCAAGAAGCAGGCCGCTGAGGATCCGCGCCACACCCAGGCGCTCAAACACTACGAGGATGGCCTCCGCGCCCTCCAGGAGCACAAGTTCGAAAAGGCGAAAGCAAGCCTCCAGAAAGCCCTTACTGGGCCCGATAAATCCCTGGTGGATCGCGCCAAAGTACATCTTGTGGCTTGCGAACAGCACATCGAAACGGTCGCACTGCACTTCAAATCGCCCGAAGAACACTTCGATTACGCCACCTCGCTGATGAACACGGGCGACTACGTGACCGCAAACGAGCATTTCGAGAAACTCCTTAAGCAGGACCCCAAGTCCGACTACGTTCTTTACGGCATTGCCGCTCTCCACTGTCTTACCGGGCACGTCGAAGATTCTCTTAAGACGCTCGGTGAGGCCATCCACTGCAATCCAGCTCTCCGTTTCCAGGCGCGCAACGATACCGATTTCCAGAATCTGGCCGAAGATCCGCGTTTTACGGAACTGCTCTATCCCGATCCCGGCGCGGAAGAAGCTGCGAAGGAAGAGACCAACGCTTACTAGCCGCAACTCCGAGGCAGTAGGGGGCCCAATTTGCATTCCAATCCGTCGGCGCCGGAAACCCTGGCTTCCGACCTGCGCGTAGTCGCCATCGGAGGCGGCACCGGTCTATCCACTCTTCTCAAAGGATTGAAGCGTTACGTTCTCACGCCCGATCTGGCCGCTTCCGGTCAGACCGCTATCCGCGAACTCGTTGGCGTGGTCACTGTCAGCGACGATGGCGGCTCCAGTGGCCGTCTGCGCAAGGAATTCAACATGCTCCCGCCCGGCGACGTTCGCAACTGTATCGTCGCCCTCTCCGAGGATGAGGCTCTCCTTTCCCGCCTTTTTCAGCACCGCTTCCAAAAAGGTTCCGGCCTGGAAGGCCACAGCTTCGGCAACCTTTTCCTCGCCGCGCTCACCTCCCTCACCGGCGACTTTGCCGAAGCCGTCCGCCTGTCCTCAGAAATCCTGCTCACCCGCGGGCATATCTACCCAGCAACCACCTCCAACGTCGAACTCGAGGCGGTATTCGAGGACGGTTCGCGCGTGCGCGGCGAGACTCGCATTACGGCCAGCAAAGGGAAGATCCGCGAGCTCTTCCTTGTTCCTCCGGACGTGAAGCCGCTGCCTCAGACGCTGGAGGCAATTTCCTCGGCAGACCTCATCACGGTCGGTCCCGGATCCCTTTTCACCAGTTTGATTCCCAACCTCCTGGTGCCGGGAATCGTGCAGGCCATTATCGATTCGCCCGCCGTCAAGATGTACATTTGCAATCTGATGACGCAGGCAAATGAAAGCTTAGGTTTAACTGCAGCCGATCACATCCGCGCCCTCAACAACCACGCCCACGCCCAGCTGTTTGACTACGCCATCATCAACCAGAAGCCCGTTTCTGAGGCGATGAAGGCCAAATACGCCGGCAAAGACGCTTCCCAGATCGTGGTCGACCTGGACGCCATCGAAGCTCTTGGCGTTTGCCACATTCTTGGCGATTACCTCGAAGAAGGTGACGTCGTCCGTCACGCCACCGACCGCGTGGCCGGAGACATCATGGCGCTCATGGCTCAGAGCCCGCACCGCCACGCCAATACGCGCTAGCTGCGGGCGCGCCCTCATCTCTATTTTTCGTGCTTGACGCGCGTAACTTGTATCGTTACACTTTACGCAGTGATCAAGAGTTTCCGGCGCCGGGGACTGGAGCGGTTTTTCCGCACCGGCTCGAAAGCTGGCATTCAGCCGAAACACGCCGCAAAACTCCGGCTTCAACTGTTTGCGCTCGACAATGCCCGTCGTCCTCAGGATTTGAACCCTCCGGGATGGCGGCTTCATCCCCTGACCGGTCCGTTACGCGATCACTGGGCCATCACTGTGGACGGAAACTGGCGCGTCACCTTCAAGTTCGAAGGCGAGGATGTCATCCTCGTCAATTATCTGGATTATCACTAGGAGTTTTATGCACAATCCGCCTCATCCCGGCCTGGTTCTCCGCGAATATCTGGGAAACATGCCCGTCTCTGCCGCAGCCGCTCATCTCCGCACGACGCGCGTCACTCTTTCCCGCCTGCTCAACGGCAAGGCCGGCATTTCGGCGAGTATGGCGCTGCGCCTTGCCGATGCACTCGGCACCTCTCCCGAGCTGTGGATGAACATGCAGTCGCAATATGACCTCTGGCAAGCCAGCCGTGCGCGGCGCCCCGTCGTCCGCCGCTTGCCCCGCGTACCCATATCTGGACAGCCCGGAACTAGCGAGCATGGATCCCATGGCTCGTCTCGGCACGTCTAATCTCTCTGCTTCGAAACGGAAGAACTATGGCAAAACTGACCAAGTCGAAAATATCGCTCCGCTCTCATCCTCCGCGCGTGGCCGTCGCCATCATGGCTGCCGGAAAGGGTACGCGCCTTAAATCCCGGCATCCCAAAGTGCTTCATGAAATCGGCGGCAAACCGATTCTTGCCCACGTGATCGCAACGGCTGCCAAGGTCATCGCGCCCGCAGACATTTTCGCCATCATCGGCCACGAGGCCGACCGCGTCCGCCAGACCATCAAAGAAACTGGCGTCAACTTCGTACTACAGGCCGAGCAGCGCGGCACCGGACACGCTCTCATGGTCGCGCGTGAAGCCCTCGCACCCTATGACCAGGTTATCGTGCTCTCCGGTGACGCGCCCCTCATCACCGCCGATACCATTCAAAAATTGAGCGCCTTCCACAATGCCCAGCGCGCCGCCATGACGCTTCTCACCGCCGATCTCGCCAATCCCTTCGGCTATGGCCGCGTCGTGCGCAAGGCTCCCAAGAGCGCCGAAGTCCGCGCCATCGTCGAAGAAAAAGCCGCCAGCGCCGCGCAAAAGAAAATTCGCGAAATCAACTCCGGCTTTTACGCTTTTTCGGTACCCGCTCTCTACCAGCACATCGGCGAACTCTCCACCGATAATCCCCACCACGAGTATTACCTCACCGACATGGCGGCCATCTTCAACGGCGCGCGCAAGAAAGTGGTCGCCATCAAGACCGCGAACGCCGCCGAAGTCCTCGGCAGTAACACCCGCGCCGAAATCGTCGACCTCGATGCCCGTCTGCGCCTCGCCAAATGTCATGAGTTGATGGCCGAAGGCGTCACCATCTTTCAGCCTCAAACCTGCCTCATCGACAGCGACGTTACCATCGGCCCCGACACCGTCATCGAGCCCTTCGTCCAACTTCTAGGCAAAACAAGAATCGGCGCCGACTGCCGTATCCGCTCCTACAGCATCGTTAAAGACTCTGAACTCGCCGATAACGTCCTCGTCAACCCGCTCACCGTCATTGACGAGGCTCGCATCGCCAGTGGCGCCATCGTTGGCCCCTATTCTCGCCTCCGTCCCGGAAGCGACATCGGCGAAGGTGCGCACATCGGCAACTTCGTCGAAACCAAGAAAGCCCGCCTAGGCCGCGGCTCCAAGGCCAATCATCTCGCCTATCTCGGCGACGCCGAGATCGGCAACGCCGTCAACATCGGTGCCGGCACCATCACCTGCAACTACGATGGCGTCAGCAAGCACAAAACCGTGATCGAGGACGGCGTCTTCATCGGCAGCGACTCGACCTTAGTCGCCCCGGTCAAGATCGCCCGCGGCGCCTACGTGGCCGCCGCCAGCTGCATCACCGACGACGTCCCCGCCGATTCGCTAGCCCTAGGCCGCGCCCGCCAAACAGTGAAAGAAGGCTGGGTCGCCGCCAGGCGGGACGCGCAACTGAAAGCAAAGTGATTTCATCCGAAGGCGTTTATCGAACGGCAGATGTGAAGAACTAGGGGATTCTCCGGTTTTCTGCCCGGTTTTTCCCGTTCCCTCTGTCTTTCATTCCTCAGCATGGCGCCGTCATCACCACTTTCACCAATTTCATACAATGATGCTATAATGCTCTGTATGAAACGAGCCACGATGACGCTTCCTGACGATTTGGCCCGCGCCGTAGAAGAGTACCGCAAGTCACAAGACGCTCCTCCGGCCTTGACCAGTGTGGTGCAGGCGGCCCTTCGCGATTATCTGACTGAGCGTGGCTTCCTGCGCCAGAAAAAAACTTTCCGAATCCGTCCGGCTGCTCGCGGCAGTGGACGCAACGATGTCAGCCTCGATCACGATCGCTATCTGACAGGCATCAGGAAATGATGCGCGCCGTACTCGCGGATACAGGTCCTCTTTACGCCGCGGTTGATCCGCACGACGGTCACCATCAGCGGGCCGTCAGGGAGTTAAACGTTCTCGCGCGAGAGCGGCGCGAAGTTATCGTCGCTTATCCCACCCTGCTGGAGGCATATTCGCTGGTTCTTTTTCGCCTCGGGCAGGTGGTTGCGTCATCCTGGCTCGCCGACATGGAGCAGGCGACCTTAGTCAGCCCCAGTGCGGAAGACTACCGGGCAGCGGCAGCGAAGACCCGCGCCCTCGCCGACCAGCCGATAACTTTGTTTGACGCGGTCGCGGCAGTTTTGGCCTCTCGCCTGGAATTGGAGGTTTGGACCTACGATCACCACTTCGATCAGATGCGCGCAAAAGTGTGGCGCGGCGCTTGATCTGCGAAGTCATCTTCGCCGCTTGCTTGCCTTCCAACCTTACCGCGACACCGCCGCAAACAACGGCGACTTGATCAGCGCCTGGAATTTCTGGTCGTCGGTCTTGAAGTGCATCACCAGATTCGATCCGTCCGAATCCACCGTGGTCGCGTCAAACACCACTTTCTCCGCTGGGGTCGAACTCATCTTCTTGTACAAAATTCCGGCCTTCGCCAGCGACGAAAGTGTTCCTGCCGTCATTGAGTCCGACGTCAGCACGGTGAGGTCGAAATTCACTCCGCTCTGGAAGCTCATCGCATAGTGCGATGCCAGAACGTGTTTCTTCACCGTGTCGTAGTCCGCCACCTTGGCCGCCGCCTCGCCCAGGAAGGAGTGCATCATCGCCTGCGTTCCCTGCTGGTCCAGAATGCTCCACACCGGCGCGCCATCCACCGATGCCATCTGGTCCGCCATCGTCGGATTCGAATCGAGCGCAGGCCGCTTCCCGTCCTGCGCGTCCAGCGCGCTCTTCAGCGATGCTTCCGGACCGAACGCCATCGTGTTGTCGTCGAGGAACGTCATCACATAGTTGCCCATCGGATAAAGATTGGCCGTGCCATACTTCGCCGGCGCGATCTTCTTCACCTTCATCTTCTTCAGCACGGCCTTTGCGGAAAACGCTCCCTGGGCTACAAAAACCGTCTGAATCCCGGCTTTCCCCGTCCGGAACGAGACCACGTCCAATTGGCTGACGTCCCGCTCCGCATCGATCCCAACTCCCTTCAGCGAAGCTTCCGCGTCCTTCAGATCCGGCGCCAGCGCCATCAACTGATCCTTCAGTTGCTGCGCGGTCGGTGAATCCTTGATCGCGCTATAGTCCACGCCAATCATCTGCTGAACCTCCGCCGGCACCAGTGCGCGCGCTGACGATGCGATGGGCATCGCCGCCGCCGCCGCCGACAACATCATTACCACTACACACAATTTCTTCATAACGCTCCTCAGCAAAGGGGGTATACCCCTTAGATGCGTTCAAACCCGTCAAATGCAGGATAGTTTTATTCTAGTCCGGATTCGGTAGGCCACACCGGTACCAAAGTGCATTCCCCCTGCTTGTGGGTAGAACGCAGCTCTGCGGGCGGACTTGCGGGACAATTCGCTACCGACATCCTAAGGCTTCGCGTCACGAGGGTGAGCCCCAGTGGCGCCGTTGGACATCTTTTCCACCGCCTTGGATGTCTCAACGGTTACCACGTTCAGGGCTCTAATAAGGTCCTCGACAGACGGAGGCGGCTTCGTTGGCTTGCTTTTCAGATAACCGTAGTTCTCGATTGGAGCTCCTGAAGCTTGGCTAACATCAATGCTCAAATAGCTCTCGCCCAGCACTCCAGCAGTTTCGATGTCGGTTAGCGCATCCTTCGGGACTGAAAGTTCATCGGAGGTGGCTAAGTCCATCCTCACCTCCGCTGGACAGTTCTTGTTTTGTGGTTGGGCGTGGACGGATCGAACCGTACCAACATCGACCCCGGCAAGCCTAACTGCCGCGCCTGACCTCAAACCACGAACATTACCGAAACATGACTTCAACACCTGCCGTTGAAGCCTGACCCGGCCGACAAACAGGATGCAGATTGCCGCAACCCCAACGAGAACGATGAATATAAGAACTGATTTTCTGAACACACCTACTCCTGCAGCGCCGCCGCCTTCTGCCGCGTCGCCGCCACGAACGCCTCGTCCTTCAGCGATTCCAGGTTGATCTCCACATTCGCCAGCGCTCCCGCCAGCGCCGCCTTCGACAGCGCAATCGCCGTCGCCAGATCCGATTTCATATTCGGATTCGTAATCGGGATCAGCTTGCTGGCAATCTGCGAAATCTCCACCGCGCGCTCCGCCACTCCCAGCGGCACGCTCGTCGCCTGTTTCAGCGCGGCGTTAATCGCGCCATCGCCATCCGCCGATTCCTTCGCCGCCTTATACGCCTTCATCACCACGTTGTAAGACTCGGCATCGGCGTCAATCGCCGCTTTCAGCTCTTCCCGCAGCTGTCCCAGCCGCGCGATCGCCTCGCTCAGCGGAGCCTCATATTGCACATACGCTTTCTTCCCGCGCGACATCGACGCAACCATATTCGCCAACCCCGCTGCCATCGCCCCGCTCGCCGCCGCCGCGCTCCCTCCACCCGGAGTCGCCGTCGCCGCCGCTAACTGTTCGATGAACGGCTCCACTCCCGCCCGCAGCCCACCCACCGCCATCTTCCCGCCCATCACCGCCATCAGCCGGTTTTCGAGAATCAGCGAAGAATCGAAATTCTCCACCTGCAGGAACCACTCGGCCGCCTGCTCCAGCGCCTTCTTCGGAATCAGCCCGACGATCTCGCTCGAAACCGGAATCACGCCGTACCGCGCCGCTTCGCGCTTCACAAACTCAAACGCGCGATGAATCGGCGTCTGCTCGAAGTCTGTGAGGTTCATGGAAACCTGCGCCAGCCCGCGCACCAAAAATCCCGCCCCTTTCACAAACCGCAGTCCGCCGCTCGAAAACCGCACCGCCTTGGCGACTTTCTTCGCAATCTCAACATCCGGCGTATTCAAAAAGACGTTGTAGGCAATGAGAAACTTCCGCGCTCCTACCACCGTCGCGCCCGCCGTCGGATGCACGCGCGCCTCGCCGAAATCCGGCCTGCGCGCCACATTCGTCGCAATCTCATCGCGGATTCCCTCGAACTGCCCCCGCCGTATGTTCTCCAGATTCTGCCGTTCCGGCCTCGTCGCCGCCGCCTCGTACAGGTAGACCGGAATCTGATAGCGCTTGGCAATCTCCGCGCCCACGTGCTTCGCCATGGCCACGCAGTCTTCGATCGTCACACCGTCAATCGGAATAAACGGAACCACATCCGTCGCGCCCATGCGCGGATGCGCTCCCTGATGCTTGGTCAGATCGATCAGCTCCGCGGCCTTCCCCGCCCCACGAATCGCCGCCTCCTGAATCGGCTCGCGCTCGCCCACCAGGGTAATCACGCATCGGTTATGGTCGGCGTCCATCTCATGATCGAGAAGGAACACGCCGGGAATTTTCATTGCCTCGACAATGGCATCAACTTTGGCCTTATCGCGGCCCTCGGAAAAATTAGGAACACATTCCACAAGAGTGCTTGGCATATGCAAAAAAGGATAAAGCCAACGCCGGGGTACGGCAACTTCACTGCGACGATTGTTACGAATCCACGAATCAACCTCAGGCATCTGTCAATATTGATTTCGTGTTTCCTCTCCATGCACACTGCCAAAACCATGCCTCGGTATTTGCTCGCTGCCTTGCTGCTGGTGACGCCTTTGCTGTCAGCTCTCGCGCAATCCGCTCCCGCACAGACCGAGCGTCACTTTACCTTCCACTATGGCTTCACAGTAAAGAACGTGCCTCCCGGCCAACGCCTTCGCGTCTGGATTCCCCTCGCCCACCCCGATCCCTTCCAGGACGTGAAGGTCACCGCCCAATCGGGCGACTTGCCCCTGAAGCAGATTCGGCAATCTGAAGCTCGGCAGTCTGAATATGGCAACGAAGTTCTATACGCAGAGACCGCCAAAGCGGACAGCGCTGAATACCAATTCCACGTCGACTACGACGTCGTACGCCGCGAGCACGTCGTGCTTGTAGATGGAAAGCCCGCAGCCCGCGCCACGTCGGCCGGGGATCGCCCGGCACTCACCAAACTCGAGCGAGCGCGCTTCCTTGAGCCTGACACGCTGGTTCCGATCACCGGCGTTCCGGCCGAGCGCGCGGCCGAGCAAACCAAAGGCGCGGCCACTCCACTCGAGAAAGCCAAAGACATCTACGACTACGTCTTCCACACCATGCGTTATGACAAGACCGGCACGGGCTGGGGCCACGGCGATACCCTTTGGGCGTGCGATTCCAGGCACGGCAACTGCACTGACTTCCACTCCGTTTTCATTTCGATGGCGCGCTCGCAGGGGATTCCCGCCCGCTTCGAGATTGGATTCCCGCTCCCTATCGACAAGTCTGCCGCCGAGATCCCCGGCTACCACTGCTGGGCTGAGTTTTACATTGACTCGATCGGCTGGATCCCGGTTGACATCTCCGAGGCCTGGAAGCACCCGGAAAAGCATGTTTACTTTTTCGGAGCGCACGATGTGAACCGCTTCCAGTTCACCGAGGGCCGTGACTTGAAACTTACCCCCGCGCAGGACGGCCCGCCGCTCAACTACTTCATCTACCCGTACGTCGAAGTCGGCGGCAAGGAGTACTCGAATATCTCAATCGACTTTTCGTTCACCGATGCTGCGCAGGAGGCCAGCGCGGGCTTGCCAAAATGACCGCCGACCGAGCCTCAGCGGGTGCCCCACTCAAGCCCTCTTTTGGCTTGAGTGGGATTCACTTATGCCGCGGACTTGATAAAATCATTTTCACCTTCGGGGTCTCACAAAACCAGATAAGAGGACCGTCTCATGCCCAAGTACGTCATCGAACGCGAAATCCCAAACGCCGGCAAACTATCCCAGCAGGAGCTTCAGGCCATCTCCCAAAAGTCCTGCGGCATTCTTCACAAGCTCGGCCCTCAGGTGCAATGGGTCGAAAGCTTCGTCACCGACGACAAGATCTACTGCGTCTACAACGCGCCCAATGAAGAAAGCATCCGTGAACACGCCCGCCAGGGCGGTTTCCCCGCCAACCGCATTTCCGCCGTCCGCTCCGTGATCGGGCCGACCACGGCCGAAGGCTGAGCAAGGGGAATAGTGCCCATAGTATCTGCGGTGGCCAGCCGAATCACTGCGCCGTCTCCCGCGCCGCTGTTATCCTGAGCCAAGTCATTCTGATCCAATGTCATCCTGAGCAGAGAAGTTGGTCGGCGAAGCCGACGACTTCGGAGTCGAAGGATCTCTATCTTCTCCCCCGGCTCAAGGTGACGGCAAGGAAGGCTCCCCAGTGACAACATTGCCGTTTCAGAAAGCGAGCAAGCCCACTTCCCGCAGACCAATCATCGGCGTCTTCGATTCCGGCGTGGGCGGTCTCACTGTCCTCCGCGCCCTCGTCCATCAAATTCCCGACGCCGACTATCTCTACTTCGGCGACACCGCCCGCCTGCCCTACGGTTCGAAGTCGGCGTCCACAGTCGCCCACTACGCCGTCGGCGCCATTCACCACCTCCAGGAGCGCGGCGCCGACCTTCTCGTCATCGCCTGCAACACGGCCACCGCGCTCGCCTTCGACGAAATCCGCTCCGCCTCGCATGTCAAGGTCATCGGCGTCGTCGAGCCCGGAGCCAATGCCGCCTCGGCCGCCAGCCACTCCCGCAAAGTAGTCGTCATCGGCACCGACGCCACCATTTCCAGCCACGCCTACCGTCGCGCCCTCGAAGCTCGCGACGTCACCGTCAAAGAAAAAGCTTGCCCGCTTTTTGTTCCTCTCGTCGAAGAAGGCTGGACGGACCACCCCGTCACCGAACAAGTTGCCCGCATCTATCTCGACGAAGCCTTCTCCGCCGACGCGCGCGATGCGGATGTTCTTTTGCTTGGCTGCACCCATTACCCGCTTCTGCAACCGTTGCTCCGCCGGATTGCGCCCCCACATGTCACCATCGTCGACTCCGCCGAATCCACCGCCCACGACGTCGCCCGCGAGCTGCAAATTCACCCTCTTTCCGCTTCCCCCGATCCCGAGCGCCGTTCCATCGCCCGCCTCAAGTTTTTCGCCACCGACTCAGCTGACAAGTTCAGGAAAATGGGCACTCGCTTCCTCGGCCTTCCAGTCGAAGACGTCCTGCATGTGGACTTGAAGGAGTAAGCTGGAAGCTTCCGCGCACTCGCTTCGGCGGAGCTACAGGCCCGCGCTCGCAATTGGATCGCAAGGCCGCATCGGATCGGGCAACCCGGGTTGTTTGGTGAGCCCTCAAACCATAGACGGCCTAAAAGTAAGGACTTCGGAATTACTGGAGGATAACTGTGTCTTACAAAACACTGCTTAGAGTTCTCGCAGCGATCTTAGGTTTATTTTTGGGTTTATTTTCTACGGCCGCTGTCGGACAATCCCAAAAATCGGACGACGATGACTTTATTCGCAAGCATCAATTTGATGTCGTAAAGATCAGCTGTGAGCGCCTCGACGACTATGCCATTACAAGAGTCTTTCAAAATCCTGTTTACCATCTAACCGTGTCGGTCAAGGAAGGATATGGCCAGAATCCAAGTTGGGGAAATCTGGTTGCTACCAGGGTCGGAGACGAGCTTGTTCCCGTTCCGCGGCCGACCAGAGACGGGGAAGGCGCCGAGTTGCTCGCAATGATCAGGCCAGATCTAAAGCTTACCAATGGAGACGTTGCAGAGACATTGCAGCGGGCGCTGGATCTCATTTTTCCGTCGTTTTCGTCGGATAGCAGATGGACCGAGAAGTTTCGTCATGAAGCCAATCAATGGATATTTTTGCGGAGCAGGTCGTTTAACGCCTCGGTCGGCCCAGAAGAGCTCGTTGTAACGACCGACGAAGAAGGAACAATTACAGCGGTTAGATATGTTCGGAGCGCTTCAACTCCATAGCACCCTGAATAGGCACCCGCTCCCTCGGCTTCCAGTCGAAGACGTTCTGCATGTAGACTTATATGGAGTAGGCTCCGGTGTCCCGGAACCGTTCTGGGCTTACGAACCCTTATAAGCCCAAATCCCGGTCTGGGATTGCGATTCCGTATCACCGAACTCCGTGAGTCGCGTTAACGTCCCTAAGTGGGGAGTTGCCAAAGTTCATCACCCCCGCAAGCTCCTCTTCCCAGGGTCGCACGCGAACCAGAATTCCGAGGAGGGTCCAATGCCGTTCTCCCACTTCATCCAGAAACGTGTTGCCGCGCCTTTTTGCTTGCTCGCCGCGATACTCACAATCATGCTGCTTGTCCTCTCTCAGCCCGCCCGGGCAATGAACGAAACCATTTCGTACAGTTTCTCCGGCCCGGACGGCGCTTCCCCGCATTCCCATCTTCTCCGGGATCCCCGTACCGGCAGCCTTTACGGAATAACTAACTCCGGCGGCCTCGGCTACGGCACCATCTTTAAACTCAGCCCGCCCGCCAGCGCCGGCGGACCTTGGACCGAAACTGTGCTCCACAAATTCGATGCCAACGATGGCGAATATCCAACCTGCTTGATCCGCGATGCCACGGGAAACCTCTATGGCACTACCATGTATGGCGGCTCCTCTGGCCAGGGCGTAGTCTTCGAACTAGCGTACTCATTCAAGACCAAAACCTATTCCTTCGAGCAGCTCTACAACTTTACCGGGAAAGCGGATGGAGCCCAGCCCGTAGGCCTGATTCGCGACAAATACGGCAATCTCTTTGGCACAGCTCAGGAAGACGGTGATGGTTACGGTACCTTGTGGGAGATCGACTCGACGGGATTCCAGGTGCTCTACAGCTTTGATTCCAGCGCTTCCTATCCGAGCAGCGCGCTAGCCGTCGATGCCAGCGGCAACCTCTATGTCGCCACAACTGGAGGCGCCTACAGTGAAGGAGCGATTTTTGAGCTCGAGGCATCCGGATCCACAAAGCTGCTCTACAGCTTTCGCGGCTACACGTCCAATGACGGATCTGACCCTTCGAGCTTGTTGGTCTTGGGCGACTTCCTCTATGGCACGACCGCTTCCGGCGGCCCCTATGGCGGCGGTTTTGGCGGCGGCGAACTCTATCGTCTCTCCATCAAGACGGGCGCCTACAAGGTGCTGCACAGTTTCCCCGCATACGCTTCCGACGGCTCGGCGCCAAATTCTCTGATTCTGGCGAACGGCAGTCTGTTCGGCACGACCTCGAACGGCGGTTTCTACGACGATCCCAACTGCGTGAAGAGCGGATGCGGCACCGTATTTCAATGGATGTTCAAGGGCAGTAGCGAGACTACCCTTTATGAGTTCGCCGGCCAGAATGGAGACGGATGGACTCCGCAAGGGAGCCCGGTCGTTGATCGTGACGGCAACGTCTACGGCACAACCTGGTTTGGCGGCGCCAACAGCGACGGCTCAGTGTTTCAGTTGGCTCCTTAACTGCGTCGGTGCCCCATTCAAGCCTTCCCTTGGCTTGAGTGGGAACTGGCAAAGCTTATCCGCTTCGCCCGCTCAAAGCTCATAGCTCGAAGCTCATAGCTAAAAAAAAACGGCCGCATCACGCGGCCGTCCTTTTTGGGCTCCTAACTCCGTCAATCTCAGTACAACCGGAATTGCACCTCGACGTTAATCTGCACCGCCACCGGCTTGTTGTCTTTCATCGCCGGCTCGAAGCGCCAGGTTTTCACTGCTTCGATCGCCTTCTCATCCAGACCCAATCCCAGCGTCCGCTGCACCTTGATATCGCGAGGTCTGCCATCCGGACCTACAACCAGCCAAAGCACGCAGGTGCCCTGAAATTTTGCCTTGCGCGCTTCTTCCGAATACTCCGGATCGGGCTGATAAATAACCTTCGGCGCCGAAACCCCTCCACCTACGCGAAACAATCCTCCGCCCGTTCCGCCGCCGCGTCCCGGCCCAACTCCAGGCCCTTCGCCACTGCCAACACCTCCGCCATCACCCGAGCCAATCCCGCCGCCCGAACCCGTCCCGTTCGAAGGAAATCCAGCCGGCATATGCGAAAGCGGATCGCCCAAATTCGGCAAATTCGGCTGCGCGATTTTGACATCCGGCGGAACCACCACCGTAGGCTCCATCGGCAGCTTGGGAGCCTCGTTCCGCACCACCACCGCGGGCGGCGTGAACTGCTGCATCGATTGCTTCGGCAGTCGGCCCTGCGAGGCCTCTAGCTTGTCGTGGTCGCCGCCGCCGCCACCGCCGCCCGATTGCGTCCTTGAAGGCTGCAGCGTCGGCATATCGCTCGGCGCAATCAACTCCACCGACTGCTGCGGCTTCACGATCTGTTGCACCATCTTCCGCCCCAGAATCGTGCCCACAATCAGCAGCGCCAGGCCCACCACGTGCACAATCGTCGAACCCAGCGCACCCTTGCCCTTGTAGTCGTAGAAACCCCAGATGTCGCGTACCGGCACCGGCTTCGAGGTCAGCACCAGCGGCGGCAGCTTCTTCGGAAAGAAGAACTCGTCGATATTGCGGAACAACGACTTCCAGATTGGCTCGTCGAGCGTCTCGTTGTGCAGTAACAAATCCAACGTGGGCTCGCTCGCCACCCCGGTGTCCCGCCTGATTTCGTTATCGCCCATATCTTCCTGGAGTGCCCGGTCCACACACAGGCGAAGTCGCACAATCCAAAGCCGAAACTACCAGCCACCCAGTTGGATGCACGATCCGGCTCTCAAGGTTCCCTCAAAAGCGCCGCGAATCTCAGCTCCACCTCCTGCGGCAACCTTCGAGAGCTACGTACCTATTCGATCTGCCAAAAATTCGATCTGCCAAAAATTGTACACTCATTTTGCCCGCTCGCAGCAGTCACTTTTCAAATTCGCCCCCTGCTAGGTGCTCGAATAGACAGTGTCCTCCAGCGCTCCCTATAATGAGAAAATTCAATCATTTGGAGAGACTCGCGAGTGCCTTCGGACCTGAAATCCACTATCAATCTGCCCAAAACCGACTTCCCCATGAAGGCCAACCTGCCCCAGAACGAGCCCAAAATGCTCGCCCGCTGGGAACAGGAAAAGCTCTACGAGCGCATCCGTGCCGCGCGCAAAGGCTCGCCCAAATACATCCTCCACGACGGCCCGCCCTATACCAGCGGCCCCATCCACCTCGGCACCGCCATGAACAAGTGCCTCAAGGATTTCATCGTCAAATCCAAAACCATGTCCGGATTCGACGCCCCCTACGTGCCCGGCTGGGATTGCCACGGCCTGCCCATCGAAATCAAGGTCGATAAAGAACTCGGCGGCAAGAAGCTCCAGATGCCGCCGCTCTCGGTGCGCAATGCGTGCCGCAAGTACGCACAAAAATTTCTCGACCTCCAGCGCCAGCAATTCAAGCGCATCGGCGTCTTCGGCCGCTTCGATCAGCCTTACGCCACCATGACTCCGCAATACGAGTCGGTCGTGCTGCGAACTTTTTATTCGTTCTACGAAAACGGATTCGTCTACAAAGGTCTCCGCGCCGTCTACTGGTGCATGCACGACGAAACAGCTTTGGCCGAGGCTGAAGTCGAATACGAGAACCACACTAGTTCGACCGTGTGGGTGAAATACGCGCTGCTCGATGATCCCGCAAAAATCGATCCCTTGCTAGCCGGCAAAAAGCTCAACACCATCATCTGGACGACAACTCCCTGGACTCTCCCCGCTTCCATGGCCGTAGCCTTCCATCCCGACGAAGAATACGTCGCGCTAGAATCGGAGGGTGAAGGTTACATTGTCGCCGCCAAACTCGCCAACGATGCCGCCGCCCAATGCGGCCTCACCGATCCACGTCCTTTAGCTTACTTTCCCGGACGCCGCCTCGAGCGCCTCAACTTCCAGCATCCCTTCCTCGACCGCAAAGTTCTCGGCGTCCTTGCTGACTACGTCACCATGGACACCGGCACCGGCGTCGTCCACACCGCGCCTTCCCACGGTGCCGAGGACTTTCTTACCGGCATGAAGTACGGACTCGACGCCACCTCGAACGTTGACGAAAAAGGCATTCTCCGTAACGGTCTCCCCGATTACGATGGCCTGCGCGTCTGGGACGCGAATCAGCCCATCATCGATCTGGTGAAGAGCCGCGGCGCGCTCCTGCACACAGAAAAAACCGAGCACTCCTATCCCCACTGCTGGCGCTGCCACAATCCCGTCATCTTCCGCGCCACCGAACAGTGGTTCATCTCCATGGAAACGCAGATGCCGGAGAAAGCAACCGAAGGCCAAGCCAACGATTCTTCCTCCGTGTCCCTCCGTGCCCCCCGTGGTCAAAGCTCTTCGTCGCAGGCAGATGGACACTCAACCACCGACGACACTCTCCGCACCCGCACTCTCGAAGAAATAAGAAAAGTAAAATGGGATCCCGCCTGGGGCGAGGAGCGCATGTCCAACATGATCCAGACCCGCCCCGACTGGTGCATCTCCCGCCAGCGCGTCTGGGGCGTTCCGATCGCAGTGTTTCTTTGTGACGGCTGCGGCAAGCCACTGAACGACTCCGCCATCAACAAAAAAGTCGTCGACCTTTTCGCCCGCTCCGGCGCCGACTCCTGGTTCACCGCTGAGTCCGATAACCTCGTTCCCGCCGGCACCAAGTGCCCGCACTGCGGCGGCGCGAAATTCGAAAAAGAAAGCGACATCTTCGACGTGTGGCTCGAATCCGGCGCCAGCTACCTCGCGCTCGTGGACGCGGAAAACTCCGGCGGCAAATCCGAATACCCCTGGCCCTCCGACCTCTATCTCGAAGGCGGCGACCAGTACCGCGGATGGTTCCAGTCTTCTCTGCTCTGCGCCATGGGCGTGCACGCCACGCCACCCTACAAGGGCGTCGTCACACCCGGCTGGACCCTCGACGACAAAGGCCAGGCCATGTCGAAATCCCGCGGCAACGATGTCGATCCTGTCGATATCTCCAGCCGCCTCGGCGGCGAAATCGTCCGCCTCTGGGTCGCTTCCGTCGACTTCCGCGAAGACGTCGTCGGCTCCGAAGCGCTCATGCTGCGCATCGGCGAAAACTACAAGAAAATAAGAAATACATTCCGATACATACTAAGTAATCTCTACGATTTCGACCCAACAAAAGATGCAATACAATTCGATAAGCTGGACGAACTCGACCAGTACATGCTCCGCCAAACCTGCGCCTTCGCGGATGACGTAAAGAAGTGGTACGACGAGTTCGCCTTCCACCGCATTTACCAGCGCGTCAATCACTTCTGCATCGTCGATCTCAGCGC
>Ga0326728_10009702_pt1 | contig 23003 bp, 21 predicted proteins | sample MB3enrmetagenome_FD_207602 | JGI IMG/M metagenome (GOLD analysis project Ga0326728, IMG submission 207602) | Lab enriched peat soil microbial communities from McLean, Ithaca, NY, United States - MB31MN | ecosystem: Environmental > Terrestrial > Soil > Wetlands > Peat | place: USA: New York... | reverse complement strand
TACTGCCCCGGCTATGATTGCCGTTACGGCTGGCGGTTTCACCCGCGGTACGGCCGGATTCTATGCCGCCCTGAACGCCGGTGCACAGTATTCCTATGTGAACACCACCACAGCAGTAAATTCTCATCAGCTTGGCCAGCTCTACATCCAGGGCTTCAAACAGATCACTTACTCGCATCTGGAAGGCTATGCTGTTGACCCAGTAGCACAGGCAGTCTACCTTCCTGTTCCGAATCGCCCTGGCTACATTGCGATCTTTGCGCATGATACCCAGGGTAACTAATTTTACAGTTTTTGCTTGACGAAAAAGAGGTCAGGGCTTCCCAACCCTGACCTCTTTTTCTTTGTGGTCAGATCCATATCGAGGGCTTCAAACAGATTTTCGAGCTATAATTACTATAAGCATAATCTGGTCACATCAATGTGTGTGTCATTTTTGTTTTCTGGTACCGCTCTCCCTATCAATTAACACAATGCTATCAACTTCCATAAAGAGGAATTTTTTTCATGCATGAGTCCCCGATTTAAGCTTTGTTTCAATCCGCAATCATCACTTTTCAGCGCAACGATATAGCGAGGAGTAGCAAGTATTACTATAGGGGGGAACGAGATCGTCAGAAATAAGCCCTATCATGGGCGTAGTTTGGGGCATGGGAGAATGGCAAAAATGACTGATGAGGATTTAATAAGGCATTGGACTCGATTATTGATTCTATCACAGAAGCAATGTTGGAAAACGTGATGAAAGCGAATGAACAAATGGGGAAAATCTTGTTGAAGAATTATGATCCGATGGAAGTCGACAAAGCACAGGACGAATATGAGTTGCGATTGAAAGAAATCAAACAGTCATCTCATGATTAAGTCGAAAAATTAGCAAGGCCGGTTGAGAAGTGACCCCCCCCCCCCCCCCCCTTATCAAGGCAGAGTGAGATCGTTTAAAATAGAGCCTATTATGGGCATCACAGATGAACCTTGGAGATGTTTGATCCGAGGTTTTTTCTTTAACGACTGCTTACATAGTGCTTACAGAACCTTTTATCAAATTTCATCAGAATCAATTAAAATCCCGTGAAAGTATTGTTATAATTGGTGCCGGAGGTCGGAATCGAACCGACATGCTCCCGAGGAGCGGGGGATTTTGAGTCCCCTGCGTCTACCAGTTTCACCACTCCGGCACAGCTGTGAGATTAGCGATGGATGTTGCGATATGTCAAGAGAAAATTATTGACACGGCTTGAAAAGCTGTGTTAATTCAAGGCAATCCAACAAGAGAGCATGTGGGGTTGTAGCTCAGTTGGGAGAGCGCTTGAATGGCATTCAAGAGGCCAGGGGTTCGACTCCCCTCAGCTCCACCATTCATTTGGGGCTAACCGGCATCGGTTAGCCCTTTTTCGTTTTTCACTGCCGAACATTATTCACCTCCATCCTCGATGACATGGATGCTGATGTTGTGTAAGGGATTTTGAGGGCCGAAACAGTGCTTGCATTGATCATGCATTCCGCACCTGTTCTTTAGATGCGTGGACTGATCACTGTTGTATCGGCAATGTCAACCTTTCCTAACGTCATCGCCGGCTCCTATCCAGACAGCGGGTACCTTCCGCATGGATTTTCTACCTGCGGAAGGGTTTGCAATATTCCCATGCGGTCCGGCATCTTTTCGTGCTGTCCGGAAGCCTGTGTCCTTTCTTCGCCGTATTGTTCTATGGTATTCCCCTGAATGGATAGGCGTCGGTATTCCGGGGCATTGCTGGTGCGCCCACCCAGTTTTTTCTTGACAGCAATGGGAAAATTAAATATCGATTGTCCAAACATTTTCTATTGTTAGGGTAAGCATGATCGATAAGCGCGAACACCTTAGTTCACAATCGGACCTTTATTATATCTATTGATGCCTGCAGTTCGTCTTCATGGCGGGCATGCAGGCCCTTCCCCATTGTATCCCAGAGCTGTTTGGAAGCAATTGATGCATCGTCGATCGATACATCTGGTGATAAATGACCTATTTAAAAAAGAGGAGGGAGAGAATAATGAAATCAATCATCAAAGTAACAATGCTGGCTTTATGCCTCATTTCCGCTGCAGCGGGTCTGTCTTGGGCAGCAGAGCCGATAAGGATCGGGGGGCTTTTCGCCGTTACCGGACCCCCGTCGTTCCTTGGCGAACCGGAACGCAACACAGCCCAGATGGTAGTGGACGAGATCAACAGTGCCGGCGGCATCAAGGGACGCATGCTGAAACTGACCGTATACGATACGCAGGGTGATGCCACAAAAGCCGTGCAGGCCGCCAATCGCCTTATAAAGGAGGATAAGGTCAGTGCGATCATCGGTCCTAGCACGACTGGTGAAACCATGGCTATCATCCCCGTCGTGGAGAAGGAGGGTATTCCTCTCGTTTCCTGTGCGGCTGGGAGCAAGATTTCAGATCCCGTGAAAAAATGGGTGTTCAAGACAGCCCAGAATGATTCGTTGGCCGTGGCGAAGATCTACGAGCACCTGAGGAAGCTGAAGATCCACAGGGTCGCCTTAATCACCGTTTCTGATTCGTTTGGCTCGTTGGGGCGGGAGCAATTAAAGCTCCAGGCAGGCAACTTCGGCATAACCGTTGTTGCCGACGAAACCTTCGGCCCCAAGGATACGGATATGACGGTCCAGTTGACGAAGATACGCGGCGGCACTGCCCAGGCCATCGCATGCTGGGGGACCAATCCGGGGCCTGCCATCGTTGCTAGGAATGTCAAACAGCTTGGGCTGAAGATACACTTGTACATGAGCCATGGTGTCTCTTCCAAAAAATTCATCGACCTTGCCGGGGATGCCGCCGAGGGAATCATTCTGCCGTCCGGACGCGTGATCGTTGCGGAGAAGCTTCCAGTTTCCGATCCGCAGAGAAAGCCACTGCTTTCGTATATCAATGATTATAAAAGGCACTATCAGGCCGAGGGGGATCACTTCGGGGGCCATGCCTGGGATGCGATAATGCTCCTGAAAGGGGCGATCGAGCGTGGCGGGGACACGCCGGAGGCCATCCAGAAAGAACTTGAGAACACGAAAAAATTTCATGGTATTGGAGGGACGTTCAATTTTTCATCCCAGGACCATGCAGGGCTGACCAAGGATGCTTTTGTCCTTGTGGCCATCAAAAATAAGGACTGGGTCCTTGTGAAGTAGTCCATTGTTCCATGTTTGCGTGACAGGATCCCTCCGGGTACCACGTGGGGCCCGGAGGGATCCCATTGCGTATGGAAGCATTGATCTTTCGTTATGACTGGTGTTGAGGGGATGCGGCTCGTCGACCAAATTTTCCAGTATATCCTTTCGGGACTTTCCACCGGCGCGATTTACGCACTCATAGGGCTCGGCTTCTCCATCATTTACAGTTCCACCACCATCATCAACTTTGCACAGGGTGAATTTGTCATGCTGGGCGGGATGCTCACCGTTTTCTTGTATGCAGTCCTGCATCTCATGCTGCCGCTGGCAATAACCTTGGCCGTGGTCTTCACCACGGCGATCGGCATCCTGTTTGAACACCTGGCCATCAGGCCGCTGAAAACATCCGAACCCATCAATATGATCATCGTAACCATCGGGGGCAGCATCTTCATGAGGGGCGTGGCGATGCTCGTGTGGGGTAGGGACACGCATGCCCTGCCGATGTTTTCCGGGGATACGCCGATTACTGTCGGCCACGCCACTATCTTGCCTCAAAACATCTGGATATTCGTTGTTGTAGCCGCCGTCCTTTCTGTGAACAGGCTCTTTTTCCATCATAGCATCATAGGTAAGGCCATGCGGGCCTGTTCCTTCAACCAGCGTGCGTCGAGCCTCGTGGGCATTGACGTAAAGCACATGGTGCTGTTCTCGTTTGCTCTCAGCGCCGCCATGGGCTCAGTCGCGGGCATCATCATTGCTCCCCTGACCATGACGTCGTACGATGTTGGCATCATGCTGGGGCTGAAAGGTTTCTGTGCGGCGATCGTTGGGGGGATGAGCACCGGTGCGGGAACGGTCATGGGGGGATTGATCGTCGGGGTGTTAGAATCTCTCGGCGCGGGCCTGATCTCCTCTGGCTACAAGGATGCCATAGCCTTCATCATCCTGCTCCTCATCCTGTTCATCAGGCCGCAGGGGCTCTTTAGTTCCGGCGAGACAGAGCGTGTCTGAGCGACGTGAAATGAATACGGTGACGATGTAATTTTTCAGGATTGGATTCTCGATGACGCGTGAAATCATGAAATTCCTCATGTTCGTTGCCCTGGTGCTGGCCGCGCCGGTGTTCCTCCACGGCGGCTATATGATGAATGTGCTGGTTTTTGTCGGCATCTTCACCATGCTGGCTGTGGCCTTGAACCTGCTGCTCGGCCTTGCCGGGCAGATATCGCTGGGGCAGGCTGCGTTCTTCGGCTTGGGCGCCTATATTTCAGCCGTCCTTTCTACCTCCTACGTGATCAACCCATGGCTGAGCACGGCGGTTGCCGCGACAGTCGTCGGCGTGTCAGCGTTCGCTCTCGGTTTTCCCATCCTCAAGCTCAAGGGCCACTCCCTGGCGATGGCGACCCTCGGTCTTGGAGTTATTGTTTACATAGGATTCAATGAAACGGTCAACCTGACCGGCGGTCCTTCCGGGTTGCCGGGCATTCCCAATCTCTCCCTCGGGAGGATCGTATTTGACAGTGATGCGAAAAACTATTGCTTGGTCTGGTTCTTTGCCCTACTCACGGTTTTGCTGTCCGTCAACCTGAACGCTTCAAGAATCGGGAGGGCACTGCGAGCCATTCACGACTCGGAGGTGGCGGCCCGTATCATGGGGGTCAACGCAGGCCTGCTCAAAGTTCAGATCTTCACACTTTCGGCTGTGATTTCATCTATCGCAGGCAGCCTCTATGCCCACACCGTGACGTTCATATCGCCCGCATCATTCGGATTCAATGTGTCGGTGGAGTTGGTCACGATGGTCGTCGTCGGTGGCCTGGGAAGCATTTACGGGTCTGTTCTGGGGGCGGTGATATTGACGATCCTTCCTGAATTTCTCAGGGCGTTTCAGGATTACGATATCATTGTCTATGGCGCGATCCTCATCCTGATGATCATTTTTCTGCCGGGCGGTTTCGTGAAAGGCGTTGGCGGCCTGATGGACATGATCATGGCTAAAGTGCCAGGGAAGGCGGGCGATCATGCTGAAGGTTGAGGGCATCAGCAAGAGCTTCGGCGGCCTGGCAGTGCTGCAGGACGTATCTTTTTCCATCAACGAGGAGAGGATTGTCGGGATTATTGGACCAAACGGTGCCGGCAAAACGACCCTGTTCAATCTCATTACCGGAATCTATCGACCGACATCGGGGCGGGTCTACCTTCAGGGGAAGGAGATAACCGATTACTCTCCTGAAAGACTGGCAAGGCTTGGGATGGTACGCACCTTTCAGGGGATCGAGTTGTTCGGCCGGATGAGCGTCCTGGAGAATGTCATGGTTGGGCTCCATACGAGATCCGGCAGTGGCTTCATCGCGTCGGCATTCAAGCTGCCCAAGCATTTGAAGGAGGAGAGACGCATCAGGGAAAGGGCACAGCACTGGCTCGAATTTGTCGGTATGGCGGATTTGAAGGATGCCCAGGCATCCAATTTGCCCTTCGGCAAAGGAAGACTGCTGGAGATTGCACGGGCGATGGCCCTTGAACCCAGGATTATCCTGATGGACGAGCCGGCGGCCGGTCTCAACAGCAGGGAGACTCTGGACCTTGCCGAGCTTATAAGGAAAATAACGGAGGGGGGCACCGCCATAGCGCTGGTAGAACACGACATGGAACTGGTCATGGACGTCTGCGACAAAATCGTTGTCCTGAACATTGGACAGAAGCTGGCAGAAGGAACCCCGCGCGAGATCCAGGAGGATAAGAGGGTTATCGCGGCTTACCTGGGTGAAGATTGATGGTTGGAGGGGCCTGCATGACCGGTCGCGTTCGTTTCCTGGCAGGCAGCCCCGATCGTCACGCAGGATCTGTGGTGCATGAATTATGTTAAGGATCAAAAACGTTAACACATTTTATGACAAGCTTCATGCGCTGAAAAATGTTTCCCTGCATCTTGATGCGGGGGAGATCATCGCACTCATAGGCGCCAATGGCGCCGGCAAGACAACGATCCTCAATACGATATCTGGTGTCACCCCGGCGGCTGAAGGGGATATCTATTTCGAAGGCGATTCGATCGGCCGGTTGCCTCCGGACAGGATTGTCAGACTCGGGGTATCACAGGTGCCGGAGGGGAGGCAGATCTTCAAACCGCTGACCGTGGAGGATCACCTGGAGCTAGGCGCGTATCTTCGCCGCCGGGCCGGAGAGAAAAGAATAAGCATTGCCCAAGACAAGCACGCCGTTTACACACTTTTTCCAAGGCTCCTCGAGAGAAGGAAGCAGGTGGCCGGTACACTCTCCGGGGGGGAACAGCAGATGCTGGCCATCGGGCGCGCCCTCATGGCGAGGCCACGGCTGCTGTTGCTCGACGAACCGGCCATGGGTCTGTCTCCCCTTTTGGTGCAGGAAATATTCCGTGTCATCGAGAAACTGAGGGTGGAGCAAGGAACCTCTATCCTCCTGGTTGAACAGAATGCACGGGCGGCGCTGAGAATTGCCGATCGCGGCTATGTCGTGGAGACAGGCAAAATAATTCTTGAGCAGACAGGCGCGGAGCTTCTGGCAAACAAGGATGTGCAGCGGGCGTATCTGGGTAGGGACCGAAAGGAAATCTGGGAAGCGTAAAAGGGGTTCGTTATGGCTATCTGGGATGAAAGGCATGAGTGCATGTCAAGAGAGGACTTGAAGCAGATTCAATTGGAAGGTCTGCAGGCAACGATCAACCGTGCATACAAGAACGTGGCCCACTATCGGAAAAAGTTTAAAGAGCTCGGCATCGTTCCGGAAGACATCCGCGCCCTGGCTGAGTTGAGGAGCCTTTCCTTCACGACGATAGACGACCTTAACGCCAATTATCCCTACGGCATGTTTGCGGTGCCTTTGCGCGAAGTCGTCAGGATCCACACATCGTCAGGGGTTTCCGCCAGGCCTGTGGTGGTCGGCTATACGAAAAATGATATCAGGACATGGTCAAACCTGGTCGCCCGCGTTATGACCTCCGCAGGCGTCAATCACGATGACAAGGTTCAAATAGCCCTGAGCTACAACCTGCTGACGGGTGCTTTCGGTTTGCATTACGGGGCGGAAACGATCGGCGCAAGCGTCATTCCCGCGGGACCCGGGAGGACGGAGAAGCAAATCATCATCATGCAGGACTACAAAACAACCGTTCTGGTTTCAACGCCGAACTATGCCATAACCGTTGCGGAGAGGATAGAGCAAATGGGCATTGATGCGAGGAGCCTATCCCTGAGGCTGGGGCTTTTCGGAGCGGAGCCCCTTACGGATAAGATGAGGGCGGAAATCGAGTCGAGGCTCGGCATAAGTGCCACGGACAACTACGGCCTGTCCGCGATCATCGGGCCCGGGGTGGCGGGCGAATGTGCCTGCAAGTGCGGGATGCACATCTCAGAAGACGCATTCATTCCCGAGATCATTGATCCCGTGACCGGATCTCCACTGCCGGCGGGCGTCGTAGGGGAGCTGGTTTTGACAACGCTGAGCAAGGAAGCCCATCCCATTATCCGCTACCGGACCGGGGACATGACCTCCCTTGACTATGCACCGTGCGCATGCGGAAGGACCATGGTGCGCATGAAAAAGATTGTGGGACGGTCTGATGACATGATCATCATCAAGGGGATCAATGTCTATCCGGTCCAGGTAGGGGCGCTGCTGCTCGACATTATCGGATCCGAGGTGCAGTATCAGATCGTGGCGGATCGGAAGGGATCGACGGACCTGCTGGAGATAAAAATAGAGGCTACGGAAAATATATTCTTTGACAAGATGACAAAGCAGAAGGCCTTTCTGGAAATGATCATGAAAAAGCTGGAATCGATCATCGGAGTGAGCCTGACCGTAAAGCTCGTTGCACCCAACACGCTGCCCAGGAAGAACGGGAAGGCGGTCAAGATAATTGACCTGAGGTGATGGCGGGTTTTCATGATGGCCGATCAATTGTCAATGGCGGTGCTTTGCCACCGGTTGTCCAAAAGCTGCTGCTCCCTGCATCTCGGGCACGGGAACCGACCCGCTTTTAGTGCGGCGTTCTGCCGCGCATCTCGAGGCGCTCCGTTTCGGGCAGGAGACAACCTTCCAGGCAATGGTCCGCGCAGACGCCGTCGCACGGTTCGATATGAACCGTCACATTGGTGCCGGGAAATTTTTTCTCGATGATTTCCGAAAGTTCCTCGGTGATGCGGTGCGAATCCCAGACCGTCATCTGCGGATCGACTTTCAGGTGGAACTCCACGAATCTAAAATGGCCCGACTTGCGTGTCCGCAGATGGTGGAATCCGAGGATCGTTGGGGTTCGTTCAAGGATTTTCTGCCGTATCCATTCTTCCTCTTCCGGTGGCAGCGTCACGTCCATCAGGTCCCTGGCGGACTCTTTGGTCAGGCTGTAAGCGGCCCTGATGATAAGGACGGCAACACCGATGGCGGCTAACGGATCCAGCCAGACCAGGTTCAGGTATGGAGACACATGATGAGCGCCCCATATAACCGCAAGGCTGCCCATCACGCCCACCGAGGTGTAAATGTCTGCCCTGTGATGCCATGCGTCTGCCAGCAGGGCGACGGACTCCGTCTCATGCCCTGTTTTGAAAAGCAACTCGGAAACTGCAATGTTCATGACTGCCGAAAACATCATGATGCCAACACCCCAGCCGAGGCCCTCGATCGGCTCAGGATGAAGTATCTTTTTTACCGCCTCGAAGATGACCCACACGGCGGCCAGGAAGATCAGCAACGCCTCGATTGTGCCGGAGATATTTTCAATCTTGCCATGGCCGTATGGATGGCGTTTATCGGCGGGAATGCTCGAGGTTTTGACGGAGTACAGCGCAATGAACGCGGCCGTCAGGTCCACCGTGGAATGAATGGCTTCGGATATGATGGACACCGAGCCGATCAGCAGCCCGGTGGCCAGCTTCACGACCACCAGTAATGCATTTGAAATGACCGATAGGAGGGCAACGCGTTCTTTCCGCTGTTGATTTTTCATCGGAGAAACTCGGGCAACACAGCCTGTCCCGCACGGGAAAGCGCACACGAAGAAAAGCCGGTTACAGTTCCTTGGCATCCTTCTTGTATTTCAGACGTCCCTCCTGTAGCATCGCACGTTTCGTGCCGTCAAGCCAGGTGCGGAAGATTTCCGATTTCTTCATCGCCATGAACTGATTCTTCAGGGCCTCTTTTTTGGATGCGAAATCTGAGTCATCCAGCCTCTCCCTCTCCTTAAATTTTACGATCAGGCATTGGCCGTTCAGAAAGAATACCTTGTCAGGGAATGGTTTTTTTTCAGACAGGCCATAAAGAGCATCCATCAATTCATGGGTGGCACCGAGCTTCGGAATGCCGCTTTTTATCTGGAAGAATCCCGTCTCGGTTATGGTCATTTTCCTGCCAACGACTTTGTCGGGGGCACCGCCCTTCCTGAGACGGTCAAGAAGGCTCTCCGCGTCCTTTCTGCAGAGCTTCTCAGCCTCTTTTGCGATGCAGCGTTTTTCAACCTTGCCTCTGACTTCCGACAGGGAAGGAACATAAGCGGACTTCTTTGCGACAAGCTTCAAGACATAGTATCCGCTGTCGGTGGACAGGACCGGCGAAATTTCGTCTTTCATCAGTCCGAATATGGTTTTGTCGATATCCGGAATCGCACGGATCGTCTCCGGGATCCCGGCTGATATAAAGAAGCCCGTTTCATGCACTTGCAAGTGATTCTGAGCGGCATAGCCGTCAAAATTTTCACTTTGGTATATGGTGTCATGGGCCTTTTTCGCTTCCCGGGACGCCAGGGTCATGCCTTCCCGGTGCTTCAGCTCGGCCAGAATCTCTTCCCTTGCCTGTGAGAGGTTGACGGTTTTCCCCGCATGCTTGGCGTACCGTCCCTTGTTGCGTTCATAATATTCGCTGATATCACTTTCATTGATCGTGGCCTGGCCGGCATAGTCGGCCGGTGAAAAAACCAGGTACTTCACCTGGGCCTGTTCCGGAATGCGGAATTCACTGCCGTGATCCTTGAGGTATTTTGCGAAATCCGAAGGGGAAGGCTTGATCATCCCCTCGTAGTCGGAAGTTCGCAGGCTGATGAGGTCGACACTGATTCTTTCATTCGTCAGCGCGTAGTAATCATGGATTTCCCGATCCGACACTTTAACGCCGTCCTGGATCAGGTTTTGGAGCTTCAGGGCCACTAAAGACCGCCGCTGGATGGCTTCAAACTCTTCCGGTGTCATTTTCTCGTAGCGCAATGCCTGGCGATAAATGTTCTCGTCAAAAACACCATCGCGCTGAAACATCGGGTAACTGCTGATGATGCTGCGGATCTCGTCGTTGGTCACATTGATGTTGTTTTTCTGTGCTTCCTGGACGATGATGGCACGGTCAATCATGCCATCGAGCGCCTGTTGTTTGAGGTCCATTTTTTTGAGGATTTCGTCGGACAGGGTACCGCCGGCCATGCGCCGGTAATTATCGATGAGCTGTTCGTACTCCTTATAATAATCAGCCAAGCTGATTTGGCTGCCATCTATGACCGCGACCGCTTCAACCTTTTGCCTGCTCCCCATGGATCCGAAGTAAAAAATGAAGACCAGGATGATGATTCCGAGCAGGGCCTTCACGAGCCAGTTTTTTGCATGTCTCCTCATGAAATCGAGCATATTGCGACTCCTTCGGTCAGTCAGAAAATAGCGAGCGGATTAACTATTACAGTCCCCCATAAATTGCAACGTGTTTTTGGAGAATAATCGTTGATAAGGTTGATGAAATACGATATAGGATACCCCGTTCGCTCAAATGCTGACGAAACCATCGATCCGATTCTTTCCCATATTCAGGAGGATACATCTTGCTATTCGATTTTATTCTCGGAAGATTTTCAAACGACCTGGCAATCGATCTCGGAACGGCCAATACACTGGTTTTTGTGAAGGGCAGGGGCATTGTTCTGAGCGAGCCTTCCGTTGTAGCCGTGCATAAGGACTCTCGTGGAGACAAAAAGGTTCTAGCGGTCGGGGCCGAAGCAAAAAAAATGCTCGGCCGCACACCGGGAAATATTGTGGCGATCCGCCCCATGAGGGATGGCGTCATAGCCGACTTCGATGTGACGGAGGTCATGCTCAGACATTTTATCCTGAGCGTCCACAACCGCAGGACGCTCGTCCGGCCGCGCATCATCATTTCGGTTCCGTCCGGCATCACCCAGGTGGAGCGGAGGGCCGTTCGGGAGACTGTGGAATCAGCGGGGGCGAGAGAGATCTATCTGATTGAAGAGCCCATGGCGGCTGCCATCGGTGCCGGCTTGCCTATCACGGAACCGACCAGCTCCATGATCGTGGATATTGGAGGGGGAACGACCGAGGTAGCGGTGATCTCACTGGCCGGGATCGTTTATTGCAAATCGGTTCGGGTTGCGGGAGACCGCATGGATGAAGAAATTGTCCAATACCTCAAGAGAAAATACAGCCTTCTGGTAGGAGAGCGGACGGCGGAAATCATCAAGATGACTATAGGGTGTGCCTATCCGGACAATGAAGTAAAAAAGATAGACGTGAAGGGACGCGATTTGATTTCCGGTATACCGAAGATCATAGAGGTTAACTCGGAAGAGGTTCGGGAAGCGGTCGCCGAAGCCTTGAGCCTGATCGTGGAAGCCATCAAGGACGCTCTCGAGAATGCTCCTCCTGAGTTGGCGGGTGATATTGTAGACCGCGGGATCGTTTTGACGGGAGGCGGTGCCCTGCTCCGGAACATCGATGTTCTTCTGAGACAGGAAACCGGCCTGCCCATTACTGTTGCCGATGATCCGCTGTCCGCCGTCGCAAGAGGTGCCGGGATGGCCCTGGATCAGCTGGATATTCTCAAAGAGGTCACCTTTCAGGTCTGAGCAGATCGTCTGCAGACAACATTGGCACCTATCAATGCTGTCTTCTACCCCTGAGCAACCTGTCCGCGTTCGTGCAGACCATTCCAAGTAGACGAAGGTATATGCTGTTTTCCGCAAAGAACCGATCCGTAGTGTTCCTGCTGCTCCTCGCCGTCCTGAGCCTTGTCATCCTTTCATATAATGTTGTACATGCCCCGGAGACGGGTATCGTGCGGAAACTTGTTCTTGAATTGGCATCGCCCGTTGAAATGGTAGTCCACGGCATCAGCGCGGGATTGCATGACACCTGGAGCAGGTACCTGTTTTTGGTGGGCCTGGGCGATGAGAACCGCCGTCTCCATCGGCAGGACGATCTGCTCAAGCAGCGTCTCATCGAGTATCAGGAAGCGTACATGGAAGCGGCACGCCTGCGGGGTCTCCTGGACTTGAAAAGGCGGCTCGTGATGCCGACCGTTGCCGCAGAGATAATCGGGTCCAGCCGAGCCTCCATCTTCAGAACACTCTTGATCAACAAGGGCACATCAGACGGAATTTTTCCCGGCATGGCGGTCGTTTCCAATGCGGGGGTTGTCGGAAGGATCACGGACGCCTCCTGGGATGTCTCACGCGTGCTTTTGATGATCGATGAGAACAGCAACGTGGATGCCCTGGTCCAGGGAAGCCGTGCGCAGGGCATTCTGCAAGGGGGAGGGTCCAAGGCCTGTTTGTTGAAGTATGTTTCCATGGCTGAGGATGTGCGTCCCGGAATGGCTGTCGTTACCTCGGGTATGGGAGGTTTTTTCCCGAAAGGGCTCTTGCTGGGGGTTGTCGTGAGGGTTAGCAAAAAGGAGGGCGGCCTTTTCCAGACAGTTGAGGTCGCTCCTGCCGTTGATTTTAAAAAGATCGAAGAGGTGCTGGTTTTCCGCGAATACAGGAGGAACATGCAGTGATGTTATTTCTCCTGTATATTCCTCTGTCCTTTTTTCTCGCCGTGCTGCAGTCCATCATACCCGATCTTTTATTTTTCGGGGGGCTGGGCTTCGAGATATCCCTGGTGCTTCTGGTTTACCTGGGCCTGAACCTGGATCCCGTGCGGGGCGGGCTGCTGAGTATCACACTCGGATTCCTCGTGGATGACATGTCCGGGGCGCCCACGGGCTTGTATATGTTCCTGTATGTGCTTCTCTTCGGTCTGACGGTCTTGACCGCCCGGATATTTCAATCAGGCAAGCCGGTTTTCATCATGGCATGCACGCTGGCCTGTGCCTTGTTCGAGAGCGTCCTGATCATAGCCTTCTATGCCTACATTCCAGGCATTCGTATTGGGCATTTGATGCACTCCATGTTTGTTCCACAAGCAGTTTTGCTGGCCGTCTCAGCGCCCATTTTTTTTAAGTGCTTCCGATGGCTCGAGGGGAAAGCGCATGCCTGGGATACGTAGCCAGCTGAAAGAGCATGAGCCGGCCGACTTCCGGAGCCGGTTCCAGGCCATGTTCGTGATCGTGACGGTCCTCGTCTCAATATTGGTTATCCGGATATGGTATCTTCAGGTGATCAAGGGCGGTGAGTATAGGCAGCGCTCGGAGAGCAACAGCATTCGCTTCCGCAAGATCATCCCGCTCCGTGGCCTGATCATGGATCGCAACGGGATTGTCATGGTGGACAACCAGCCGTCTTTTAATTTGATCTTTCTACCGAACCGTCCCCAGGACCTTCATAAAGTGGCCGAAAGATTGGATAGGATCTACACCGCAAACGGGATGACATTTCACACGGATCTTTCCCTTGACCGCGTGGCACAGCCTTCCGTGCCCATTCGCCTGGCCAGGAATATCAGCCGCGAAGAAATCGCCGTGGTGGAAACCCACGCCCTGGAATTGCCGGGTGTGATCGTGGAGCCCACACCGGTGCGCAAGTACATGCAAGACGAAATGATCGCGTTGGTGATTGGCTATACGGGGGAAATCAGCCAGGAGGATCTGGACAAGGATGAGAAGGGGGAGCTTTCCATAGGAGACATTATCGGAAAGTACGGAATTGAGCGGAACTATGACAACTATCTGAAGGGAAGGAGCGGTGCCGAGCATGTGGAGGTCAACGTGTCGGGCAGGGTGACAAGAGTGCTCGGAAGGATTGATCCCACCCCCGGTTACAATCTGAGATTGACAATCGACTCCAGGCTGCAGAAGATTGCTTGGGATGCCCTAGAGGGAAGGGCAGGCGCGGTCATGGCGATGGATGTCCGCAACGGCGGCATCTTGGCGATGATCAGTTCGCCGAGTTTTGATCCGAATCTTTTTACCAAGGGGATTTCGTTTGATGATTGGGAAAGGCTATCCAGCAATCCCCTGCATCCCATGGAGGACAGGGCCATCTCGGGCACTTACCCGCCCGGGTCAACCTATAAGATAGTCGTGGCTGCTGCTGCCCTTGAAATGGGGCTGATCAAGCCGGCAACGAAATTTTACTGCAATGGCCACTTCGAACTCGGAAACCGTTCCTATCACTGTTGGCAAAAGAACGGTCACGGCATGTTAGATCTTCACCGTGCGATTGTTCAGTCGTGTGACGTGTATTTTTATAACCTTGGCAAGCTTGTAGGGGTGGATGCTTTGGCCTGGTACGCGCGCGGATTCGGATTCGGGGAACGGACGGGGATCGACCTGCCGCACGAGAAGGGCGGCGTGATTCCCACCAAGGCCTGGAAGATGTCGCGCTTCAAGCAGCCGTGGCAGCAGGGAGAGACGATTTCCCTTGCGATCGGGCAGGGGTTCAATGCCGTGACACCGCTGCAGCTTTTGTCTGCCTATGCCTCCCTGGCCAACGGGGGCATGCGCTGGCGTCCACGCCTGGTCGAGCGGATCGAGACGCCCGATGGGCAGGTCCTTAAAGCCTTTGGTCCGGAAGCAATCGGGCGCATTCCGGTCCAGGAGAAAAATATAGACATATTGAATTATGGCCTTTGGGGGGTCGTCAACGAGGGGGGCGGGACCGGTTATGTTCTGCACCGGAAGGAAGCGGACGTGTGCGGCAAAACGGGCACGGCACAAGTGATCGGTCAAGTTCAGGAGGGTAGCGGTCGCCGGAGGGCTTTTCAGGGGGACACGAGGGACCATGCCTGGTTTGTATGCTTCGCCCCTTACCGGCACCCTGAAATAGCGGTGGTGGTCATTGTTGAGCATGGCGGCCATGGAGGCGCGGCTGCTGCACCGGTGGCCCGCAAGATCATCGATGCTTATTTTCAGCCCCCCCGGCCGGAGGAAACGAAGGCGCTCGCACTGAAATCCTTGACAGCAGCGGGGAGCAACCTGCCCGCTTCCGGGGAGAGAAGGCCATGAAGATAGACCGACGCCTGCTGCTCAATTTTGACTGGCCGTTGTTGGCATTGATGTTTTCCCTTTGTTCGATCGGGCTGATCAGTATCTATAGCACGGGATTCAGTCTGGCCGGGACCGTGCAGATTCCGCTTTATGTTAAGCAGCTGCAATGGATTGGCCTGGGGCTGGTGTTTATGGTGCTCGCCTTCTCCATAGACTACCGGCTGATCAACCGCTTTGCCTATCCGATCTATTTCATCTCCGTCGCCCTGTTGATTGCCGTGGTCCTGTTCGGTCATGAGACCAGGGGATCACAGAGATGGATCACCTTAGGCAGTTTCACCTTTCAGCCTTCGGAATTGATGAAGCTGGCCATGATCCTTGCCCTGGCCAGGTACTTTGACAGGCACCATCCCAGAAGGGCTTACGGTATCCGCGAGCTCTGGTTCCCGGGTCTCATGGTCCTGCTGCCGTTTTTCTTGATTCTCAAGCAGCCGGATCTCGGGACGGCGATTGTGATAGGAGTCCTTATGCTTTCTTTTGTCCTGTTTCTCGGGATGGACAAGCGACTCTTGGCATGGGCGGCAGGCATCATGGCCATTTCTGCGCCACTGGTTTGGCAATTCCTCAAGGATTATCAGAGGGAAAGGATTATAACGCTCTTTAGCCCGGAACGGGATCCCCTGGGATCAGGATATCACATCCTCCAATCCATGATTGCGGTTGGCTCCGGGGGTATTCTCGGCAAAGGTTTTCTCCAGGGCACCCAGACGCAGTTGAAGTTTCTTCCCGAGCAGCAGACAGATTTTGTCTTTTCCGTGTTTGCCGAGGAATGGGGTTTTTTCGGTGTCCTGATCCTGCTGCTGATATTCTTTGCTCTGATCCTCTGGGCGATGAATGTTGCGGCCCGGGCGCGTGATTTCCTCGGCATGATGATCGCATACGGCATTGCGATCCTGATATTGACCGAGCTTTTCATCAATATCGGCATGGTGATTGGCATCCTTCCGGTCGTTGGCATTCCCCTGCCTTTTCTGAGTTACGGCGGATCGTCCGTCGTGATGCTCATGACGGCGACGGGGCTTCTGATGAACATCAGCATGCGGCGCTTCATCCTCGACCGCTGATGGCTGGTGAACGCTCCACCACGTGCCGGCAATGGTTCTTTTCCACCGTGGCCGTGCATGGAACTTCGCACGGCTAGTGCGATGCGCCTCGTCCTTGATCAATGCAGTAGGCGACGGAGCTTTTAACGGTCCCATCTTGGCCGGTTAAACGGACCGGAAACATGCTCGGGAAGCGCTGACCAGCCGGTCATATTGTAATCACAAAGTTTCCCAAAAAGTGCTTGACAATGACTGGCAGTTATGATTAGAAGGCGCCGGTTTTTTAAAAAGATATCGCAGAGGTAGCAGGTGAACGGCGGTCAGTTAATGAAACAGCGGTCATTTTCTTCCACCAGACTTCCCAACGTATCAGATCAGGAACTTAAAGAGATAAAATGCCGGGTTCACACGATGTGGGTGACCCGGTTTTTTTGTCTGTACGACGGGTCGCATGAGGTAACATGCGGTGATTGATCTCAACTATTCATTATTTATTCAAATCGGCAACTTTTTGCTGCTCATCCTGGTTTTAAACTTTCTGCTTTACCGTCCCATTCTGGGCATAATCGAAAAACGGGATAAGTATCTGAAATCGTCTCAGGATGAAATCAAAGGCCTCCAGGACACCGTTGACCGCAAGGTGGCGGAGTACGAGGAGCGCCTCCGCATGGCGAAACAGGATGCCTTGGATCAGAAGAACGCAATCACACGAACGGGCTCCGACGAGGCAAAGGATATCCTGGACAAGGTGCGCGGCGAAATTCCATCCTTGATGGCAGAGTTTCAGGAAAAGATGGGCCATGAAGTCGAGAAGGCCCGCCAGGTGCTTCGGACGCAATCCAGGGCCATATCGCTGGAGATTGCCGAAAAGGTATTGGGAAGGAGCGTTCAATGAATTGTCTGAAAAGGCATTTCTTTCGGTCCGTGCCATGGTCGCTGTTTTTTTGGGCCCTGACCGCGGCGGCGTTTGCGGCCGGTGGTGAGGGTGGTGGCCATGGAGGGGGCAAGAACTGGATGGATTTCGTCTGGCGTAGCGTCAATTTCATCGTTCTGGCCTGGTTTCTGTGGTGGCTCCTGGCCAAGAAGGTGAAGGATTTCTTTACAGGCCGGCGCGACGAGATAAAGGCCGCCCTTGAAAAGGCGGTCGCGGACAAGGAAGAGGCCGAGAAGAAGTTCAGGGAGTACGAGGCCAAGCTCAACAAAGCCCATGAGGAAATTGATCAGATAAAAGTCATGATCCGGACACAGGGCGAGGCGGAGAAGGAAAGGCTGATCGAGGACGCCAGAAGAGCCGCAGAAAAAATGAAAGAGGATACCAAGGCCCGGATGGAGCAGGAGTTCAAGAATGCAAGCAACCTGCTCCGCAAGGAGGCCGTCCAATTGTCCGTCGAGATGGCCGAGGAGCTCTTGAAAAAGAACATTACCCCGGCAGACCATGATGCCATGGTTGAGGATTACATCGGTAAGGTGGTGAGCAAGCATTGATTGGGAGCAGCATCGCAAAACGTTACGCGAAGGCGTTTTTTGAAATTGCCGGCGAGGAAAACCGTTACGAGCACTATTATGATGAGTTGTCCCGTTTTTCCTCCCTTCTTGACCAAAATAGGAATCTGAGCGAATTTCTGGACAACCCTGTCTTCGGCCAGGCGGATAAAAAGCGGATAACGGACACGATCCTTCAGAAATTGGGCCTGTCACCGATTACCGAGAATTTCATCAGGGTGCTTGTGGACAAGCAGCGTATCGGGATCCTTGCGGAGGTTGAGACCTGTTATCGGCAGATGATGGATGAAATCCTAAAGAAGGCGCGGGTGAGCGTGAAGACGGCTTTTCCTTTGTCTCCCGAACTCACGGAGAATCTCCGGAAGCGGCTGGAACAGCTGACTGGCAGAAATGTGGAGATGACCGTTTCGGAGGACCAATCCCTGCTGGGAGGAGTCGTGGTCGCCGTGGGCGACACCCTGTACGATGGAAGCATCAGAACTCAATTAAACAAGATAAGGAATCTCTTAGGGGAGGAGATATAGATCATGGAAGCAATCCGGGCAGAGGAAATCAGTCAGATCATATCGAAGCAGATCAAGGATTATGAAAAAAAGCTGGACGTCAGCGAGGTTGGAACGGTCCTGTCTGTCGGTGATGGTATAGCAAGAGTTTATGGTGTTGAAAATGCAATGGCCATGGAGCTCCTGGAGTTTCCCGGCGGGATTCTCGGAATGGTGCTGAACCTTGAAGCGGATAACGTTGGTGTGGCCATCCTGGGTGAAGTGACCCACATCAAGGAAGGGGACATTGTTAAGCGGACTGGAAAAATCGCCCAGGTTCCCGTTGGTGAAGTCGTGCTTGGCCGCGTGATTGATGCCACCGGGGCTCCATTGGACGGCAAGGGGCCGATCGAAGCAAAGGAATTCCGGAGAATTGAAATGATCGCGCCTGGCGTGATCCAGCGCCAGCCGGTGAACCAACCCATGTACACGGGGCTTAAGGCTATTGATGCCATGACACCGATTGGCCGGGGCCAGCGCGAACTGATTATCGGTGACCGCCAGATCGGCAAAACAGCCATTGGTGTGGATTCGATTCTACGCCAGAAAGAAACAGGCGTTAAGTGCATTTATGTAGCCATCGGCCAGAAGAAATCGACAGTCGCTCAAGTTGTTGAGATTTTCCGCAAATACGGTGCCATGAGCTATACCTGCGTTGTAGCGGCTTGTGCAAGCGATCCTGCCACACTGCAATACATCGCCGCTTATGCTGGATGCAGCATTGGCGAGTATTTCCGGGATAAGGGCGAAGATGCCCTGATCATCTACGATGACCTTTCCAAGCAGGCTGTGGCATACCGCCAGATTTCGCTTCTGTTGAGGCGCCCTCCTGGACGCGAAGCGTATCCCGGCGATATTTTCTATAACCACTCACGACTTCTTGAGCGCTCCGCGCGCGTGAGCCAGGAGCTCGGTGGTGGTTCACTGACGGCCCTTCCGATTATTGAAACGCAGGCCGGTGACGTATCGGCATACATCCCAACAAACGTTATTTCCATTACCGACGGTCAAGTCTACCTGGAGCCGAGTCTATTCTACTCCGGTATCCGCCCGGCGATCAACGTCGGCCTTTCCGTGTCCCGGGTCGGCGGCGCTGCACAGGTGAAGGCCATGAAGCAGGTGGCTGGGACCCTGAAGCTCGATCTTGCCCAGTACCGCGAACTGGCGGCATTCGCGCAGTTTGGATCGGACCTCGACAAAGCGACGCAGGCCCAACTCGATCGGGGAATCCGTTTGGTAGAGCTGCTCAAGCAGCCCCAGTTCAAACCCATGTCACTGGGTGAGGAAGTCTCTGTCCTGTTTGCCGGAACCCGCGGATTTGTGGATAAGTACGAAGTTGATAAGCTCAAGTCATACGAACCGCAGCTCCTGGCCTTCCTGAACAGCAAGCATCCGGACATCATAAAAGAGATTGATGATAAAAAGATCATCAGCCCGGAGTTGGAAAAGAAGCTCAAAGATGCACTGACGGAATTTGATTCGGTGTTCGTTGCCGATTAATTGCGGCAAACACATGGTGAGCTGTAAAACGAAGGTGTTTAAGAGGATATAATGGCTGCGCTCAAGGATATTAAACGAAAAATCTCTGCAGTTCATAAGACCAAACAGATTACAAAGGCCATGAACATGGTGGCCGCTTCCAAGTTCAAGACGGCCCAGGCAAGAATGGAGAGTTTCCGCCCCTATGCTATCAAATTCATGGAGGTTCTCAATAGCCTTGCCCTGCGGGTTGATGCCCGCAACCATCCCCTTCTGGCACTACGCGAACCCGCAAAAATCCGCCTGATCTGCATGACTTCCGACCGCGGACTCTGCGGTGGCTTCAATTCAAACCTCATCAAGGCAACAGAACGATTCATCGTGGAAAAGTCGAGGGAAGGCAAGGAAATCGTTGTCATCCCTATCGGGCGAAAGGGCAGGGATTTTTTCAGGCGAAAGATCAAGATGATCAATGAACGTACGGACATATTCGGAAAATTTGACATCACCCTTGCTGTTAACATTGCCAACGACATCATTCCCCCGTTTGTCTCCGAGGAGTACGATGAGCTTTATCTTATCTATAACGAATTCAGAAACGTATCCCAGCAGAGGCCGGTTGTTGTCCGCCTTTTCCCCCTGCCCTCCATTGGACGGGAGGATGCTGTGGATCCCGATAAGAGGGTTGAGTATATTTATGAGCCTTCGGAAGAAGCGCTTCTTGATCAGCTATTGCCCATGTACGTGCACGTCCTGATCTTCCGTGCGCTTCTGGAAACCAGTGCCGGAGAAAATGGCGCGAGAATGGCAGCCATGGATAACGCCACCAAGAACTGCGACGAACTGATTGAGTCCTTAACCCTGAAGTTTAACAAAGCAAGGCAGTCTGCCATTACGGCGGAGCTCATGGATATCGTAGGAGGCACGGAAGCTCTGGCCAAAGGCTAATGCGTCGGGCTGAACATAGAAAAAATCTCTGCGAGATTAGTGAAGGAGAGGGATATGAATGTTGGTAAGATTGTACAGGTAATCGGGCCTGTTGTTGACGTGGCGTTCGAGGAGGGGCAGCTTCCACAGATCATGAATGCCATCACTATTACGAATCCTGCCATTAATGACGAACCGGACAATTTGATCGTCGAAGTCGCACAGCACCTCGGAGATAATATTGTGCGGTGCGTCGCCATGGATATTACGGACGGCCTTGTCCGGGGTATGGCGGCTACGGATACGGGCAAGCCGATCACCGTCCCGGTCGGCCAGGAATGCCTGGGCCGGATTGTTAACGTTGTTGGACGCCCTGTTGACGGGCTCGGCCGCATTGAAGCCAAAAACTGGATGCCCATCCATCGCCAGGCGCCATCCTTTCTTGAGCAGGACACCTCGGTTCATGTGCTTGGCACGGGCGTCAAGGTTATCGATCTTCTCGTGCCATTTCCGAGAGGCGGCAAGATGGGAATGTTCGGTGGTGCCGGTGTCGGGAAAACGGTTGTTATGATGGAGATGATCCACAACATTGCCATGCACCACGGCGGTATTTCCGTTTTTGCCGGTGTGGGCGAGCGAACCCGTGAAGGAAACGACCTGTACCTTGAAATGAAGCAGTCGGGTGTTATCAAGCAGGCTGCCTTGATTTATGGTCAGATGACGGAACCCCCGGGAGCCCGCGCCCGTGTGGCTCTGACGGCTCTTGCCGCTGCAGAATATTTCAGGGATGTCGAAGGCCAGGATGTGCTTCTTTTTGTTGATAATATCTTCCGGTTTACACAGGCTGGCTCTGAAGTGTCGGCCCTCCTTGGCCGCATGCCGTCCGCGGTCGGTTACCAGCCCACCCTGGCCACGGACCTTGGTGAACTCCAGGAGCGCATCACCTCGACCAACAAGGGATCCATTACCGCCGTTCAGTGTGTTTACGTGCCCGCCGACGACTTGACCGATCCGGCGCCAGCCACAACGTTTGCCCACTTGGATGGTACGGTCGTTCTTTCCCGCTCCCTGACAGAGCTTGGAATATACCCCGCCGTGGACCCGCTTGATTCGACGTCACGCATCCTTGATCCCAACGTCGTCGGAGAGGAACATTACCAGGTCGCACGGCAGGTACAGATCACCCTTCAGAAGTACAAGGACCTGCAGGACATCATCGCGATTCTAGGCATGGACGAACTGTCGGAGGAAGACAAGCTGACCGTCAGCCGGGCCCGCAAGATACAGCGGTTTCTCTCACAGCCCTTCTTCGTTGCAGCGCAGTTTACCGGCACCGAAGGCAAGTTTGTCTCGGTTGAAGATACGGTGCGGGGCTTCAAAGAAATCCTCGAAGGCAAGCACGACGATCTGCCAGAACAGGCCTTCTACATGGTCGGCGGCATCGAAGAAGTCATTGAAAAGGCGAAGAAGCTTTCCGAGTAACGTACGAGGTTAGGGGAAGATGGCAGAAGAACTATTACTTGAAATCGTAACACCTGAAAAAATCGCATTCAGTGGTCTTGTTGATGAAGTGACGATTCCGGGAAGCGAAGGGGAGTTCGGGGTCCTCCGGGGACATGCCGCGCTTTTGAGCGGCGTTGATATCGGCATCCTGAACTTTTCCAAGGAAGGGAAAAAGACCTGGTACGCCCTGAACACCGGTTACGCAGAGGTTACCTCCAAGAAAATCACCATTCTCGTCGAGACGGCAGAGCGCTCCGACATGATTGACAAGCAGCGTGCGCAGCGTGCCAAGGAGAATGCAGAAACAAAAATAACCAGGCTTGCAAAGGAAAACCTGGAGTACGAAAAAGCCAAGATCGCCCTCCTGAGGGCTGTCACCAGGCTGAGCGTCGCCGGCAAATCCTGATCCGGACATTCATTCCAGAAGAATAAAAGGAGAGGAAAGGAATAAGCCTTGCTCTGCCTTTTCTTATGTGGCCGTCTGTCGAGTGAAAAATAAATTATGGTCTTTTTTACTGGATGCTTCTTTCCTCTGAGTTCCTCCAATCCTTTTCTTATTCGCGCCATGTTATGCGCCAAGTACCGATCCGGTACGTGAGGAGAAGCTCGCCATT
>Ga0326728_10009701_pt1 | contig 23003 bp, 13 predicted proteins | sample MB3enrmetagenome_FD_207602 | JGI IMG/M metagenome (GOLD analysis project Ga0326728, IMG submission 207602) | Lab enriched peat soil microbial communities from McLean, Ithaca, NY, United States - MB31MN | ecosystem: Environmental > Terrestrial > Soil > Wetlands > Peat | place: USA: New York... | reverse complement strand
CCCGGCAGCAACTGCGGGAATGGGACACCCTGTTTCCCTACGAACGCCAGTCGATTCTGCGGTTGCTTCTCTATCTGGCGAGTTTGAACGAACAGCAGTTCGCGGAACTTTTCCGAGAGGTGGTGCAACTCGAGGAGAAGATGGGTGTGCGCGGCTGGCAGTTTTCCACCGAGGAGCAGACCATCCTGAATGCATCGCTGCTGGCCCGCTCGCGCTACTACCAGGAATGGCGCAGGGCGGTGCAGAAGGTTTTCGACGCGGCCGAGCAACATGCCGAGAGCGAGAAGAGCAGTGCCACCGAGGGCAATCGGCTCATTCTGATGATCATGCCCCAGGTGCTGCCGCTGGAGCGCGCGAAGGTTTGGGAAAGATGGCAAGGGGTCGGGCGTCCGGTGCGACTGGATCTGGCGATGTCGCGCGAGACGCAGAGTGCCGCGGATGCGCTTCTCGGCGCGGGTGAAGGTGGACGACTGTTGGAAGTGGTGTCGCGCCGACCCAACGCCTCCCCCGCGGATATCTGGCTCGTGGACGCCGGTTCAAAACTCGTGGACTGCGCGCTGAGGCAGGGACCCTCCGGCACGAGCACGGCATCCGCCACGCTGCTGAGTAATGAACGGCTCGCTACCCTGCGCCAGAATTTCTCGCGCGAAGTGAACTCCATACGAAAGGACCTGGCGGATGCCGACGCCGTGTACGATCGTTTGCGCAAGGCGGACATCGCGGCGTGGTGTCCTCCAGAGGTGGCACAGGTACCGGTAATTCGGGAGTTCCTGCGGTCGCTGTACCTCAGCGGCAACGGGGCGTTAATCTTCTCCAATTCTTTCGTGGAGTGGAGTGCCTCTGAAGCATTTCGCCGGGCGCGGCCTGCCTTCGTGATGGCGCAGTTCGGGGTGAGGAGCAAGCCGAAGCCCTTCACCAGCGTGGCTGTGTTTGACAACCCGGATGAGGTGAACCCGCTTCCTGCCGTGGACGACTTGCCGGGGAGCGCGTTGGACGCACAGGTGCTGGCGTTGTATGTGTGGCTGGCCGCGAGCCGCTACGACGAATACCGGCGAAACACCGTCTGCCTGTGCATCGCGGAGAGCTTGTCCGAAGCCTATGTTGTGGCTCCGCCGGAGTTTGCGCTGTGGCACGAGGCCGAACCAGTGACGCTGGACCGGCTGCGCGCTACGCTGACTTACTGGCTGGCATGAACACCTCGCCGAACGCTAACAAGCCGCTGTTTTCCTGAACGAAACACGCGGGCGCGCAAAGCGCAGCAGGCAGCCCTACACCTCCCTAACTTGCCAAGTTCTCAAGCCTAACGCTACACTTCAAATCAAGAGAAACGAATGCGAGAAGGAGAAATTTTTATTGGCGCCGCCAATTACGTCAAAGCAGTTTTGCTCAGCTTATTCTTGTTGGTGATCTCTTCTAAAGTCTCGGGGCAGGGGATGGCCTCAGGTCCGCCTCCGCCGCCCACAGCCAAATCGGTCAAGTGCAAAAATCGCGCGATTCCGCAACTGGAAGACGTTACCGAGAAGTCCGGCATACATTTCTTCCACACCTCGGCTCCCGAGAGCCGCTACATCATCGAATCCATGAGCGGTGGCGTGCTGCTGCTCGATTACGACCGCGATGGCTGGCTGGATATTTATTTCACCAATGCTCCGACAGTGGAGATGGCGCTCAAGGGGGAAAAGGCCAAGGGAGCGCTCTATCACAACAATCATGACGGCACCTTTACCGACGTTACCGACAAAGCCGGAATCGGCACACCGTGCTTCGCCATGGGCGGCGCGGTCGCCGATTACGATAACGATGGCTGGCCGGATATTTATGTGACCTGTTATGGGGGCAACGTCCTTTACCACAACAACGGCGACGGCACGTTCACGGATGTGACCAAAAAAGCGGGCGTGGCCGATGGCCGCTGGTCCACGGGAGCGGCGTTTGGCGATTACGACGGCGATGGCTTTGTGGACTTGATGGTCGCCAATTATGTGGACCTGGACATTCATAACCCGCCGGTGTTCGGCAGCAGTGTCACCTGCAAATACATGGGCATTGATGTGCAGTGCGGTCCGCGCGGGCTGAAAGGGGCCGGCGATTCGCTCTTCCACAACAACGGAGACGGCACTTTCACGGACGTTTCCAAGAAGGCCGGCGTGGATGATCCCGCAGGCTATTACGGCCTGACGACCATCTGGGCCGATTTCAATAACACGGGACGCCCGGATATCTATGTGGCCAACGATTCGACGGCCGGCTACTTGTATCGCAACGACGGCAACGGGAAATTCACCGAGATTGGCCTGGAATCAGGCACCGCCCTCGGAGAAGATGGCCACGAGCAAGCGGAAATGGGTCTAGCTGTGGGAGATTACCTGCACACGGGGCGGCCCGCCCTGGCCGTGACGGACTTCTCCATGGACAACACCGCGCTCTACCGCAACGATGGCAACTGGGATTTTCAGGAAGTCTCTTACGCCGCGGGCGTCGGGCTGCCGTCCGTCCCGTGGGTAAAATGGGGCATTGCGTTTGTCGATCTGGATAACGACGGGTGGCTGGACTTGGTGACTGTCAACGGTCACGTCTATCCGCAAGCAGACAAACTGGCGTCGGGCGCAAAATATCGCGAACCTAAGCTGGTCTATTACAACCAGGGAGATGGCACATTCTGCGACGCCAGCGAGGAGTCTGGACCGGCGATTGTTGCGCCGAACGTATCGCGAGGGCTTGCGGTGGGGGATCTTTTCAACGACGGCAACATGGATTTGGTCGTCGAAGAATTGACGGGGAGCCCGCTGGTGCTCCGAAATCCGGGAATTCCCGGACGTCATTGGGTGAGTTTTGAGCTGGCCGGCACGAAGAGCAACCGCATGGCCATCGGGGCCCGCCTGAAAATTGTTGCCGGGGGAATGACGCAGACCGAAGAGATCCACAGCGGCGGCAGCTATATTTCGCAGAGCGACCAACGCGTGCACTTCGGTTTGGGCAAAGCGGCAAAGATCGACAGCCTGGAAATTCGCTGGCCCTCCGGCAAAGTAGAAATCATCAAGGATTTGGAGGCCGACAAGTTCTATAGCGTTCTGGAAGGGGAGGGCATCGTGCCGCGCGCCAAGATTCTTCCCTCCGCAGCGACTAAGCAGTAGCAGCCAGGTACTGGGCCAGTCTCCGGCAAGCGTGGCGGTCTCAATAGGTCGACGCAACACTTAGGTCGAACCCGACTTGCATTAAAAACAAAGGTTAAATCGCTCGCTAGGGTTAGATCAGCCGGAACACTGCCCTGGCTAGGTTTTGACCAAGTACAGCCAAACAGATCGCTTCTCCCGGGGAAGCATTGTCGAATCAACGCATTGGATGGTGTTGCATCGACCGGTTGAGCTGGCAGTGTTTACCAGGCAGTGGCCGACTAAAGGCTGAAAGTCTTCATTCTTAACGACCCAACTTTTGGCCAGTGACCGCTAAAACTGAGCAAGACTCACAGACGCCGTGTACAATCTAAACGGTTCGGGATTTCAGCGTGGGAATTGTCGCTAAAGCACGTCAACTCTAATGAATACTCGCTCTCTGCTCAAACCCTGGCCAATCATTTGCGTCGCTCTCTGCATCATTGTCTTCATGTATATCCGTCCGGTCGGCTTTATGCTTTACACCAGATGGCAGATTCGGAATGAGCCGACGCTATGGAATGTGCCACGACCTTTGTTACTTGGTGCTCCCAACCCGTTTATTGGAAGGAAGTTTTCATATTTCGGTTATGAATTCGACTCTCCTTGGACCGAACTGAAGCGGGAAAGAAAAATGGAGTCGGTAGCTATAGTCAACTTCTCGACTGGAGGTGTCATCGAGGTGCTTGCTGCGCCAAAGAACGGAAATGAACTCGACGCGATGAAACATGAAGCGGAAAAACGAGGGGCAGATATCAGAAATGTTTTCGGGGAAGAAGCTACACGCTCCAACTATGCGCTTCGCTCTAAGATACTCTCTTTGACCCCTCGCGACTTGCGGCTGTTTTCTTCCAGGCAGGAAATGGTGGCAAATTCCGTTTTTCTTATTTTAAAGGGGATTGAAACGAGGCACTATCGAGGCGGCTTGTTTTCTTTCCAGACCGAATGGCTTCGCGGTTTCCAAGAAGGCGACCCGGCACTGGACAACATGGTCATTGTCGAAGCCTTCGACTCGCAAGACCACAAAATCGAGCTATATATTGGCTATGAGCCAACAGCGGAAAGTAAGCCTTCCCAGACGGACATCAACCAAATTCTTCTTTCGCTGCGCCCAGTCTCCCCATCCCCGGAGCAATGACCATCTAACCCCGCGAGGGCCATAGGATTCACAAGTATGTGGCCATCTGCTAGATGCTTCCGCGTCGCACTGAAGCTAAGTCCCGGCAAGTCGCCAAACCGGTAACTTGGGTACCGGAACCAACTTTGCCGATTAAAACGTTTACGAAGACTGAGGTGGTGCTCTGGGGAACGCTTGGTAACTTTGAGGGGCCAATGTTCGTACTGACTCTATATAAGCCGAGAAACCGCAATTCTGGTCTGGCGTGCGCTACAACAACGCAGCATGGTCCGGCTGAGGCACTCTTGAGGAGCACTTTATGAAAGCGATTGTACGCACACAATACGGACCGCCGGATGTGCTGCAGTTCACGGAGGTAGCAAAAGCTACGCCCTCGGACGATGAGGTCTTGATCAAGGTTTATGCGGCGGCGGTAAATCCACTGGATTTGTTCCAGCTGAGAGGCGCGCCGTTGCTCCGCTCGATCCCGGGGATGCGCAAGCCAAAGGTCACACGACTGGGCGTTGATGTGGCCGGCCAGGTTGAGGCGGTTGGCAGCAACGTAACCCAGTTCAAACCAGGCGACGAAGTATTCGGGGTTGGGGGGAAAGGCTTCGCAGGAGGCGGGTTCGCGGAGTATGTGTGCGCTGCTGAAGACAAATTGGCGCTGAAGCCAGCCAACATTTCGTTTGAGGAAGCAGCAGCCGTACCCATCGCGGCAATCACCGCCCTTCAAGGTCTTCGTGATAAGGGACGCATCCAGCCAGGCCAGAAGGTTCTGATTGATGGCGCGTCTGGCGGCGTGGGTACATTTGCGGTCCAGATTGCCAAATCGTTCGGGGCTGAAGTCACTGCGGTGTGCAGCACGAAGAAGGTGGACACGGCGCGATCGATCGGCGCAGACCATGTCATTGATTACACGCGGGAAGATTTCACGAACAGTGGGCAGCGTTACGACCTGATCTTGGGTGCGAATGCCCATCATTCGATTTTCGATTACCAGCGTGCGCTCAGTCAGGACGGGATTTATGTCATCGTCGGGGGCGGCATGGCTCGAATTTTCCAAGCGATGTTACTCGGGCCTTTACTATCGCGGATTGGTAGCAAGAAGACGTGCTTCTTTATCGCGAATATAAACCAGAAGGATTTGGTTTTTCTGAAAGATCTTCTTGAAGCTGGAAAAGTTGTACCCGTCATCGATAGACGTTACTTGTTGAGCGATGCGGCTGAAGCTCTCCGTTATCTGGAAGAAAAACATGCGCGAGGGAAAGTCGTATTAACCGTTGAACATTAACGACACTTGACAAGGCGCTACGCCAGACCGCTATTCATGACGGCAGGTGAGCTTGGTTGTTCGCGGTCCGAAGTCCTCGAGGCTGGGGAACTGTGCCGCCGCATCCAAATGGCCAGGGCCTCTTCTCCCGCTGCTACCTCCTAGCAAGTCGAGAGACCAGTAACTTGGGTACCGAGGCCCACCTGTACGGTTTGCGCGTTTACCAGGTACAACTCTACTAACTCTGCTGCAAATCCCGCGAAAGACGCCGGTTTTTATTGCCGATGCAATTTAATCTGAAGGGTCACAGGGATAATTATTGGTTCTCCCCGTAGGGTAGCGGGCTTGCATCTCCATGTTTTCAATGTCTCAATCACGGACTCATTTAGAGCAGGGTTGGGTGATTTCAGAATCTTGATGTTTTCGATTGTTCCATCGAGCGTAACCTTTGCTTCGACCTCCACAGTGCCCTCAAAGTTTGCATCAGTTGCTTCCTTTGTAATCGGGGGCATTGGCATGTAGGAGCAGTATGGCATTGTCGGCCATCTGTCCTTCCCACCAGCATGTAAACCGTTCCTCTCCGCTAAAGGCGTACCCTCGGCTCTTATAGAGACGGCGGACGGAGGTGGCGGCCAAACAATTCCCTCACTGTAAAAGTCGAAGCTTGCCCTTCCTGCTAACAGGACCGGGGCCTCGATAATGAAGTGATGGGAGTTCCTCAGTCTGGTTATCAGCTCTTCCACTTGGGCAAGGGACAAGCCCACGGATGGGCCGCTCCTTGGTCCCAGCACCGGCCAAGACTCAAGCTTTCCATCATCGAAGCGAATGTTTATGACGCAGGACTGCTCACAATCAAACCCCTTCCCGCTCTCCAAAAGAAAGAAAATATACGCTGAAGAACCGAAACGGGGATGTTGCTCGATGGCAATGTGCATTCCCTCCGTACTATCTAGGCCGGCGGTGAGGAGGGTCTTCTCAGTCAGCTTGTCCATGAACTGTTCATAGGACCATCCTTGGCTTTGAGGGACTTTAGGATTGGATTGATTCTGCCCTGCCGACGGGACCACAACGCATGCCGTTAGCACGACAGTGATAAGAAAACCCTGATACGTTGACATCAGAATTCTCATTGAATCGTCAGCTTCGACGCAGTCCAGAGTAACTGATTTGGCTGAATAGCTTCAAGGTTGAATGGTAGTGCCCGGTTCGTCGTGCGAGCTCAACCGGTCGTTGCAACACCCTCTAATCAGTTGATCCGACAATAGTTCCCCTGGAGAACCGATCTGTCGGGCTGTCCTCAATCAGAACCTAGCTGGGGTAGTGTTCCGTCCGATTCAACGCTCGCGAACGATTTTAGCTTTTGACACCACTGCAAGTAGACTTCGAGCTTAGTGTTGCGTCGACCCATTGAGACCGCCCGGCAAACCGGACGAGTTCGGCCCAGCATCCCCTTGGACTGTCCCCGCGTTTCGGAGACTGACCCGCCTTCAGCGATCAGCGGCGCTTGACGAGGCGAGGCGCATTCTATATCGTCAACGCAAAAGTGGAGTAGAGATCGGCAGAGTTAGACGGACAAGCATTTTAGATTCATCGCTCCTTGCACGGAGACAATCATCCGAGGAAATCGAGGGCCCATCATGCCCACACGCTACATACTTGCCTTAGACGCCGGCACCACTAGCGTGCGCGCGATTCTTTTCGATCACAGCGGCCAAATCTCCGCCGTCGCACAGCGGGAGATTCGCCAAATCTATCCGCAACCCGGCTGGGTGGAGCATGATCCGGAAGAAATCTGGTCTTCGCAGGTGGCCGTGGCCATGGAGGCCCTCGGCAGCGTCGGCGCGAGCCCGGGTGACATTGCCGCGATCGGCATCACCAATCAACGCGAGACCAGCATCGTCTGGGACCGCGAAACGGGCGAGCCGGTCCACAACGCGATTGTCTGGCAGGACCGCCGCACCGCGGGAATGTGCGATCAATTGCGCCGCGACGGGGCCCTGAAAATGATTCAGAAGCGCACGGGGCTGCTCCTGGACTCCTATTTTTCCGCCACCAAGGTCACTTGGATTCTGGACAACGTAGCGGGAGCGCGCAAGAAAGCGGAACAAGGCAAGCTGGCTTTCGGTACGGTGGATAGTTGGCTGGTCTGGAAGCTCACCAGCCGCTCGAGACACATCACCGACGCCAGCAATGCTTCGCGCACGCTATTGTTCAACATCCATACAGGCGAGTGGGACGCTGAACTGCTAAAACTTTTTCGTGTTGCCGCGAGCATGCTGCCCGAAGTGCGCTCTTCCAGCGAAGTGTATGGCCAGGTGAACTCCACGCTTGGGCTCCAGGACATTCCCATCGGCGGCATCGCGGGAGATCAACAGGCTGCGCTGTTTGGACAGATGTGCATCAAGCCCGGTGGCACGAAAAGCACCTATGGAACAGGGTGCTTCCTTCTGCAAAACACAGGAGCGAAGGCAGTCGACTCTAAGAACCGCTTGCTGACCACGATCGCCTGGAAAATCGGGCAGAGGACGGATTACGCGCAGGAAGGAAGCGTGTTCATCGGCGGCGCAGTGGTGCAATGGCTGCGCGACGGCTTGAAGCTGATACGTTCCGCGCCGGAAGTGGACGCACTCGCGGCCACGGTGAAGGACAGCGGAGGACTATTCCTGGTTCCCGCGTTTGCCGGCCTGGGCGCGCCGCATTGGGATCCCTACGCGCGCGGCATACTTCTGGGCATCACGCGGGATGCCACGGGCGGGCATGTGGCGAGAGCGGCGCTCGAAGGAGTGGCCTTCCAAGTGGCGGACCTGCTGGAAGCCATGCAGAGTGACACGGGGAAGAAATTAAGGGAACTGCGCGTGGACGGAGGGCTCACACGCAGCGAATTATTGATGCAATTCCAGGCGGATATTCTGGGCATACCCATTGTGCGCCCGGCGGTAACGGAAACCACGGCCCTGGGAGCGGCGTACCTGGCGGGGCTGGCGACGGGTTTTTGGAAGAACCTCCAGGATGAGGCATCGCAGTGGAAGGCGGAAAAAGTGTTTGAGCCCAAAATGCGGCGGGCGCAAGCCGGCGAACTGCGCGCACGCTGGCAGGAAGCGTTGGCCCGGGCGAAGCAGTGGGAACGTCCCGCGGAAGGTGGGAAGAAGCGAAAAAGGAAGCGGCCTTGATGACGCTAAATGGTTGCTGAGTGAGAGTGGAAACATCTTATTGAGGCACTTCAGAGTCTGTGTGAGAGCCGGAAAAAGCAGCCCTCAGGGGCTGAAGCCGGATTGATTATGCGAGAGTTGCGGCATGGCTGAAGCCATGCCCTGACGAAAATTGCGGGAAGGAGAATCCCTACGAAACGCGAGGAGATGCTAAGTCAGGTTCGTGCACAACGCGAACCTCTGGGCTTGATTGTTATCGGAGGCGGCGCCACGGGTGTTGGCGTGGCCGTGGACGCCGCCGCGCGCGGCTACAGAACGCTGCTGCTGGAGCAGCATGATTTTGGCAAGGGCACGTCCAGCCGCAGCACCAAACTGGTGCATGGCGGCGTGCGCTATTTGGAACAAGGGCAGGTCTCGCTGGTCATGGAGGCGCTGAAAGAACGCGGCATTCTCCGACAGAATGCCCCGCATCTGGTGAGCGAGCTGCCATTCGTTGTTCCCAACTATTCCTGGTGGGAAGGGCCGTTCTACGGCATCGGGCTCAAACTGTACCAGGCCATGGCGGGCAAGTATGGCTTCGGCCCTTCCGAACTGCTGTCCAAAGAAGAAACTGTCGAACGCATCCCAAATATCAACACGGACGGACTGCGCGGCGGCGTGATCTATTATGACGGGCAGTTTGACGACGCGCGATTGCTGATCGATCTGGTCACCACCGCGGTCGAACAAGGCGCGATCCTGCTCAACTACATGCAAGTGACGGGTCTGACCAAAGACGCGGACGGCTTGTTGGACGGCGTCATCGCGCGCGACATCGAGAGCGGCGAGGAATTTGCACTCAAAGCCAAGGTAGTCATCAACGCCACCGGCCCATTCACCGACTCCGTGCGGCACATGGCCGATGCGAAAGCAGAAGACATGATCGCCCCCAGCCAGGGCGCCCACATCGTTCTGGAGAAATCATTTCTCCCGGGAGATCATGCCATCATCGTGCCGCGCACCAGCGATGGCCGCGTCATGTTCGCCATTCCCTGGCACGGGCACACGCTGGTGGGCACCACCGACACTCCCATCGAGCAACCCACCCTCGAACCCGTGCCCATGGAGCAAGAGATCGAGTTCATGCTGAGCACCGCCAGCCTCTATCTGGCGAAGAAACCCACCAAGAGCGACATCCTGAGCGCGTTCGCGGGAATCCGGCCGTTGCTGCGTTCCGGAGACAAGAAAAATACCGCGGCGCTCTCTCGCGATCACGCCATTCAAATCGACTCCTCCGGTTTGGTCAATACGGCGGGAGGTAAATGGACCACCTATCGCAACATGGCGGAGCATTGCGTGGACCAGGCCGCTACCCTCGCGGGCCTGACCGAGCGCCCCAGCGTGACTAAGCAACTGAACATCCACGGCTTTCATCAACACGCGGAGCGTTTCGGCTCGCTCGCGTTTTACGGGTCCGACGCGCCATTCATCCAAGAGATTATTCGCGGCGATGCCAGTCTGGGCGAAGCCATGCACCCGGCCTTGCCGTACTGCGCCGCGGAAGTTGTGTGGGCCGCGCGCGAGGAGATGGCGCGCTCCGTGGAAGACGTTCTGGCGCGGCGCACTCGCGCACTCTTTCTCAATGCCAGGGCGGCGATTCAGATGGCTCCCCGGGTGGCGCGAATCCTGGCGAAAGAACTAGGGCGCAATCGGCAGTGGCAGGAAAGCCAAATACAACTTTTTGGGGAATTGGCAAAAGGCTACCTTGTGAAAGGATGAGTGCCTGGGAAAACGTTGCGGCGCGTTCTCGAACTTCTGGGGACCCAGCAGCCATCGGTAGTCAACCCGATGGCGCCTGGGTGGGATGAACTCGCCGCGGGCGTTTTTCTCCGGTACACACTGAAAAATCTTTATGACAAACGTATCGCGACGCAGCATGCTGAAGAGTGCTCTTACTGGAGTTACTATGGCTTCCGTTCCATCCACGTTGTGGTCCGCGCAGGGCGTTCCCGTGCCTCGCAAAGGCCGCATAAAGCAATCGGTTTGCCGCTGGTGCTACCCGCAGATTCCCCTCGACGAACTGTGCGCCAGAGCCGCGCAGATGGGCTTGAAGGCCGTGGACCTGCTCAATCCGGAAGAGTACGAAGTGCCCGGGCGCTATGGCCTGGTGTGCAGCATGGGTTACGCGGGAGGCGGCGAGATTGAAAGCGCGCTAAATCGCGTGGAAAACCACGCGAAGATAGAAGAAGCTTTTCGCAAGAACATCCCGCTGGCGGCCAAGGCCGGCGTGCCGAACGTAATCACTTTTTCCGGCACCCGCAAGGGAATGTCCGACGACGAAGGCGCCAAGAATACGATTGCGGGACTCAACCGCGTCAAGAAAATTGCCGAAGATCACGGCGTCACGATCTGCATGGAGCTTCTGAACAGCAAGGTGGATCACAAAGACTATATGTGCGACCACACCGCATGGGGAGTGCGCGTGGTGGAGGCGGTGAACTCGCCGCGCGTGAAGCTGCTCTATGACATCTATCACATGCAGATCATGGAGGGAGATCTGATTCGCACCATTCAACAGAACATCCAGTGGCTGGGACACTTCCACACCGGCGGCGTTCCTGGGAGGCACGAATTGGATGATACCCAGGAAGTGCAGTGGGACGGCGTGATGCGCGGCATCCTGGCGACCGGCTTCCAGGGCTATGTGGCGCAGGAATTCTTGCCCACGCGCGACCCGCTAACTTCCCTGAGGCAAGCGGTCGATCTGTGCGATGTGTAATGCGGGTCCGGAGGGATTCGCCCGCTGACCCTGGAAAGCTGGTTCGGCGACGTGCAAAATCCGGCCTGGGACCGTGAAGCGTTGCGGGCGGTGATGCCAGGGAATAGAATGCAGTTTGGCGTCGAAACGAACTGCAACGATGGCTATTGAAAAGGGAACTTGGTCTCCAGAATGAATTGCTTCCGCATGGTGCGCTCCCCGTTTCAAAATCGAGTGAATCGATATCCCCGGTTGGTCCTTTTGTGGGCCGCTTCACTGGCAGGTTTGGCCGCGGCCACGGCCACGGTAGTGGCGCAAACCCCTTCCCCGTCGCGACTGGATGCCATCACGGTGGAGGGCACGGTTCGGAACTCCGCGGGTGAACCAGTGATGGGAGCATCCGTGGTCCTTGAAGAGAGGAGCGGGGCGCACAAGCTGGAGACGAAAACGGATGCGGGCGGGAAGTTTATTCTTACCGTTCGTCATGAAGGAACCTACACGGTAACGGTGGAAAAAACGGGCTTCGGCAAGTGCGTCACGGACCCACTGCCATTGTCGGTGGGTCAGAGGAAACAGATCGAACTGCGCTTGCAGACTGCGACGGTGGCGCTGCCTTCCTCCTCTGGTGAAGCCGCATCTCCTGGTGCGATGGAATTCAAAGACGAGCCGAACTTCACGGTAGCTGGAGTTACCGACTGGTCCGGCGCGGGAGGCCATGGCTCAGACACGAGTCTGCGAACCAGCGAAACGTTCGCCCGAGAGACGCTGGCGCTTAAATCCAGCGGGTCAGAAGAGACTCCGCCTGGTGCTGCAGGAGGAAACGCGGCGGGGCGGGAAACCGCGGAGCTGGAAAACAAACTGCGCGCGGCTGTCGCTCGGACTCCAGACAGCTACGAAGCGAATCATCAGCTTGGCGAATTTTATTTGCGCTCCGGCAAGTATCGCGAAGCCATCGCATCCCTCAAAGCCGCTTACCAAATTAACGGCGAAAATGTCGCCAACGCTTACGATCTGGCGCGGGCTTACCGGGGCAACGGCGACCTGGTCCTCGCTCGCGATCTTGCGGTGAAAATCCTCGCGAGCGCAGAAGGCAATGCCGGCGTGCACGGGTTGCTGGGCGACCTCGACGAGCGATTGGGCGATCCCCTCGGAGCAGTCCGCGAATACGAACGCGCGGCCACGCTCGATCCCAGCGAGCCGAATTACTTTGAATGGGGCAGCGAACTTCTGCTGCATCGCGCCGTCCGGCCCGCCGTGATCGTCTTCAAGAAGGGCTCAATTGCCCATCCCGATTCCGCCAGAATGCTGGTGGGACTCGGCGCCGCTCTGTACGCCGATGGCTCTTACGAGGAAGCGGCTGCCCAGCTTTGCCATGCCTCGGACTTGAAGCCGGAAGATGCCACGCCCTATCTCTTCCTGGGCAAGATGGAAGTAACTTCACCAACCTCGTTCTCCTGCGGCGAAGAGAAGCTGGCTCGTTTTGTGCAGAATCAGCCCGGAAATGCACTGGCGAACTATTACTTCGCAATGGCGGTCTTAAAGCGGAGCAGGGAGTCAAAGAGTTCGACAGACTCGCAACAAGCGGAAGCGCTGCTCAAGAAATCGGTGGCTATCGATCCCAAACTAGGCGAGGCGTACCTGCAACTTGGGATTTTGTACGCGGCGCAAGGCGCCAGCGATCAGGCCATCGCCGCATTCCAGAAGGCCATCGAAGTTACCCCCGGCCTGGGCGAAGCGCACTACCGGCTAAGCCAGCTCTACAAACGCGCCGGCGCAAGAGACAAGGCTGAACGGGAAATCCAGCTCTACAAACAGGTGGAGAAGAGCGAAGCCGATGAAGTCGAGCGGCAGCGGCGTGAAGTACAACAATTCCTGATTATTTTGAAAGACCAGCCGACGGCTTCCGCGCCGCACTGACAGAGCCTTCCTGGACTGCTTTCTGCAAAGGGTTGACAAACCTGATAAGATTTTGCCGCACACTTTTTTCCAATTCCACGTATCACTTGGCTCCGCCTGGAAAGGAATACCATGGACCGACGCAATTTTCTAAAAACGACGGGAACGGTGATTGCCGGCGCCACGCTGGCGCGCGATGCGTTCGCAGGCAGTGCGCAACATTCTGGCGATTCCGCGGCCGGCGGACGGCTGATCCTCCCGATCAACCGCAACTGGCGCTACAACCATAAGTTCGTCGAAGGGGCGCACGAAGCGAAGTTCGACGACTCGGGCTTTGAACGCGTCGTGGTTCCCCACACCAACGTCAAACTGCCCTGGCACAGCTTCGACGACAAGGACTATGAATTTGTCTCCATCTACCGGCGGCGTTTCAAGCTGCCGCGGGAGGCGCGCGGGCGGCACGTGTTTGTGGACTTCGAAGGTGTCATGACCGCGTCCACGGTGTGGATCAACGGCGTGAAACTCGGCGAATACAAAGGCGGTTACACGCCTTTTACGTTTGATTTGACGCCGTACATCAATTTTGAGGGTGAAAATGTGCTCGCGGTGGACGTGGATTCGCGCGAGCGGGCGGATATTCCGCCCTTCGGCTATCAAATTGACTATATGACCTTTGGCGGAATCTACCGCGAGGTCGCGCTTCGCGTAATGCCGGGAACGTTTATCGAAAATATTTTTGCGAAACCCAAGGATGTTTTGAGTGCATCTCCCCGAGTGGAAGTGGACTGTTTCGTGCAGCACCTGGAAGAATTGAAGGAACCCCTGACGCTGGAGGTGGAACTGCGCGATGGGAAGCAGGTGCTGGCGAAAGCCACGGGCCAAGTTGCGGCGTCGGCGGGCACGACCGAGAGCGTCGCGCACAGCGTGGTGCTGGAAAACCTGGGCACGGTCAAATTGTGGGACCTGGCTACCCCCAATCTCTATTCCGTGCACGTTCGTTTGGTGCGTGGGACGCGAGTGGTGGACCAGGATTCGCGGCGGATTGGATTTCGGCAAGCCGAGTTTACCGACCATGGCTTCGAGTTGAACGGCAAGGTCATCAAGCTGCGAGGTCTCGACCGGCACCAGACGTTCCCGTTTGTCGGGCAAGCCATGCCGGCCAAGCCGCAACGACGCGACGCGGAAATTCTGCGCAAGAAGCTGAAGTGCAACATCGTCCGCACTTCGCACTATCCGCAATCCAGGCATTTCCTGGATGCTTGCGATGAAATGGGCCTGCTGGTCCTGGAAGAAATCCCCGGCTGGCAGCACATCGGGGATGAACCCTGGAAGCTGATTTCCATCGACAACGTGGGACGCATGATCGAGCGCGATTGGAATCATCCCAGCATCGTCCTGTGGGGCGTGCGCATCAACGAATCGCTGGACGACCACGACTTCTATGTGCGCACCAATGCGGCCGCGCACAAGCTCGATCCCACGCGGCAAACCGGAGGCATACGCTATTTCCAGGATTCCGAATTCCTGGAAGACGTTTTCACGATGAACGATTTCGGCTGGCCGCTGAAACCTCCCAACCATCCCCGTTATTTGAATACCGAGTTCGTCGGCCACACCTACCCGACAAAGACCATTGATGACAAAGAGCGCCTGATGGAGCATACGATCCGCCATGCGCGCGTCCACGATCAACTCGCTTCCAATCCGCAATATGCCGGCGGCATCGGCTGGTGCGCCTTCGACTACAACACGCACAGCGATTTCGGCAGCGGCGACCGCATTTGCTACCACGGCGTGACCGACATCTTTCGCGAGCCGAAGCCCGCGGCAGGCTTCTACAAGTCGCAGTGTGATCCCGCGGAAGAAATCGTTCTGGAGCCCGCGTTCCACTGGGCCCGTGGCGATGAATCGATCGGATTCACAAAGGCCATGGTGTGTTCCAACTGCGACCATCTCAAATTTTATGTGAACGACAAGCTGGTGGCGGAAGCGGATCCGGACAAGGAACAGTTCCAATACCTGCGCTACGCGCCGTTCACCGCGGATTTTCGGCATTCCGTGCGCGAGTGGGGAGACTTGCGGATCGAAGGATACATCGAGGGCAAGCAGGTGATCACCAAGACGCTATCCGGCAAGGGGCTCGATCAGAAGTTTTCTCTGCTGCCAGACGACACAAAGCTGAATGCAGACGGTGCCGACACAACGCGCGTGGTTCTTCGCGTGACGGATGAATTTGGCGCCATCCGGCCATTCGCCAACGACGCCATCAAGTTGAAATTGGAAGGTCCCGCGGAAATCATCGGCGACAATCCCTTTGCGCTGATTGGCGGCACCGGGGCTATTTGGATTCGCGCGAAGGAACAACCGGGAACCGTCCGGCTGACGGCGACTCACCCGGTCCTCGGAGCACAACAAGTTCAGATTGAACTTGTGAGCGTCGCTCCGGAAACGGCCTAGCTTGAGACGGATTGGCCGCATCCGATCGAGATTTCGCAAAAGCAGGATGAAAGAGGGAACCGCACCATGAAGAACATATTGTGGAAGTCTGTTTTGATGATAATTCCCCTGTTCGGGCTCGCGGTGGATGGCAGAGCACAAGGAAGCTACGACTTGCGCTCACCGGACAAAAGAATCGAAGTGAGAATCCGCACAGCGCAAGGCGTTCGTTACGATGTGGTCCTGAAGGGCGTGGCGCTCCTGCAGGACAGCTCCCTCTCGATGGACGTCGACCATAAGGTGCTGGGTCACGAGGTCAAGGTCACGGGATCGAAGGAACGCCACAGCGACCAGATGCTTGAGCCGGTGGTGCGCCAGAAATTCGCGAAAATTCGCGACAACTACAATGAACTCCGCCTGGACATGGAAGGCGGGTATGCCGTGGTCTTCCGCGCGTATAACGAAGGCGTCGCTTACCGGTTCGAGACTTCGCTCCCGGCGGAGCAGGTGAAAATTTACGGCGAGGAAGCCAACTTCCGCTTCACCTCCAATTTCGTGGTGTTCTACCCGCAAGAAGACAGCTTCTTCTCTCACAACGAGCGCAAATACCTGCCGCAACACCTGTCCGAGATCAACCCGGCCTTTATAGCCACCCTTCCCGCGGTCGTGGATGCGGAAGGCGGCGCAAAAGTAGCCATCGCGGAATCGGATGTGGAGGAATACCCGGGGCTTTGGCTGCACGGCACTGGCGCAAACGGACTTTCCGCGATTTTTCCGCCTTATCCGCTGAAAGAAGAACTCACCCGCGATCGTGATTTCAGAGTCGTCGAAAGCGCCGATTATATTGCCGTGACGACGGGGAAGCGCACCTTTCCCTGGCGCGTGCTGGGCATCACGGACCGGGATGCGGACCTCCTGACGAATCCATTGGTCTGGCTGTTGGAGAAACCTTCCCAGGTGCAGGACACGAGTTGGATCAAGCCGGGCAAGGTCGCCTGGGACTGGTGGAATGACAACAATGTGTACGGCGTCGACTTCAAGGCCGGCGTCAACACGCAAACCTACAAGTACTACATCGACTTCGCGGCCAAGTACGGCATTCCGTACATCATCTTGGACGAAGGCTGGTACAAGCTTGGAAACGTGCTGGAAGTGGTCCCGGAAATCAACATGGAAGAGTTGACGGCCTACGCCAAGCAGAAAAACGTGGGAGTCATCTTGTGGGTAATTTGGAAAACGCTGGAAGATCAGCTCATACCCGCGCTGGATCAATACCAGAAATGGGGCATCAAGGGAATCAAGGTAGATTTCATGCAGCGCAGCGATGAACTGCTGATCAACTACTATCACAAAGTCAGCCGCGAAACGGCCAAGCGCCACATGCTGGTGGATTTCCACGGCGACCAGAAACCCGCGACGATGACCCGCACCTGGCCCAACCTGATCAGCACGGAAGGCGTGCGCGGCATGGAATGGAGCAAGTGGAGCGCGGAGACGGATCCGGATCATACCGTCACGCTGCCGTTCACGAGGATGTTCCTGGGTCCGATGGACTTCACGCCGGGAGCGATGCTGAACGCGCAGAGGGCCAGCTTTGCGCCGGTGTTCAGCCGCCCCATGAGCGAGGGCACGCGTTGTCATCAATTGGCGATGTACGTGGTGTTCGAGAGCCCCTTGCAGATGCTTTCAGACAGCCCGTCAAATTACCTGCGCGAACCGGAAGCGATGGAGTTCCTGGCCGCGGTACCGACGGAGTGGGACGAATCGAAGGCCCTCGATGGAAAAATCGGGCAATACGTGGTGGTGGCCCGGAGAAATGATTCGGATTGGTATATCGGCGCGATGACCAACTGGACGGGAAGGGAACTCGAGATTGATTTCTCCTTCCTGCCCGAAGGCAATTTCCAGATGGATGCCTATGAGGACGGCGAAAACGCGGACCGCATGGGGAACGACTACAAACTGGTGAAGACGCAGGTGAACCGGACGAGCAAGCTGAAAATCAAACTGGCCCCGGGCGGCGGCTGGGCCGCGCGGATTCATCGGTAGGCGGGGTTGGAGGCGGGACGCAATTCTGCCCGCTATCCACACGGCAACACAGTGTCATCCTGAGGCGCGCGCAATATTCGCGCCGAAGGATCTCAACCGATACACTTTGCACAATTCAAACCGCCAGATCCTTCGGCGGTCTTTATCGGATCGCCTCATAGAGTCTCGGGATTGCGAGTCCCTTCTATCCTCCGTTCGTTTGAATTGTCTATACTCCTTCTATAGGCAAATGAGCGAGAGACTATCCAACGAGCCTGGCCGCAATGACCCTTGCCACTGTGGGGCGGACCGCAAATACAAAAAGTGTTGCGAACGTGTAGAAGACGAACGCCGACGCGGCCCTAAACAGTACGGACACCTTTCAATAAAGAACATAGTCCTGGAAGAGATTCGAAGTTTCAAAGAAATATTTGGGGTGAAGCTATCAAACGATGAAATAGAGGTAAACAAACATATTACTGATTCCGACGTTCTTCTACTTGTCGAGCGGGTGAGGAATTTGTGGAGCAGTAAGGGGGACCTGCTTTCGCAGATGCCCACGAAAGCAGATCTAAAATTCCGAGCTTTGTATTTTGGGAATCCAGATATCCTCAGCACTGTCAATCTGCTTGCCCGCTATTCCCTGTATTGTGACCAGATTATTGTCGTAGACCCGTTGTCCATGTTCCACAAGATGAGTAAAACATTTAAGCACTCACCATTTGAGGAACCTCAAGCCTGGGTTCGACAAATCGTTCGCAACGGCGTCTATTTGTCGTCTTTAGAGGAGTGGATCAAGAATGATCTGGTTTTTGCGACGGCTTTTCCGTTGCCGTTTTTCGATCCTCTAAAACAAAAACATGTTCAGGAGATGAGGGAAAGAGCAGCGAAGATGTCCGGTGAGAAATGGGAAGAGATCACACGAGACACGATTGAAGCTCAATTCTACTCAGCGTTCACCCCGGCTGAACTGTCAGCGATGGAACCAACGAAATCTGATATGGAATTGATTCGACGGTTGGCCGATGACGATAAATGGTGGGAGCGTCTTAGACCCCACATGCGAGGGATAACCAGGGAAAAGGTGATTGATACTCTCAAGAGCATGAAAACGCGCACTGAAGAGATTGGAAAGACGATTATCCGGCTTCAACAAGAGCCTCGGCGTTACGAATGGGCACTTCAAAGGCAATTCGAACCACGAATGGATGTTTTCGGCAGTGGAATGAATCTGCTGGATGCGGAGTGGTTTGCTGAAATAACGGGGTCCCATCTCGTTACGGATCGAAGAACCGTCTGGAATGAAATCTTGGCCGACGAACAGGATGGACAGCAGAAGAAAGAACAACCTGAGAAATTGAAGCAGTCCATGAGTGCGTTGGCGGAGGCATTCCAAAAGCTTGAATTCTATTTCCTTAACGACGTGCCTCTGGACTTTGCCTTACAAATACGTAATGAAAACAGGCTCGTTGGGTTCAGAACATATCTGAGAGATTTTTGGAACAAAATCCGTCGTGAAGATCAAACAGAGGACCAGCGGCTAACGACTATTCAGGAATTCCGCGATAACTTAGATGCCCAATACCAACAGTTCAAAAAGGAATTTGACGAAGTAAGAAAGGTAGTAATGAGCAAGATTGCTGTCGCGGGCGCAAGCGGTGCTGGTGCGATCTTGACCGGCCAGCTGGGCTTAGGAGTTTTCTCCCTCGGAGTTTTGGTTGCGGCCTATTCGGACGAGGCCAAAAAGCAAACCATACACGCCCAAGCTCTGTCGGTTTTCTTAGACCTTGAGCGGCGATGAGGGGACTTTTATTCAGGAACACATTGAGCAATAGAAATTCAAAAGAGTAGGTGGAACTTCAGGGGCGTTCTCTTGGGTCCTGGTTGAGGCATTAATCAGAAACTGATCTTGTGCTTAACGGTTCAATCGGGGGCGGCAGAATCGTGATTTGTCAGCGAGGCCACAGGTGCAAAAGCGGCGGCGAGCCGCCGCACTCCAAAAATCGATGATGCAGAAGGGGCGCCTGGCTGCATTGGCGAATCTGCCATTTAGGAAAAACTCTGGCTTGTGGCAAACGGGCTACTTTGCGTTTGGCTTGAACGAGTCAACAATGCCGCTGCCTTCGCGGATGGTGAGGATCTGGTTGGCCTTCACCTGGGTGAAGCGCTCGACCTTTTGCGTGGTCGGCCATTTGACCTCGACTGCATCGATCACTTGAGTCTTGCCCAAGCCGAAGTGCAGCCGGAGATCGGACTGCGACATCACGCTGCCGCCGCTGTGAACTTCGTCTATTTGGGCATGGTTGCCCGTCACCACGCGCACGCGAGCGCCGATGGCCGTGCGATTGCACTTCGTGCCAATTAATTTGACCTTGATCCAGTTCTGCGCGTTGCCGCCGTCATTGCGAAGCAGCGAGGGCAGATCACTCAAGTTAAGAACGAGCACATCGATATCGCCGTCATTGTCGTAATCGCCGAAGGCCGCGCCACGGCTGGAAAAACGCTCGCTGATCCCAGGTCCCAATTCAGCGGAAACGTCCTTAAATCTGCCGCCACCCAAGTTTTTGTACACCAGGCGCGGGTTCTTGAAGGATTGCCCGGTATGCTGCGTTTCGATTTCCGGATAAACATGTCCATTGACCTGCAGGATGTCCGGCCAACCATCGTTGTCATAATCGAGGAAGCCGCAGCCCCACGCGACATACTGGTTGATGATGCCCACGCCGGACTCAAACGCGGCATCCGTAAAGGTGCCGTCGCCGTTGTTGTGGTAGAGATTGCAGGTGTCGTCGGAAAAGTTGGTCTTAAAGATGTCCAGCCAGCCGTCGCAATCGTAGTCGCCGACGGCGATGCCCATCCCCGCTTGCTCGTGCCCATTCTCGTTGTAAGCGCAACCCGCGATCATGGCGACATCGGTAAACGTGCCGTCGTGATTGTTGTGAAAAAGGATGCTCGGTTCGGAATCCACGGCCACATAAATGTCCGGCCATCCGTCGTTATCGAAATCGTAGGAGACCGCGGTGATGGAATAGCGCGGGCCGGGCTTCAGGATGCCCGCTTTTTCCGTGACGTCGGTAAACGTGCCGTCGCCGTTGTTGTGAAACAGTTCGTTGGTGTCACCGGGAAGGCCCCGAGGGCCGCACATCACCGGGATCCCTTTCCACTCGCACGACGCGGCATCTCCGGGAGCGGGCGTGTTGGCGGGATCGAGCTTGATATAGTGGCACACGAAAAGATCCAAGTGCCCATCGCGGTCATAATCGAACCAAGTGCAGCCTGAGCTCCAGCGAACGTCCTCATTGTAGAGGCCGGCCTTGCGCGCCACATCCGTAAAGGTGCCATCGCCATTGTTGTGGAAGAGGATGTTGTGTCCCCAAAAGCAGCAGAACAGATCGTCCCAGCCGTCGTTGTCGTAATCGCCCACACACACACCCGTTTGCCAGCCGGTCCTGCCCATTCCGGATTTTTCCGTAACGTCGGTGAAGGTGCCGTCGCGATTATTTTTGTACAGGTGCGAGGTTGGTGCGGCGCCCGTGGGCCACTTGGCGTCCAGCAGCGTCCCGTTGGTCAGATAAATATCCAGCCAGCCGTCATTGTCGTAGTCGAAAAAGCCGATTCCACTGCCCTTTGCTTCAATGATGAGGCGCTTGTGCTCCGTGCCACCCCACACGTTGGGAATCGTGAGGCCGGCTTCGCGAGCCACATCAACAAACGTGACTTGCGAGGCTGCCGGCGCATTCGGAAGGGACTTTGCCTCCAGGATCGCCGAGCGATTCCATTTCCAGACCGGGGTTGCCAGCGCGTCCAGCAAGGTTGCGCCGAGAGCCACAAGGGAAGAGCCCAGAAAACGCCGCCGCGGTAGAACCATGGTCATCGGATTGTCACCTTGGGAAAATTTCGCGGCACAATTCCGGTGCCCTCTTTCACCGCGATAATCTGGTTGATGGGCACATTTGCCAACCGGTCCACTTGCCCGCTGGGCCACGTGATTTCCAGCGACTCGATCTTAGTGCGCTTGCCGAGGCCAAAGTGAATCCGCGGGTCGCTGGCCGACATGTAACCCATACCGCCTTTTGCCTGTTCCACTTCGACAAACCCTTCCGTGGTCAACTTCAACGAGGCGCCGATGCCGTCGCGGTTCGAGCGTGTCCCGATGAGCAGAACTTCAAGCCAATTATTGGCGTTGCCACCGTCGTTGCGCAGGACTTCGGGGTAATCCCCGCGAACATTGACGGCGATGCCGACGGCGCCGTCATTATTGAAATCGGCGGTGGCCAGCCCGCGGCCGGCGACGGGCCGCATGAAATCGGGGCCGAGTGATTCAGAGACTTTCTCGAACTGTCCTTTGCCCAGGTTGCGGAACATCAGCAACGGCTCCTTGTATGTTACCTCGCTGTGATAGAGTTCCACGTTATCCACCATGGCGCCGTTGGCCTGCAAAATATCCGGCCAGCCATCATTATCGTAATCCACAAACTTCATCGAAACGCCGCTCAAGCCCATGGCTTTGTTTCCGATGCCCGAGGGAAACGTCACGTCGTCAAAGGTCCCGTTGTGATTGTTGTGATAGAGGCGGTTCAATTCGAAGTCGAGGTGCGTGATGTATATATCCAGCCAGCCGTCGCGATCCACATCCGCTGCGTCAATGCCCATCCCGGCTTCGTAACGCCCGTCCTCGCTCGCGGCTATCCCGGAAACGAAGGAGACATCCTCGAACGTTCCATCATGCTTGTTGAGGAAAAGGAAATTGGGCCAGGTGTCGTTGGCAATGGCGATATCCGTCCAGCCGTCGTTGTTAAAGTCCGCCAGCACCACGCCCATGCCCTTGGATTCGGGTTTTCCCACGCCAGAAGCATCGCTGACATCGGTGAAGGTCCCATCGTGATTGTTGTGATACAGCTTGGTTTTCTGCCCCCTGTAATTGCCGGGATGGCAATAGGAACGATAGCCGGGCCGGTGTTCGCCGCACCACAGGTTGTTCTGTGGGCTCCATTCGATGTAGTTGGTGACGATCAGATCCAGCCAGCCATCTTTATCGTAGTCGAACCAGCCGGCGCTCGTGGACCACATGCCTTCATCCGCGACGCCGGCTTTGCTGGTCACGTCGGTAAAAGTGCCGTCGCCGTTGTTGTGATAAAGGATGGCGCGGCCATATCCGGTGACGTACAGATCGGGATACCCGTCGTTGTCGAAGTCACCCACGGCCACGCCCTGG
>Ga0326728_10009700_pt1 | contig 23009 bp, 15 predicted proteins | sample MB3enrmetagenome_FD_207602 | JGI IMG/M metagenome (GOLD analysis project Ga0326728, IMG submission 207602) | Lab enriched peat soil microbial communities from McLean, Ithaca, NY, United States - MB31MN | ecosystem: Environmental > Terrestrial > Soil > Wetlands > Peat | place: USA: New York... | reverse complement strand
ATGGGCTGGGACGATTCCCATATGCATGAGTTCCGTATCGGCCAGAGACGGTTCGGGAAACCCGATCCTAACGACCGGCTGATGGGGCTTGACCCCGTCGGCAACGAACGCGCCACGCACCTCTACAGGGTTCTCGGCAAAGTCGGAGCCAAGGCCATGTACACCTACAACTTTGGAGACGGTTGGGAGCACGTGATCGTTGTGGAGAAAGTGCTGCCACCCGATCCGGCGGGCCACTATCCGATCTGCGTGGGCGGCAAACTTCAAGCTCCGCCCGAAGACTGCGGCGGCGTTCCGGGCTACTACAATCTCCTGGAAGCCCTCCGCGATCCAAACCACCCAGAACATGAGGATATGCTGGATTGGGTTGGTGGCGAACTTAATCCCGACACCTTTACAGTGGACGATGTCAATCGGAGACTCGCACCTCTCCAACGCTGGTAGGCAAAAACCTCAAAACGCCCATGACCCCCGAGGGATGCTGCGCTCTTGCCACTGATTACGCACGCTTACCGAAAACTCACGACAGGTCCATTTCCCTGGTCAATGCCTCCTGTCCAGGCAGCACTTCCACTGTGATGGCTTTGCCGGCGAGCACACTTCGAGGTCAAACGGAAGATTGATTTCTTCGAGGCGGTAGACATCTGTAGGGAACGTGATTCGTGTTTTCGAATTCATGTAGGATCCTTTTGTTGGAGCAACAACCGGAAGCTGGAAGCCCCGTTGTCCTGAGGCGTCCCAGAGCTGAGACTTGTTGTTTCTTTTCGTCCTTCAAGACATTGGCCATGGCTACGAGGCTAATGCCTCGTGCCCTGAGTCAATGTCCCGGAGAGTGTCTCCGTTGGCCGGTTTTGGGTGACCGCTGAGGTGCCCATAACAAAGAGCTTCGTCGGCTTCTCGATTTCGAAACCGTTGGTGGCGCCTTTCAGTGCACAGTCATACCAGCGTAAAACAGGCTCAATTTCATCGATCCCCGCCTGCGCCCCGAAATCGAGGTCTCCAGCTCTCGAGCGGAGGTTACCGTGTGAGCAGGATCTCATGATCAAACGCTGACCGCGCCGCGGCTTGAAGTGCCATCCCCGTGTGTCACACTGCGGGAACGAGGTTGCGGGCCAGTTCTACGGCCGCGGGAGCGTCCTTGCCGCAGCCGTCGGCGCCGATGGAGTGTGCCCAGGCATCCGTCACCGGTGCGCCGCCCACCAGGATCTTCACCTGGTCGCGCAGCCCGGCGGCCGCCAGCGCCTCAATCACGGCCTTCATGTTGACCATGGTGGTAGTGAGCAGCGCCGAGAGCGCCACGATATTGGCGTGATGCTGGCGGACGGCCTCCACGATCCTCTCCGGCGAGACGTCTACGCCCAGATCGACGATGCGGAAGCCGGCGCATTCCAGCATCATAGCCACGATGTTCTTCCCGATGTCGTGCAGGTCACCCTTCACGGTGCCACATACCACGGTGCCGGCACACTGCACCTTATCGTCTCCCACCAGCAGGGGCCGAAGGATCTCGGTGGAAGTGCGCGCCGCGCGAGCGGCAATCAGCACTTCGGGAATGAAGAATTCACAATCCCGCATGCGCCGGCCAACTTCGTCCATGGCGGGTATGATGGCCTTGGGAAAGAACTCGGTGGGCCGGATGCCTTCTTTCAGCCCTTTTTCGGTCAATTCCCTAACAACCGGCCGCTTCCCCTCGATGATCGCTTGCTGTAGTTCGTCAAGAATTGTCATGTCAGTCTCCTCATCTCGATCCCCTCCCTCCCCGGCCTAGATCGCAGCTAGGGACACGCGCGACGAGGGCAGGTCTACAAATCGCTCACGTCAGAAATTTTCTTCGGCAGGACGCACACTTGCATCGCCCGCGATGTGAAATTGGGATCGGAACATGTTTCAAGGCCGATACCGGTTGGCCTCGTCGTACATCGCCACCACGTTTTCAACGGGAACGTCATCCATCAGGAAATGCGTAGTGCAGAGAATATACCGCCCGTTCTTCCCCAAGGTTTGGATTAATCGCCGGACCTCGCATCGCACATCGTCAGAGCTGCCTCGAGGTAAGGTTTCCTGCGTATCCATGCCCCCGTAGAACGTCAGATGCCTCCCGAATTCCCGTTTGAGTTCGGCAGGATCCATGCCGACAGTCTTCACTTGGACGTTTTCCAGAATGTCCAAGCCAACATCGACCAAGTCACCAAGGACGGCGCGTACCGAGCCGCAAGAATGGAGCGCTGCTTTCATGCTATTCTCGTGGGCGATCACAAACAAACGCTTCCATATGGGCAGGAACCACTTGCGCCACAGCTCCGGCCTCAACAGCAAACCCCGCTGGCTGGCAAAGTCGTCACCCCATGCGAGAATCTCAAAGTGCCCCCGACCGGCGCGCGCGAAGCGGCGATAGTACTCCTCGAAAAAGTCAGCGATGTGCGCGATGGCTGCTTCGACCAGCCCGGGGCGGTCGGCGATGTTAGTGAGTCCGGTTTCCATACCGAACATATCCATGACTTTGGCAAAGATGGGGCTCCAACCGCCTGCAAGTCGCACATAATCGCTATTTCGCTTCGCCCATTCCGCGACGGGAAGGTGGGATTCGGGCGGATCCGAATACCACCCAACGCGACTATAATCGAACCACTCGGGCTCGGGCCAAGCGTGCGCTTCGACATCCGCGACAGTCTCCGCCGTTTGCAGCGGGCAGGGAAGGCTATCGTAATATGTTGCAACACTTTCGCCCCAAGTCCCCCAGATGTCCTTCACAACCTTCAAGGCGGGATAGATTGGAAGGTGGGCGCCGGAAGTGTCTTCTTCGAGGGGGGGGCCAATATAAAAAGGCCGAGCCCACCGAATGCAAGCGTCGAAAGCACGCAATAATCCTTCGTTGTCGTCCATGGGTAAGCCGAAGTGCCGGAGCAATTGTACCCGTAATCCCGGGTGGACTCTGTTCTCAAACACGTCAAGCGGTACGGGATATGACTCCTCTCCGTTCATTGCGGCTAGCACGCGCTCTTTATGCGTCATTTCTCCTCCCTTCTTCGCTCGGCGCCTTTCTACCTAGGCCATCTTTCAGAAAGACTGGGCAGCTCCGGAAAGGCCGCGTGCGGCTCGGTCTGGTACCAATACGCCACCGAAGCGATGTCGTCGGCAAGAGGCTGGTACTTGCCGGTAGGCCACCAACCTAACGCCTGGATCGTGACTCGCAAATCGCTGTTGAAACTGATTGGATCCATGATGTGCCAGCGATAAAGACTCCATTTCGGCGGCCCCTCCTTGCCCTCGTGCTTGAGCGTGCAGCCCGTGTAGGCGGTGCTGTAAGTCTCTGGAAATCCATACGTACCACAGAAGTAGTCTTCGGTCCCGGTCCCGTTAATCGTAGGAAATTTACTGTCACCATCGATGAAGAACTTCACTTCGCCTTCCCCGAACCAGCCATCGGACATTTGCGTCCACGCCAGGAACGTCCCAACGTAGCGACCCCGGCCTTTGACTCCTTCCAGGATCGTATACATGGGAAAGGACCGGCTCGTGACGGCACGTCGCCACTGGGCATGGAGATAACCCGTGTTATCCGGTATCTCTCTTTTCGCATAGGTGATCTGATAGTCCAGCAGGCTTAGCTCTTTTTCCGATTCATTGCTGAAGGTTATTTTGACGTGCTTATGAAAGGGCATGGGCCAGTAACAGTTGAGGGCAGAGGTGGGGTTGACCACCACGGCCAGCGAGTTGACCCGGGCGAACAAATCGTGCCCCACGGCGAAGAAGTCCGTCATCGGCACTTCGATGGACGGCGTGCTCTCTCCGTCCCAGTAGAAGCGCAAAATGCAGGCCCGCCCGGTGCCCGTCCAATCCTCGCCGGTACCCATCCAGATATGCTGGATGACTCCAGGCCCCTCCACGTCCATGATGGTCACGGTCTCTCGGCCTTTAAGCCTGGTGAAGGGCCGCACTTTCCATCCCTGGCCTAAATCCTCCGCTGCCTTCGAAAATGGCAAGTCCGGGTCGGCGGGATTGGGTATGGCCATCCCCCCCCTTCCCTTTTCACCGGTCGGATTCTCCGGACAAACGGACCGAGTCTCCGCCGGTATCAATAGGGGCAGAGTCCCCAAGCCGTAGTTGAGACCACTCGACAGCGCCGGCTTCGACTGGGATGAAGCCTTCGATGAACCCAGCGCCGCAAATCCTGACGCGGCAAGAATTGACTTCAGAAAATCCGCTCTGCCAAACCTTCGCATCTTCGCCTCCTTAATCAAAGGTGAGTTTCGAGGCTAGGCCTCGGAACTCACCTTATGATGGGCACAAACAAGGGGGTACTCCAGCTCAGAATTGGAGCCGCTAGGTAAATTGCATGCGGCGCATCGGGACATAACCGTATCCACCTCCGTAGCCCCCCAAGGTTGTGATTTGGCCGGCTAAGCTGGAGTCAATTGTCATATTTGGATCGCCCAGCACGGCATGGTTAAAGGAATTGTAATTCTCCCAACGAAATTGAAAAACAGTATCCTCGGCGTTGAGAGGTGTCTTAAAGCGAAATTCTTTCCAAAACGCCCATTGCGTCATGACTGCACCTGGCCCATCGATACTGCCCCGCGCAGCGTCACCAAAGCGGCAGCACTGTACAGTTTGCCCCGGAAACTGAGGAGCCTGAAAGGCCGCGGGGTTGAACCATTCGGCCACGGTCTTCTTGGTGGGGTAGAGGGGAACCCCGGCTATGCGGTCGGGCCTCTGACCGAAGTCGGCATTAAGGGTGCTTTGGCTCGAGATTTGAGGGGACAGGGCATAGCCACTCTCCACGATTGTTGAGCCATTAAATTGCCAGCCCCCGAGTACCCACTTCTTTACCCCCGTAGCGTTGCTACCCCAGTGCATCCCTCTGCCGTATGGCAACTGCCAAGTGTGGGTTAGGATCCAAACAGCGGCTCGATTCTGATTGACGGCAACTCCATAGGAGGCACGCCGATCGTAAGGATCGGTAGACTGGTCCGCCCAGTCCCCGCTGCTATCGTCGAGAGCCTTATTCGGACAAGATGCGCAACCTTGTCCTTTGGCGCTTACCAGGGTCTCTCGCTTTTTCCTACCCACAGATTCTGCCGAAGAGTCCAAAACTCTCAGGCTGGCCCCCGGGCGTCCGAAGGGAACCAAACCCGCCCTCGCTTATCATGGTTTCCCTTACACGAGGAAGTCTATTTGGATCTCGGATACGCGGAGCCCCGGCTCGGAGCTACGCGTTCCGCGTAAGGCAGCAGCTTGGGGGCGGCGTGCGCTCCCTCTTGATACCAGAAGGCCACACTCGTGTAGTCGTCGCGGCTGGGGACTTGCCCGTTCTCCCAGCGCTGGTTTTGGATTTCCACTTTGAGGGATTCCTGAAACCGGACGGGGTTGGCCAGGTACCACCGATACATGCGGTTCTTCCCCTCGTCCATCTGGATATACCCACTGTAGGCATATGAGTAGGTATGCTCGAACCCCCAGCAGGACCCGTATTCGTCCTCCGTTCCCGGGGTATGCGTTAGTGCCTTCCCATCCACATGGAAGATAGTATCTCCTTCTCCCCACCACCCCTCGTACTTCGTATTCACTTGGAGGAAGTTGCCGATATAATGGCCCTTACCCCTGACCTCGAGCAACTGGTGCATGCCGTCTCGAGTCGGATTGGACCGGTTCCAGGCGGCATGGAGGCGGCTCTCCTCGGTGGCAAACACCTTGTCGTTCTCGTAGTCAATGCCATAAGCAGCGGAGCGCGAGTACGCCTCATCGCCATCGTTAGCCAGTACGAAACGAGCGCGCGTGGAGAAAGACATTGGCAAATAGCTCATGTAGCAGTAATGGTTGATCTGCATGGGAAGGGATTGGTAATCGATGGTCTCTCGGTCAAATGACCCGAAGTAATCCCAAAGAGGCACGCGGATACTCGGTTCGGGTGCGTCATCCCAAAATACCTCAAGAACCAATCCAGGATACATGAAGCCGGTTCCATCGGTCCGATGGCCGTTGCTATCATCGGTGTAATAGAAATACGTGATCTTGCCTGGACCCATAATGTCTGCCAACACTTTCTCCTTGCCCGGCGGCAGGTCCACGGTGCGGTACTCGACATGGTTCGCGAACGAGCCGCCCGTTAGACGGAACACGTCTTGAAGCTGGGCTTGTACGGGAGTTGGAGTTATCACCGCCAGCGCGCATGCCCACAGAGGCAACCAGCTAAAATGGAAATTCCGGATCATTCGACGGCGTTGGTCCAACGCCAGGCACGCCCATCGCGCCACTACACGATTGCTGCTCATGAAAACAGTCCTCCTGCATTAAGTACAATGACTGACACGAGAACGATGGACATGGCTGTGGCAAGCATCCTGCGCGTCTGCGGCAGAGTGCCCTTCCATTCTTTCGTGAGCACACCGACGGATGTAGACGCAAGTATGGTCATGGCCACCAGAAGCGTGTAACCCACCGAGGTTCCATACTTGCCGATCATGGTTGCGCCCGCTCCGTAGGAGAAGATCGCTACCATCCACAGGATCGCCATAGCCAGCGCAAGGAAGGATTCTTTGGTGTGGCCGGGGCCTTTGAAAAAGCTCCAACTGCTATTTCGCGACAACAGGTAGCAGCAGTACAGAATGTTGGGGATCGCACCGGACCAGCACACCAGAGCCCAAACCGCGTACGTCGAGGCTAGCGGGCTGGCACCCAATTCCAAGCTCTTGCGGGCCACATCACCTCCGAAGGCGAAACCCAGGTTGACGAATGAACCAAAAATACCCGCGAAGATGCAAAGCGCCAACCCTTTGGCAAAGCTCGTCCTGGGCGTTGCGGGAGCAGTCTGGGGAGTACCCTGTTCCTTCTCGCGCCTCCGTCCTGCCCTGGCGTAAAGCCACAACCCAACCAGGAGAATTGGAATGCTCACGTAAAGCAATAGGCCGCGCGGACGAAGAAGTTCCTCGCGAGCGAAAGCAACCAACGGAATCAAGGAGCCCGTGAGCGTGTTCAGGCTCGCCATTACGGAGAACGCAAAAGCCACACCCATGGCTTTGAAACTGAGGCCCATCGCCACCTGCGAACATCCCCAAAGAAACCCGAAGACCACAGGAAGCAGCACGGCGTGAGCGGGCACCTCCCGATAGACCTGCGACAGGTGGGGAACAAAGATATACGCGAGCAAAGTTGGAAAGACGATCCAAGCGAGAACCGAGAATGCAAGCCAGTTGTTTTCCCACGGCCACTCGCGCGAATACTTCATCGGCAAGGGAAAAGACCCGTTGACGGTACCGCTCATGAACACAATCGCCATTCCAAGCCAAAAGTTCTCGGCCATGCGCTTCCTCCTCACTTGGACTCAGGATCCAAGTGCTAAACTAACAAGCTGTCCACAGGCCACTGCGCGGAGGCTGTGGATCACACTAACCCATTCTGAGACCCACAAATGCTAACCTCCAGGCCCATTTCGCGAAACATGACGGCCTTGGCTGCGAGGGCCAGGTTGGCCGCCCCGGCATCCGGCGCATAGGCCACCTGGATGTGATTAGACTTATGCCGCGCCATCAATTGGTCCCGCGAAACGCCGTAAAGTACAGCATGCATGATGGGCCATTCCGGAGAAGTCATCTGCCATCGCCGCTCGGTCTCCTCCTGGGGCAGCCGGACTACTTTTGCGCGCCCCAAATCGGCTTTCAGGATGCCATCGTCGACGAAGACCCGGCTCCACACAATCTCCCCAGGTTTGCAGACGCCTTTCAACGTGCCGCCGCCTAACCGGAAAAAGATTGCCGACTGCCGCACGGACACAGCGCCGGAGTACCCACCAATGAAATGAGCGGGCGGGGTTGCTCCCGAAATCATAAACACCCAGACAAACTCCTCTTGGCCGTTCAATCGGAGTGGTTCGCCATAGCGAATGTCGTGCAAGGTAGTCTCCGGATCGAACCCTAAGGCGGTCCAAACCCGGTTGGTTGCCAACGCATCAAGCCCAGCGCATTCGTCAGCCTCATTAAAATGCGGCAGGGCGCGACCCTCGCAAATAATCCGCTGATCTTCTCGGGCTCTGACCGGCGGGCGGTCCACATTGTTCAAGAGTCCTTCCACCAAGTCTGAAGCGGGAGTGAGGTCCTTCAGCCCTTGCTGGTATTGAATGCCAATCGCGTCACAGCCAAAATCGTCCGCCAGGCGGGCGGCCGCGATGTACATCTTACACTGTTCGATGATCTGGCCGAGTGTGAGCGCGGTTTCAGGGTTCGAGCCCAGGCAGAACTTCATACCTCGTTGAACGAGCCAATCGTAAACGGCTCGGGCCTCCTCGTTCCCAGTTCGTAGGATCTCGGCATATAGAGCGGACTGGCTGAGCCGTTCTTTGAAGATTCCTGTCCGGTGCAGGAGTTCATCAGGAATGATGGCGTTGTACATCCCCATGCAACCTTCGTCGAAAATGCCAATGATTGCTTTGTTCCTCCGCAACTCGCCAGCCAGGTGTGATCCTAATTCTTCTGCCTGCTTGGGAAGCTTTGAGCCCGCCAAAGGGTGGACATGACTCAGGTCGTGCTCGACGGGCTGCCCTTGCAACCAACGGGACAAGCCGCGCACGAAGACACTGTCGGTGAAGTCCTCGCTCCATAAGGTGCTGTACTTAACCCCCGCCTTCGTCAGGCAGGCATTGAGGTTCAGCATACCGACCAGACCAGACCACGCACCATGCCAATTAGCCAGTGTCAGGATGGGGCCTCGATGGCTGTAAAGTCCGGGAAAAACGTGGTGACTGTATTGCCAGATGGACTCGGCAACAATAAGAGGCGCTTCCTCCGGAATTTCTTTAAAGACCTCCATCCCGTATTTCTGGCTGTCGATGAAACCATGGCCTTTGGCAGGGTCGTAGGAATGGCCACGACGGACTTCTCGACCTTCACGCCGCACGGCCGAGATTATTGACGCCTCAACCTGTTCCTGGACAGGCCAACTCTTCTGGTTTGCCAAGGGTCGCGAGTCACCACTGGCAATTAAAATGACGCTTTGTGACATCAGGAATTCCTCCTTTTCGCGAAAGTCTGTACCGTACGCCCTCGCCCGCCGATGGTTACTGCTCAAGCCAAGTGCGGGTGCGAGGTGTGCCCTAGCTTAAACTCATACGCAACGTAGTAATACCAACTGCTGAAAGGTGAGACAAGGCTTGTCTCGGCACCAGTGTCGGTTCGCTCCGTTCGCGACCGAAACGGCGTCGGAATGCTTGACTAGGATCAGATCGCAGCTAGTGACCACCTTCATCGGACTCAGCCCCAAACCTTTCCTGGCTGTTTTGCTTCCGCTCGGAGATAGCGCCTCTCTCCCCTTAAGGTTCCGGCGGGGCCTGCTTCTGCGCCGCCGCGGCGCGGCCCGTGCGCTCCTCATGACGATTCAGCTCCTGGGTGCGCAGTCGTTCCGACTGGGCTAGCGCCTCCCGGGCTAGTTTCGTCTGCCCCTGCTTCTTATACAGGACATGAAGCTGGTAGTGGATGTCACCGTAGCGGTCCATGGGCAAGGCGCGCCGCAACTCCGCAATCGCATCTTCCGTTCTGCCCATGTGGGCGTAAGCTTTGCCCAAGTCCGCATGGGCAGCCAACTGGTTGGGATTGCGGGCCAGGCTCTTCTCCAAGTAGGGCGCAGCCTCCTCGAGCCGGTGAAGGCGAACGTAGATGTCACCGAGCACGAAATTGGCGAAGGGGTTGTCGGGTTCGATCTCCAAAGCCTTGCGCAGAGCGGTCTCCGCACTACTATTCTGCCCAGCTTCCCAGTAAACCGCGCCAAGTCCCAGCAAGGCGCCGGGATTCGTGGGCTTCAGCCGGACAGTCTCTTGATAGTGGAATATGGCGAGATCCCATTTCTTGCGCTGGCGATAGATGTCGCCAAGCAAGAGATGCCCTTGCCAGGAATTTGGGCTCAGGCTTATGGCCTGCTGGAACGCAGCTTGCGCCAGCTTGCGCGTGGCTTCCGCCTGCCAGTAATACGCCGCCAAGTTCTGAGGTTCACGGCTCAGGACAGACTGCGCAACCTCAAGAGCGGTAAAGAACCGGCCGGAAAGGCAGGCGCAACGGGCCAAAAGGAGATTATCGTCGCTGGAAGCGGCGACACTTCCTCGCAACGCTTCGGCGCATTCCGAATACCGCCCGGCTCTGTCCGCCGCCTGGGCGGCGGCAAGCTTGCCAGGGGAAAGCGGCGGCAGTTTTGCCGGTGGTGTGCCGAGCGCTTCAAATGCGCCCTTCAATGGTACCGTGGCTTGGGGTGAGGTCAACTCCCCCCGCACCAATTCCAGCGCGCGGGCGCAACCGGCGGGGAACATCTCAGGTCGCAAACTCGCTGCCGCGCTTGATTGCGTCCGGTCGCGAAGGGAAGCCAGGAGAAAGCTCAAGCGGCTCTCGAAGTACCCCCGATCCGCCTCATAGACTTCGCAGAGAATCTGCGCCGCGGTTCCAAAATCCTCCCGTTCCATCGCCACGGCAGCCAGTCCAAGCTTACCATCCGGATTTGCGGGGTAGAGTCGCTTCTCAGTGCTGAATTCCTGGTCAGCCTGAAGGGTTTCTCCGAACCGCAAGTGGGCAAATCCCAGGGCCACGTGGAGCCCCTCCTGCTCTCCGCCGGCTGCCAGCGCCTTACGGAATGCCTGGTCCGCGTCATAACCTGCATCTTGCTCGGTCAAGTACTCGCCCACAAGCCTTTGGGTGTAGGCAGAGTATTTTCCAATCAGCTCCATGCTGCGTGAGGTGTCTTCTGCCAGATGCTCGAAGCACAGACCAAGACCGTACCAAGCGTCGGCATCCTCAGGCCGAATCTTGACCTCGCGCTGGTAGACTCGGGCAGCTAGATCGAAACGTCTCAGCGCAACGCGGGCGCTGGCCAATGCCAATAACGCGTCACGGTGAGTGTCGTCATGATGCAGCACCTTTTCTAACAGCGGGATGGCCTGTTCAGCTTTGTTGAGTTGGATGTAATCGATGCCCAAAATAAGGTTGGCCGGCAGAAGCTCCGGATCCAAGCGCAAAGCCCTTTGTAGAGCCTGGACAGCCTCGGGGAGTCGACCGGCCATATGATAGGCTATCCCTAAGTTGCTCAGGGCGCTGGCTGACCCAGGCTGGAGTGAGACCCAGCGCTCGTACTTCCTCGCGGCGGAGGCGTAATCCCCTTTTGCGAGGTCCTGTTCCGCCTCACGAGCAAGGTCCTCCACTAGTTTCTGAACCTGGGTCGTTTCCGCTCCCGCCGATGGATTACTCGTGGACTGGGCAACCACTTCTTGACGCGATGTCAAGAGAATGATAACGAACACAATCAACCATCGCGCACGTAGAGTGCTCAAAAAGGTCCACCTGACTTTTTGCCCTACACCCAACATCGAAACCTGCCCTTCGATCCCGCCCATATGCTCGTTGGTATGACGCGAGGCCGCGTCAGGATTCGCGGGCGAACACTGTTGGCGCGGAGCAGAAGGCGTGCAATACTCCGTCGGGCGTCTCCGCTGGAACTTCGCAGCCCGCGCTGAGCAGATAACGGTAGCCGCCGGTGATCTTCAGGCATTCCAGACAGCGTTCAAGGCAGCGTTCCGGCGTTGCCTGGAGAAGGTCAGCGACGGGGTCGAGATTTCCCTTGATCGCCGCACCTACAGAGACATAGGCATCGCGCGCCGCCGAGAGATCGACCATGTGGTCAACGTTCATAAGGTCGGCGCCACTAGTGGCGATATCGCGGAGAAGGTGCTGCGTGTTGCCGCAGATGTGCAGCTTGACTAACGCTCCCGCCTCGTGCACAGCCGTGCACACGCGCTGCTCATAGGGCAGCGCGAAGGCGCAATACGTGGACGCTGAGATCAGCGAGGCAGCAGAATCCCCCGCGCCAATCAGCGGCGCTCCCACTGCCACCTGCGCGAGCGCGAAATCCTTGACGATTTCCGTGAGAAACTCAAGAAGGCGATGCGCGAGCGGGGGATCGTCATGGATAAGCAACATGAATTGACTCACACCGCAGACCGAACAGGCCTCGGCGAAGGGCATGTCGACCCAGCCACACACCAGGCAAGAGGACCCAATGCTGCGAACCAACTGCTCCACCGAAGCAATTCGGTCGGCCATCCTAGAGCCCGGTCGCCGGGGATCGGGCTTGCGCAGGTGCGTCAGGTCAGCGGCGTTTCGGACCAACGGAGCGGCGGCGTAAGGCGGGCTCTGCTCAGGAAACACCACCTCGCCTCCCAAATCGCCGGTGATGCGGAAGGCATCGGAACAGACTGTGACGGCATCCACTGCGAATGCCTCGTGAAAGCGGAGCTGTGCCTCCGCCAGTGCGTTCCCGTCACCTGCGAATTGCCGGTAGGAGATTCCGTGGCGCTTCTGAGCCGCGTGCATGATCAAGGGAAACACCGGCACCCGATCAACCGCATCACCGCGAATGGCTCGCAAACAGCGTGAGCGGCTATCGATTTGCCCTCTTCCTGGAAAACTCGTATCTGTTACCATTCAGCTCACCCCCAGTAGGCTTGATCCCTCATCACATTGCCGGCCCCACCCTTCCTTTGGGTGCCCTCTTGGTGAGACTAATGTGGTTCACAACTGCACGGCCAATCCAGTTTCCAGCTCTCGCCGCTCCTTGTTGTGAAACTCGTGGCCGTTAATGGTAACGTTATACTGGCGACGGTCCAAGTGCCCAAACTTGACTCGAATCGTCCGTGGTGCGGTGAAAGGGTGTCGCAGAGAATCAAGTGCGTTGCCGACCCTAAGGACGATCCCGTTCTCGTCCCAAGAGAGCAATGTCGCTACCACCCCATCAATCGGCGCCACTTGCCGGGTCCTGCCATCCACCCAAACAGCACCGAACTGCTGTTCAAGGTATGCGGCTGCGGAAAGTGCTCCGCCTGCGCTCCAATCGAAGCCTGTCCAGCCAGTGATATCATTTGGACCTCCGTGATACACGTTCTCGGGCGCGTAGCCCTGTCCCGCGGCTTCCTCGGGGTTCAGCCCGGCTCCGGACGGCACAGAGAGTTGGTTGATTCCATTGGCGTGATTTTCCGCGATATCCATCAGCGCGAACCCTGCCCGCGCCGCTGCCACTGCCCGTTCCAAGTACTCCGGCTTCCCAGTCGCCAGATAGTAGTCCGCGTAAGTCGAGACAAATCGCGCCTGCCTGCCGTCATTCCATTCGCCGTCCGTATTCATCACACCGAATCCGCCGAAGAGATAGATCGGGTAGTAGGGGGGTGTCCAGACCTGCTGGTAAAGAGACAGATTGCTCAAGGCGTACTCGCCCCTTTCCAGCCAATGCCCAGCCCCGGTCAGGCGGTAAAGAGCGAGGAATTGATCCGCTGCCCATTGCACAGACAGAGTGTTCTGAGGCCAGATGCCAGTCCATGGGTCACGCCACTGGATCGGCGTAGGACTGCACGAGTAAAAGCTCTCGAAATCCTGGAACTTCAGTTCCGGCAACAAGCTCCGTTCGACGAACCGCCCCGCCCGAAGGGCAGCCTCGCGGAGTTCCTGGTCGCCACTAAGCTGCGCTGCCTTCGCCAGCACCGCCCCACTCAGTGCAGTCGTGCCTACTTCCTTCAATTGCGGTGCTGGCTTGAGATCGGAGTAGAAGTAGGTGGGGACTGCCCCCGAACCCAACTGCTGACGTGTGAGGAATCGAGCGTAGGACAGAACGGACTTGAGGATTTCAGGGTTGCGTTTCAGGTTCTCGTACCAATAAAGCTGCCACCAAGCCGTCACACCCATAGCGGCCGCATCGAAACCCTTCATGGCGTCGGCCGAGCGCGCAGTCCAGAACAACGACCCCTCCCACGCGCGCTTCTCGAAGTTGAAGACGGTCGGAAAAGCGCCGTCCTTTCGGGGCGCTGACTGAATCAGCCTCAGGATTCCCTCTCCGATTTGCCCAAGGTCACGCTCCTGCCATTTGGTCGCGTAGTATGTCACGCCATAAGCGACGTGCAGGTCGTTCTCCCAGGCGTGGAAGTTCGCACCGCGCCGACCCTCGTTGTTCAGCCCATAGCCGGTGGTTCCGCCAAGGTCCACCGGCGTCGCCCAGCGCTTTAACTCGTACACATAAGCGTAGCGTCGCCCATATTCCTCAAACGGCAGCACCTGAGGGCGGATGTCCTGCCAGAACCGGTGCCCGTATGTCTGCCACAAATAGGAAGTCATCCGCTCCGTCACCTCTTGCGGCTGCGTCGCCTCACCCAAGAAAACATCGAAACCATAGTTCAGATCCCTGCCCGTTACGCGCACCGTCTCCTCGGCCCGGTGCCGCGCGAAGGTATGTGGCACCACTTGGGAAGTGCTCAGCCCGTAGGACAGCCGCGGAACCTCCGCCTCGACACCGGTTACACGCAGATCCAGCGCGTGCGGCACCAAGCAGTCGCTCTTAAGCAGCGTCCAGTCAGGCACGAGCGCGGCATAGGCCCCCTGCGCCATCGCTATCACCACGGGTGAGCGGAAGAAGTGGTCCGAGGCCAAATCCTCCGCTTCCCAGTGCAAGATCGGCAGCCAGGCGAGATCGAGCGGCAGTGCGTACCCGAAGGACTTCCCGTCCGGGACGAGGTAAAAGTGGCTCATGAGCCGGCTCAGCTCGATCGGCACCGCCCCAGTCCCGCGCACCTCGATGTGGACGCGCCCTGGCGCGGCCAGCGTCACGCGCTCCTCGATAACCGCTCCGCCCGCCTCACCGCTCAGCATAAGCGTGTGGGCGTCAAGGGCAGCGGCCTTTGTGAAGAACGCCTCCATCTCCTCGACGCTCCCGTCCTGCTTCCATGCGATCTGCGGGTCCGCGCTCACCAGCCGCTGCTTCGACTCCCACGGCGCATCGGTGGCCGCGGCAGCAGTGGCCAGCACCGGTCGCCAGGAGCCGCCAGCCCGCTTCACACTGAACTCGAGCCGCCAGCGACCGTCCTGCGCGGTTGCAATCACCCGTAGTGTCTCGTTCTCAATTGAGATCGGGGCACCGAAGGAAGCAATCGAGCCGAGCACTAGCAGAGAAAGCGAAAGGGCAATAAAGCGCATCTTCATACCTCCACTGGTGACCTACGGAGCACTAGAATGCAATCGTTGAGCCGTCTCGATTCTTTCCCGATCCACCTGTGCATTCGCCTTACGAATAGCCTCCGATTTCTGCATCGCAGCTTCCGCGGCCTTGCGATCACCCAATTTCCAATAGAGCCTCGAGAGCTGAAAATGAAGGCTACCGTCGCGATCATCGGTAAGAGCCTGTTTCAATTCGTTGACAGCTTGCTCGTTTTTCCCTTGCGCCGCATACACCTTGCTTAGGAGGGCGTGAACACGGGGGATTGAAGCAGGCTCACCTTTGAGGGCTGCCTCTAGGTACGTCATGGCCTCCGCATACTGCCGCTCACTGACTAGGGTTTCCGCCATAATAAAACTGGCATCAGGATCACGCGGAGTCAGATTCAGAACCTCTTGAGCTTCAGTGGCGGCCTTGTCGAAGCGAACGTCGCGGTAGTAGGTTACAGCCAAGCCGAAATGCGCCGCTGCACTGTCGGGCTTAAGTTGAAGGGCCTTCCGATATTCCCCTTCTGCGTCCTTATAGTTCCGCATGTCCCGGTAAAGGTCACCCAGCAAGAGGTGGACCCTTGGGGATTGTGGCGCAGCCAGACCTGCCTGAATCAAACTGTCGACGGCAAGCTTCTCTTCAGCCTTAACCAGCCAGTAGAGAGCGCGTTGGTCCTGGCCCCTTGCCCTGAGCACGCGGTTGCTCGCCATGGAAACCGTGGCGTAAGCACCCGAGTAGTAGGAGCATTGGGCGAGTAAGAGCAGGTCGCCTGTCGAGAGCTTATCCACATCGGCACTCAGTTTCCGGGCACACAGGGTGTAATGCCCCTTGGCCCACAACTGCTCGGCAGTATCCTCCGCCAAGGAAGTGTCTCCTGCCAGGGTAACGGTCGGGGCAGCAACGTGAGACGGAGGCTTCCGCTGATGCCCTTCCATCGACGCGAGGAGAAAGTCTGAGATTCCGGCCTCTGCCCCTTTCTCGTTCAGTCCCCCTAATCTGCTCTTTAACGTATCCGCAGTTTGCGAGTCGATCCCCCTCCACAGTTGGCCGGCATTCTCCTCGACAAAGCGCGAATCCGCATTCCATGCCCGCGAAACGTCCGCCAGGCCCTCCTCAAATTCATCTTGTTGGAACTTTGCCCGTGCCAATCCGAGGCGTGCGGCCTGGCAAGGATTGCCTGCCAGGAGATCAGTGTTGAATTCTCCTTCCGCAGTCTTCGCATCGCCCGTTAGGACTCGAGCGTAACCCAGGTGGGTACGAACGCAGGGGATATCAATCTTGGAAGCGAGCACTTTCTTGTATGTCCCAATGGCGTCATCCAAACGACCCTGCTGTTCTAGTGACTGCGCTAGAAGAAGCTGAAAATACGGAGAGCTCAGGCCTGCTTGGCCGAGCCGCGTGACTGCCATTTCCTGTAGGCGGAGATGGCTAACTCCCAGACCGTACCACGCGTCGGCATTCAGGGGATCCAGCTCCGTAGCGCGCTGATGCCACTCGGCCGCTGCGTCATAGTTCCGTAATGTAAAGTGAGCCTGCGCCAGGGCCTTGACGGCTTCCAAGTTGTGCGGATCAAGGCGCTGCGCGCGCAGCAAGAATGGAACCGCCTGCCCGGGTTGGTTCGTTTGAATCAGGTCCAGGCCAAGGAAAAGATTTGGAGCAAATAGATTAGGCTTCTGCTTGAGCGCTGTCTTGAAATCCTGAATCGCATCGGGGTATTCCCCCAGAAGATGATGCATAAGCCCGAGATTGGCGCGCATTTCAGGAAAGCCCGGCTCCAGTTTCAGGATTTCCTCGAAACACCCTGCGGCTCTGCGGTAATCACGGGCACGCTGAGCTTCCTGCGCCTCTGAGGCAAGCTTCTCTAACCTTGCTTGGGAATCTGTCACTGATTGCGTGTACGCAAATACTTTCGGAGCGAAGGCCAAGACAAAAACAAGCAACTGACCCCTTCCCATTCCAGAGCCAAGGATTGGTGACTTGATCTGTTTACGGAGACGAGTCATAAGCGGAAACTTCTTGTCGCCAGACAAGCATGGCAGCGTGGCAAGCCCGGCAAGTCACTCTCATCAGTAGGTGTCATATTGACGCCCTGCGGTCCCCCCTGCTGCCAGGGAAGGACCGCAAGGTCGTCCTCAAGACACACCAACCTCTGCCAAGCTTACCAGTAAACCTTCAATCCGAACTGAATATCCCTTGCGGGATCCGCCTCGGTGATCGTGCCGAAACTGGCGTCCGGGAGAAACTGATCAGGGGCAAAGAAGTTGGCGTGATTGAAGGCGTTGAACATCTCGGCGCGAAATTGGACCCTCAACCGTTCTCGCCAGTTCCACCACTTTTGTATGGCCAAGTCCCAATTGTTAATCCCTGGCGCGCGCAGATTGGGCATGGTGCGCCCTACGTTACCGAACGTATACGCTGCAGGCTGCGCAAAAGCTGCGGTATTGAACCACTTGTTGATCGTCGGATTGGAGATATGTGGGTCGCCGACAAGATTGGGCCGTTGTCCACCGTCGCCGAGCGAGCCTGAGTTGTCGCTTGTCGTGATCGACAACGGGAAACCACTCTTGAAGGTCGTTATGCCACTAACTTGCCACCCGCCTACGATCGCGTTCAGAGGTCCACTGAGTCCGGCGCCAAAGTGCTTTCCGCGCCCAACCGGCAGTTCGTAGATGTAATTCAGGACCAGGCTCTGGGGAATATCAGCACCATCGAGAGACTTTTCAGCTGCAACGTTGTAATAATCTCTGATGCCATTTGCGCTTCCCACCGCCCAGCCGCTTTGTCCTTCTGAGTTGCTTTCGTACTTGGAAATCGTGTAGGAGGCAACGAGTTGCATCCCCTTGCTCCAGCGGTGGTTAAATTCAAACGTCACGGCGTTGTAAAAGGAGAATGTGTCCGGGTTTTCGACGTCATCCACTCCACAGAATTCGGGATAAGGCCGCAGCAGTTGGCCTGCCGTGACTGTGGGTTGGTCGAGTCCGCATCCACTGGTAGTGATGTAGGGATAGAAGGGGTTGGACACCGCATTCAGCAAGGCGGTACCCTTGGCCAGGTCCGAAGGAGGCAGTTGATTCTCCTCTTGCGCAGCGGAGAGCAGTTTTACGCCATGGTTGCCCACATACGTGGCAGCGATGCTGGTGTTGGGAGAAAGCTCGTATTGCAGGCCATAGGTCCATTGTGTGACGTAAGGAGTGGGTCGGAAATTCGACACCGAGCCCACGCTCAGGCCGACATTCGTAAGCCCTCCTTGGGACTTGCCCGGTGGTGTGATAAGGCCACCAGGAAAGGGATTGCCGAGAAGGTTTTGGGGTGTGATGCCGTCCACGGTGCCCACATACGGGGTCGTTTCGCTAAACCCAATTTCCGAAAGCCCCTGATAAGTGCCGTAGTTTAGTGCGGGAGCATAGAACATCCCGAAACCCGTGCGCATCACCAACTTGTTGGTCACCAGGTAGGTCAATCCCAAGCGAGGGGCGAAGTTGGTGTACTGAGGGTCATACATCCCCCGTCGATTGGGACCGCCTGTGAATTCAAGCTCTCCGGGGACCGTCAACCCGACCTCGCTGCTAATGGGATTCGTCGCGGTGTAATCAAACCAATTGAACCGATTGTATCGCTCCGTTGGGGCCCTCTGAATTTCGTACCGAAGCCCTAAGTTCAAGGTGAGTTTGTGGCTTGCCTTCCAATCGTCCTGGAAGTACCAACCATACCAGTTGTCGTGAGAGGAGGTCCCCGCGGGATTCAAGGCAGCCCCACTATTCCCTGTGCCCAATAGAAACGAAGCAAATCCCCAGCCAGTTTGAGGATTCGCGGCGGTCGGATCAGGGCCTTGCGTCATCCCGACAGGAAAGTTGAACTCAGTCTGAAATATTTGCTTCAGAGGCAACTGTGTGGGAACCCAGATGGTTCCAAATTTGAGAGTATGTTCCCCACGAGTCTTGGTGAAATCCAGGGAAAGACTCCCGGCCTCGCGCGGCGTCTTTTCCACCGGTTGGGATTGGCCCAGGGCGTAAGTGCCATCGATGGTCATATAAGGGAATTGCCCCGGTGGGGTATCTAGGTAGGACGGCAGTCCCAAGCTCGAGAGCGTAAAGGGGGAACTCTGATTGACGCGTTGTTCCACCATGCGTTGGTAGCCACCGTTAATACTCATGACCAGGGTGGGGCTAAAAACCCGCGTGTACCCAGTGCTGACTGCCCAACGATTATTCGGCGCGTTGGCTCCTGGGCCGGCTTTATCATTGGGTCCATACCACTCGTCCGCGAAAGCGGGGGGCGTACTTTCAAATCTCTGTCCCCAACGGGCGAAAAAGCGTGCTTTATCGCTTATGTTATGGTCCACGCGAATGGAGTATCCATTTTGCTTGGTGGAAGGTGTGAGCGAATCCGAAAAGTTGTTCGAGGTTCCCCCGGAAGTCGGGTTGGGCCAATTCTGACCCTGATTGCTCAGAATATTATTAGCCACCTTATCGAACATGCTCGACGGAATAATGTTGCCTTGGAACGGGTCACGGATATAGCCGCTGCAAGTCGCCTGCGCTCCCGTCACGGGATCAGTTAGCCCGCTCGTGATCTTTCGAGTCGTGAAGGGGTTGTAAAGCTGACCCGCGAGAACATTTCTCCCCAAACAATCCGTCCCGATCGGTCCGCCCAAAAGAGCTGAGAAATTCCCTTGTCGAAAGTCGGTGGTGGGAATCGTCGTCAGTAGACTGTAAGGAGTCCCCTCGCGCAAACCCTCAAATTCGCCGAAAATGAAGGTCTTGTCGCGTTGCTGGTAGAGCTTCGGAATGTACAAGGGCCCGCCCGCTGTTACACCAAACTGGCTCCTCATGAACAGGGGCCGGGCTATGCCGGTGGCATTGTTGAAGAAATTGTTGGCGTCGAGAACGTCATTTCGCAAGAAGTCGTAGACATCCCCATGGAAGCCTCGTGTGCCGCCTTTGCTAATCACGTTAACGACGTTACCCATGCTCCAACCGTATTGCGCCGTGAAACTATTGGATTGAATTTTGAACTCCTGCGTATCATCCACGGTAGGAACGTAGATAGGAAGTAAGATGTCTGCCATTGCATCCCAGACGCCGTCAAGCAAGATTGCGGTGTCGCCCATGCGGGAGCCACCAAAGTTGAAGAATCCCACATTCTGCTCAGCACCCGCCACTCCGGCTTCGCCACCGCCCAAGGCTTGAAACTGGGTGCTATTATTAACAGACGAATTCAACTGCACCAAGCCAAAGACATTACGTATATTGAGAGGGAGTTCGACCACTTGTTTTTGGTTCACCTCAGCGGACACATTGGCATCAGAAGTCTGAAGGGGCGACACGTTGCTAGTCACCGTAAGAACCTCTTTTACGCCGCCGATTTCCAAGGTGACGTCCTGGCGCGCAGATTCTCCGACTGCGACTATGATTCCAGACTGTAGGTAAGTTTGGAAGCCCGTCTGTTCAACTTTAAGACTATACCTGCCCGGTTGCAGCAGGGTGAAAACGTAGCGGCCTCCACTATCGGTTTTGAAGTTCTGGCTAAAACCCCTATCCACACTCGATAAGGTAACTGTTGCTCCAGGGATTGCCGCGCCGGAATGGTCAAATACAGTTCCGGCCAGCGACGCAGAAACCAGTTGGCCTTGTGCGTAGAGGTCCCGGTTCCCTACCAATAGAATGGTAAGAAACAGCAGGACAACTACAAACCCAATGCCTCGCCTCAGTTTTCGGGAACGAGCACCCATTATTCTCCTCCTGTGCAAGGTTCCGCAAGCGTTAGAGCTAGCGGTTGAACAAGGTCACGCTAATATGATTTTTGGCCTTTGTCAAGAGGAATTTTAGGGAAGGACTAGTGCCTCGCACTCGGGCGCGTAGGGCCTAGCTTCACATTAGAAGGCGCTGGACCGAAGCCCGATCCCAGGTGCGTTGGCAGTCAATACTGGGGGCACGCAAGAAAGGAGGGGGCCTTGACGTCCGCCGTCAGTCCCGATACACTCGTTAGAGTGAACGCTTTCGATTTAGGCTCCATTTCCCAGAATTCCGGGAGACTGGACGGAGGACAGGCGTCATGCGCGATGCTGCGGAAGAAATGCCGCGCCCTAAGGCCTCGAGTTTCCCTGCGGGTGCAAGGGGCACCCCCAAGATTGCTGCCTCCCTGATGTGTGGCGATCTCCTGAATCTCCAGAAGGACGTCGAGGAACTCGACCGCGCAGGGACTGACCTTTTCCATATTGATGTCATGGACGGCCATTTCGTGCCCAATCTGGCTCTGAGCATGGAGGTGGTGCGGCAGATCAAGCATCTCACCAGGACCCCGGTGGATGTACACTTAATGGTGGAAAACCCCGAGTCGTACCAGTCGTCGATCCGCGAAATGAAGATCGACTATGCCTCCTTTCATCTCGAGGTGGCAAGGTCTCCCTTGCGCCTGATTCGAAACATCAAGGCAGGCCGTGAGACGAAAGTTGGAATCGCCCTGAATCCCTGCACAGGACTCGAAAGTCTTCCCTGGCTGATTGAAGAAGTCGATTTCGTCTTGTTAATGACCGTGGAACCTGGCTTTGCCGGTCAGGCGTTTATCAAGGGAGTTCGGAAGAAAATAGCCGCGGTGAAGAAGTTGATGAGCACCTACGGCGTCGATCTCCCCATCGAAGTCGATGGGAACATCAATCTGGAAACAGCCGGCCTTTGTATTGAAAGCGGAGCGAGCATTCTGGTTGCGGGGACCTCGAGCATTTTCAGAAGCGGGAAAGATCTGTATTCCGCACTTCAGGAATTCAGACGCGGGATTGCATCGCTTCCCAAGCCGCGTGAGACGCTTCCTCCGCTCCCGGACAAAGGGCACTAGAATCCCGAACAATAAGCCTTGCAGGCACGAAGATGCGCGTGGGGCGGAATGAATTGTTAGACTCCATGCGCCGCAGGAGCAATTTTGCAGCGCGGTCCCCGATCGCTTGGCTGTCCTGGTCCACCGTGGATAGCGGGACCCTTAACATTTCCGAATAGGGTAGATTCGATACGCCGATGAAAGAGATGTCGCCAGGAACCTTGATGCCCGCTCGCAGGGCAGCCTGCAGCGCCCCGTAAGCGATCAAGTCGTTGTAGCAGAAGACCGCATCGGGTCGCGGGTCAACCGCCAGGAGTTGCTGCATGCCTCGAAAGCCGTATTCCTCGCCACGCACATCCGTGACTGCTGCATTCACGATGTACCCTGAACGTATGGGCAACCCAAAGCGACTCATGGTGTTTACGTATCCGGTCAAACGTCCGGACGCCGTGCTCAGCTCAGGGCCTCTGATGTGGGCGATTCGACGATTACCACGCTGGATCAGGTGCTCGGTGACGAGCACTCCGACTCGTTCGTTGTCTGTCCCAACGAAGTTGGCCTGGAGGCCAGGAATTTCACGGTCCACCAGAACGTACGGCACCTTTTGCTCGTCGATGCGCCGGAAGACGTCACACTGGGTTGGCCCAAGCGTTGAAGCTAACACCAACCCGTCCACGCGGTGAGTCAGGAGCGACTCAATTCCCTCAACTTCCAACTCCGCGTCTTCGTTCGATGGGAAGAGAACCACATTGTAACCCTTGGGGTGGACGCGACGCGCCACTCCCTCGGCTATCTGTGCAAAGAAGGGGTGCAGAAGATCAGGGACAACGAGCCCTACCATGTAAGTTCTGCCCGTCACGAGGCTCCGCGCGGTCAGATTGGGCCGGTAGTTCAGTTCCTTGACCCGGCGCAACACCCTTTCTCTGGTTTCGAGGCTTATGTCGGCATGGCCCCTCAACACTTTGGAAACCGTCCCGACGGAAACGTTAAGATCCTTCGCGATATCTTTCATTCGAATGGGCATAGACAACCCCCTCCTCGATTCTGGCTAGTCTTGAAATGCAATCTCTCGCAGGCAACCGAGGTTCCGGTGAAGGCCAACCCGGAGTAGCCATCTTGGGCACAGCCCGCTTGCGCTGTGCAGGCAGTGCGTGCTGGAAGGGTTCACGCAACTCCATCAGGTACTAAGTCTAGCACAAAAAACCGCT
>Ga0326728_10009697_pt1 | contig 23015 bp, 18 predicted proteins | sample MB3enrmetagenome_FD_207602 | JGI IMG/M metagenome (GOLD analysis project Ga0326728, IMG submission 207602) | Lab enriched peat soil microbial communities from McLean, Ithaca, NY, United States - MB31MN | ecosystem: Environmental > Terrestrial > Soil > Wetlands > Peat | place: USA: New York... | reverse complement strand
GAATCTGTGGCGATGAGCAGCCACCGCAAGGTGGCCCAAACCCTGCGGGGCCGCGTTAGCGCCCCCGCTCAGCCGCTTTGAGCGGCTCACAAACTAAAGCCCCCGGCTTTGCCGGGGGATACTTACTCCTCTGCGGATACGGTCCGCGACCACGTCCAATGCGCCTAGCACTTTTTCTTTGGCGCCAACCTGCGTCTTGGCGCTGACGAGTTCCTTGCCGGAGTTGCAGTCCGTCGCCCCCAGCATCAACAGGTATGCGCTGCCCACGCTCGTGATGCTGCCCGTGAGGAACACCTGCCGGTTGCTGCGCACGCACAATTCCATGGCCACATTGGCAGCAACGGCCACATCCCCTTTTCGACTCATGAGCTGGAGCGTACTCACGGCCTCCGCCTCACTCATCACGTCGAGGAAGGGAGATTGCGCCAAATCAATCTCCAGCGCGCGTTTGAGGGTGCGATCAAAGGCAGGGTCTCCTGTAGCGTTGATAAAGTCGGCCACAACAATCTTTTGAAATTCGGCGGGAGGCGCGGGCCGCAACCATTTCCACACCGTCCAAGTCGCCAGAGCGGCTAGTCCGACTACAACCAGGGTATATGGCCAGGCTCGGGTTGAGGCGCGCGCCGTCTTCTCCGCGAGGGGCAACGGCGATGACTCCTCGATAACAACGTGGGTGCGCTCCCGCACTCCGTGAACGAGCGTGTCCCCGAGTCGCGTTTCCGGGACCAATTCTGCGGGCGCTTCCTTCCGCACCAATGCCGTGAACTGATATCCACGGCCGGGAACGGTCACGATGTCGTTCGCCCTGTCTCCCAGCGCCTTCCGCAGCCAGGAGATGTGCTGGGCCAAGTTGCCCTCTTCCACAAAGGAATCAGGCCAGACTGCCTTGAGCAATTCGTCCTTGGTCACCACCTGCCCGGAGTGGCTCACCAGGTAGGTAAGGACCTCAAAGGCTTTCGGCGAGACTGAAACAGGTTTGCCGTGGCGCGCAAATGTCCGCTTGGAAGAGTCGAGCACAAACTCATCGAACCGATACACGTCCTTGACGGGTAAGGACATCGCAGGCCTTCATATTTTTTCAGAAGAATTAATCCTCACCTTCAAGACACCTAATATCCCCATGTGCTTTAGTGGCCCGCGAGCGAGGAAGGAGTAAAGCACATGATCCAGAAAATCGGGGGCCTGTACACAAGAGTCATGGCCCGCATTATACCAGCAAGGGAAGTGAATAAAAAGGAGGGCCACCCCAAGACCATAGTGCATCGGCGGGTCGAGGTTACGGTGGAACGGGAGTCGGTTTCTTTTAGGATGCCGGGCCAGCCCGCCAATGACGCGGGTGGCACGGTCGGCGACGCCCCTGCCGAGGCCCCGCGCCCACCTCGCTCGCTGAGGCCGTGAAGTTGTCGCGTTACTCAAAAGAACGTATCCCGAGGTCCGCAGGTGTCTTGAAGTGGATTTGCATATCGGCATTATTCTTGGCGGGCGGCGGCCTAACGAACGGCACCGTCATCAATCCACTGACCACCCTGCCGCCGTGATCGAACACCTCTGCCATCAGCGCGGCCGATAACGTCGGCAACACGAGCTCGACGTCGGTGACTTTCACCATGGCGCAATCAGCTGGACCGCCACGTCGCATTTGCTGAGCCAGTTGAAAAAGACGAGAAAAACATTTCAAGAGGAGGTCGGCCAATCATGAAGAAGCAACTTGCTTTTACACAATTCTACGCTGCACTCGGCAGGAAGGGAGCGCTAGCCCTTTGCCTGGTCCTGTGCATGCTGGGACTGGGCTTTTCCGTGAATGCCGAGGACGGCAAGGCGGGAATGACCACTTTCGACGTTGGAGGTGCGGGCACAGGGGCCGGCCAGGGCACCCAACCCCTCGCCATCAACCCGGCGGGCGCGATCACGGGGTTATTCTGTGACCCCAGCACGTGTCATGGTTTCGTGCGCGCCCCTGACGGCGACATCACTCCGTTTGATGTCCTGGGCGCGACGGGCACCGCGGGCGAGAGCATCAACCCCGCAGGGGCGATCACGGGAGAGTTCTGGGACTCGAGTGGCGTCTATCACGGCTACCTGCGCGCTCCTGATGGCAACATCACCCCGTTCGATGCCCCGGGGGCGGGCACGGTCCCCGCCTCCTTTCAGGGCACCTACGCGACCAGCATCAACCCCAGCGGGTGGATCTCGGGATACATCATAGACGACAGTGGCGTGTATCACGGCTTCCTGCGCGCTCCGGACGGCACGTTCACCGGGTTCAACGATCGCCGCGCGGGCGCAAGCCCCGGCGAAGGCACGTGGCCCGCCGGGATCTCAGGCATCAACCCGGCGGAGGTGATTGCGGGAAGCTACCAGGACACCTACGGCGTGTATCACGGCCTCGTGCGCACTCCCAATGGCTTCATCCTCCCAATTGTTGTTTGGGGCGCGGGCACGGGCTCCGGCCAGGGGACCGAAACCAGTAGTATCAACCCGGCGGGGGCGATCACGGGGCAGTTCATTGACCCGAGAGGCGTATATCACGGTTTCCTGCGCGCTCCTTATGGATTCATCATCAGGTTCGATTACCCGGGCGCGGGCAAAGCCCCCGGCCAGGGCACCTTTGGTTCAAGCATCAACCCAGCATGGGAGATCGCGGGAGAGTACATTGACGTGGAGGGCGTGAATCGCGGTTTGGTGCGCGCTCCCAACGGCAGATTCACACCTTTCGACTGCCCAGCCAAAGACGCAGGCACGGGAAGTGGTCAAGGGACCGTCCCTGAAAGCAACAACCCAGCAGGGGCGATTACGGGATACTGCATAGATACAAACGGGGCCTTCCACGGGTTCCTTTGGACCCCGTAAGCAGGTAGATACAAGCGCAGAAGTGGGCGCAGTTTGCCCTCCTCTGCGGCTTTTCACCTGGCCGTCATTATTGTGGATCATTCGTACGTCATCAAACCTGTGCGTATCGATCGGCGACTGGTGCCAAGTGCGCAACGGTCATCGGCCGGTGTCATATCCCGAGGAAGAACCGCAGAGGAGTCCGTCGGCTGACGGACACCTCTGCGCTACCCCACTTTCTCCGGGAACGCAATGCTAGTTCGGGTCGGCGGCGCGCAACCGCTTCGCTAGCGCCTGCAGGAGCTTCCATCCGATGGCACCGTTCCCTTCGACCAGCGGGCGGAACTCCCAGAACGTGAGCCCGTAGCAAAATAGGTCGGTGGCAGCGGTCACCGTGGCCGAGCGGGGGCCGCCGTCGATCAGGGCGATCTCGCCGAAGTAGTCGCCCGGGCCGAGGGTGGCCAGGTGGGCGCCTTTGCTCGAGACCGTGGCCTCTCCGGAGTCGATGAGGAAGAAGGCGGCGCCTCCGGAGCCCTCCATGATGACGGTCTCGCCCTTTGCGAAGTGGCGCTCCTTGAGCAGGCGGGCGATTTGCTCGGCCTGCCTCCGGTCCATATCGGCGAAGAGCCGGACGCGCCGGAGGGCAGCCACGGGGTCGCGCGGGGGCGGGCCGGGCGGTGGCGCCTCGCTACGCGCCTTCCCGGTGGTGATGGCGCGGCACTGGAGGAGGTAGAGCGTCCCATTTTGGTACGCCCATTCGATGTCGCGCCGCGGGCCGTAGGTCTTCTCGCACTGCAGGGCGAGCTCGCCCAACGCCGCGAGCTGGGCGTCGTCGAGGCAGAGCTGGTTCACCTGTGCGGGTGGCACTTGCTGCTCGAAGGTGCCTCCATTCGGGAGCGGGCGGATCGCGATGCGCTTGCGCCCGGCCTTGCGCTCCAGCACTAGGCCGGAGCGGTCGAGGCGGAAGTGATCCGGGACGACGAGGCCGGCGACCACGACTTCACCGAGGCCCCAACTGGCTTCGATCAGGCGCTCATCGGCGCCGGTGACAGGGTTCTCGGTGAACATGACCCCGGCGACGGTGGGGTTGAGGAGTGTCTGGACGACGACGCCGACGCTCGGCCGGGTGAACAGGCCGACACGCTGGCGGTAGGTGATGGCCGAGTCCGAGTTCGCAGACCACCAAACTTCGCGGACAGCGCCGGGGATATCGGCCGCCGAATGGACGTTCAGCAAGGTGATGTGTTGGCCGGCGAAGCTCGCCGCCGCGCCGTCTTCGTCAACGGCGGACGACCGGACGGCGAACGGGGGCGGCAAGGCGGCGATGGCCTTCGTCACCTTTTCAACGGCTGTGTCCTCCCCCGAGGCGACGGCCTCGACCAAGTCGCCCGAGAGCGCCACGCCGGGCGGGACCGGGAGGCCCTGGCGCGCGGCGTCGCCGAGCCCCACAGCCTTCGACCCATAAAGCGATGTCTCGCGCGCCTTCTTGAAGGGGACGACCTTTTTCATCCGAGCACCGTGACTTCGCCGGCATCCCCGTTGACGCGGACAAGAACGCCGTCGGCGATGCGTTCGGTCGCCTCGCGGGTCCCGACGACACCGGGGATGCCGTACTCGCGCGAGACGATCGCCGCGTGCGAAAGGAGGCCGCCGTTGTCGGTGACGATCCCGCCAAGGAGCGGGAGGAGGATGTTGAAGGCCTCGGTCGTCGACTCGGTGACGAGCACGTCGCCCTTGGCGATCCGGCCGAACTCGGAGGGGCCGGAGACGCGGCGCGCGGGCCCTTCGTAGACGCCCTTGCTCGCCGCGAGCCCGTAGAGGACCTTTTCTTCGTTCTGCGCCTGGGAGCTCCCGAAAACTTCGCCCAGGGCAATGAAGGTCGCGCGCATCAGGCGGCCGACTGCTGGGGGCAGGGCCGAGAGGTCCGGCGGGGGCGGTGCGGGCGGGCCCAAGACGTGCGGAACGTCTTTGGCAGTGTAGGTCGCGCGGTATTCGGCGCGCTTGGCGAGCTCGGCCGCGGACGGGCCACCGGCGCCGGCGACCAGGGCGCACATCTCGTCGAGGCTGGCGTCCAGCATGTGCTGAGGGGTGGCGATGCGGCCGCGACTCGCGACCCGCCGGCCAGCCGCAAGGGCGGCGCGCCGCATGAGGCCCGAGGCCCAGATGTCGCTGTAGACGCCACGCTCATCGCGCAGGCGGTACATGAGGCGGGCCTCGCCGAGCAGTTCGTCGAACTCGGCTTGGTGCGCCGCGGGGACCTGGGCGCGGACTTCGGCAATGCGGGCATCGACGTCCCAGGAGGCCTGGGCTTCTCCGGAAACGGCGATGCGGATGGCCCTGAGGAGTGCGTCGGGCAATTCGAGCGCTGTGGGCTCAGCGATGTCGAAGCCGTCGACGAGGCGGTTGCCGACCAAGTCGAGGTAGCCGGAGACCGCCGCGCCTGCTTCGCCCCCGAGGGAACGCAGGCGCGCGAGCACTTGTGAGGGGTCGCCGTCGGATGCGAGCACCTCGCGGGCTGCGGGGTCCTGGGCGAACGCCCGCTTCAGCCGCTCCATCTCGTCGGAGCCGCCCGCGGACACCTCTGCCGAACCGCGCATCAAGCCCAGCAGTTCGGACGGCGGCAGGCCTGTCCAGTCCCCAACGTGTGCGAGGAAGTCCCCAGTGGGGGTCACGGCGCCAGCGGTGAAGCGCATGTGCTGGGCAATCATGGCCGAATGGTGGTCGCGGCAGCGCGTCAAATAGGCGACCAGCTCCGCGTCGGAGAGGGCGTCCGGATTGATGGCCTGCAGCTCACGGTGCGTGGCAATGGAGGCTGGTTTGCGATTCTCGTCCCAGTCGCGAAGCTGCTCCCGCCAGAGCTTCTGCGCGAAGACTTGCTCAGCGCGCTTGAAGCGCTCGGGGATTTCGGCCTGCGGAGCCGGCAGCACCTGGTGGTAGTTGAAGCCGTTCACGTAGGCGCTCTGGAGGCCGTCGATGAGCATCCCGTAGAAGCGGGCGAAGTCGTTGGTTCCCCTCTTGAAGGAGGCGGGATGGGTCTGCTGGAAGTAGCGCGTCAGGGGGCGCGGGAAGTGCACGGGGTCTTGCTCCCACGGTCCTGGCCCTGGCGGCTCAAAACGGAGTTCGGTCGAGGTGTGTGACTCAGTCATGGCGGTTCTCCTCTCTGGCACGGCCCAAAGATCTCGCGGCGCCGCTGGCGATCATTACTGATAGGAATTTGCTTTTCACGCGCCCGCTCTTACTTGACGCGGCGCGGGTAAAGGGAGAATTGCTTTTCGGCTTCTGTCATCCCGGTGCGTACATACCAGACCGGGCCGAGGTGTCAGCCGGAAAGTTCCCCCCAGGATTTCCGTTTTCAGTTTTTGCCCAACCGGTAATTTACACCCGGGCGCTTCTGAAGTCAAGGTGCAGCGTTGGGAACTGACCTCCGGAACGTCTTCATCCCGTTTACAACCGCATGAATACTCGTGACAGGACACTTGCGCCCGACACGTTAGACTGGAACCAACAGGTCGCCTTCGCGGTTCGGGCTGGGGACCCTGCTGGCGAGCCTTTTGGTTGAGACGCAGCACGGTCTGGCGCTCGCGCTCTCCCTTTTGCGCCTGCCCGTCGCGAATGAGCGCCGTCCCCAGCGCATAGTCCACGGCGCGGTCGTCCGGATCGGCTTCGCAGGCGAGCTCGAGGAGCTTCACGGCGTCGGCGTTTCTCCCCAGCCGCAGATAGCAGTCCGGATTGGACGAACCTGGCGTATGATAGGGGTTCCATGGCAACACCAGCCTAAAGAGGAGTCCAGGATCGAACACGGCTCCGGCATTCGCCGTTCCGTGAGGTCAGGAGTCCAATGCGGCGACTCCCATTCATTGGGATGACGCCCAACACGCGCTCACAATCGGCGCGCGCCACGTCAGCTTCCCACGGCAGAAAGCCGCTATTCCCGTTTGGCTGGGGGCTGAGTTACACCACCTTCCGGCTCGACCACCTGCACGTCGATCCCGCGGCGATCGGCACGGGCGGAGAGACTACAGTCAGAGTGGACGCGACCAACAGCGGCGGCAGGGAAGGGGATGAGGTCGTGGAGCTGCATATTCACCAGCGCGTGGCCTCGGTGACGCGTCCGGTGATGGAGCTCCGAGGTTTCCAGCGCCTCAGTCTGAAACCCGGAGAGATGAAGAAGGTGGAATTTAAGCTCAAGCCGCGCGACCTTCAGATGCTGAATCAGGATATGTATTGGGTGGTCGAGCTTGGCGTCTTCGACATCATGGTCGGACCGAGTTCCGACCAAACGAGCAGCGTCCCCTTGCGGGTGGTCGCGAAATGAAAGAAACCCACGCGGGTCTGTGGAGCTCAAGATGGATGAAGATTGGCAAAGAATGAGGCCTGTATGCGGCCCTTGATGCGGCGCACGGTTTCGGACGTGAGCGGGACATCGCCGCAAACGTTGCAGGCCTCTCGAGGAAGGTAGCTCATGGACAGCAACATTACGCTTGACCAGCTCGAGACGCGAATCGATGATACCTCGCTCGACCTGGAGCCCGAAATAATGCGACGGGCCGGCTACCAGGTTGTGGACTGGATCGTCGAGCGTCTGCAAAGTCTTCGCGCCAGCCCTGTCGGGTGCGAGCTCGATCGCGAACAGACGGAAGCCCTGTTGCGCGAGCCGCTGCCCGAGGAGGGCCGCTCCTTCGAAGCGGTCTTCGCGGAGTACACGCAGAAGGTGGCGCCGAACGCTTTCAGTCTCGACCATCCTCGCTTTTTCGCCTTTATCCCCAGCGCGCCCAATTTCGTCAGCATTCTGGCGGACGCGCTGGTGGCGGGCTCGAACGTCTTCGCGGGCACTTGGGTTGAGTCGTCCGGGCCGAGCCAGGTCGAGCTGGTGGTCATGGATTGGTTCAAGGGTATCCTGGGACTACCGGATACGGCCGCCGGCCTGCTGGTGAGCGGCGGCTCGGTGGCCTCTCTCACCGCGCTCGCCGTCGCACGGCGCGCGGTGTTGAATGATGAAACCCGCGACACCCGCGTGTATCTCTCGGATCAGACGCACGCCTCGGTCGACCGTGGGCTGCGCATCCTAGGCATCACCGCAGCACAAATGCGACGCATTCCGACCGACGCGAACTTCCGTATGGATACGGTCGAGCTCGAGCGTCAGATCCAACGCGATCTCGAGGCCGGCCTCAGGCCCTTCGCCGTCGTGGCCAACGCCGGCGCCACCAACACAGGGGCCGTCGATCCGCTTGCCTCGATCGCCGAGATAGCCCGCGCCTACTCGCTTTGGTTTCACGTCGACGCGGCTTACGGAGGGTTCGCGGCACTCACCGAGCGCGGGCGGCGGAGCCTGAGCGGAATCGAGCAAGCCGACTCGGTGGCGCTCGATCCGCACAAATGGCTCTACTGCCCCTTCGAAACTGGTTGCGTGCTGGTGCGCAACGGCGGCTTGATGCGCGAAACCTTTCATCTCATGCCGGAATACATGGCCGACGTGGAACGCCCAGAACGCGAGGTGAATTTCTGCGATTACGGTCTGCAGTTGACACGAAGCTTCCGAGCCCTGAAGGTATGGATGGCGCTCAAGACCTACGGCGCACGCCGCTTCCGCCAGACCATCGACCAGTGCCTCGACTTGGCGGAGTATGCGGCTCGCTTGTTCGAGCGGTCGCCAAGAATTGAGCTGGTGACTCGGCCCGAGCTCAGCATCTTCACTTTTCGCTATGTGCCCGAGCGGCTCCCTGCTAACGACACTCAGGCATACCTCAACCGTTTGAACGAGAAGCTCGTGGCCAAAATCACCGCCAGCCGCAGGCTAATGCTCTCTTCCACACGCCTTGGGTCGCAGACTGTACTTCGCCTTTGCGTCCTGAACCACCGTACTCGCAAGGAAGACGTCAAAGAAGCCTTAAGCCTTATCGAACAACTGGGCCGCGAAGCCGAAGCAAGCCTTGTAGTACCTGTCACCTGACACCTGGGACCTGGTCCCTGGTACCTGACACCTGCTCTCCTGACCTCACGCCTTGGGGTGGGTTTTGTCGTAGACCTCGATTAACTGTTTGATTGAGACCTGCGTGTACTTCTGCGTCGTTGCCAAGCTGGTGTGTCCCAGCATTTCCTGGATTGCCCTCAGGTCGGCTCCCTCCGTGAGCAGGTGAGAGGCAAAGGCATGGCGGAGCGAATGTGGGCTGACCTTTACCGCCGGCCCGTAGTGCCGCACGTATTTTTTCACCAGCCGGTCCACGGAGCGTGTGGTGAGCCGCTCCCCCCACACATTCAAGAACAGGGCCTGCTGGCCGGACTTCTTCCTTTCCTGGAGGATTCGTTGCCGGGCCGGGAGGTAGTCCTCGATGGCCTGCTTAGCCTTGGAGCCGAAGGGCACGATCCTCTCCTTTCGTCCCTTGCCGCGGACGAGCACCATGCAGTCTCCGAAGTTCACGCTGCGCAGATCCAGGCCCACCAATTCGCTCACGCGCAGGCCCGAGGCATAGAGCATTTCCAGCAGCGCGCGGTCGCGCCGCATCACGGGCTCTCCGGTTTTGGCGGCTTCGGCCACCGCGTCAAGAAAAGCGTTCATCTCTTCCTCAGTCATGATCCTGGGAAGGGTTTTGTCCTGCTTGGGAGTTGAGACAATCGTGGAAGGATTCTCGGCCAGCACTCCCTCGCGCTTCAGGAACTTGAAGAATGCCCTTACCGCCGAGAGTTTGCGGGCGATGGACGACTTTTTTTCTTGCCTTTCGAAAAGAATGCTGAGGAAGCCGCGGATGCGCAAAGCGTCGACCGATCTGACATCAAAAGCGGCGGTGGCGCGGCCCTCCGCTAGGTAATCCCGGAACTGTAGGAGGTCGCTGCGGTAGTTACGGACCGTGTGTGGGGAGGCATTCCGTTCGTACTGGAGGTAGTTGACGTAGCGCTCGATGAGTTCATCCATTACGACCATCCGTCGCGCCGTAGGCGCTTTGGAGTGCGGCAGCAAGCTGCCGCTTTCCTCCTGCGAGCTTGCTCGCACTTCCACCGCTCCGGGTGCCGCGCTCCTGTGACGGCCAGCAAGCTGGCCTGACCAAAAGCGGCAGCAAGCTGCCGCACTCCAGAGCGCTTCACCCACTTTCACGCACCGTTGCCCGCCGTTCCTATAACCTCCACTCGTGGAGCGATAGGATTAGTACAGAGTGATTGAATCCACAACTGGAGGTCGGCAAGGGCCTTCTCACATTGGCTCGCGCGCCGGGCGCGACGGTCACGCGCGATGACCCTGGGCAGGTTCTCCAGGGGAGGAAGCAAATCGAAAGAAATGTTGGCAGGCTGATAGTTGCCGGGGTCGGCGTGCGAAGTATAGTGGAGCAACGACCCGAGCGCGGTGGTGCGCGGGGGCGGCGTAAAGGCAACCCCTGCCACCTGCTGAGCCAACGCCACTCCGGCAAGGAACCCGGTGGCGATGCACTCCACGTATCCTTCCACTCCGCAAAGCTGGCCTGCGATGAAGACGTTGGGCGCGGCACGAAGGCTGAGGTCGGTCTCGAGCAGCCTTGGCGCATTGATATAAGTGTTGCGGTGCATCTGCCCAAAGCGCAAGAACTCGGCATATTCGAGCCCGGGGATCATGCGCAGGATGCGTCCCTGCTCGGGAAACTTAAGGTGGTTCTGGAACCCCACCAGGTTGTAGCTTGAGAAGCGCAGGTTTTCGGCCCGGAGCTGCACCACGGCGAAGGGCTGCTTACCGGTCCGCGGATCGAGCAGGCCCACGGGCTTCATGGGGCCGAATCGAAGCGTGTCGTACCCTCGCCGCGCCAGTTCTTCGATGGGCAGGCAGGCCTCGAAGTAATTCAGGTCTTCGAATTCATGCGCCGGCACTGTCTCCGCGCCTCGCAGTGCGTCATAGAAGGCGCAGTATTCCGCTTCGTTCAGGGGGCAATTCAGGTAGTCATCACGGCCGCCCTTTCCGTAGCGTGAGGCAGAGAAGAGGCGTTCATGATTCAGCGTTTCGGCATCAACGATGGGACTGATGGCATCGTAGAATGCCAGGTTTTCAGAGCCTGTCAGCGACTGAAGGCAGCGCGCCAAGGAGTCCGAGGTGAGGGGGCCGGTGGCGATTATTACAAGACCGTCCGAAGGAATTTCCCGCAGCTCTTCCCGGCGTATTGTGACGAGTGGGTGCTCGGCGAGCGCCTGAGTGACGGAGGCCGAGAATCGCTCTCGGTCAACCGCCAATGCCCCGCCACCTGGAACGGCGGACTCATCAGCAAGCTTTAACAGGAGCGACCCGGAACGGCGCAACTCTTCCTTCAGGAGCCACGAGGCGGCGCCCGGCGCGTTCGCCTTCAGCGAGTTGCTGCAAACCAGCTCCGCTAAACGGTCCGTCTTGTGGGCGGGCGTCGAGCGCACCGGCCGCATCTCATATAGCGTAACGGGAATGTCCCGGACAGCAAGTTGCCAGGCGGCTTCACTGCCTGCCAGCCCGCCTCCGGCGATCGTGACCGCCCTCATCAAGAACCCTTCCTGCCAGTGATTATAACAGTGCGGAAGCGAGTATGCCCGTCCACAGTCGACAGTTGGGGTCCAGAGTGTCAACGGGCCTTCGACCTCGGACTGTCGACTCTCAGCTTGCTTTCACGCCACCGCCCGCTGGAATTTACAGGCTTCATTCGGGCAGTAGCGGATGGCGGGGCCGTCCTTCTTTTGTTTCTCGAGCATGAGGGGATAGCCGCAATGGGGGCAGGGTTCGTTGACAGGTTTGTCCCAGGCGGTGAACTTGCAGTTAGGGTAGCGGCTGCAGCCGTAAAAGGTCTTGCCTTTGCGCGTGCGGCGCGCGACCAACTCGCCCGCGCAGCCTTTTTCGGGACAGGGAATACCGAGGGTCTGCCGCTTTACGTATTTGCACTGCGGATAGTTACTGCAGGCTGTGAACTGCCCGTAGCGACCGTGTTTGAGCACCAAGTTGCTGCCGCATTCGGGGCACTTCTCCTCCAGCAGCGTGTCGCTGACGGCTGTCGCGGCACCTTCCTTGATCACGATTTTCTTGGTGTTCCGGCATTCGGGATAACCCGTGCAAGCCAGAAAGAATCCAAAGCGGCCCCGCTTGACGGCCATGGGCTTGCCACATCTTTCGCAGGTCTGTTCCGGGAGTTCGGGCGCCGGTGGCCCCGCACTGCTGTATTTCGCAGCCAGTTCAGGCGGCAGGTCGCTGGTTCCATCGCACTCGGGATAGCCCGTGCAGGAGAGGAATTGGCCATTGCGTCCCAGCCGGATCACCATGGGCTTGCCACACTTCTCACACTTCACCTCGGTCGGGATGCCTTCTCCCTTGATGTCATCCATCTCGCGTTCGGCTACGCGCAAATCTTTCTTGAACTTCGTGTAGAACTCACTGAGAGCTTCCGTCCAGGTGAGTTTCCCTTCCTCGACTTCGTCCAGCTCTTCTTCCATGCGGGCGGTGTAAGCCACCTCGAAGATGTCGCTGAAGTTCTTCACCAACAGGTCGCATACCAGCATCCCGAGTTCTGAGGGATAAAAACGGCCCTGATGTTTCTCCACGTACTCGCGGTTCTGGATGATGGAGAGGATGGTGGCGTAGGTGGAGGGCCTGCCGATGCCTTTTTCCTCCAACGCTTTCACTAGCGTGGCTTCGTTGAATCGTGGGGGAGGTTCGGTGAAGTGCTGTTCCGGCAGAATCTTCCGCAGCTTGAGCCTTTCGCCCTGCTCAAGCTGCGGCAGGCGGAGTTTCATTTCCTCATCTTCCTCCATTTCCGCCTTCTCGTCCTTACTTTCTTCGTAAACGGCGCGGAAGCCATTGAACTTCTCCACCGAGCCTGTAGCGCGCAGCAAGTAGTCGCCGGCAGAGATGTCGATGGTGGTCTGGTCAAAAACCGCCGGGGTCATTTGCGAGGCCACGAAACGCTGCCAGATGAGCTTATACAATTTGAACTCGTCCGGGCTGAGGTACTTCTTGATGGACTCGGGGGTTCGCGTCGCGTCGGTTGGCCGGATGGCTTCGTGGGCATCCTGGGCGTCTTTCTTGCTCTTATAGCGTATGGGTGCAGGGGGAAGATAATCTTTCCCGAAAGTGGTCAGGATGTATCCGCGCACGGCACTCAGGGTGCCTTCCGCCACGCGAGTGGAGTCTGTGCGCATGTAGGTAATGAGGCCGACCGAGCCTTCGTCACCAATCTCCAGGCCCTCGTAAAGGTGCTGGGCCAGGGTCATGGTTTTTCTTGCCGTGAAGTGCAGCTTGCGGACGGCTTCCTGCTGTAGTTTGCTGGTGATGAACGGCGGCACCGGATACTTCCGCTTCTCCGTGGTGGTCACCGACTCCACAACCAGATTCGCGGCCTTAATCGCGTTGACGATTCGGTCGGCAGTCGCCTGGTCCGGGATCTCCAGGTCCTTGCCCTGGAACTTCACCAGGCGCGCGTCGAAGGGCGGAGGGTTCTTGCCTTCCACGTGGGCGCTGATGGTCCAGTATTCCTTCTTCTGGAAGGCCTGGATTTCCCGCTCGCGCTCGACGATCAGGCGCAAAGCCACGGTTTGCACACGCCCCGCCGAAATTCCCCGCTTCACCTTGTCCCAAAGCAGCGGGCTTACCTGGTAGCCCACCAGACGGTCCAGAATGCGCCGTGCCTGCTGCGCGTCCACCAGCTTGGAGTCGATCTCTCCCGGAATCTTGAAAGCTTCGCGGATGGCGTCGCGAGTGATCTCGTTGAAGAGTACGCGAAAGAATTTTCGCTTCTTGCCGTTCAGTAGCTCGCGCAAGTGGGCGCAGATGGCTTCGCCTTCTCGGTCCGGGTCGGCCGCCAGGTAAATGGCATCTGATTTTGCCGCCGCGGACTTCAACTCCGAGATGATACCCTTCCGGCTGGGAATCGTAATGTAGGTTGGTTTGAAATTGTGGGCGAGGTCCACGCCCAGATCCTTTTTGGGCAAGTCCAACACGTGCCCCATGGAGGCCTTTACCAGATAGTTCGGTCCAAGGTATTTGTTGATCGTTCTTGCCTTGGCCGGCGATTCGACTATGACCAGCGATTTGCCCATAAGAACTCTTGCCTATCTTGTTGCCTTCGTCACCCCCGCGCAAGCGGGGGTCCATGTCACCAGAAAGCGCTGGATTCCCGCTTTCGCGGGAATGACGTGACTACAACTTGCGGATAAAATTCTTTCCCGGCAACTGCCGGATCACTCCTGCCATTTCAAGCTCCAGGAGAGCCGTCATCACCCGCGGCTGTGGGATCGACGCCGATGTCAGTATCGCATCCACAAACAGCGGCTGGTCGGCGCGCAACACATCAAACACCGCTTTCTGGTCCGGCGTCAAGGACTGTTCAAAAAGCGACCCCGTCTGAGGTTTGGCTGTAGCTTCATCCGATGCTTCTACGGGAGGAAGAAGTTGCATGCGGATTTCCCCAGGGAACTCTTCGATGACGTCCATCCATTCATCCACGAGCTTGGCGCCCTGCTTTATCAGGTGATTGGGGCCGAAGCTCTGCGCTGACGTAATGTTGCCCGGCACGGCGAACACCTCACGGTTCTGCTCGAGGGCCAGACGCGCGGTAATCAGGGAGCCACTGTATTCCGCCGCCTCCACAACCACTACGCCCAGCGCAAGCCCGCTGATCGTGCGGTTGCGAATGGGAAAGTTCTCGGGAGCGGGTGAAGTGCCGGGCGGAAATTCCGAAATCAATGCGCCGCACTCGGCGACTTGTTCAGCCAGCCGCTTATTCTCGCGGGGATAAATCACGTCGATCCCCGAGCCCAGAACCGCCACCGTCTTTCCCGCCGCTTCCAGGGCGCCGCGATGGGCCGCAGAATCGATACCCCGAGCTAACCCGCTCACGATTACCAACTGCCTCTGCGCGAGGTCGCGCGCCAACCGCTGCGCCACCTGGCTGCCGTAAGCCGTCGGCCGCCGCGTGCCGACGATGGCCAGCGCATAACGCGAAAGTACTTTGACATCCCCACGAACATAGAGGACCAACGGCGGGTCGGGGATTTGTTTGAGCTGCGGAGGATAATCATCGCTCGAGTACGCCACAACCTGGCAACCGGCTTTGCCCGAGGCTTCGAGGTCTCCGGCGGCTTCCTTCAATCCCGCCTGAGCAAAGATCGACTGCGCCACGCGTGCCGGAATTCCACAGCTTTCAAGCTCCGTCAGCGAGGCCATGTAGGCGGCCTGCGGCGAACCGAAATGCTCCACCAGCCTGTGCGCGCCGCGTACGCCTAGACCTTCGAGCTTCGTCAGCCCCAGCCAGAATTGGGTGTTCTCGTCGCTCAAGTTTCCTTACCACCTTGCGCCGCACACGCGATCCCCTCCTTGGTAAGAAGGGGTCAGGGGTGGTTGATCAGCGCTTCATTTCCAAGCTTGCGCCTTTTCTACACCCACGCCACGGCTCCGGACCGCCTACTCAAAGCTTCGCCATCGGCGCTGGCGTTCCTCTAAAATCGCAGAACATGTGATGCGGAGGCAAGAAGAAAAGTTTTGCCTCCAAGCGCCGCCCGAAAATCCAGCCTTTTCTTTCGGTGGGTTTCGACGTACATCTGTGGGTACTGTCCTTGTATGCGACGTAGGGCCGGGGCTTGCCCCGGCCTGGCCGCCCCGAGGGGCGGCCCTACTAATTGGGACGCTACCCATCGGCGCGTGGAGTTTGACAGAACTGAACGTTGGGATAGAATTGTGGTTCCAATTTGGCTGTGACCCATATGTCTGTTTTCAGAATCTCCGTCGTTCAGTACCTTAATAGTGTGCCGCTGATTTGGGGCATGCTCCATGGCCCGCAGCAGGGCAAGTACGAACTCCAGTTCGCCACTCCGGCCCATTGCGCGGACGCGGTGCGGGACGGGAATGCAGATATCGGCATCATCCCCGTCATCGAGTACCAGCGCATGGACCGCATGCAAATCATCGCCGGCATCTCCATCGCTTCGAAATCGCGCGTCCGCAGTGTACTTCTTTTGAGCAACGTCCCTATCGAAAAAATCCAGAGCGTTGCAGTGGACACCTCCTCGCGAACTTCCGTAGCGTTTCTTCGCATCCTGCTGGGCAAGTTTTACTCGCGCACGGTCCACCTCATTCCCTCCGCCCCGCGACCGCATGGGATGTTGAAGCGCGCTGATGCGGCGCTCGTGATCGGAGATCCGGCGCTCACCTATCGCGGCTCGGCGGAGGTTTATGACCTTGCCGCGGAATGGAAAAAGTTCACGGGATTGCCCTTCGTCTTCGCCTTCTGGGCGGGCCATGAAGACAAGAACCTCTCCAAGTGCCGCAAAGACTTCGAAGCGTCGCGGGGGTTCGGCCTTGCTCACATTGATGACATCGCCGCTGAATACGCGCTGAAGCTCAATATGGAACCTGCGGATGTCAAGGTTTACTTGACCGAGAATATCGATTATTCTCTGGATGAGGAGAACTGCAAGGGCTTGCGCCTCTTTTTCAAGCTGGCGCGCGAGGCGGGCATCATAGCGGTCGAACGGGAGTTGCATTTCGTCTAACAGGATGCTGAAAAACCTTCGTCAAAGTTGAAAGCCACGTTATCCTGAGCTCGCCCCGCTTTTCGGCGGGCGAAGGACCTCTGCAGTTGGTTTTGCTTTCAGCAGCCCAGGACGAACTGCGGGGATGCTTTGCTTCGCTCCGCTCAGCATGACAAGCTTGCGCATTCGCGCGGGTAGCGGTCTTCGGCTACGCGATGCCGAGAATGACAGGACTCTCGCTATGGCACTGACTCCAACCCAAGCTCTCGACATGTTGAAGTCCGATGATTTGCTCGGCCTCGGCTTCGAGGCTGACGCCGTGCGCAAGCGGCTCCATCCTGAAGGTGTGGTCACCTACATCGTTGACCGCAACATTAACTACACTAATGTTTGCACGGAGTACTGCTCGTTTTGCGCCTTCTACCGGCCGGTGGGTTCGCCTGAGGGATACATCCAACCGCTCGAGTCGATCTTCGAGAAGATCGATGAAACGCTCGCCCTGGGGGGCACGGGAATCCTCATGCAAGGCGGCCTTCACCCTGACCTCAAAATCGATTATTACGAGACCCTGCTCTCCAGCATCCGGCAGCGTTACCCCCTCCTTCATTTGCACTGCTTCTCCGCTCCGGAGATTTTGAACATCGCCGAAGTTTCCGGCATGAATGTTCGTGACACGATTATGCGTCTCATGGATGCCGGCCTCGATTCCATCCCCGGCGGCGGGGCGGAAATCCTGGACGACGAGGTGCGCCAGCGCATCGCGCGGCTGAAGTGCACCACTGAGGAGTGGCTCCTGGTGCATCGCACCGCCCACCAGCTTGGTATGCGCACCACCGCCACCATGATGTTCGGCTGCGGAGAAAGGCTCGAGCATCGCATCAACCACCTCGAGCGCGTCCGCCAACTGCAAGAGGAAACCGGCGGCTTCACGGCCTTCATCCCCTGGCTCTTCCAACGCGAGAACACCTCGCTCGGTAACTTCGTCAAGGAGGAAGCCAGCGCCGTCGATTACCTGAAAACGCTTGCCGTGTCCCGCATCTATCTGGACAACATCCTCAACGTCCAGGCCTCGTGGCTTACCCCGGGCCACAAGATCTGCCAGATCGCCCTGCGCTTCGGCGGCAACGATGTGGGTAGCATCCTCATCGAGGAAAACGTGGTTCGCGCCGCCGGCGTCACTCGCACTGCCAGCGAGGAGCAACTCCGCCGCCTCATCGAAGAGGCCGGCTTCCGTCCCGTCAAGCGCGACACCCTTTACCGCACCTACTTTCTGAACTGATTGTGGTATGAGCTTCGGAGTGCGGCAGCTTGCTGCCGCTTTCCTTTGCCGGAAGCTTGCTTCCGGCACCGGCTCGAGCAAGCTCGAGCCGCAAAAGCGGCCCCGCAAGGCGGGACCGCACTCCGAAGCGTTACGCGGGTCGGCACGTGGAAAGTGGGTTTTGAAAAAAGGGACCTTCGAACCGCGGAAACCTGCGGAAGTCCATTTAGCTGCCGGGCTTTGCCGGAGCCGTGGTGAACCCAATGCGTCGCCGAGGGCGTGGCGAAGTTTCAATCAACTTGCGGATGGCGTCAAAGATGGCTGTAATCTGCGCATCGTGCCTCTGGTACTTTCTTTCTAGCTCTTCCACCTTTCGCAGAACGTCTCTGTGAGTCGAGAGCATCTCGCGCAGCTTTACAAAAGCCCGCATGATGACGATGTTCACCAACACGGCCCGCTGGGACTTAAGAACACTGGAAAGCATCGCCACGCCTTGCTCTGTGAAAGCGTAAGGCGGAGTGCGTCGTCCGCCTCGCTCCTTTGCTCTTGCAGATTGCAAGAGCAAAGACTTCATCTCCGCAGCGCTTAACTGAAACATGAAGTCCTCAGGAAAGCGGACCTTGTTACGACGGACCGCCAGGTTCAAGTTGCCTGTAGTGACGCCGTAGAGTTCGGCTAGGTCCTGGTCGAGCATAACCTTTTGCCCACGAATGAGATATATCCGGCGTTCAATCACTTCGAGCGGCACAACGAGATTTTCAGTCATCGGCCTATCCTGCTGTTTGGCTGCGCTCTCCGGCCCAAATTATAACCGGAAAAAACCGAGGCGACGCTCAAGAAAGTGGTGGCGACACGGCGGCCTCCACCGTCCAACAGGCGGGCTTTGGAGTGCGGCAGCTTGCTGCCGCCTTCCTTCGCCGGAAGCCTGCTTCCGGCAGCGGCTCGAGTAACCTCGAGCCACAAAAGCGGTCCCGCAAGGCGGGACCGCACTCCAAAGCGCTGCGCCACCACGGCAGGCCTCCCCGCGCGCGCAAGCCGCTCGGTTCGCTCGCCTTCGAAGGGATCTGGGGCGAGCCATGGCCGCTGGCTGTGGACGGCGAACCAACAGGGCAGATCCTTAATTAAGGAGCCTCTACCGATGCTTAGTAAATTGTTCAAGACCGACGCGGATTGGGTATTCGCGATATTACGGCTTGTATTGGGAAATGTCTTCTTCGCTGTATGCGCCACCCCCGTCCCGAGCGGGATTCTGATGTCTTCACTACCGTAGCTCACGATCAACTCGGCCACGTTCGATCCCATCCCGCGATGCGGGACCGTGGGCCATCCCGCTTTGCGGGACCGCTGCGCGCCTTCTAAAACGCAACGGCCGGCAGCAAATGCCGTCGGCCGCGAGAGCTTCGAGTTAATGATGGAGTCTACCTGCGCCCACCACCATGGGAACCGCCTCCGCCTCCACGGAAGGCATGTCCGCCTCCACCGAAGCTACGTCCGCCTCCACCGGCGTAACCGTTACCGAACCCACCGCGAAATCCTCCGCGCCCGGAAAAGGCCCGCCCGCCTCCATAGTAGCCCCGCCCACCAAAGCCAAGTCCCCCAAAGAGGTGGCGCCGACCCCAGCCCCACCAGGGCCCGACGCCAATAAAGACTCCGCCCGAGAACCAGCTTGGTCCATAGTAGCCGTAGGGTGCGCATGCATAGGGGTAATAGTCGTAGTAGCCATACGGGCACACCGGAGGTGACCCCACGTAGCCCGGATACACCCCGACTGCAACTTGGGCATGCGCATACGGTGCAAACATCAAGCCTAGGCCAAGTAATGTCAAAAGTTTTAGGTTTCGCATTTGAGTCCTCCTCCAATCCTCATTGCTTCTTGCCAAACTGCAACCTGGGTAAGAGCAAGTGCCCTGCCAAATCACATGTTCCGAAAGGGCGTGATTTCATGCGATTAGCGATATGGCGGCCAAACGCCGGGTTGCTTGGTGCCTGCGCGGTGGTGGTTTCCGGGTAGGGTGGTGGTTTTCGGCCAACATCCGTCACCCCTCCCGATAGACCGGGGCACTCTCTCCGCATGGATAGGGCAAGAACCGACGGACTTGATTTATAGCGGCTCCGCCGCCGTGACGCGCCTTGGACGGGGTGAGGGGGATCGTATCAACAGCAATCAGCGAGTAGCGCCGCCTGGCGCAGAGCGAAGCGCCGCGGCCGCGCGATCAGCAGAAAGCCCGTCATGCCGAAACTGCCCGGCATCTTGCATCTAGCCGTAACGGGCAGCGCAGACCGTATAGACCCGTAGCCTGTCGTGAAGCGCGTGGGCCGCTGGTCTATTTCAGCTTTGCGTATTCCGCCTTGGCTTCCTTGAAGATGGGGATGTCGGGGTCGGCGTCTTTCCAGAGCGTGAGGAAATCCTGGTAGGCGGCGCGGGCTTTGGCGAGGGCATCCGGCTGTAGCGGCGGCTTTACGCCGCCATTTTCGCCGTGGCGGGATAAACCCGCCTCTACAGCGTAAGCGCGCGCCAGTCCCAGCCGGGCCAGCGCACCCCAGGGAAAGTTCGCCACCACTCCTCGGCGGTCAATGAATTTCTGAAACTCCGCCGCCGCTCGGTTGCCGTCGTGGAGCATCAAATAGGCTTCGCCACGCAAATAAACCGGGCACAGGAATATAGACAGGTCGGGTGTAATTGCGCCGAGTTCGATCGTGCTCGCCACCTGCAATAGTTCGATGGCCCGGTTCGGGTCTTTGCCTTCCAATGCGATCCCCGCCCGGATGGTGGGCAGCCAATACTTCTGCACCAGCGTGTCCAGCTGGAAGTCCTTGTCGAGTTCGGCCGCCAACTTCTCCGCCCCTGCCGTATCCCCTGACCGCGCCAGGGCCAGCGCCGCTATCGCCCGCACATCGTGGTTGGGGGCCAGCTTCAACGCCGCATGGGCCTCCGTCCGCGCCTGCTCCCGGTTTCCCGCTTCTACCTCGCGCAGTGCTGCCTCTGCCTGATATCCTGCGGCCGCCTCTTTGGCGTCGTTGTGCTGGGCGGAATCCATGGCCCGCCCGGTCAACTCGTGCGCGTTCCTCAGCTTGCCGTACCAACCTTCCGTGTCCGCCTGCATGGCCAGCAACAGGTCTTCCGCGCCCGGCTTTCCCATGGCGGCTGAGACCCACTGCGCCATCTGCGCCCCATCGCCCTTCAGAAACGCCAACAGGTAGCAGTTCTGGAGCACGTAGGGGGCCTCCAGCTTGCGTTCCTGCGCCTGCTTGTACGCCGCCTCCGCTTCATCCAGCCGGTTGAGGTTCATGTAGGCGATGCCGACGCCGAAATAGTTGAACCCCTTATCTGGGTCCACGCGCAGCGCCTCTCGCCATTCCTCCAATCCCTTTTCCAGGTTTCCCAGGGTCCAGGAGATAAAACCGAGCCGAATGTAAGGCAAGTCGTCTCTTGGATAGGTCTGCTGCCACAGCTCGTCGGTCTGCGCTGCCTTCTCCAGCTCTCCCGTCACGTTAAAGTAGTAGATCTCCTCAATCCAGAACCGCTCCCGTTCGCTGACCTTTTCCCGCGACTCATAAGCCTTGCGTGCATACTCCGCCGCCCGCCCCAGTTGGTTTAGGTCGTGGTAGACACCCGACATCCAGGCGTAGGCCATGGCAAAATTCGGATCGAGCTCCACCGCCCGCTTGAAGAAGGGCAGAGCGGCGGTGTGCCCTTTCGCATAGAAGGTCTTTACTCCCAGGCTGTAGGCTTTCAGCGCCTCCAGCGATGGTGTAGTCGCTTCCGCCACCGGCGTGGCGTATTTCTCCACCGAGCTGAGCGACTCGCCCAGCTTGCCGCGCAAGCTCACCGCAGCGGCGTCCAGAGCCTTGAGCACCACTTCCTTGCCCGCCGCCTGCTCCTGCGCTTCCGCCAGCACGTCCCCCGTGTCGCAGTTCACCGCCTTCAGGCCAATCACGTACTGGCTGCCCAGCCCCGCAATCGAGCCGGCCAGCATGGCCTTGCTGCCCGTGCGCAGGCAGACCTCGTGGGTGACCTCCGGCGTCAACCGGTCGCCGGCGGGGCGGCCCATCAGCTTCAATGTCTCGTTCACCTTGCGCTCGGAAACCAGGGCGAGAAAGGGTGATTGCTCAAGCTGCACCGACAGTCCCTGCTTCAGCGTGTCGTCAAACACGCTGTCACCAGTCTTGTTGTCGAAATCGCAGAGGACGACGGTGTCCTTGTCGGTCAGGCGGGCCATGGCTTGGCGCGAGCGGAAGTAGAGCGTCCCCCCGATGGCAGCAGCGACAAGCATCAGGGCAGCGGGAACGAGCACCTTCCAGCGCTTTCGTAGGGGCGGTTCGCGAACCGCCCCTACTGTGGCCGCGCGGTCCGAGTCGGTGTCCCGCTTCAGGCGCTTCAGGTCGGCCCGCAGGTCAGAGGCAGTCTGATAGCGCGTCTCCCGGTCTTTCTCCAGCGCCTTGTTGATGATGCGTTCCAACTCGGCAGGACAGTCGGGATTCAGCCGCACCGGTGGGGTCGGGGCTTTGTTGAGGATCGCGTCAAAAATGAGCGCGGAAGTTGTCCCGGAAAAGGCTGGGTGACCTGTCGCCATCTCGTACAGGACCACACCAAAACTGAACAAGTCTGTCCTCGCGTCGAGTTCTTCGCCCCGCGCCTGCTCTGGCGACATGTAGGCGATGGTACCCATCACCTCGCTTGGGCTGGTTAATTGCTCCTCTGCGGTTCCGTAAGTCGCGGTCGGCACCTCTTGCAGGGTTTCTTTCCCCAGCCCCCAGCTCCTAGTACCCAGCCCCCGTTTTCCCCGCGCTAGCTTCGCCAGCCCGAAGTCCAGAATCTTCGCCTGGACCATTCCGCCTCGCGGGATCACGAATATGTTCGCTGGCTTGATGTCCCGATGGATGATCCCCTTCGAGTGGGCCGCGTCCAGCGCATCGGCAATCTGAATCGCCAGGTCGAGCAGGGTATCGATTGGTAAGGGCGAATGGCGTTCGCCCTGCCCTGTTGGGCGCGCGCCGTGCGCCCCTGCATCCACTAAATGCTCCAGGGTCTGCCCCTCCAGCAACTCCATGGCGATGAAAGGCTGGCCTTCGTGCTCGCCGACCTCGTAAATCGTGCAGATGTTGGGATGATTCAACGCCGCGGCGGCGCGGGCTTCGCGCTTGAAGCGTTTCAGGGCCTGCCTATCCTTGCTCCATTCCTGCGGCAGGAACTTGAGAGCGACCTGACGGCCCAGCGTGGTGTCCTCAGCCCTATAGACGACGCCCATGCCCCCGCCACCCAGCTTCGAGAGGATGCGGTAGTGTGAGACGGTCGTGCCGATCATAGGGAGGGAACCGCCTTCGAGGTGCATCTTAGGCCGCAACCACGGGCAAGTCAATGCGCCGAATTGAGACGTCTATTATGTAACCGGTAAGCGCGTGTTGAGCCATTTAGAAATGTAACCCGTTGCGCCGTTTTCGATGTAACCCTGAAGGGAGAATCTCCAGGAGGGTTGCTATGAATGGAAGG
>Ga0326728_10009695_pt1 | contig 23019 bp, 15 predicted proteins | sample MB3enrmetagenome_FD_207602 | JGI IMG/M metagenome (GOLD analysis project Ga0326728, IMG submission 207602) | Lab enriched peat soil microbial communities from McLean, Ithaca, NY, United States - MB31MN | ecosystem: Environmental > Terrestrial > Soil > Wetlands > Peat | place: USA: New York... | reverse complement strand
CATGCGGGTCGACGCCCGATGCTCGAGCCACGCGCATCGGGTCATGCCGGGTGCGAAAAACACGGGAAGGGCAGGAGGTGTGGACATTTGCCCGCGCCCATTCTAGAGCAATTGGTGACGCGACAAAAGCCCGTTTCACCACCCCTTTCATATCGGCCTCCCCAGCGAGCGCGCCAGGATCACAAAGCCGTCCAGCCATTCCCCGGGGAGCCAGCGCAGAGCACCCGCGCTGAAGACCAACGGGATTACCATCACGACCCCCAGAATCATTCCCGTCCCCATGTTTTTCACCCTCGCGCCGAGAATAAGCGAGAGCGGGGGGCCACGGCGACAGCGGGCATTACAGTTTGTGAAGTGTCACACGCGGAAGAGGTGTCAGGTGCCTGGTGTCAGGATTTCCTCCTTTGGACTGCGGCGGCTCGGCGCCGCCTTTGTCATCGTCCCTGGCATGATTTCAAGGCGGCGTCGAGCCGCCGCAGTCCAAGGTGCTCCGCACGTTTTCTCTGCCCAACGCCGCTTTGCCAGCGTATATTACGAAGGGCATAAGGCGCTCGGGGTTGGAAACACCGGGCGTGTTCCAACCATGGACATTCGCATCAGCAAAGAGAGCGAAATTCCCCTCCGGCAGCAATTGGCGGAGCAGATTGTCTTTCACATTGCCACGGGCAAGCTGCAACCCGGGCAGGCGCTGCCCAGCGTGCGCGAGTTGGCGCGCCGCCTGAAGATCCATCACAACACGGTGAGTGAGGCTTACCAGGATTTGATCCGGCGCATGTGGCTGGTGGGAAGGAGGGGCAGCCGGGTCACGGTTCGAGCCTTGGAGGAAGGGGTACGCGCCCGCGGGGCGAGCGGCCTCGACGACTTCATCAACACATTGATTCGGTTGGCGCGCGAGCAGGGCTATTCGCTCCAGGCATTGCGCGAACGCGTGCGCGAGCGCTTGCTGGGTCAGCCCCCCGATCACATTCTGGTGGTGGAAGCCGATGCGGGCATGCGACGCCTGCTGCGGGAAGAAATCCGCGCGGCGATCAACTGTCCGGTGGAGGCCTGCTCGCGGCTGGAATTGGCGGCAAATCCGGGGTTGGGAATCGGCGCGCTGGCGGTGGCCGCACACTATGCGATTCCCGACGTCAATCCCCTCCTGCCCAAGGACCGTCCCGCCATTCCCCTGGACTTCGGCGCGGCGGACGAGCACGTGGAACTGATCCGCAAGCGGCGCGAGCCCTCCGTGGTGGCGGTGGTTTCCGTCAGTGAAGGATTCCTGCAAACCGCGCGCAGCGTGCTGGCGACGGCAGCGGGACGCCGCCACGTGCTGCAAGAGTTCCTGCTTCCCCTCCCCGACCCTAAAGCGCTGGCGGCCGCAGACGTGGTCTTTGCCGATTCCATCGCGGTGCGGGAGGTCAAACACCGAAGCGTCGTTCCCTATCGACTCATCGCCCCCGCCTCTCTGCGCTACCTTGCCAGTGCCCTGCGCGCGCCGTAAATTCCCACGAGCCGACAGGAATTCCAGCAACGCGCTGAACACCGCAAACGGCGCCAATCAGTCATCAGGCAACACCACAGGCCTGCTGAACGGCATCCTCCAAGGCTTGGTCTCCCCCACCTACCCGTGCGGGTGCCACTGAGGCGGAAGCAGCCGTACCACGAGCCGTAGCGCGCGCGTCCCGTCCGTGTCCCGTCATGGCCAAGATGGCCAAGCCACGAGGCGTGGCGCGGTGCCGGTGAAGTAGGCGGGTGCAGGTGTAGCGCCCCGATAAATCGGGGCTGCCCTTGATTTCAAATTTTCTAGTTTCCATGGGAGGGCGTGAAAAGCTGCGGACTTACAAATCAGGTCCGCACTACGCCTGCGGATAGCTTTCCTCTTTCCCTCCCGCCTTTGCTGAGGCCCTCACAACTTTCTATGCAAGCTCTTCTCTTTTCTCGAAGGGACAATCCGTCCGTGTACTGTTTACGTACTTGAAATTCACTTTCTTGGAGATTACATTCGGCGCACTCATTCTCATTCTCGCCACAGTGGAGGTTCCTCATGCTCCCGCGCCTCAGCGTTTCCAATCAGCGGCAGACTGCAACAAAGCGCATCGTGCTTTGCTGCGGATGTGCTGGCCTCACATTTGTCGCAATGGCATGGTTTGGTCTTTTTCAGAAGATACAAGCCGCAGAGAACACTCTTCCCAAGCATCAGGTTTCTGCCGCGCCCACGAAAACTCAGCCCCAGCTCGTCGCGAGCTACGGCAAGCTGCCCCTCAGTTTTGAGGCGAATCAGGGCCAGACCGACGCCCGGGTGCGATTTCTGGCGCGCGGCAGCGGCTACACGATTTTTCTCACCGATGACGAGGCCGTGCTGACCTTAAAGAAGTCGTCGGTTGTCAGTGGCCAGTCGTCGGTCGCCCCGACCGGAACCCGTCACGGCATGAGCCGTTGGGGCGAGCGTGGAATTCCCGGCCGGCTTGGTCCCTTTGGGCCGTTTGGCCCCCGCGCCGGACGCTGGCCGAGCCTTGCCGACCAGATGAGGTCACTGTGGCCGTCGCTGCTCCCCGATCACAGCCAGATGCTTCCCGACCCGAACGCAGGGAAAGAAGCTGAGACCGGAATCGAATCCCAGCAGGTGATGCGCATGAGGCTGGTAGGTGGCAACGCCCAGGGGCGCGTCGTCGGCCTCGACGAGCTTCCCGGCCGCAGCAACTATTTCATTGGCAACGACCCCAAGAAGTGGCGGACGAACGTGCCGAGCTATGCCCGGGTGAAGTACGAGGGCGTCTACCCGGGCGTCGACCTGGTCTATTACGGCAACCAGCGCCAGCTTGAGTATGACTTCGTGGTGGCGCCCGGCGCCGACCCGAACCAGATCAAGCTGAGCTTCGCGGGCGCGGACGGAATGCGCGTCGACGCGGCCAGTGGCGACCTGGTGATGAAGGTGGGCAACGACGAGGTGCGTTTCCACAAGCCCGCTGTTTCTCAGCCCGTTGTAGCGGCGGTGTCCTCACCGCCATCCAAGCCTGTAGCGGCGCTCTCCGAGCGCCGACGGCGGTCGGAGACCGCCGCTACAGCAGAACTCGACGGCGCGTTCGTGCTGGCGAGCAACAACCAGGTGGCCTTCCGCGTGGCGGGCTACGACCCCCAGCGAGCCCTGGTGATTGATCCGGTGCTGGTCTACTCCACCTACCTGGGCGGCAGTGGATATGATTCAGGCACCGCCATCGCCGTGGACGCCGCAGGCAGCGCTTACGTGACGGGATTCACCTCCTCGACCGACTTCCCCACCGCTAACGCGCTTCAAGCGACATACGGCGGCGGTACTTGGGACGTCTATGTGACCAAGCTGAATCCCACCGGCAGCGCGCTCGTCTATTCCACCTACCTGGGCGGCAGTAATTCTGACGTTGGCGCCGACATCGCCGTCGACTCCTTCGGCAACGCCTACGTGACGGGCTACACTCAATCGACCGACTTCCCCACCGTCAACGCTCTCCAGCCGACTAACCACGGCGGCTGGGACGCGTTTGTGGCGAGATTGAATGCCGCCGGCTCCGCCCTGGTCTATTCCACCTACCTGGGCGGCAGCAGCGAGGATGTGGGTAACGGCATCGCCGTAGATTCCTTCGGCAACGCCTACGTGACCGGGCAAACTTGGTCGACCGACTTCCCCACCGCAAACCCGCTTCAGGCGACCAATAAAGCTACAGGAGTGGGAGGCGGTAATGTGTTTGTAGCTGAACTGAACTCGACCGGCTCCGCCCTGGCCTACTCCACCTACCTGGGCGGCAGTATGAACGACGGTGGCTTAGGCATCGCGGTGGACGCGGCGGGCAACGCCTACCTGACGGGAGCCACCTCCTCGACCGATTTCCCCACCGTTAACCCGCTTCAGGCGACTAACCGCGACGACTATAATGCGTTCGTGGCGAAGTTGAATGCTGCCGGCTCGGCCCTGGTCTATTCCACTTACCTCGGCGGCAGTGGCAATGGCTATACCAATGGCTGGAGGATCGCCGTCGACTCCTCCGGCAACGCTTACGTGACGGGCTACACTCAATCGACCGACTTCCCCACCGTCAACGCTCTCCAGCCGACTAACTACGGCGGCTGGGACGCGTTTGTGGCGAAATTGAATGCCGCCGGCTCGGCCCTGGTCTATTCCACCTACCTGGGCGGCAGTGGGTATGACAGTAGCTACGGCATCGCAGTGGACGCGGCGGGCAACGCCTACGTGGTGGGCATCACTAACTCGCCCGATTTCCCAACCGTCAACCCGTTCCAAGCCACCTGCGGTGGCTGTAATGCCAGTACAGGCATTTACGACGCGTTTGTGGCAGAGTTGAACGCAGCCGGCTCGGCCCTGGTGTATTCCACCTACCTGGGCGGCAGCAGCAACGAAAGCGTCGGCGGCATTGCAGTCGACGCGGCGGGCAACGCCTACGTGATGGGGGTGACCGACTCGACCGACTTCCCCACCGTCAACCCGCTTCAGGCGACTAACCACGGCAGTTATGACGCCTTTGTGGCAAAGATCTCGCCCGGGGGTGCGCCAGCAGTTAACCTCACGCTCCCTAGTTTTACGTTCGGGCCTCAGCAGTTGGGCACCACCAGCGCCGCCCAGGCGGAGACCGTCACCAACACCGGCACAGCTAACCTCACCATCTCGACGGTCACGATAGGCGGTACGAATGCCGGCGACTTTGCGACGAGTGCGGACACCTGCACGGGTGCCACGCTTACGCCCAACGGCACCTGCGCAGTCAGCGTGACCTTCACGCCGTCCGCGATGGGGAGCCGTAGCGCCTCACTGAATTTCACCGACAACGCCGCGGGCAGCCCGCAAAGTATCACGCTCGCCGGAACGGGAATCGCAGCAGCAACCACGACAGCCGTCAGCGCCCCTGCTATTACCTATGGCGGCGTTGCCCCGGTGACCGTTTCCGTGACTTCCGAACAAGGGACCGTTGCCGGCAACGTATCACTCAGCGTGGACAACGGTTCCCCGTTGACCCAACCGCTCTCCGGTGGGTCAGCCATTTTCAGTATCAGCGGCCTGGGTGGCGGCAGCCACAGTCTCAGCGCCAGCTACGCGGCGCAGGGCGCCTTCCTCGCCAGTTCGGCCACGGGGACGCTCCAAGTCAATCCAGCCGCACCGACCGTCACCTTCACGGGTGCGCCCGCGAGCGCGGTCTATAACTCTAGCTTCACTGTCGCGTCTACCACCAACGCCAGCACCGCCGCCGTGATTACGGCGAGCGGTGCTTGTTCCATCGCGGGCAACATCGTGACCATGACCAGTGGCACCGGCACTTGTCTCCTCACGGCCAATTGGGGTGCGGACGCCAATTACAGGGGGGCCAGCCTGAGCCAGAGCACGGCCGCGGCCAAGGCCACTCCGCTCGTCGTTTGGCCAACGCCGGGTAACATCAACTACACCACTCCCTTGAGTGCGACCCAACTGGATGCCATGGCCGTCTCTAATACTCTCGCCGTGGCCGGAACGTTTGTTTACACGCCGCCGGCGGGAACCTATTTGCCATACGGGAATCACCAAGCCCTCTCGGTGGCGTTCACTCCGGCGGACAACACGGACTTCAATGCCGCTTCCGGGACGGTTTACATCAACGTCATCGACACGGTGCCGCCGGTGATAACGATCTCCGCCAACCCTTCGTCGCTGTGGCCGCCCAATGGCAAATCGGTGCCGGTGACGGTCTCGGGCGCCATTACGGATAGCGGCTCCGGGGTGAATCCCAGCACACTGGTCTGTAATGTGGTCGACTCGGAGGGATTGGTCCACCCCGCTTGTTCGGTGGGTTCCCTGGGAGCGGGAGGAGCTTACTCCTTCACAGTCTTACTGGTGGCCTCCCGTGACGGGAATGATAAGAATGGCCGGACGTACACGATTACGGTGAGTGCCAGCGACTACGCCGGCAATTCTGCTTCTGTATCGACCGCGGTGATCGTGCCACACGATCAAGGGAACTGAGGGCTGTCGGCCATTGGGGGGAGCCTGGATCGGGCTCCCCCCGGTGCAAGTGTACCGTAGACATGTCTTATGGTTCCGGGCGACGCTTGCTGATAGCTGTCCTCTTTCACCCCCGCCTTTGCCGAGGTCTTCGCAATTCCCCATCTTCAAGCGCTTCCCTTTTCATCAAGGGACAATCCGTCTGTGTACTGCAAAGCGACTTGACGGACGCTTTTATTGGGCGTTACATGCGTCTCAGTCATTTTACTTTCAGTCACATTGGAGGTCGGTCCTGTTCCGGCCCATTAGTCTACCCCTTCAGTGGGAGCCAGCGACAAACCGCACGGTATTCTGCGCTGGCGCCGGCTTTCGCCCGCCACTAACTGATATTTCGGTTATCCCCCCGTCACAAGGAGACTCAGCATGCGAGAGAACCTGCACAGCACCACCGCTCGAGTTCTACTCGGTATTTTACTTGCCCTTTGTGGGTTAGTTGGTTTCTTACCGCTTGATGCGTCGGCGCAGGGCATCATTACGACCATCGCTGGCGGCGGGTCGCCCGCAGGACCCGCACTCTCTGCCGAGATGGTCTACCCATCCTCCGTGGTGGTAGACAAATCCGGAAACCTTTACGTTGCTGCCTTGGAATTGGAAGAGGTTCTTAAGATCGATACCTCTGGAAATGTGACCGTGGTAGCGGGTACCGGGTATGGCGGATTCAGCGGTGACGGGGGGCCGGCTACCAGCGCCGCCCTTGACCTCGCGGGGCCGTACCTCCAGGAGGTGTTTGGCGGCCTTGCTCTGGACTCCTCAGGAAACCTATTCATCACAGACTCTATCAACCAGCGCATTCGCCGGGTGGACGCCTCGACCGGCATCATTACCACCGTAGCGGGCAATGGCACTGTCGGTTACAGCGGTGACGGGGGACCTGCCATTAACGCCGGCTTTGACTACCCAGATGGGCTTGCGGTCGATGCGAAGGGCAATCTGTTTATTGCCGACGGCAACTCTGTGATACGTCGCGTAGATGCGGTAACGGGCATCATCACGACGGTGGCCGGCAATTACAGTATCAGCGTCAACTGCGCTTATTCCGGCGATAGCGGCCCGGCGACGGGTGCAGGTCTGTGCTACCCTACGGACGTGGCCGTGGACAGCTCGGGGAACCTGTTTATCGCCGACCAAGGCAATAATGTAATTCGTCGCGTGGATGGCGCAACGGGGATCATAACCACGAGCGCAGGGAATTACTCCATAGGCGGCAGCTATTCCGGTGACACGGGCCTGGCCACCAGCGCCGCCCTGAACCAGCCCGGAGGCATCGCCTTGGACGCGTCCGGCAACGTTTTTATCACCGACAGCGGGAACAACGCTATACGTCGCGTAGACGCGAAGACCCAGATTATCACCACGGTGGCGGGCAACGGCACGGGCGCTGCCGGCTACAGCGGTGACAACGGTCCAGCCACCAGTGCCACGCTCAATTTAGTGGAATATTATTACGGACAAGCCGGCGGTGTCGCCGTTGATCCCTCTGGCGATCTTTTCATTCCCGACCTCTCCAACAACCGCGTTCGCCGCGTTGACGGCACGACGGGCATCATTACGACATTCGCGGGCGGCGGATCGGGCGGCGATGGTGGCCCCGCCACAAGCGCCCTCACGGTGTTTCCCGCTTCGTTGGCGCTAGACAGCTCGGGGAATATCTTCATCGACGACCTCCATGAAGCGCGCGTCCGCCGCGTCGATGCTACAACAGGTGCGATCAGCACGGTAGCGGGCAACGGCCTTAGCTTGCCGTATGAAGGAGATGGTGGACCCGCCACGAGCACCAGTTTTTTCTTCAATCCCTTCGGTATCGCTGTGGATAGCTCCGGCAACCTCTTCATCTCCGACAATTGGAACTGTCGCATCCGCCGCGTGGACGCCTCGTCCGGTATCATTACCACGGTGGCGGGCACCGGTGCTTGCGGCTACAACGGTGACGGCGATCAGGCCACTAGCGCTGAGCTGGAGTTTCCGCACGGCGTGGCCGTGGACACACTGGGCACGCTGTTTATCAACGACCGTGGCAACAACCGGATCCGGCGAGTGGATGCTACTACCGGGATCATTACCACGGTGGCCGGCAACGGGACGGCTGGGTACGGTGGCGACGGCGGTGCAGCGACCAGCGCGGAGTTGCGTTCGCCCTCTTGCGTGGCGCTGGACACTTCGGACGATATCTTTATCTGCGATGGTGGTGGGCGGGTCCGCCGCGTTGATGCCAAGACTGGGATTATCACCACGGTGGCCGGCAACGGGACTGCCGGGTTCAGTGGCGACGGCGGCCTGGCCACCAGCGCTGGCGTCAGCCCGGAGGACGTAGCCGTGGACACTCTCGGCAATCTTTTTATCGCAGATGCCTTTTTTGGCCAGCGAATTCGGCGCGTGGACGCGTTGACCGGTATCATCAGCACCGTCGCGGGCAGCGGCCCCACCGGGTATTTAATCGTCAGCACCTTCAGCGGTGACGGCGGCGCTGCCACCAATGCGATCTTGAATTACCCCTATGCGATAGCTATTGACACGTCCGGGGACCTCTTGATTGGCGACGCCGTCAACAATCGCGTGCGTGAGGTGTCGGCGTTTCCGTTTGCGAGCCTCCTGACCACGAGCATCGCCTTTGGCAATCAGGCCCTTGCCACCACCAGCGCGCCACAGACGGTGACATTGACAAATACCGGCGCCGTGGCCTTGAATGTCTCCGACATTTCCGCGAGCGGGGATTTTAGCCAGACCAACAACTGCGGGGGCAGTGTCGCGGCCGGCAGCTCATGCACGATCAATGTGACCTTCTCACCCACGGCGACCGGCTCGCTCACCGGAACCCTGACCATCACCGACAACACCATCGGCCTGGCAGGCAGCACGCAGAGTGTGGACTTAACCGGCACAGGCACTGCTCCCGTCGCCAGCGTCTCCCCGCCCAGCCTGACATTCGGCGACCAGAACCTGGGAACGACGAGCGCATCGCTGCCGGTCACCCTGAGCAACACGGGTAACGCCGCGCTCACCATCACCAGCATCGCGCCCGGCGCCAACTTCAGCGAGAGCGACAACTGCGCGGGCAGTGTGGCGGCCGGCGGTTCCTGCACGATCAATGTGACCTTCTCACCCACGGCCACTGGCCCGATTACCGGCACGTTGACCATCATCGACAACAGCAATGGGGTGGCAGGCAGCCAGCAGACGGTTTCGCTCGCGGGCGTGGGAACCAGCGGGGCGGCCAGCGTCTCACCGGCTTCGCGGGCATTCGGCGCTCAGGCGCTGGGCACTACGAGCGCCGCCAAAACCTTCACCCTGAGCAGCACCGGCACAACGAACCTGAACCTTGCGAGTATCACGATTGCAGGAACGAACGCGGGCGACTTCGCGGAAACTGACACTTGCCCCGCCAGCCTGGCGCCGGGAGTGAAGTGCACCCTCTCGGTGACGTTCACGCCCAGCCAGACGGGCGCGGAAACGGCCGGCATCACCTTTGCGGATAGTGCCGTGAATAGCCCTCAGACCGTGGCGTTGTCTGGGACGGGCGTGCTGCCGGTCACGCTGCTTCCCGCCTCGCCGAGCTTCGGCAAGCAGGCCGAGAACACGACGAGCGCGGCGAAAACGCTCACCCTAACCAACAACCTGGACTCCGCCCTCGCCATCTCCAGCATCACCACGAGCGGGGACTTTGCCCAGACCAATACGTGCGGCAACAGCGTTGCGGCCAATAGCACGTGCACCATCTCGGTGACGTTTACGCCCAGCATCATAGGGGCGGACGCGGGAACCCTGAGCGTAACCGACGGCGCGTCGAGCAGCCCGCAAACCGCTTCGTTGTCAGGAACAGGTGTGCTGCCGGTCACGCTGCTTCCCGCCTCGCCGAGTTTCGGCAAGCAGGCCGAGAACACGACGAGCGAGGCCAAGACGCTCACCTTAACCAATACCCTGGACTCCGCCCTCGCCATCTCCAGCATCACCACGAGCGGGGATTTCGCCCAGACCAATACATGCGGCAGCAGCGTTCCAGCCAATAGCACGTGCACCATCTCGGTGACGTTTACTCCCAGCATCATTGGGGCGGAATCGGGAACCTTGACCGTGACCGATGCTGCCTCGAACAGCCCGCAAACCGCCGCGTTGGCAGGAACAGGCATCGTGCAGGCCAAGGTGGCACCCATCTCCTTGACGTTTGCCAAGCAGACCGTGGGGAGCACAAGTGCCGGCAAGAACGTGACGCTGACCAATAACCTCTCCACCGCCTTGCCGATCAGCATCACGTTCACAGGCGCCAACCCGGGTGATTTTGCGGAGACGGATACTTGCAGCGGAAGTGTCGCGGCAGGGGCCTCGTGCACGATCACCGTGACTTTCACACCGGCGGGGGCGGGCACTCGCACTGCCACCTTGAACGTCAACGACAGCGCCAACAACAGCCCGCAGACGGTCTCGCTGACGGGCACAGGCCATTAATTCGGGAGCACAAGGGGGCGGTCCGCGAACCGCCCCTGCAAGGCCCGCGTAGCCCTCGCTTGACCACCTGGTGAACAACCGCGGCCTTCCGCCTACCGCGACGTTGCCCAAGCGGACGAAGGCGCGCCGTCGCCATAGCGGCTCTGGCGCGTCGGCGGTCGTTCGGCCCTGCGCCTGGCCGAACGGTCGCCGCGGCGACCCCTACGCCACGCTGCCCCCGAGGCCGAACGGTCATCCGCCACAAAGGTCGGAAAAGTTTCAGCCGCAGCACCGGAGGCTCCTGCGACGCCGGCGAGAGTGGCCGCGCTCGCGACCCAACCCCCGCGTGACGTACTCCCCCATATCGGTTATCGACACTTTCCGGTGAGAAGATGAGCCAATTTGCTGACTTCGAGAATCGAAAATCGAAGTGCGAAGATCGAAAATTGGCCCGATCACCCGATGGCCCGACGAGAAGAAAGGTTATGGACATAATGTACGAAATGACGATTTAAGAATAGTGACATAATGTCCTTTAAGAGGGATAAAATGTCTTTTACTAAGGATCAATAACTTGGCAACAAAATAAATTTCCGTAGGTTATTGATTCTTTTACAGAGACTGCTATTTTCGACGCACTCCTAGCCAGAATCCCCGCTTAGGCTGTAAGCTATAGAGGTTGGGCAATCGTCGGCAGTAGTGGGCAGTAGTGGAATATCCACAATCGGAAGCCCGGAGTGAGGTCATCATGAAAAGTGTAGCATTTTGCATCGGTCTGCTATTGGCAAGCACCGGCGCCGCGGTGGCCCAGCAACATGCCTCCGTGGAAAAGGCCGCCCAGCAAACTTCCGCCGAGCAGCTACAGCAAGCGCTCGGCAAGGACGCCAAGATTCTTGTGATTGACGTGCGCAGCGCGCAGGAATTCGCGACCGGGCACATCCCCGGCGCGATAAATATTCCCATCGACGAATTGGCCAAAAAACTGGAGGAGATGAAGGTCACGAAGGACACCACGCTGGTCACCATGTGCGAGCATGGGGGCCGCAGCTCGCGCGCCGCGGTGGAACTCCAGAAGTTGGGATATCATACCGCTTCCTATTGCACGCTCGATTCGTGGAAAAAGTGCGGCTACAAGATTGAAACCGGCGACGCCAAACCGCGCGCCGCGGCCAAGGTCTACAAGTTCATTTGCCAACATTACTGCAATGCTGACAAGGAGACGACCGACTTGGACGAAGTTTGCGAATGCGCCTGTGACCGCCCCTATCGCGAATGCATGAAAAGCAACTGACGTCTGTACACGTCGAAAGGGTGCGGCAACCCTTCAGCGATAATCGGGATTGAATTGCCGCGCTGCATGGCGAATGAAGTCCATCCCTTGCACAATCTGGTAAAGTCGAGGGTGTCAAGAGGTCATGGTCCTGTGAAGAATCCCGGAATTGAGCGATTTGTGGAGTTCCCGAACCCCAAGGGCAGAACCCTGCGGGGTATGCTGCATTTGCCCGCCGATGCGCCGAAGCGGCCCGCCGCCGGGGTCGTGATGTTTCATGGATTCACGGGCGATCGCATGGAATCGCATTGGATGTTCGTGAAGTGCTCGCGCGCTCTGGCGCATGCGGGATTCGCCTCTTTGCGGTTCGATTTCTATGGGTCGGGGGAGTCAGACGGCGAATTCCGTGAGATGTCCCTCCGCGGGGAGATTGCTGACGGGCGCGCCGCCGTGGCCTTCTTGCGCGCGCAGACAGAGATCGACCCGGAGCGTGTGGGCCTGCTGGGAATTTCCCTGGGAGGAGCAGTGGCGGCGGCCCTCGCGCCCAGCGTGCAGGCAAAGGTGGTGGTGCTGTGGAGCGCCGTCGCGCATACGTCTCGCCTGCGCCAACTCATCAAACAATCCGCGCGGAAGATTCCGGGCAAGCCAGGCGCCCATGAATTCGACGCCCGGGAAATCTCCCCGCGCCTTATCGAGGACGTGCTGAAGGTTGAGCCGATCCGCCACCTCGCACGCTTCCAGGGGCCAACGCTGATCGTCCATCCGGAAAAGGACGAGGCGGTGCCGGTTTCCCATGCCCGTGACTTCTTCCAAGCTGCGGGCGCCGACGCCAAGGAGCTCGCAATCATCGCGGGAGCGGACCACGTCTATACATCCATTCCCTGGGAACAGGAAGTGATTGCCCGCACCGTCCAGTGGTATGGGCGCCACCTATGACCCCGGCCGTAGATGTTTTTGCCCCATGCGTTAAATATTGTAAATTGTTTTCAATAAGATACAGCCATAAGTAACTCTTATGGGATTTTCTGCGTCAAAGAGATATCGTGGCCAATTTGCAAGGTGCGCTAGAGGGTAGGGCTGACTGTACCGATAGGTAAAAGTGGAGATTACTGATCTGATGATCAACCGAAACCTCTGGCCGCGCGGCGGTGTCTTGGCCGCCCTATTCGCTTGCACCCTGGGGCTTTCTCCTCACCTGCTGGCGCAACAGGCGGGACAGTCCACACCTGCGAGTACACCACAAACCCAAAGCAAACCTGCGAATGACTCTGGCGCCGTCCCAAACCAGCCCGACCAAGATCCCAAGACTCCAAAAGATGACCGAATTTTCTTTGCCCTGCCCAACCTATTGACCGTGGAGAATGCTTCATCGCTACCTCCGCTTACGACCGGGCAAAAGTTCAAGCTGGTGGCGGAGGGGACTTTCGACCCGGTTGAATTCGCATTCATCGGCCTTGAGTCTGGGGTCAATCAAGCCAGCAATACCAACCCCACCTTTGGACAGGGGCTTAAAGGCTATGGCAAACGCTACGCCCTGGCGTTTGCCGACAACACGGTCGAGAACTTTATGACCGGCGCCGTATACCCTTCCGCGCTGCGGCAAGATCCGCGCTACTACCAACTGGGAAAGGGCAGTTTTCTCCACCGTGCGGCATACGCCGGCCTGCGAGTTTTGATCACGCGCTCGGACTCCGGGAAGACGGAGTTCAACTTTTCGGAAATTCTCGGAAGTGGCACGGCCGCAGCCATCTCCAATGCCTACCATCCCGGGCCGCGGACGTTTGGAAGCAGCGTGAACGTTTGGGGAACACAGATTGGTTGGGATGCCGTCGCTTACGAGATGAAAGAATTCTGGCCCGATATTCATCGCTATCTTGTGCGCCACCATCAGAAAACGTAATTGCCATGCAGTTGAATGGGCTCGATCAATACGTCGCACCAGCCGGAACCTTGCGTGATTGGGACGGGGGAAACTCATGCCTTCGATCCCATCGCGTGTTGGAAAATTCTGCAGAGCATGCCATAATGCAAGTTCCCGGGCGCCGACTCAAAGATTGGAAGATCATTGAACTAATGATTAATCGAAAGCCTTGGCCACGCGGCTATGTGCTGGCCACCCTATTGACTTTCGTACTGGGGCTATCTCACAGCATGTTGGCCCAACAGGCGGGGCAACCCCCGCCTCCGGCCTCTTCGCAAACACAGGCCAAAACTGCGATTGATCCAGGAGCTGCCCAAACCCAACCCGCTCCGGCCCCCGGTTCGAGCACATCACAAGCCCCGGCGGCTAACCCCCAAAGCCAACCCGCTGCAACTCCTCAACGTCCAAAAGATGACCGGATTTTCTTTGCACTGCCCAACCTTCTGACCGTGGAAAATGCCTCCTCGCTGCCTCCGCTCACAATGGGACAAAAATTCAAGACGGTGGCGGAGGGGTGCTTCGACCCGGTTGAAGTCGCCTTCATAGGCACACAAGCCGGCATCGATCAAGCCGATAATGCCAACCCGACCTATCACCAAGGATTTATGGGCTATTCCAGACGTTTTGGGACGGACTATGCCGACGCCATCATCGGAAACTTCGGGACCGGCGCCATATTCCCCACTTTGCTTCACCAGGACCCGCGCTACTACCAGATGGGGACGGGAAAGGTCTTCCACCGGATGATGTACGCCGCCGGACGGGTTTTAGTCACGCGCGGGGACTCGGGAAAGATGCAGTTCAACTTCTCCGAATTTCTCGGTAATGGCCTGGCCGCAGGCCTCTCTAATGCATACCATCCCGCCCCCCATACGCTCGCCAGCAGCGCCGACGTTGAGGGCACACAGGTTCTACTCGATGCCCTCGGTTACGAGTTGAAAGAGTTTTGGCCGGACCTTCATCGCTTTCTCACGCGCGGCAAGCACAAAAATATGTAGTTCTTTCGGGGCAACCAGCGGGAAAAAAGCTGCAGGCGCTGCGTCGTGAGGGGGTTCTCTTTGAATAAGGCTTGCCCCCGATTGGCCGGTCGGGCCTCCCCACCCTCCTACCCACCTATTTGGCCAATTCGACATAAATCAAATCGCTGCTGAATTTCTCCGGAAGCTTGAGGAGGAGCCCTCCACTCATAAGGTCCTGGCCTCCGCGTGTCTGTTCCGCAAGGGACCCGTCTTCCGAGCGGAGATGATACCGAGCCTGATGCTCCAAACCTTTCAGCCGGATGCGCTGCGTCGTCTGATCGTTGTTCGGCCGAAAGATGTACAGAGTCCCACGCTTCAGACTGGGGCTCCAATAGAACATTCCGTCCCAATGGAATCCATCCGGCCGCGGCAGAATGTGGTGAACCTCCACATCTGCCAGGATCGGCCGAACCCAGGATTTATACATTTCCGTGGCTCGCTTGGCGCCCGCGATATCCTCAGGAGTCCAACTCGCGGTGTGCGTGGGATCGATCTGCCACGCGCCCATCATCGCGGAACGCCAGAAGAAGGGGCGGGGCCGGTCCGCATCGTGGTTATAGAAGTTCTCGTAGGTGTAAGCCATGAGGACGGCGGGAGGAAAAGCGTAGGTGGAATCGTAAAAGCTCTGGCGGTCAGGCAGGGCGGAGAGGGTGTCCGTGGTGGCAATGTAATGCACGTGCTTGATGTAGCCGAAATCCTTGAGGTGTCCCCCGCCGGAGCATCCTTCCAGCGCCAGTTGCGGAAAGCGTTCCTTCAGGTCTTCCATGATGCGGTAGTACCCCAACGTCGACCAGTAGCTGACATCGACGCCGTAGTGGTGACGGTGGTTAGTCTGCACACAGTGGGTGGCGACGGGGGTGTAATCGTGTTTCAGGTAATCAAGGTGATTATCGGTCACGATCTTTTCCAGCAAGCGCTCGGCCCAGTCCCGCGCCGGATCAAACCCCACATCAATAAGGGTGCTCCAATTGATGTCTCTCGGCTTCCAATCCGGGGGCAATTTATCAAGCGACCAATCGGGGTGATGGAAGATATTCATGGCGCCCGGATCGAGGGAGTCGCCGCCGTGCGTCCACGCCACCCAAAGGCCCAGCTTCATGCCATTCTCGTGCGTATACTGCACGATGGGAGCTCCCCCGCGAGGGAACCGCGCCGGGTCCCAGCGCCAGTCACCGTCGCTGGGAAACCACATCGCGTCGGGAACAAAGGTTTCAAAACCGAGCGATTTGCAGAAGGCGGCGCTGCTGAGGACGTCCGATTCATGCGCCTTGTTACCTCCCTTGTCCAGATAGAGATTGTAGGCCAACGTCGGAAAGGGTTGCCCCTGCGGAAGCGGCGGTAAAAGCTTTTCCAGTATGAATCGATGCAAAGTGTAGCTGCCGTCGTCCACATCACCCTTATAGCAGCCCACGAAAGCCGCGGGCGCCAGGAAAGTTGCTCCGGCGGGGACGTCGGTCTTGAAGTCGGGCGCCAGGCCCATCTGCAATTCCAACCGCGTAGGAGCGGTGGAATCGGTCTTGGCGTGAATGGTCCCGATGCCGGAAAACTCCCAACCCACGTACAGCCCTTCGCTCTCTCCGATTTGGATCGCCATCCAGGGGACGGGGGCTGAGCCGCCGACGGGGTCACTGACGAGAATCTGGTCGAAGTCAGCGTCGATGGCCGCGGTGAATGTGCCGCCCTCCTGGCTGGCATTGCTGCCGCCGCGGTTGATCCACCACGCCTGCGCGGCGGCCACCGCTGGAACCGCAAGATTCGTCAGGTCCAGGCTTCCCTGCCGCGTCACGGTTACGGTGCGGCCGGATTCGTTGGTCAAGGTCAGCCAATGTTCCACCGGACCTCGCCCGGGTCTGGCCCGCCACACCGAGTCGATGCTCAGTTTGGGGCTGTCATTGCGGTAATGGAGATGCAGTTCCTCGCCCTTGGAATCAAGCCCGCCCCCCACGAACATCCAGTCGAGATCGCGCGGCGAGCCGTCCACTGCAACACTCTTCATCAACGATTCCCGGAGGGGAGTAGCCAGCCAATTCCGCCGGATAGTGGCGGAGCGGAGTGTTTGCACCACCGGCCAGCCATCCACCACCGCCAGGGCGATTTCCGTGTCACTCGTAGCGAGTTTCCAGGAATTCGCCTGCTCTCCCGAGTTAGTCACCCCCGCCAGTGCCGAGGTCGCCGCCGTAGCGCCGGGCTTTAGCCCGGCACCGCCCAATCTAGAGGCACGTTTTATTGCGGCACGTGCCGGGCTGAAGCCCGGCAGTACAGCGGAAGGTGCCGGGCTAAAGCCCGGCGCTACACCAGCAATTAAACCGCACCCCAGGGTAAAAACGATAACGCACCGAACCATTCCACGCCCAAATTCTCCAACAACTACTTTTGGCGATTTCACACACATAGTGGGTCCTTCCCCAAACTTGTCCAAATCATGATCCGACCGTTGATGACCACCTGCGGCTTCTAGGAAAATAGCTGTGCCGAAGGCGCCTTGGAGTGCGGTAGCAGCAGCTACCGCCTTACTTCGTACCCTCCTCACATTTGCTGTTTGAACCCATCGCGGAAAGCGCTAGCTGCTGCTACCGCACTCCAAAGCGCTTCGCGCATTCTCAACATGGCAGGCTCATGCAGCGCCATCAGGACTTGAACACAAAGGGCTTCACATAATCGAGTTGTTCATACCGCACTTGCGGCGCTTTGTACCGCAGGCAAGCCCGGAATTGTTGCGGGTCGGAAGCGTTATCCGGAAACATGTCGTAGTGGCAGGGTATGGCGACCTTCGGTTTGAGCAGCGCGGCAAGTTCCGCCGCCTCCCAGTGGCTCAGGTTGTTGAAGCCACCGTTGATGCAGCTAATCATGATGTCAGGCTCCAACTTGCGTACGTGCGCCAGCAGATCGCTGTAGTCTGTGTCGCCGGAAATGTAGACCCGCGGACCATTTTCCACCGCCAGGACATATCCCATGTGGTTCAGATCGGAATCATCCGTGGGCATGGCGAAGGTCCCGTGAACGGTTAAATCCGCCACCTGCAATTTTCCGCCGGGATAAGCCTGCTGGACCTTCGAGCCCTCCACGCCGCAGCGGGCAAAGCTCTCACAGGCCAGCCCGGGACCCACAAACGTCTCGATTCGCTCTTTCCGCACCCTGCCGATCGTCTCCGGGTCAGCGTGATCGTAATGCGAGTGGGTGCAAAGAAAATGATTAACGTCGAGTTCCTCCGGCTCGATGTAGATGGGAACCCGGCGGTCCATGTCCAGACCCAGTGAGTCTCCAATCTTTTTGCAGGAATTCGTCAGATAAGCATCAACGGAGAAGAGCGTGCCCGCCGGGGTTTTAAGCAGAAAGCCCATCTGCCCCAGCCACCAAAGGGCCGCCGACCCTTTGTCGACTTTGAAATTCCGAACCGATTCCATGCACTCGCGCGACATAACCACCCTCCTGGTTAAATTCTCTGGTGCCCTCCCGGCAAAATTTCGGTACTGGGTCAATGTTGTAGCGGCGAGTTTACCTCGCCATATGGCGGCGTCCCGATCAGATCGGGATAAATTTCGCCGCCCCTACATCAAACACCCATTCCTCACCCCTTGGCCCGGGCGCTGGCAAGGACCACAATGGCCACAAGCAGCACGAAAACTGAGGATCCCATAAAGGTGCGCGCCCGGGCGCTGGCGTTTTTCCACTCCCCGGTAACCGCGCCCCACAGAGCGCTGCCCAGAACAATCGTGGCCATGAAGAGGGGCCATCCCAGCACCGCGCCCAGATCCCCGATGCGAAGCGTCGCCCATCCGTAGAGGACCACGCTCCCAAACCAGAGTAATCCCATCAACAGGGCAAGAAACAGATAGGCAAATGATGCCAGGCAGAGGAAATTCGGCGCCGTACCGTTCTTCCGCAACAGTCGCACGCAGTAGATGATCCCCGGAACCGAGCCCACCAGCAGGACGGGAACCCAGGCGGCGTTGGTGGCCATGCGGGCGCTCGATCCATGCTGTCGCGCCACCTCGATCAAAGGAGCGCCCGCGGCCAGACCGAAGTTCAGCATCGATCCGCAGATGCCCCCGAGCACGGCGAAGAAGAAACCCCGCAGAAACGCTGACCGCTTGGGGCCATCTTTTGATGCTTCATCTTTTTCGCGTTGCCGTCCCGCCAACCCGCAGAGGACCACGCCCAAAATCGTGAGCCCGATGCCCACGAAGATGAGCAGGCCCGCCCGCAGCGTGAGCCCTCCTAATCCCTGAACAATCAGGGGCAGCAGAGCCCCGACGCTGGACGAGACGCCCATGACCGTGGCAAACATCGCGGCCACGCCGATCAGGTCTACCGCCACTCCCGAAAGCAACATGCCAATGCCCCAAGTGGCGCCGGAGAATGCCACAATGAGCAGCGAACGAACTCCGATTTGACTGTAGATGGACCAGAAACCCGGAATCGTCCCCATTCCCAATGCCGCAGGTAGAATGCAAACGCCCAGGAGGGTAAAGGCCAACCACATGTTCTCCCACTTCCACCGCAGCTTGAGCTTCAGCGGGAGGGTGTAGGCGCTGTTGATAAGACCGGCCACGACCAGGTAACCCAAGGCTGTCATCATTTCGGAGTTCATGGTGAATCCCACTCACTTCGATAGGCTGATATTGCTTTCGGGGCGCGCCTTCCGGCCCTGTAGCGGCCCCAAGTGTTTGGACCCAGCTTCCCCCCACAGCGCAGCTGATTGCGCGGGGCGCACATTGGCTTTTGGGCAGACGCGACGTATCATCCTTCCGATAACAGGGGTTGTCAAGCAATGTGTTCGTCTTTTCGTCGACATTTGTCGGTGATAGTGTTGACACTTCCGAAGGCTTGTTATAGCATCCGCCCTTAGCTCCCAGCACGCTCGGAACCCGCGGTAGATGCTGCGCCGAGGGCGTATTTGCGCATCAAACCGGCGCGCCCGGGGACAAGAATATCCTCCACAATCTACTGGAGGTGACGGCGGCGGAAATCGGATCGAGGAGGAATGCCCATGGCCACAGAAGGCGTCAACTCCCGGAAGCTTTTCGACCTGAGCGGGCGTGTCGCGCTGATCACGGGCGCGGGAGCCGGATTCGGCGAGGCCATCGCCTTGGGCTTTGCCGAACAGGGATGTGACGTTGCCGCCGCGGACTTGAATCTGGAGTCCGCCCAGCGGACGGCCGGGAAGGTGGCCGCATTGGGCCGGCGGTCCGTGGCCATCCGCGTGGATGTGAGCAATCCGCAAGAGATTGGGGCGATGGCGGATACCACCGTGCGTGAACTCGGGACCATCGACATCCTCGTCAACTCCGCCGGCATCTCGCAACACACGCCGGCTTTGGAATTGTCGGTGGAAAGTTGGGACAAGGTCCTGGATGTCAATCTGCGTGGAACCTTTCTGTGTTGTGCCGCGGCCGGACGCGTCATGGTGCCGAAGCGCCAGGGCGCCATCATCAACTTCTCCTCCATCGCCGGAGTGGTGGGAATGGGCCGGGGCAACAACGCCTACTGTGCCAGCAAGGGTGGCGTCAACTCCTTGACGAAACAACTGGCCATCGAATGGGCCCCATACGGAATCCGCGTCAATGCCATCGCGCCTTGCCAGTTTCGAACCCCGGGGCTTCTTGAGGTTATGGCGGACAAGCAGTTCGACCCGGAAAAACTGATGCAAACGTGGACTTCGAACATCCCCCTGGGGCGGGTTGGCGAGCCGCATGAAATGGTGGGGCCGGCTTTGTTCCTGGCCTCCGACGCGTCGTCAATGGTTACGGGAATCGTTCTGCCGGTGGATGGCGGGTTTCTTTCCCGCTAACATATTGATGGGTTGTTATAGAAACTCGAGGGTAGGGCAAGCCGTGCCCCTGCAACCCCGCGGGAATCTGTAAATAACCGCCGGGAGAATGGCCGCCAACGTGCTAGCCTATCGCGTGGAGGGCGAAAATAGCGTGAATTCGCGCCGTATGGCTAGGGGTCAAGCCTCGGGGCGGGATGCCAGGGGCCGCGGACGAGGGGCTGGCGGCGGGTCTCGGGACCGCGGGACTGGTTCGAACCCCGAGGGCGGGCTCTGGGCAATCCCTAGCCCCTAGCACCTAGCCCCTGATGGCGCGCCTCTCCACGATGTATTAGAAACAAAAGGGGTTCGCTGTTTAGGGCCAAGATGTCATAAAACTGTATCCTACTCAAATAAGGATAGTTAGATTGAAATAGGGAAACATGGGCGAAAAAATAGGCGCAGCTCTCCACGATGTAACAGAATCAAAAGGGGTTCGCCGTTTAGCGTCAAAATGCCTGAATGCTCTATGCCCTTCAAATAAGGAGAGTTAGATTGAAATACGAGAACCGGGAAGAAAAAATGGGGGATGGCTCTCCACGATGTAATAGAAACATAAGGGGGTTAGCGACAGACAGCGGAAATTTCGCAAAAAGCCATCTTTTTGAAAATAGGATAGTTAAAGAATTCTCGGCGGCCAGGGTCATCAGAAAAAAGGGGGATTAAAAAGTGAGGCTGACCTTTCCGCAAGTTGATGAAAACGAATATAGAAAAAATGTCTGTTTTTCGCCTCTCCACGATGTTGATGAAAAAAAACGAGTTAAAGCGTTCTCTCCACGATGTTGATGAAAATAAAGGAGAATCGCGTTAGAGGCGAGGTTGATAAAAATGGGAAGTAGCCATAGTAGCCTATTATGATTCACGGGCGCCACCCTGATCCGGCAGGTGCCGCCCTAAAGGTCGGCGCAACGTTTGTCATCCGAAGGCGAGGATGAATTATGGCCGAGGAAGAAACCCCCAGCGCGGGGGTAGCACTGAAGCAAGCTGTCCAAATCGGCGTGGTCGTTCCTGATCTGGATCAGGCCACGCGACTGCTGACTTCCCTTTTCGGCATCGGGCCTTTCCGGTTCATTGAGTGGCCGAATCGTCCGGATTCCAAATATTTTTTCCGCGGCAAGGAAGAGCCCATCAAAATCCGGCAGGCTTTTGTTCAGCTTGGACCCCTGGAGTTGGAGCTGATCCAACCCCTGGAAGGCGAGCGCAACGCCTATCGCCAGTTTCTAGAAGAACGCGGCGGCGGCATTCACCACGTCCTGTTTGAAGTGGAAGATATGGATCAACTGGTGCGGAATCTCTCCCCGCACAAGGTGGAAATTCTCCAGGCCGGAACGGGGATACGTCCCGGCACTCGCTGGGCGCTGCTGGATACCCAGGCGCTGGTGGGATTTCTGCTGGAATTGCGCCAGCGCGCGCCGGGATGTGACGGAACCTCCATCCCCGAAAAACTTTGATTCCCTGCCCGGGGCAAAACGAAATCGCGGAGGAATAAATGGAGAAAGGCACTACCGAACCAATCGATAGGAATCTGCTCCTCACTCTCTACCGGGAAATGCTCCAGCTCCGGGAGTTCGAGCTGAAAGTGCAGGAGCTTTACCGCCGCGGCCTGCTGCCCGGTTTCGTGCACCTCTACGTTGGGGAAGAAGCGGTGGCGGTGGGCGTCTGCTCCAACCTGCAACCCACCGACCTGATTTACAGCACGCACCGTGGCCATGGGCACGCCCTGGCAAAAGGGGTGCCCGGCCGCGAGGTGCTCGCCGAACTCTGGGGAAAAACCACCAGCTCTTCCGGCGGCCGCGGGGGAAGCATGCACATGTACGCCCCCGAATACGGTTTCATGGGGACGAACGGGATTGTGGGAGCGGGAATCCCCCTGGCCACGGGCTCCGCGCTCAGCGCCCAATTGCGCAAGACCGGACAGGTGGTGGTGACGTTTTTTGGAGATGGCGCCGTCAATAGCGGATCGTTTCACGAAGGGCTGAACTTCGGCGCCGTCTGGAATCTGCCCGTCGTGTACGTTTGCGAGAACAATCTCTATGCCACGGAAATGGCTTTCCGGCGCGCGACAAAGAATACCAGCGTGCAGAGCCGCGCCGCCGCTTACAAGATTCCCGGCGTGGAGGTGGACGGCAGCGATGTTCTGGCCGTTCACGCCGCCGCCCGCGCCGCGATCGATCAAGCCCGGTCCGGCGGAGGTCCCACGCTGATCGAAGCCAAAACCTATCGTTTCGTCGGGCATCACGAAGGGGATCCGGGAACGGCTTATCGGACGCGCGAAGAGGTGGAAGAGTGGAAGAGCCGCTGCCCCATCAGGACGTTTCGCGAGAAACTCTTGAAGAACGAGGGGGCAACCCTGGAATCGGTGGAGCAGATTGAGCGCGAGGTCCAGCAATGGATTGAGGCGGCAGTTCAATTCGCCCGGGAGAGCCCGGAGCCCGCGCCCTCCACCGTGTACGACCATGTCTATTCCTGAGTGGCCTTGAGGAGGACCGCGCTGTGCCTGAACAATTACGCGAGATAAGCTACGTTGACGCCGGGGTGGAGGCGCTGCGCGAAGAAATGCGGCGTGACTCGACCATC
>Ga0326728_10009694_pt1 | contig 23020 bp, 25 predicted proteins | sample MB3enrmetagenome_FD_207602 | JGI IMG/M metagenome (GOLD analysis project Ga0326728, IMG submission 207602) | Lab enriched peat soil microbial communities from McLean, Ithaca, NY, United States - MB31MN | ecosystem: Environmental > Terrestrial > Soil > Wetlands > Peat | place: USA: New York... | reverse complement strand
GAACCGCGGAGTATTTTGACCTGGAAGATCCCGTCAGCCAGCGCCGATTGTCCGAGCCCATGCTTGCCCTCCGCGACCTGCGAGGACTGGTGGTCATCGACGAAGTCCAGCGCCAGCCCGGATTGTTTCCCATCCTGCGAGTTCTCGCCGACCGCACGCCTCTCCCTGCCCGCTTCCTGATTCTAGGCAGTGCTTCACCGGAGTTGCTTCGCCAGAGTTCCGAATCGCTGGCGGGCCGCATGGGGTTGGTCGAGATGGGTGGCTTTGGTCTTTCCGAAGTTGGAGACTTGCGGCGGCTCTGGTGGCGCGGACGGTTCCCTCGTGCCTTCCTGGCCAGGAGTGAAGCGGCGTGCCGGTCGTGGCAGGAAAATTTCACCCAGACGTTCCTGGAGCGGGACATTCGCCAGTTCGGTGTGCAAACGCCGCCGGTTGCTCTCCGCCGCCTCTGGATGATGCTTGCGCACTATCATGGCCAGATTTGGAACGCTTCCGAGCTCGCGAGGTCCCTGGGAGAATCCTACAACACGGTAAACCGGCACCTCGATATACTGACAGGAGCTCTGATGGTGCGGCAACTTCAGCCCTGGCATGCCAACCTCGGCAAGCGCCAGATCAAGTCGCCCAAGGTCTACATTCGCGACACGGGAATTTTGCACTCACTCCTGGGTGTTCCCTCCTTCCGATTCTTGGAGGGGCATCCCAAGCTGGGCGCCTCTTGGGAAGGATTTGTAATCGAAGAGATCCTCTCGTTGGCCGGCGAACGCAACGCCTACTTTTGGGGAACGCAGTCCGGCGCGGAGTTGGACCTCCTGCTCTTTGCCGGCGGCGTGCGGTATGGGGTGGAAGTTAAGTATGGAGACGCCCCAGGCATCACCAAGTCCATGCGCATCGCCCTCGATGACCTGGAATTGCGGCACCTTTTCGTGGTCTACCCGGGCCGTGAGGCGTACAAACTGGACAAAAGGGTTACGGCCCTCCCGCTCGAGCAAGTCACTACTCGACTGGACTTTGGTGGGCCCCGGGTGGCTAGGGCGTGAGACCGAAAGGGGTTTTACGAGTATCCGCGCCGCGAGGTGTAAGGTATGATGGATTTGGCTGGACGGGAAGGCGGGGTCTAAACGGTAGGTTACTCTCTAATGCCTACAGTACTCAGAGAAGGTCCGTACCGTTTCTTCTTCTACTCCGCAGATTCGGAAGAACCGCCCCATGTCCATGTCGAAAGGGATGACAATAAGGCGAAGTTTTGGCTCGATCCGGTGCGGTTGGAGGACAATCAAGGTTTCGGTAGGCATGAGCTAAACCGCATCCGCAAACTTGTTGACGAGAACGTGGATGATTTGTTGAGGAGTTGGAATGAGTTCCTTGAGCCTCAAGATGCAGGCAGTGAAGGCAGTACAGGTGACAATAACTGAAGATACCCTGGCCGTCGATCTCTCCGATGGGCGGACGGTCTCGGTGCCCCTCGTGTGGTACCCTCGACTCCTTCAAGGGAGCCCCCGAGAGCGGAACAACTGGCGGCTGATTGCGGACGGGGAAGGCATACACTGGCCCGACCTCGACGAGGACCTGAGCGTGGAAAGCATCGTAACGGGCCGTGCGTCCGGAGAAAGTCAAGTGTCACTAAAGCGTTGGCTTGAGACCCGCAAAGTAAGCGCCAGACGCAATCGGGTTCGCAATTCAAAATCTGCACGCCGTCCGACGCGCCTCGGGTCCCACGCAGCCCGCCATAACTGACGAGGAACTTTTCGTGATAGGGGGGCGAACTTGCCGTAAGATCGGATTAAGATTTCCTCATGAAACCTGGCTTGGCCGCCGATAATAACTGTGAAGTTGAGGGAACAGATTCTTGAAAAACGAGGAAAACTATCATGCCGGAAGATCGAACTGAAAAAAACAAGGCCATTGATCTGGCCCTGATCCAGATCGAGAAGCAATTTGGCAAGGGCTCCATCATGCGCCTGGGTTCGAAGGATGCTCTGGTGCCGGTGGACATCATCCCCACGGGAGCGATTTCGTTTGACGCCGCGCTGGGTGTGGGGGGAATGCCGCGCGGCAGGGTGGTGGAGATTTTCGGCCCGGAATCGAGCGGCAAGACCACCATCGCGCTGCACGTGGTGGCGGAGGCGCAAAAGCGCGGCGGGATGGCCGCCTACATTGACGCCGAGCATGCCATGGACGCCGCCTACGCCAAGAAGTTGGGCGTGGACATCGATAACCTCCTGGTCTCACAGCCCGACTATGGCGAGCAAGCGCTGGAAATCGCCGAGTCGCTGGTGCGCTCGAACGCCGTGGATGTGCTGGTGATCGACTCCGTGGCGGCGCTCGTCCCCAAAGCCGAGCTCGACGGCGACATGGGCGATTCGCTTCCCGGCCTGCAAGCGCGCTTGATGTCGCAAGCGATGCGCAAGCTCGCCGGTATTGTGGCCCGATCGAAAACCTGCCTGATCTTCATCAACCAGATTCGTGAAAAAATCGGCGTGATGTTCGGCAACCCGGAAACGACCACGGGCGGCCGGGCTCTCAAGTTCTATTCTTCCGTACGCGTGGACATTCGCCGCATCGCTTCCATCAAGGACGGCGACCGCGTGGTGGGCAACCGTACCAAAGTGAAGATCGTCAAAAATAAGATGGCGGCCCCCTTCCGGGAGGCGGAATTTGATATTCTATTCGGCGAGGGGATTTCCAAAGAGGGCGACCTGATCGATATCGCCGCCGAGCACAATATCCTAGAGAAGAGCGGCGCGTGGTTTTCCTACGGAGGTGAGCGCATCGGGCAGGGCCGGGAAAACGCCCGGCAGTTCCTGCGCGACAATCTCGATGTCCGCAAGAAATTGGACGGCGAGGTGCGGAAGGCACTGAACCTCCCCGGGCATCACGAGCAAGCTGCCGCGGCAGCGGCTGGAGAAGGGTCAGCCCCGGCTAAGGCGAAGAAATAAGAGGGGGGGGACGTACTCCTGAAGCCACCGCCCGTGCAGTTTGGAAAGATGACCTTCCCTTTGTTTACCGGCGCCAGCGGAAGCGAGGCGAAGGCCAACGTCAACCCGTCAACGAAGGAGATGCGTGGAAAACTTATTAAAACGACTTGCCATTCTGGCCTTGGCAACTGTCTGGTTGTTGGGGATGGGCTCTGCTTCCAGCGCCGCGCCGCAAAGCAGCTCGGCCACGCCCGACACTTCTTCCACAACTCCTCCCAAGAATCCCCCTGCGGCAAAAACCACCACCCCCAAGACTACTGCCGCCCATAGCACCACGCGCCGTTCACGGCCGGTGCGAGATCCTTGGCGCGTTAGTTCGAACGCCGACGCCAGTGCCGACGACAACCCCGCCGGCGATGATCCGGTGGTCCGGCAAGCGGCTCTCAACGCCCTGGGAAATTTGAATGGCAGCGTGGTGGTGGTCGACCCCAACACGGGGCGCATTCTGAGTATCGTGAATCAAAAGTTGGCGCTATCCAGCGGTTTCACACCGTGCTCGACGATCAAGCCGGTGGTGGCGCTCGCCGCACTGCGGGAAGGCATCATCACTCCCACCACCAAGCTGTATGTCGGCAACCGCACCCGCGTCGACCTTACCGATGCCCTGGCCCGCTCGAACAACCTCTTTTTCCATAAGCTGGGAGAAATGCTCGGCTTCAAACGCATCACGGAATACGCGCAGGAGTTCGGCTTGGGGGAAAAGGCCGGGCTGGACATTCCGGGTGAATCGGCCGGCCACTATCCTTCCGCTCCGCCCAAGCTGGGGGGAGTGGGATTCCTCGCCTATTGCGGTACGGACGTGGAGGTGACACCCTTGCAGATGGCTGCGGTTATCTCCACCATCGCCAACGGCGGCACGCTTTACGCGTTGCAGTATCCACGCACCTCTGACGAAATTGCCGCGTTCCAACCTGTCGTGCGGCGGCGCCTGGACAACCTGGCGGAGTATATCCCGCAGATCCGCGATGGCTTGGCGGCCACCGTGCTTTACGGGACGGGCCGTTCCGCCTACGATCCGGATCTTTCCATTTATGGAAAAACCGGGACATGCAGCGAGAATGGTGCGCGTCTGGGTTGGTTCGTCTCCTACGCGGGCGAACTGCATCCCCAATATGTGGTCGTGGTTTTTCTGCGCGGGGGGCGCATGATGTACGGCCCGCACGCGGCGGAAATCGCCGGGCACTTTTATCGCGACCTGATGGAGAAGGAACACCCCACACAAGCCAGCCGCGATGATTCCTCCTCGAGTTCTTCCCGGCGATAGCTCGCCCCTGGCACTTAGGGAGACGCGTATCCTCGGTGGTCATAGACCTGCATGGATGCCAAGCGTAAAGCAGCAACGGAAATTGTGCGCCGCCTGAGGTCGGAGGGATTTCCGGCGTATCTGGTGGGCGGGTGCGTGCGCGACATGATCATGGGCCGCACGCCCAAGGATTATGACGTCACCACGAGCGCCACGCCCGATCAGGTGCTCAAGCTTTTCCCTGACGCGCTCACGGTGGGCGCCCGGTTCGGAGTGGTCATCCTTCCGCAGGAAGCAGGAAACGTCGAGGTGGCCACCTTCCGCAGCGACGGATTGTATGCGGACGGGCGGCACCCCCAAGAGGTCCGCTACGCCCAGACGCCGCAGGAAGATGTGCAGCGGCGAGACTTCACCATCAACGGTCTGCTCTACGACCCGCTGAGTGAGCAGGTGCTGGATTATGTGGAGGGACAAGCGGACATCCGCGCCCGCCGCCTGCGGACCATCGGCGATCCGGTGGAGCGGCTCAGTGAGGACCGCCTGCGCATGCTGCGGGCCGTGCGCTTTACGGCGCGCTTCGGCTTCAAGTTGGACCCCGCGGTGTTGGCGGCCATCCGCCACCTGGCGCCGCAGATCCACGCCGTGAGCGCGGAACGCGTGCGCGATGAGATCGTGAAGATTCTCACCGAGGGGCCGGCGCGCGCGGGGTTCGAACTCTTGGACCAGTCCGGTTTGCTCGCCGAGGTTTTACCGGAGGTCAAGCGCCTACAAGGCGTGCAGCAACCGCCGGAATTCCACCCCGAGGGCGATGTGTGGATTCACACGCTGATGATGCTGGAGGGATTGCGGGAGCCGACTCCCACCCTGGCTCTGGGCGTGCTCTTGCACGACGTCGGCAAGCCACCGACCTTTACCATCCGCGAACGGATTCGCTTCGACAACCACGTGGAAGTGGGCGCCAGGATGGCGGAGGAAATCTGCGGCCGACTGCGGATCTCCACGCGTGAAACCGCACGCATCGTGGAATTGGTGCGGCACCACCTGCGCTTCAAAGATTTTCCCCGCATGAAACGCTCAACCCAGCTCCGCTTTCTGCGCATGGAGGGGTTTGATGAACACCTGGAACTGCACCGCCTGGACTGCCTCGCGAGTCATGGCGATTTGACGAACTATGAGTTGGCGCGGAAGATGCTGGAGGAAACACCCAAGGAGGAGATCAAACCCGCGCCCTTATTGCGTGGTGACGATTTGATTGAGCAAGGTTATAGACCTGGACCGGTTTTCAAAACGATCCTCCAAGCCGTGGAGGACGCTCAGTTGGAAGGGCGCATACACGACCGCGCGGGGGCCCTGCGGCTCATCCAAGAGCAGTTCCCGGTCAATCGGCGGTAACCCATGCTTAGCTCAGGGACCGCACGCAAAGAAATACCACACCACCTACGGCAGCAAGGGCCACAATAAACATGCCGATCTTATAAAGGAGCAACTTGCGGTCCGTGGGCTCCGCAGAACTTTGGTCGATCATCTGGAACATGGCGACCTCCTTCATTCGCGCCCACTTCCTCGGGCGTGGAGGCAAACCACTGGGAGATTAGATTGGCCGCAGGATGGGCGTCAGGGAAGAGATTGAAGCGTTTCGAACTGCCCGGTGCAGCTTGGAGCGCCGCCATCCCTTCAGGCCGATCGTGCGGCGAGACCGCTACTTTTCCTAGTTACACTGTAGACCTAATTTTGGAAATGTCAAGCATCCACAAATTGCGGGCCCTTTGGAAACCCATGATCATTTTCGCGGGCGCGAATTCCCTCCCCGAATCGAGCGTGGAACTCTGGCAAGCAGGGGGAAAACCTGGAGGCCGCAAGATTCTCCTTGACAAAATATCCAAAGCATACTACATGTTGTGGTAATGCAGTGTGTGACCACAAATTGTGGTTATGCGCGCAGGCCCGAAGACTTCAGCAAAGGAGGGGAAAAATATGGCAGCAAAGAAGGCAAAGAAAAAGAAGAGATAAGGAATGAACCTGTTCTAGGTTTCCTCCTTTCCCCAGGCCCGCTCCCCCAAGCGGGCCTTTTGTTTCCGGCCCCGCCCATTTCTGGACAAGCGACCTCGTGAGCCACGCATCATCATGCTGAAATTAACTGTTACGTGAAGCTGACCTTCACGTCCTCGCGATCTGCTTCCGCCGCCTGAAAGAGCGCGTGGGGTTGCAGCCCCATAAAACCGGCCACAAAGTTGGCGGGAATCTGGGCAATGCGGATATTGAAAACGTTGACGTCGTCATTGAATCGGCTGCGCTGCCCGGCGATTTTTTCCTCGAGTTCCGTGATGCGGCCTTGCAGTTGCATAAAGTTCGTATTGGCTTTCAGGTCCGGATATTTCTCCGCCACCGCAAACAAGGTCTTGAGCGCGCCACTGACCATGCCATCGGCCTGAGTCTTTTCGGCGGGAGTGGTGGCGCGCATGTAGGCGGTGCGCGCTTCGGTGACGGCCTGCAAGGTTTTCTGCTCGTACTGCATATAGCCTTTGCAGGTATCAATGAGCTTCGGCAGTTCGTCGTGCCGCTGTTTAAGCAGCACGTCAATGTTGGAGAACGAGCGGTCAATGTCATTCTTCAGAGTGACCAGGTTATTGTAAATGCCCACCACATACATGATCAGTCCAATGACGATGATGCCCAAGACCACCAATACGGCGATGACCACGCCCACGGCTACCATATTCAGCCTCCTTCTTCATTGGCGATTGATTCACCCATCGCCAATCACCCATTTCTACGTCATCTTCACATCAACGTCCTGACGGTCTTCTTCCGTCACTTTGAACAGGTCGTGATGTTGCAGGTGCATCATGCCGGCAATGAATACGTCGGGAATTTGTTGGATGCGGATGTTAAAGGTGTTGACGTCGTCATTATAGAACTCCCGCCGGTCGGCAATCTTCTCTTCCAACTCCGAGATGCGCTTCTGGAGTTGCATGAAGTTGTTGTTGGCCTTCAGCTCCGGATAGTTCTCTGACACCGCGAACAAGCTCTTGAGGGCGCCCGAAATCATGTTATCGGCCTGAGCCTTCTCCCCCACGGTGCCGGCTTTCATGAACGCTGTCCGCGCCTCGGTGATGAGCTGAAAGGTTTTCTGTTCATACTGCATGTAACCTTTGCAGGTCTCGATCAATTTGGGCAGTTCGTCGTGCCGTTGCTTCAGCAGGACGTCAATATTCGCCCAGGCCTTGTCGATATCGTTTTTCAAACGCACCAGGCTGTTGTAGATGGTGATGAGGTAAGCGAAAATTCCCACCACGAAGAGGATCACGACCAGTCCCACCAGAATAATTACACCCATTGTTGTGCGCCTCCTAAAGTGTCAGAACAATCCATATTTGGCCAAGAGAATTGCCAGGCAAAAGATAGCCAGAATCGCGCCGCCGAAAATGTACCGAATCGCGCGATCGCGCAGCGTCCGTCGGATTTCCTTCTCGCTTCGCCAAGTGATCAGAAAGGTCGGCTCGTTCGTTCCCTTCACGATCATATTGCGGTCGTGTTCGTCCTCGGGAGTGGGATTTTCCACGCACGTTCCCGTGAGGTCGTACCAGTGGCCGGGGAGAACCAGATACTCGCTCAAACGGAAGCGTTCCGACATCCCAATATTGAGGTTGACGCCACTCCCCAGGCTGAGGATGCCTCCGCCTCCCAGGGAAAAGGAATGGCCTGCCCTGCCCACCGCCGATTGTGCGTAAGAAAAAAGTTCGGCATCGGAGGCCAAAGTCCCTGTGGCCACCGTGGGAGCGCCCATGCCGGAAAACAGCCTGCCGATCGAACCTCCCGCAGAACGTCCGGTTTGCACCTTCGCGGTCTGGATCAGATCGTATTCCGCCTGGTGTGCGTCCACCAGCACTTTGCCTGACGCGTCTTCGAGATAGAACTTCGGTCCATCAGCGTCGGTGGCCGCGTGGGACCAGTGGCCACCGTTTTTGTCCCTAATCCAACGCTCGATTTCGACCTGGTAGAAACAGCAGGGAGTGCGCGTCACCGGACTCGTAACCGCCTGGACAGCTCTGGCCTTTCCATGTATCTCCACCAGGCCCATGGCGACACTGCGAATCGGAACTTCGGGAGTATCCATCAGCACGCGGTACTCGCGAAAAGTGCGAAAGCCTTTGTAAAAATAGTGCAGTCCTGCCCCAAACCCCACCATCAGCAACACATCTATCTTAAGCGAAGCGTTCGATGACATAGGATGTCCAGAAGTTCTCGCCATCCTACTTGACACGCCAGGAAAAGGCAAGCGCGGCATACTGCCGGAGCCGCGCAGATGGTGAGGGTGAGGGTGCTTGCGACCCGTCGGGAATTTCGCGGAGTGAATTCAGCGGTACCTCGGCGGGCGCTCCAGTTTCCCCCGCATAAGCAGACTTGCCCATGGTCTACCCAAGCGGCCATCTCTTCAGTATGATGATGAGCCGCTTCGACCTCATTTCGAATGCGGGTAAATTGCCCCGGGAAGGACGGAAGGCCGGGAACGCGGGAATGCAACAGTTTCGGATATTAGAACACACGGCCGATGTGGGCTTCGAAGCTTTCGGATCGACCCGCGAAGAAGCCTTTGTCAATGCCGCTCGCGCATTGACTTACTTGATTGTAGAATTGAACGCGATTGATCCTCGCGAGGAGGTATCCGTGCAGGTGCAGGGAACCGACCCTGCGAGTCTTCTGGTCAATTGGCTGAGCGAGCTTTTGTACCTGCACGATGCCGAAGGGTGGCTCTTCCGGGATTTTGAGATCCAGAGCCTTCAGGACGATTCCCTGAGCGCCCTCGCGCGCGGCGAACAATTCCAGCGGTCGCGGCACCAGGCCAAACTGCTGGTGAAGGCCATTACTTATCATCAACTCGCGCTGGAAGAAACCCCGCGGGGCTGGCGAGCGCAAGTTTATGTGGATATCTAACGACAATCGAAAGTTGAAAGTTCTTACCCTGGGTATCTTGTTGACAGCCTTTGGCTTGATGCCTTCCACCCGCAGCCTCTCCGTCATTATGGGGCTTTACAGTATCCAGGAGGTTAAACCCAAGGTATTCGTATGGATTCCTGACGATGTGATTGACCAGGAATGCGATCCTCTGTTCACCCGGGCGGCGACAGGGGGATTCATCGTGACCGCCGAGGGCGTGGTGGTGGTAGATACTGCCAATAGTCCGACGCACGCTCGCGACCTGCTCTATGAGATTCGCAAACGCACCGACCTCCCCATCCGCTACGTCATTAACACCAGTTCGGCGGGCGACCACATGCTGGGCAACGAGGTTTTTGTCGATGAACAGGCCACGTTGATTTCCACCAAGGCGGCGCAAGCGGAAATGCTACAATACCGCCAGCAGCTTTTTGATCGCATGCACGGCGCAGAGGGATGGAAGTTGCAAGCGCGCATGCGGGGCTTCCACGTAACACCTTCCACCCAATCCTTCGACGAAAAGATGACGCTTAACGTGGGCGACCAGGAAATCCGTATGGCCAGCCTGTTGAGCAGCGAGAACTCCCCCCAGGATGCTGTCGTGTATTTGCCCGCCGCGAAAACCCTTTTCCTCGGTGAGCTTTACGACAACCAATATTTTCCGCGAGTTGGGTCGCGCCATGTTCACCAATGGATCGAAGTCCTGCGGCAGGTCGAGGGATGGGACGTTGACACGTACGTTCCCGGTCACGGCGCCCCTGGCAGCAAGAAGGACTTGGTGGATTTCCGCAAGTTTCTGGAATGGCTCGTGGCCCAGGTGGAGATGCGCCTGAAGCAGGGGCAAACGCCTGAGGAAGTTGAGAAGGCTCTTTGGCTCCCGAAAACTTACAACTGGCACGCCCCAGACTTGGCGCCGGATACCGTCGCGGATGTCTGCCGGCAACTCGCCCCTCAGCACACAGCCCCTGCCCCTGCTCAGCCCGGGCAATAGTCGAGATTCGCTAAGGAAAGCGCTGAGGACGTATCAAATCCCTTCGGCTTATAGGTGCGAGCAGCGCCGGCTTCGTGTGGGCCGAGCGGCTGCCATTAAGATCGGCGGACTTACCCATATCGCCCCTTACGGACATGGCCGGGCGTCAAATTCCCATGGCAATGCAGAGTGCGGCGGCATCGCCGATACTCTCGCCGAGTTCGGCGGGAATGACTTGGCATGTGCGTGCCGGCAATTCCAGCGCCTCGCGCTTGATCACACGGCGAGCCGGTTCGAGGAGCAGATCACCCAGGCGCATGGCCAGACCGCCGATCACGATGCGATCAGGATTCAGCAGATCGACAAGAATCGCCAATACTTCTCCCAGTTTCTCGCCCGTGGTTTCCAGAACTTCCAGCGCGACTTTGTCACCCTGCCGTGCCGCCGTGCCGATATCCTTCGCGGTGATCGTGCCGCCCGATCGATATAACTTCGCCAGCCGCGTGGGGCGCTTTTTCTTGAGCGCGGCGGCCACCGCCTGCTGTGCCACCTGCGCCATGCCGCCGCCGCTTGCCCAACCTTCCGCCGAGCCTTTCTTGTTGTGGCCAATGGGGCCCGTACGGGTCAGGCGAAGGTGTCCCACTTCGCCCGCCAGGTCGTTGGTGCCGCGGTAAAGTCGCCCGTCCGTGATGACGCCCGCGCCGAGGCCGGTGCCCATGGTGAGGAAAACCATATTCTGGCAACCTTTGCCGGCGCCGAATCGATGTTCCGCCACCGCCCCGGCATTCGCGTCATTCTCGATCAAACATTCCGCCTGAAATTCGCGCTCCAGGATGGCCTTGATCGGCACGTCATCCCAGGTGGGCAGATTGGGCGGCGATTGGATGATCCCCTGCACGCGGTCCAGCGGGCCCCCACAGCTTACCCCCAGCCGCGCGATGGCGGTGATGTCCGCACCTTGCTCAGCCAGCATTTCGCGAATTCCTGACTTGATCAAATCCAGAGCTCTCTCCGGCCCCTGGGCGGGGCGGGTGGCGAACTCCTTGCGCGCGATGACTTCCGGCGGGGTTGAAGAAAGCAGGACGGCAGTTTTCGTGCCGCCAATATCAATTCCAACCAGCAGCTTGCTCTTAGACGCATTCACGGGCAGTCTCCTGTTCCAAGGCGGATGGGTCGAAAGACGAAGTTAACTTGCCTTTCGATCCCCGGGTACTGAGTTCGGCCGGCGCGCTTGCACTCTGCCGGCGTGAAGCATGAAACTATACTTGTATTTTTCTCCGTAGGGAATATGCTCTTGGTAGGGCCAACAAAAATGGCGAAGCTGGTAAGTACGGGAGGAGAGCCATGACCTATTCGCGAAGAGATTTGTGCCTGCTGGTAACCGCGCTTGCCGCATCCTCGGGGGCTTCGGCGCAAAAGACGACGCTACAGAGTAGGGCATTTCCCTATGAAGACTTGCCGGTGAAAAAGACGCCGGGGCATGAAACGCGCGCCATATTGTCGGGCGAACTTCACAACGGCTGCTACGTGGAAGTCCACCAGACCCGGCTTGCGCCCGGGGAAATGCCGCACCCGGCGCATCACCACCTGCACGAAGAGATGTTCATGATCAGGGAGGGAACGCTCGAGGTGACAATCAGCGGGAAATCAACCCCCATGGGCCCCGGCTCCGTGGGCTTCGTGGGTTCGAATGACGAACACGGAGTCCGCAACTCCGGCAAAACTCACGCCGAGTATTTTGTGGTCGCGTTCGGGAAGGATGCGTAGCCACAAGCCGATTTTGGATTTGCGATTTTGGATTTTGGATTGGGAACACATGGAGGCCCAGTCTCAGAATACAAAATCTGAAATCTAAAGTCCAAAATCAAGAAGCCTTGGGCAAGTGTTCCAGCGCCTCCCGAATTTTGGCTGCCGGATATTCGTAATCGAAAAGCTCGCCGGCAAAGTACTTCTCATACGCGGCCATATCAAAGTGCCCATGACCGCTGAGGTTGAAGAGGATGGTTTTCTCCTTGCCCTCTTCCTTCGCCTTCAGCGCTTCGTCGACCACGCAGCAGATGGCGTGGGAAGTTTCCGGCGCCACGATCAGGCCCTCGGCGCGCGCGAACATCAACGCGGCTTCAAAGCACTTCAATTGCGGATAGCTCACCGCCTCCACGATGCCCTCCCGGTGGAGCAGGCTCACCAGGGGCGACATGCCGTGGTAGCGAAGGCCGCCGGCGTGGATGCCGGGCGGGACAAAGTCGTGCCCCAGCGTGTCCATTTTGAGCAGCGGGGTCATGCCGCTCTTATCGCCGAAATCATAAGCGTAAATGCCCTTGGTCATGGTGGGGCACGCGGCCGGCTCCACGCCAATCAACCGGATGTTCCTGCCCGCAGCCTTCACGGGCACAAACGGGAAGGCCAGCCCGGCGAAATTGCTCCCGCCGCCGCAGCAGCCGATGACGATGTCGGGCGTTGCTCCGGCGAGTTTCATCTGGGCAATCGCTTCCTGCCCGATCACGGTTTGATGCAGTAACACGTGGTTCAACACACTGCCCAGAGAATAGTTGGTGTCCTGATGCAGAGCGGCGTCTTCCACCGCTTCGCTGATGGCGATTCCGAGGCTGCCGGGGGTCTCGGGGTCATCGGCAAGAATCTTCCGCCCGGCTTGCGTCAGGTCACTGGGGGAAGGAACGCATTTCGCGCCCCAGCATTCCATCATGGTGCGGCGATGGGGCTTCTGGTAGAAGCTGCACTTCACCATGTAGACCATGCACTCCATGCCGAACACGTTGCACGCCAGCGCCAGCGCGCTGCCCCACTGTCCCGCGCCCGTTTCCGTGGTCAAGCGTTTGACGCCGGCGGCCTTGTTGTAATAGGCCTGCGCGATCGCCGTGTTGGGCTTGTGGCTGCCGGCGGGTGAGACTCCCTCATTCTTGAAGAAGATTTTGGCGGGAGTCCCCAGCGCCTTTTCCAGCCGCAAGGCGCGGTGCAAAGGCGTGGGCCGCCACAGCCGCAAGACATCGAGCACCGGCTCCGGGATGGGAATGTTCTGCGCCGGGGTCATTTCCTGCTCGATCAGCGCGTGAGGAAAGATGGCCTCAAGATCCTGCGGCCCCGCCGGTTGCAGCGTGCCGGGATGCAAGGGCGGCGACATGGGCGCCGGTAAATCAGGGATCACGTTGTACCAGAATTTGGGAATCTCTCGCTCGGAAAGAAGATAACGATAATCAGACATGACAGGTCTCCCTATGAACCGCAAGAAAATAAAAGCGATTCAATTAAGATTTGTGGGCTGCGCAGGCAACGCCGTGGCGCAGCCGGTACGGTTGGGACGGTCGTAAGACCTCTACGATCGTTTCCTTGGCCATTGCCGGTCCGACTTATGGCGGCCGAATCGGACGCGGCAGGATAACACAAAAGGCCAGCCGGTGGGCAGCGAGACATCATCCCTGTGACAGGCCGACGGACGAATTGACACGCCTGCCCGGCTGGGGTTAGCATTCAATCACTATGTCGCGACGTCAATCTGAACCGAGAAAACTCGAAGTGGCTTGCCCGTGCTGTGGCGCCACGCTGACGGTGGATGCCGAGCTGGGCAAGGTCCTGTTCCATCAAGCGCCCCCCAAGCAAGACAAAGGTCCTGACCTGGACGCCGCCGCCCAGCTTCTCCAGAAGGAAGCGGAACGCCGCGAAGCCATTTTCCGCCAGAGCGCCGACGACCAGAAGGTCCAATCGGAATTGCTCGACCGCAAGTTCAAAGAAGCCTTCGAGAAGACCAAGGACCAGCCCACCACCCGGCCGATGCGAGATTTCGACTTGGATTAGTCCCTATGGCCCGATGGCCACCGCCCAGGGCGGGATTCCGGATTCAAGATTCCGGATTCTGGATCAGAATTGAAGATTCCGGGTTCCGGAGCCAATCCCCAGCCAACACCGAGAATCGCAAATCACCCAACCAACAAATCGCGAAATCACCCAATCGCTAAATGGCCCTATGATCCGATGGCCAGATTCCCCTCTATCCCTTTTTCTCTCATGTAGTTCCGCCTGACAGAAGTACCCAAAAAAGGGGCAATTCGCCCTCGGTTTTCTTGACAAGCCCCCCTTGCAGGTTATAATTAGGGTTTTGCGTCGACGAGGGTGGGGTGCGCATAACCCTTGCAGAACTAGAACTACACCGGGTCATCGCGTCTGAGAGCTATGCCCCGGGGTCGCTGGACTTTCACGGAGCCGAGTTCCGGCAGGCGGCGCCGCTCCAGCTCAATGCCACTGCGGAGCTCCTGGCGGAGGAAATCCGCATCCGGGGGCATCTGGCAACCCGCCTCGAGACCAGTTGCGACCGCTGCCTGAGAGCGGTGGAGATTCCGGTAAACTGCGATTTCGACCTTTACTACCGGCCGATGCAGACGATCGCCAAGGAAGAGGAAATCGAAATCCCCACGGACGAGATGGAGGTCGGCTTCTACACCGGGGACGGAATCGAATTGGCCGACGTGGCCACAGAACAGGTGATACTCTCGGTGCCCATGAAGGTGGTTTGCGGCGCCGAGTGCCGGGGCTTGTGCCCGGTTTGCCGGGTCAATCGAAATTTGACGGTATGCAACTGCACGCCCCCGCAACAAGATTCGCCTTTTGCTTCGCTCAAAGAAGAGTGATGCCGGGAGGGCGCGAGGAGACGAAATGGAGCGCCGCCCTTTCGATCCGACAGAAATAAGCCGGGAGTGATTGCCGGCACGCAGCAGTGGTCGATCCCCGCGCTGCTTTAGGAATTAAACGTAGCGCCGGGCTTTAGCCCGGAACCTGCCGTTACAAGATGCAAGTGCCGCCCGGAAGGACGGCGCTACAAGATAAGGACAGAAGAAAAACTATGCCGAATCCCAAACGACGACATTCTCACGCGCGGAAGAATCGCCGGCGGTCCCACGACCATCTCGCGAAGCCCGCGCTTGCCGAGTGCCCGCACTGCCACGAATCGAAGATGCCTCACCAGGTCTGCCCGCATTGTGGTTACTACAACGGACAGGAAGTGATGCTGGTGAAGGAATCCGCTTAAAGGGTTAGATGTTGGCCCACGGAAATTCGCCCCAGCGCGATCAATTCTTCCCGCGCCGGCCAGATTCCACTGTTTGAACTGATGACCATGCGACGCATTGCTGTTGACGCCATGGGTACCGACTCGGCGCCCGAGGCGGAAATCGAGGGAGCAATCGAGGCCGCGCGCGCCGGGTACGCGGCGGTCTTGCTGGTGGGACCGCAGGATCGCCTTAGCCAGGAACTCAGCCGGCGCGAGGTCGGGGGTCTCCCCATCGAGATCGTCCACGCCAGTGAGGCGGTCACCATGGGGGACAAGGCCACCAAGGCCTTCCGGCAACGGCGTGATTCCTCCATCCGCGTTGCGGCGCGCCTGGTGCACGAGGGCAAGGCGGACGGCATGATCAGCGCCGGCAATACGGGCGCGGTGATGACCACGGCCAAAATCGTGCTCGGGGCGCTGGAAGGGGTGGACCGGCCGGCCATCGCGCAGGTCTTTCCCACCACCCAGGGCACGGCTTCCGTGCTGCTTGACGTGGGCGCCAACGTGGATTGCAAGCCGCATCACCTGGTGGAATTTGCGGTGATGGGTGAAACCTACTACCGCGTCATCTTCGGCATGGAACGGCCGCGCGTGGGGTTGCTTTCCATCGGCCAGGAAGAACACAAGGGGAATGAGTTGACGCGGGGGGCGCTGCCCCTGCTCAAGCAACTCCCCGCGAATTTCATCGGTAATGTGGAAGGCCGCGATCTTTACAATGGCCACGCGGAAGTGATCGTCTGTGACGGCTTTATCGGCAACGTGGCCCTGAAGATCAGCGAGGGAGTCATCGAAGCCATCTCCAGCATGCTGAAAGAGGCGCTTTCCAGCACCCTCTCCTCCAAGGTCGGTTACGTGCTGGCGCGAAAAGCCATCCGGAAATTCAAGAAGCGGGTGGATTATTCCGAATATGGGGGGGCGCCCCTGTTGGGCGTAAAAGGCGTGTGCATTATTTGCCACGGCGGATCGAACCCCAACGCGATTAAGAATGCCATCCGTGTGGCGGCGGAATTTTCCACCGGAAAAGTGAACGAGAAGATTGAACGCGAATTAGCCGCGGCGGCGCAGAAGAATTGAGTCAGTCCCAGGATGATTTCTTGAAGATAAATGATTCGATGACCCAATGACCAAATGACTAAATGAATCGATGACCCGATGATTCAATGACCCGATGGCTCAATTCCCAGGAGTTTCTATGTGTTTTGCAGGGGTGCTCGGAACGGGCTCGGCCTTGCCGGAGAAGGTGATCACCAACGCGGATCTGGAGAAGATGGTGGACACCTCCGACCAATGGATCACGGACCGCACCGGCATCCATGAGCGCCGCCAGGCTGCTCCCCACGAGACCACTTCCACCCTGTCGGTGCAAGCTTCGCGCCACGCTTTGGATAAGGCGGGGATCAAGGCCACGGATCTCGACCTGATCATTTGCTCGACGATTTCGCCCGACATGCCGCTGCCCTCCACGGCCTCGCTGATCCAGCGCGAACTCGGCGCGCACGGCTGCTGTGCATTCGATTTGGCCGCCGCCTGCTCCGGTTTCCTTTTCGGCATGACCGTGGCCGAACAATTCATCCGCACCGGCTCGTCGAAGCACGTGCTGGTCATCGGGGCGGAACTGCTCTCGCGCTACCTCGATTACAAGGACCGCGCCACCTGCGTCATTTTCGGCGACGGCGTGGCCGCGGCGGTGTTCGGACCGGTCGAGCCGCCCTCGGGAATCCTGGCGCATGAGTTGCACACGGAAGGCCAGTACGCCGATCACCTTTTCATTCCCGCCGGCGGCACCGCCATGCCCGCCTCCTGCCAGACCGTCGAGCAGGGTGCGCACTACATCAAGATGCGCGGCAACGAATTATTCAAGGTGGCCGTCCGCAGCCTGGAAGACGTGTCGCGCCAGGTATTGAAAAAGGCCGGGCTCACCACGGATGACATCGACCTCTTCATCCCCCACCAGGCGAACCAGCGCATCACGGAGGCGGTCCGCGAGCGGCTGGGGTTAAGCTCGGATCGAGTCTATTCCAATATCTGCCGCATCGGAAATACCTCCTCAGCCTCGATTCCCATCTGCCTGGATGAATGCGTGCAGAGCGGCCGATTGAAGAAAGGCGACCTGGTGCTGATGTCCGCATTCGGCGCCGGCGTCACGTGGGGAGCGGTTTTAATGCGGTGGTGAATTGATTGGGTCATTGAACCATTGAGTCATTGAACCATTGGATCATTGATTCAATGAATCGGAATATTAGGGAATCGGGTTGCGGGTTTAGCGAAATATTGAAGATAAATGATTCAATGACCCAATGACTCGATTCCAAGAAGGTTTCATTGTCTAAGGTTGCATTCATCTTTCCTGGTCAAGGTTCGCAGTACCCCGGCATGGGCCGGGAGTTGGCGGAAAACTTTGCGGTTGCCCGCCAGGTCTTCGAGGCTGCCGACGCGGCGCTCGGTTTCGCTATTTCCAAGATTTGTTTCGAAGGCCCTGCCGAGCAGTTGCAGCTTACCGCCAATACGCAGCCTGCCATCCTGACGGTTTCCGTAGCGGCGGCGGCCGTGCTGCGCGAGAAGGGTGTGCAACCGGATTTTGTGGCGGGTCACAGCCTGGGCGAATACTCCGCTCTGGTGGCGGCGGGCGCGCTAAGTCTGGCGGATGCCGTGCAAGTGGTTCGCAAGCGTGGCCAGTACATGCAGGAGGCGGTGCCTGTGGGCCAGGGCGCCATGGCGGCGATTTTGGGATTGGACGGTGCGGCGCTGGAAGAAATCTGCCGCCAGGCCGCGCAAGGGGAAGTGGTTTCCCCGGCGAACTTGAACTCGCCCGGGCAAGTGGTGATTGCCGGAAGCGCCGCCGCCGTGGCCCGAGCGATGGAAATGGCGAAGGAGCGCGGCGCCAAGCGCGCCATCATGCTCAACGTCAGCGCACCTTTTCACTGTGCATTGATGAAGCCCGCGCAGGACCGCTTGAGTGTTGATCTGGATGCGACCCAGGTGGAAGACCCGCACGTGCCGCTGGTGAACAATGTGGATGCGCACGTGGTGACTTCCGCATCGCTCGTTCGCGAGGGGCTGAAGCGCCAGGTCACCGCTCCCGTGCGCTGGGAAGAATCGATACGCCGCCTGCGTGCTGAAGGCGTAGAGTTATTTGTGGAAGTCGGGCCCGGCAAAGTTCTCTCGGGGTTGGTGCGGCAAATCGATCGCGCCGCCGAGTGCCTGCGCGTTGAGGATTCCGCCACGCTGGGTGAGGTTACGGCGCGTCTGGCGCCGGCGGGCGGGGTGTAGCAGCTCATTTCCTGCTAATGCAATTAGACGGGAGCTGGTATAAGTATGCTAAGTTTGGAAGGACGCGTCGCGATCGTCACCGGTGGCGCGCAGGGAATCGGCCGGGCCACGGTTATGGCCTTGGCGAATGCCGGCGCCAAGATCGGTTTGACCAACATCCGCTGCGCCAAGCTCGACCAGACCATCGAGGAACTGAAGGACATGGGCCGCGAGGCCTTGAAGTTTTGCGTCGATGTGACCGACGTCGAGGCCGTCCAGGAAATGGTGGACCAGACGATTGCCACCTGGGGCAAGATCGACATCCTGGTGAACAATGCCGGGATTACCAAGGACAATCTGGTGATGCGCATGAAGACGGAAGATTGGGCGGCGGTGCTCAAAACCAATCTGGATGGCACGTTCTACTGCACCCGGGCGGTTCTGCCCTCCATGGTCCGGCAGCGTTGGGGACGCATCATTAATATTGCTTCCGTGGTGGCGCAGGCCGGAAACGTGGGCCAGGCGAACTATATCGCTTCCAAGGCGGGCATCATCGGCCTCACCAAGGCCGTGGCCGCGGAGGTGGCGCGGCGCAACATCACCGTGAACGCCATTGCCCCGGGCTTTATCGCCACCCCCATGACCGACGTTCTTCCTCCGGAAATCAAGGAGAAGATGCTCAGTGTGATTCCCATGGGACGCATGGGCACGGATGCGGAAGTGGCGCACGGCGTGCTGTTCCTGGCATCGCCGGAAACGAGTTATATTACCGGACACGTTTTGAATATTAACGGTGGTATGTTTATGGCCTGAACGGATTGAGTCATTGCATCATTGAGTCATTGATTCATTGAAGGAATAGCCTGTGTCCTTACCAATGATTCAATGGCTCAATGACCCAATGATTCAATTCTAATGATTCAATTTCTTGACGCTTGCGGGAAGCAAAGTTAGAATGAGCCCCCCGATGTAACCTTGAGGAGGATAGACTGATGGCTTCGCCCGATGAGAAGGTGAAACAGATTATTGTGGAGCAACTTGGCGTGGATGAGGCGGAAGTGACGCCCACCGCGCACTTCGTCGACGATCTCGGCGCCGATTCCCTGGACATCGTGGAACTGGTGATGGCCTTTGAAGAGGCCTTCGAGATCGAGATTCCTGACGAGGACGCGGAGAAGATTACCACCGTCAAAGACGCGATCGACTACATACAAGCCCACACCAAGAAAAACTGACCAGCGCAGGGCAGGTCTCCATAGGAGGAGTACAGCTTGAACCGGAGAGTCGTCGTGACCGGTGTGGGATTGCTCACCGCCGTCGGCCTCGACACGGCGTCGTCGTGGCAGAATCTCTTGGCGGGCAAGAGCGGTGTGGCGCCCATCACCCATTTTGATACCGCAGGCTTTGCCGCCACCATTGCGGCGGAGGTGAAGGGATTCGACCCGCTTCAGTTCGTCGAGAAGAAAGAACTGAAGAAGATGGGCATGTTCATTATGTTTGCCCTGGCCGCCGCGCAGGAGGCAATGAAGCAGTCACAACTTCAGATCACGCCTGACATCGCGGAGCGCGTGGGCGTCTACATCGGCTCAGGCATCGGCGGATTCGATGTGATCGAGCGCGAGCACACGGCGCTCATGCAGGGTGGCCCGCGCCGGATCTCACCCTTCTTTATTCCCGCCTCCATCGTCAACCTGGCGTCCGGTCACGTTTCCATTCGCCATGGCGCCAAGGGACCGAACTCCGCCACCTGCACGGCGTGCTCCTCCAGCGCCCATGCCGTGGGCGATTCCTTCAAACTCGTCCAGCGCTGCGCCGCCGACGTGATGATTTGCGGCGGCACGGAAGCCGCCATCACCCCCATGGGCGTGGGCGGATTTGCGGCCATGCGCGCTCTCTCCACACGCAATAACGAGCCGGAAAAGGCCAGCCGCCCCTTCGATAAGGAGCGCGACGGCTTCGTGATCGGCGAAGGCGCGGGCATTCTGATTCTGGAAGGATTGGATTTTGCGGTCAAGCGCGGCGCACCCATCCTGGGCGAAGTCGTCGGTTACGGCATGTCGGGCGACGCCTTCCACATCACCGCGCCGGATGAGAGTGCCGATGGCGCCGTGCGCGCCATGCGGGCCACGCTCGCCGACGCCGGGGTTCTCCCCGAACAGGTCAGCTACATCAATGCCCACGGCACCTCGACGCCTTACAACGACCGCATCGAAACCCTGGCCATCAAGAAAGTTTTCGGCGACCACGCCTATAAAATTCCGGTGAGCTCCACCAAGTCCATGACCGGCCACCTGCTGGGCGGCGCGGGCGGACTGGAGGCGGGCATCACCACCCTCATTCTGCGCGATCAAATCGTTCCCCCCACCATGAACCTGGAATTCCCCGACCCGGATTGCGACCTCGACTACGTGCCCAATCAGGCGCGCAAAGCGGAGGTGGAGTACGCCCTCTCCAATTCCTTCGGCTTCGGCGGCACCAACGCGGCGCTGCTGATGAAGCGCTATGCGGGGTAGGTCATCGTGTTTGCAACCTGCACTACAAAAGGGTAGTCTATAGTTATGACGCTGGATGCCATCAAACAAGTGATTGCCGAGCTTCCCGAGACTGAGAAAGCTTCCCTGGCGGCTTGGCTAAACAAACAGGATGCCAAGGCTTGGGACGAACAGATCGAGGCCGATTTCTCCGAGGGAGGGGCCGGTGCGGCCTTGCTGGAAACCTGGGATGCTGAGATCAAGGCCGGCGGCTCAATGCCCTTGGAAGAATTCCTCGCCCAAGAGGAAGCTGCACGCAAAACGAAGTGAACCCTTTCCGATCATTCCTCACAGCAAGCTTCCGAAAACTATACGCCGACCTGCCCAGCGAAGTTCGGATACAGGCAGCGAAGAAGTATCGGCTCTTCCGCCGGGACCCGTATCATCCCTCACTCGAATTTCAACCTAAAGGTGGGGTCTGGACAGTCGCCATTGGGCGGAGCCATCGAGCCATTGCCAGGCGCTTTGGAAACGATCTTTACTGGGTCTGGATTGGCACGCACGAGGCGTACAATAGCTTGCTGGGCCGGTTGAAGTGAACGAAGATTCCAGCCACCGCGTTTGTCTTTGTCCTCGGCATTATTCCAAGGCGGCATCGAGCCGCCGCACTCCAAGGTGCCTTCGGCACAACATCGAAGACCTTCGTACGTTTCTTGAATATTGAATTTTGAATTTGGAATCGCCCACCGCCACGGTCGATAGCGCGCCAGGCATGAAAACTCCCGGGTCCACATAGCGACTTGGGGCGATATGGTTCTACCAACCCGTAACCAGGAGATGTCGCGCCGCGGTGAGGCTGCATTTCTGATACTGGTGATACGCGGCGGCGGCGCGCTCGCGGATCTTTTCGTCGTCTTCCCGGAGAACCCATCCGTCAATTGCACTTTTCAGGGTGTAAGCTTCCGCGGCCATCAAGCCGGTTGACCAGAGCAGCGGATGCGCGCCGGAGGCTCGCAGCGGCGCGGCGAAGAATCGCTTGCTGATGCACGCGAGAATGATGGCCTCCCGGCGATTTTGGCCCGTTCCCTGGGGGTAAAAGGACAAATCAAAATCCATCAAGCCATCGTGCCCAATATAGGCAACCAGGTTTGCAGCCCCACCGGCATGCAGAGTCACCGGCCGCAAAGCCACCTTAACTGAAACTTCCTCCGGGTGCGCGCCGGCCGCCGCCTGTAGAAAGTCAATCACCGCCTGGCCGATTTTGCTGCCCTGGTAGGCGTCCGCCACCAGATAGACATTCTGGGTGCGATGTCTGAGAACGCACCTTTCCAGGACTTCGGGCTTGGGACTGGGCGGCGACGGGAGCATCTCCCAGTCGCTCGACCGCGCGAAGAAAGTTTTCACTCCGTAGCCGGCGCCCCAGAACAGATTGTGAGCAGGGTCGTCTCCATTCCCCAGCATGGCGGGGACGGGCACAATTCCCTGGTGCTGGTTGTCCGCCAGAGGCACGAAGACGTGAATCACGCGCGGCTCGGGGCGTGCGAGATTAGTGGCGGGGACAGCGAAAACGCACCCGCAGAAGGCGAGACAGAATCCCAAGCGCGCACGGAGGGGAATCCGCATATGGTTACAGACCTTGGATTCGCTCCCAAAGTTCCAATTTCTTTCATGCCTTCGCCGCGAGACCCCTTCCCAATGGATTGCGCAGAGCAAAGCTCTGCGGCTTGAGTTTTCACATTTTCTGCTCAGCACCACCCCGGCGCCAACGGCGCCTCCCCTCCTCATCTGAGGAGGGGAGCCTTAAGAACTCCCCTCCTGAATCAGGAGGGGTGGCGCGCTCGCGCCGGGGTGGTTTCCAGCCGGGGTGGTTTCCAGCCGGGGTGGTTTCCAGCGCAATCTACACCTTAGGTTACGGTGGGAAATTCATCCGCCGGCGGAGGTCCTGGAAGCGCGTGGCGGGGGGCAACGGGGATTATTTCAACTTTGCATACTCCGCCTTTGGGCCAGCGTGTCCAGCGGGAAGGCCTTGTCGAGTTCCGCCCCCGGCGCTGAGTTATGCGCCGAGCACACTCCCCCCTCTCAACCAACTCTCGCCCACGGTCGGTCATCTTGGCT
>Ga0326728_10009692_pt1 | contig 23022 bp, 22 predicted proteins | sample MB3enrmetagenome_FD_207602 | JGI IMG/M metagenome (GOLD analysis project Ga0326728, IMG submission 207602) | Lab enriched peat soil microbial communities from McLean, Ithaca, NY, United States - MB31MN | ecosystem: Environmental > Terrestrial > Soil > Wetlands > Peat | place: USA: New York... | reverse complement strand
GCCTTGGCGAGTTCGCGCACGCGCAGGATGTAGCTCTGGCGCTCGGTGACGGAAATGACGCCGCGCGCGTCGAGCAGGTTGAACGCGTGGCTCGCCTTGACGCACTGGTCGTAAGCGGGCAGCGCCATCAGATGCCGTTTCCCCGCCTCGCCCTTGTCGAGCAGCGAACGGCATTCGCTCTCCGCGTCCTTGAAGTGCCGGAAGAGAATCTCCGTGTCGGCGTGCTCGAAGTTGAAGCGCGAATATTCCTGCTCGGCTTGCAGGAACACGTCGCCGTAGGAGATCTTTTCCGCGCCGGCGCGGCCGTTGAAATTGATGTCGTAGATGCTGTCGACGCCCTGCACGTACATCGCCAGGCGTTCGAGCCCGTAAGTCAGTTCGCCCGACACCGGCGCGCATTCGAAGCCGGCGACCTGTTGGAAATAGGTGAATTGCGACACCTCCATGCCGTCGCACCAGCACTCCCAGCCGAGGCCCCAGGCACCCAGCGTCGGGCTCTCCCAATCGTCCTCGACAAAGCGCACGTCGTGCAGCGCCATGTCGACGCCGATCGCCGCGAGCGAGTCGAGATAGAGCTCCTGCAGGTCCTCCGGCGAGGGCTTGAGGATCGCCTGGAACTGGTAATAGTGCTGCAGGCGGTTGGGGTTCTCGCCGTAGCGCCCGTCCTTGGGACGGCGCGACGGCTGCACGTAGGCCGCCTTCCACGGCTTGGGGCCGAGCGAGCGCAGCGTGGTGGCGGGGTGGAACGTGCCGGCGCCGACTTCCATGTCGTAAGGCTGCAAGATCACGCAGCCCTGCTTGGCCCAAAAGCTCTGCAAGGCCAGGATCAGGGCCTGGAACGATTGCGCGGGATCGAGCGAGGCTTCGGCGCCGGCGGAAGACATCGGGAGGGGGTGCTCGGGTTTTTGCGTTTTCGCGGCGGACCCTAGAGACGCCTCACCGCCTGGTCAACGCGGATCACGCGCTCGGCGAGGTTCTAAATTGGCGTCGACAAACGCCCAGCGCCATCGACACAGCGCGCCGTCGTATCGGCGGAGCGCTCGCGTTGCGCCCGTTTCGCAGCCCGGATGCAAGCGCGTCATGCCGGCCAATCGATCGTCGCCTCGCCGCGTTGGATCGCCTCGGCCCGCTGGGTGAAGGCGCCGGACGCCTGGTGCAGCACCAGCGGCGGGGCGATGCGCAGCGGCGCCCTCGATCCCTTGACGCCCGCGACCAGCAGCCGGTGCGAGCCTTGCTCGGCGCGCGGATGGACCGCCAGCAGCGCGACGCCGCCGAGCCGACGCCCGATCGCCAGCAGGATCGCGGTGAGCGCGTCGGGGCGATGGATCATGACGAAACGCCCTCCCGGTGCCAGCAGGGCGAGGCAGGCGAGGATCCAGGCTTCCAGCGGCGAAGCGGCGTCTCGACGCGCTCGCGTCACATGCGCGCGCGCGCGGCCCGCGTCGGGCGAGGCGCGCACCTTCGAAGCCTCGAAGAACGGCGGATTGGCGAGGACGAGATCGGCCGCGCGGTCGGCGAGGCCCGCTTCGCGCCGGCCGCGCGCGTCGAGCGCGTCGGCGACGACGACGCGCGCTCGGCTCTCGAGGCCGTTGAGCGCGGCGTTTTCACGCGCCAACGCGGCGAGGAAGGGATCGATCTCGATGAGGTCGCCCCGCGCCTCGGGCCAGCGCTGGAGGAGAGCGAGGCCGACCGCGCCGACCCCGGCGCCGACGTCGACCAATCGGCGCGCCGGCGCGCCCGCCGCCGCCGCGAGCAGCACCGCGTCGGCGCCGACGCGGTGGCCGCCGAGAGGCTGGCGCAGACGCAATCGACCGCCGAGGATCGCGTCGAGGCTGGTCGGCGCCTCGCCCGTCGCCTCATCCATCGCGCAGTTCGCCGGACAGCCCGGCTTCGCGCATCAGCCGCCGCGCCCGCTCGTGCGCGCCAGACTCCACCATGATCCGCCGCGGCAGGAAGCCGAGCGAGCCTTCGGTCGCGCTCATATGCTGGTCGGCGACGAAGAACGCCACGCCCGCCTGCGTGAGCAGCGTCTCGACCAGGGAAATCAGCACGAGATCATTGGTGCGCACGAGTTCGATCACGCTACGGTCTCCGCCTCCCGCGCCCTTGCCCGCCCGCGTGGGCGTCTTTATGGTCGCCGCCCGGCGCTCTGGCAAGGGAGACGGCCGTGGGAATTGTCATTCCGCTCGAGGAAAAGTCGCCGGATAGGTTGATCGAGCCTCTGGTCGCGCTGGTGGCCGGCGACATGACGCTCGTCAACCGGGAGATCCTGTCGCGCACGGGATCGCAGGTGGCGATGATTCCCGCAATCGCCAATCACCTGATTTCTTCGGGCGGCAAGCGCCTCAGGCCGATCCTCACGCTCGCCGCGGCGGGCCTGTGCGGCTATCTCGGCGATGGCCATGTCAAACTCGCCGCCGCGGTCGAGTTCATGCATACGGCGACGCTGCTGCACGACGACGTCGTCGACGAGAGCGATCTTCGCCGCGGCAAGGCCGCCGCGCGCGTGCTGTGGGGCAACGAGGCGAGCGTGCTGGTCGGCGACTTCCTGCTCGGCCAGGCGTTCAAGATGATGGTCGAGGTCGGCTCGCTCTCCTGCCTGGACGTGCTGTCGACCGCCGCGGCGGTGATCGCCGAGGGCGAGGTGATGCAGCTTTCGGCGGCCAAGGACACCGCCACCACCGAGGACGCTTATCTGGCGGTGATCCGCGCCAAGACGGCGGCGCTGTTTTCCGCCGCTTGCGAGGTCGGGCCGATCCTCGCCCGACGCGGCAAGACCGAGGTCGCCGCGTGCCGCGGCTACGGCGCCAACCTCGGCGTCGCGTTCCAACTGGTCGACGACGCGCTCGACTACGGCGGCTCGGCGGCCAAGCTCGGCAAGAACGTCGGCGACGATTTCCGCGAAGGCAAGATCACCCTGCCGGTGGTGCTGTCGTTTCGCCGCGGCTCGACCGAGGATCGCGCATTCTGGCGGCGGACGCTGGAGAAGGGCGAAATCGTCGACGGCGATCTCGAAATCGCGCTGGCGACGATGAAGAAGCACCGCGCGCTCGAGGACACCGTCGAGCGCGCGCGCCATTACGGCGCCATGGCCCGCGACGCGCTGGAGCTGTTCCCGTCCTCGCCGTGGAAGCGCGCGCGGCTCGACGCGGTGGAGTTCGCGGTGCAGCGCGCGCATTGAACGGCGATGAGCGGAGCGACGGAGCGTCGCCGCCGGCGGAGCGGCGCGCTCGCGAAGCATTCGCCCGACTTTGCTTGTAACGACGGACAAAGCGGTTGTTTGCTGGCGAACCCTCAGAATACATGTTAAGTAATTCGCCGCTCGCCGGCGGCCGGCGACGAAAGGCGATGGAGGGGGAAGCCAATGAGAAGCTTCACGCGAGCGGCGCTCGCCGCCGGCGCCTTGTTGGCGACCGGCGCGTTCGCTGCGGCGGCGGAGCCGATCAAGATCGGCGCGACGCTGTCGGTGACGGGGCCGGCCGCCTTCCTCGGCGAGCCCGAGCTGAAGACGCTGCGAATGTACGTCGACAAGACCAACGCCGAGGGCGGGCTTCTCGGCCGTCAGATCGAACTCGTCTCCTATGACGACGGTTCGGAGGCGGCGCGCGCCAACAGCTTCGCCAAGCGCCTGATCGAGGACGATCATGTCGACGTCCTGATCGGCGGCACCACGACCGGCGCCACCATGGGCATGTATCCGCTGGTCGAACGCGCCGAAATCCCGTTCATTTCGCTAGCCGCCGGCGTCGGCATCGTCGAACCGGTGAAGAAATGGATGTTCAAGGTCGCGCACAACGATCGCATGGCCGCCGAGCGCGTTTTCGCCGACGCCAAGAAGCGCGGCTTGACGAAGATCGCGCTTCTGTCGGAAACCTCGGGCTTCGGCCAGTCGGGCCGCAAGGAGACGCTCGCCGCGGCGCCGAAGGCCGGAATCGAAATCGTGGCGGACGAGACCTACGGCCCGAAGGACGCCGACGTGACCGCGCAGCTCGCCAAGATACGGGCGGTCGACGGCGCGCAGGCGATCTTCGTCTTCGGCCTCGGCGAAGGCCCGGCGGTCGTCGCCAAGGACATCGCCCAGCTCGGCGTCAAGCTGCCCGTCTATCAGTCGCACGGCGTCGCCAGCCAGGAGTTCATTCGGCTGGCGGGCGGCGCGGCGGAAGGCGAGCGCCTGCCCGCCGCGGCGATTCTCGTCCCCGACCAGCTCAGCGATTCCGATCCGCAGAAAGCGATCGAGCAGGACTATGTCGCGCTCTACACCGGCAAGGGCAATGGCGACGTCTCGACCTTCGGCGGCCATGCGCGCGACGCGTTCTTCATTTGGAAGGGAGCGGTCGAACGCGCGGGCTCGGTCGACAAGGCCAAGGTGCGCGACGAGATCGAGAAGACCGCCGGCTTCGCCGGAACGGCCGGCGTGGTCACCATGACGCCCGAGGACCATCTCGGGCTCACCACGGCGGCTTTCCACATGATCGAGATTCGCGACGGCAAGTGGAAGCTGTTGGACTGATCGGACGCTCGAGGATCGGGGCGGACCCGTCCCGCTCCTCGCTCGAACGTTCCGCGATGACGAAAGCGGGGCCGTGTCGCAATTCCTGCAATCGATCTTTTCCGGCGTGACGGTCGGCGCGACCTACGCGCTGGTGGCGCTCGGTTTCTCGATCATCTACAACGCCTCGGGCGTGATCAATTTCGCCCAAGGCGAATTCATCATGCTCGGCGGCATGATCGCGGCGTTTCTCGTGGCGGCCGGGGCGCCTTTGGCGCTGGCGGTCGTGGCCGCCGTGGCCGCCGTCGCGGCGATCGGCGTCATCGTGGCGAAAATCGCCATCGCGCCGGCGCGCGGGGCGGACGTCACCACCCTGATCATCATCACCATCGGCGTTTCGATGGTCCTGCGCGGCGCCGTGGAGGCGACGATGGGCAAGGGCGGCCACGCGCTGCCGCCGTTCTCCGGCGACAAGCCGATCGCCCTGGCCGGCGCGACGATGCTGCCGCAGAGCGTGTGGGTGGTGGCGACGACGCTGGCGCTGGTGGCGGGGCTGGCGCTGTTTTTCGAGCGCACGCGCCTGGGCAAGGGCATCCTCGCGACCGCCCACAATCGCCTGGCCGCGCAACTCGTCGGCGTCGACACCCGCCGCGTTCTCACGGTGAGCTTCTGCCTGTCGGCCGCGCTCGGCGCGATCGGCGGCGTTCTGATCGCGCCGATCGCCAACACCTCCTATGACGCGGGCGTGATGCTCGGGCTGAAGGGATTCGTCGCCGCGGCCATCGGCGGGCTCGGGTCCGGCGTCGGCGCGGTCGCCGGCGGCCTCGCGCTCGGCCTGTTGGAAAGCCTGACGGCCGGTTATCTCTCCTCGGCCTACAAGGACGCCGCGGCCTTCGTGATCGTGCTCGTCATTCTGCTGGTCCGCCCGAGCGGGATGTTCGGGGCCTCGATCAGCAGCCGAGTCTGAGCGCCAATGACCGTCGCCTCGCCGCGAACGCCGCCCCTCTCGTCCCGCGCCGCGGCTTGGGCCTCCGCCCGCGCGCCGACGTTCGCTTTCGCCGCGGCGCTCATCGTTCTGCCGTCGATCCTGCCCAACGCCTATTACTTCGACGTCGCGATCCGCGTCGCGATCAACGCGACGCTCGCCATCGCCCTCAATTTGTTGATCGGTTACACCGGCCAGATCAGCCTCGGCCATGCCGCGTTCTTCGGTCTGGGCGCCTACGGCTCGGCGATTCTGGTCGGCGAGTTCGGTTGGCCGCCGGGCGCGGCGCTCGTCGTCAGCGCGGCGCTGGTCGGCGCGCTCGCCTATGTCGTGGCGCGGGTGATCCTGCGCCTCGAAGGGCACTATCTGGCGATGGCGACGCTCGGCCTCGGCGTCATCGCGTCGATCGCGCTGACCAACGAAGTCGGCCTGACCGGCGGACCCGACGGCATGTCGGTCCCCGACTTTTCGATCCTCGGCCTGCGCGTGGCGGGCGAGAAGGCCTGGTATTGGATTTTCGCGGCGGCGCTGGTCGCCGCGATCGTCCTGGCCGGCAATCTCGTCGACAGTCCAGCCGGCCGCGCGTTGCGCGCGCTGCACGGATCGCAGACCGCCGCCAGGTCGGTCGGCGTCGACGCCAGCGCGTTCAAGACCCGCGTGTTCGTTCTTTCGGCGACGGCGGCCGCGATCATGGGCTCGCTCTACGCCCATTACGAGGGGTTCGTCACGCCGGGCCTGGCCGCCTTCCCGAAGTCGGTGCAACTAGTGACCATGGTGGTGGTCGGCGGGATGGCGTCGATCTGGGGGTCCGTTCTCGGCGCGGCGCTGCTGTCGCTGGCGCCCGAACTGCTCGCGCGTTTCGAAGGCTATGAGACGCTCGCGTTCGGCGCGATCCTGGTGGCGACGATGATTTTCCTGCCGCGGGGGATCGCGCCGAGCCTGAGCGCGCGGTTGCGGCGAAAGGAATCTTGACCGTGTTGCGGGTCGAGGGCCTCACCAAACGCTTCGGCGGCGTCGACGCCGTTTCGCAGGTCAGTTTCGCCGTGCCCGAAGGCGCGATCCACGCGGTGATCGGCCCCAACGGCGCCGGCAAGACCACGCTGTTCAATCTGATCACCGGCGTCTATGCGCCGGACTCCGGATCGATCCGCCTGCGCGGCGAGGAGGTCGCCGGCCTGGCGCCGGAAAGTCTGGCGCGCCGCGGCGTTTCGCGCACCTTCCAGAACCTTCAGGTGTCGATGAACCTTTCGGCGATCGAAAACGTCATGATCGGCGCGCATTTGCGTCTCAATTCGAGCCTGCTGGCGGCGATGGCGCGCTGGAAAGGCCTCGCCGCGAGGGATCGCGCGGCGCGGGAGGAGGCGGCCGAACTGCTCGCCTTCGTCGGCTGCGGCGCCTACGTCGGAGCGGAGGCCCGTTCGATGCCCTACGGCGCGTTGAAGCGGCTCGAGATCGCCAGAGCGCTCGCCGCCGAGCCGAAGCTGCTGTTTCTCGACGAACCGGCGGCCGGCCTCAATCACACCGAGACCGACGAAATCGAGGACCTGATCGGCGAACTCGGCCGGCGCGGCGTGACCATCGTGCTGGTCGAACACGACATGAAGCTGGTGATGAACGTCTCCCAGCACATCGTCGTGCTCGATTACGGCAAGAAGCTCGCCGAAGGGACGCCCGAGGAGGTTCGCCGCAACCCGGAAGTGATCGCCGCCTATCTCGGCGCGGAAAACGGGGAGGCGTGACTCCATGCGCGCGCTCGCCGTCATCGAGGCCGAGCATCGCAACATGCTGCGCGTAGCGAGCGCGCTCGGCGTCCTCGCCGAGAGGCTGTCGATCGCGCCGACGGGCGAGGACTTGCACACCGTCGCCCTGATCGCCGACTATTTTCACGCATTCCCCGAGCGCTTCCATCACCCGAAGGAAAGCGAACTGCTGTTCGCGCAGATCCGCCGCCGCTCCAACGAATCGGGAGAAATCCTCGACCGGCTCGATCGCGAGCACCAGACCGCTCCGGCCCAAGTGACGCGCATTCACGACCTCGCCGCGACGACGCCGGCGACGGACCGGGCGAGGATCGCGGGTCTGATCGACGAGATCGCGATTTTTTGCGCGTTCCTTCCCGAGCACATGCGCGTCGAAGAGGAGGTCGCTTTCCCGCTGGCGCGCCGCGTGCTCACGGCCGAGGATTGGGCCAAGGTCGACGCCGGCTTCGCGGCGCATGTCGATCCGCTCGGCGATCCGGGCGCCGGGGGCGACATCGCGCTGCTGCGCGCGCGCATCACCCAGCTTCTTCCGGCGCCCGAGGGCGTCGGCGGCCGTTCCGAGACGGTGGTGCGGCGCCTGCCCCGGCGCGGCCTCGAGGCGGCCGGGACGTTGCTCGAGGTCAGCGGGCTGACGTGCCGCTATGGCCGCATCGAGGCGCTGCGCGGCGTCGACCTGAAGGTCGGGGTCGGCGAGCTGGTCGCGCTGGTGGGCGCCAACGGCGCGGGCAAGACCACGCTGCTGCGCTGCATTTCGGGCGTTCTTGCCGCCGCCGCCGGCGCGATCCGCTTCGCCGGCGAAGACATCACGCGGGCGCGAAGCGACGCGCGCGTGCGCTTGGGGATCGCGCAAGCGCCGGAAGGTCGGCAGGTCTTCGCGCCGATGTCGATCGAGGACAACCTGACGCTCGGCGCCTACACGCGTCCGATTCGCGAAAGCCGCGAGAGCCTCGCCGAGGTCTACGATCTCTTTCCGATTCTGCGGGAGCGGCGCGGCCTGCCGGCCGGGACGCTCTCCGGCGGCCAGCAGCAGATGCTCGCGCTCGGCCGCGCGCTGATGAGCAAGCCCAAACTGCTGCTGCTCGACGAGCCTTCGATGGGGCTCGCGCCGCTGATCGTCGAGGAAATCTTCCGCATCGTGAAGATGCTCAAGGAAGCGGGCATGACCATCCTGATGGTCGAGCAGAACGCCCGCGCCGCCCTCGCGATCGCCGACCACGCCTATGTGCTGGAGACGGGCCAGGCGACGATCGAAGGGCCGGGCGCCGAACTTCTCGCCAACGACCAGGTGCGGCGCGCCTACCTCGGCATGTGACGCGACGCCGGCTTAAGCGAATTGCGCCCCCAGCCCCGCCATCGAGGCGCAAAAATCGGGAAAGCTGGTGGCGATCATCGAAGCGTCGTCGACCGCCATCGGCCTCGCCGACGCCAATCCCATGACCAGGAAGCTCATGGCGATGCGATGGTCGAGATGGGTCGCGACCAGGCCGCCGCCTGGCGGCCGGCCGCCGCGGACGATGAGATCGTCGCCGACGATCTCGTGTTCGACGCCCGCCGCCGTGAGTCCGGCAGCGACCGCGGCGAGCCGGTCGCTCTCCTTGACGCGCAGCTCGCGCAGGCCATTCATCCGCGTCGCGCCGCGCGCGAACGCCGCCGCGACGGCGAGGATCGGATATTCGTCGATCATCGAGGGCGCGCGAGAGGCGGGAACGTCGACGCCCTTGAGATCGCTCGCGCGCGCTCTGAGGTCCGCCACTTCCTCGCCGCCTTCCTCGCGCCGGTCGACGATCTCGATTCGCGCCCCCATTTCGATCAGCGTCGTCATGAGGCCCGCGCGCAACGGATTCATCATCACGCCTTCGACGACGACGTCTGAGCCCGGGACGATCAAGGCGGCGACAATGGGGAAGGCCGCCGAGGACGGGTCGGCCGGCACGACGACCGGGCGGGGCCTGAGTTCGGGCCGTCCGACGAGGGCGATGCGCCGCCCTTCGCCTTCGGCCTCGACGCGGACGTCGGCGCCGAAATGCGCGAGCATCTTTTCGGTGTGGTCGCGCGAGGCCTCGGCCTCGACGACGGTCGTCTGGCCGCGCGCGTTGAGGCCCGCCAGCAGGACCGCGGATTTGATCTGGGCCGAAGCGACCGGCGTTCGATAGACGATCGGCGCGGGGTCCGCCGCGCCGCGAAGCGTGATCGGGCAGCGGCCGCCCTCGGCCTCGGCGAGCACCTGCGCGCCCATCAGCCGCAACGGATCGAGAATGCGCCGCATCGGCCGTTTGCGCAGCGACGCGTCGCCGTCGAAGGTCGCTGCAAAGCCGTGGCCGCCCACGACGCCCATGATCAGGCGCGAGCCGGTTCCGGCGTTGCCGAAATCGAGGGCGTGGACCGGCGCGAGGAGCGAACCGAGCCCGGCGCCCGCGACCGTCCAGCGGCCTTCGCCGCGGCGCTCGACGCGGGCGCCCATGGCTTTGCACGCCTCGCCGGTGCGCAGCACGTCGTCGCCTTCCAACAGTCCCTCGATCGAGGTCACGCCGCGGCAGAGCAGGCCGAAAATCAGGGCGCGATGCGAGATCGACTTGTCGCCGGGGGGACGCGTGCGCCCCTTGAGCCGGCCGCTTCGTTGGGCGCGCAGCGGCTGCGCGGTTTGCTGGGGGGAAGAGGGCATCGCCGCTCACGGATTTCGCCTCGACGCTCGCATCGCGCGACGCCGAGAAAACGCGCTCCTAACATCCTCGCCGGGCGGTGTCGACATCGCGCGCCGAATCGCATTGACATGGGCGGCGGCGCCGACTAACCGAGGCCTCCGAACGCAGCCCGCCCAACGACCAGGGAAACGTAGCCGTGGCCAAACCCGAGCTCGGAACGAAGCGCCAATGCCACAGTTGCGGCGCGAAATTCTTCGATCTGAACAAAGACCCAATCATTTGCCCGAAATGCGGCGCGATCTTCCAGGGCGCCGCAGCGCGCGCCGAACGCGCGCCGGCCAAAGAGGAAGAGGAAGAAGAGGCGGCCCCGCCGCCGGCGGGCGTTGAACTCGTCTCGCTCGACGAGGTGGAAGCCAGCGAGGAAAAGGCCGCCGAGCCGGTCGTCGCCGAAATGGACGTCGAGGAGGAGGAGGCCGCGCCGGACGATCCGTTCCTCGAGGAGGAGGAGGAAGACGAAGACGACGTCAGCGCCTTGATCGACGGCGACATCGCTCCGGACGAGGAGCCGTAATCGCGATCATTCGGCGAGCGGGCCTCGAGTCCCCTCGCCGCCGCGCAGGGCCGCTTTCCCTTCGCCGGCCGCCCTTGTCGTCGGCGCATCGTCAAAGACTCGGCAGCCGCAGGCTGGCGCGCAGGCCGCCGAGCGGGCTCTCTTCGAGGCGCAGCGAGCCCCCGTAAATCGAAGCGAGGTCGACCACGATCGAGAGTCCGAGGCCGGAGCCGGGCCGCGATTCGTCGAGCTTTTGTCCGCGCACCAGCGCCGCGGCTCGCGCCTGCGGATCGAGGCCCGGGCCGTCGTCGTCGATCGCGGCGATGAAGAAGCGGCGGCCGGCGGCGTCCAGGTTCGGATCGCGTTCGGCGTGGATGACGACGCGCTGGCGCGCCCACTTGCCGGCGTTGTCGAGAAGATTGCCGATCAGGTCGGTCAAATCCTGCGATTCGCCGCGAAAACGCAGGCCGTCCGGCACGTCGACGGAGAAGGAGAGCGCGCGGTCGCGGTAGACCTTTTCGAAGGTGCGCACGAGCCCTTCGATCACCGGCCGAACCTCGGTCGCCGCGCCGGCGGCGCGGGCGCGCGCCGCCGCCCGCGCGCGATCAAGATAGAAGCTCACCTGTCGCCGCATCACGCCGGCCTGCTCGCGCACCTTGTCGGCGAGCTTGGGGCTGTTCGAATCGGCCTCGTTGACGATGACGCTTAAGGGGGTCTTCAACGCATGGGCGAGATTGCCGACCTGGGTGCGCGCGCGCTCGACCACGCCGCGATTGGCGTCGAGCAGAAGATTGATCTCGGCGGCGAGCGGCGCGACGTCCTGTGGGAACTCGCCGCTGATCCGTTCGGCCTCGCCGCGCCGGATCGCGGCGAGCCCTTGCTGCAAGACCCGCAGGGGGCGAAGGCCGAAGCGGACCGCGAGCGCCGTCGAGCCGAGAAGCGCGATCGCCAACACCAGAAAGGTGGCGGCCAGCGCATATTCGAAACGCTCGATCTGCGTCTGAATCACGTCGGCGTTGGCGGCGACCTGAACGAGGTAGCGACCCTCCTCGCCGGCGTCGATCTCGCGCTCGATCATGCGCAAGGGGCGATCGCCGGGGCCGACGACATAGCCGCTGCGCGCCGCGCCGGGCTCTTCCCCAGCGTCGGCTGCGCCCAGGCTCGGCAACTGGGTCGCGAACAGCGAGCGCGAGGTGCGAATTTCCGGGCGATCCACGTCGAGGCGGGTGATCTGCCAGTACCAGCCGGAAAAGGCCAGCTCGAATTGGGGATCGATCACCGGAGAAGCGCCGGCGCGCGCCTCCTCCCCGGCCACGCCGACATTGGCCACCAGCGCCTTGAGATAGACCCCGAGCTGTTCGTCGAAATTCGCTTCGCTCGAGCGCGCGTTGAGGGCGGAAAGGCCGAGCCCGGCGACGATCAGAATCGTCGAACTCCAGAACGCGGCCGAAATGAACAGACGCGAGGCGATCGATTGCGCGTTCAGCGCTTTGAGCATGGTCGCGATCCGGATCGGCCGGGCCGCGCGGGGGCGGCGATCAGTGGGCGCTCCTGCGCTTGGGCGCCGCGGTGCCCGATTCGGCGTCGCCCTCGACGATGTAGCCCAGACCTCGCGCGGTCTGGATGACGTCGACGCCGAGCTTCTTGCGCAGGCGGCCGACGAAGACCTCGATCGTGTTCGAATCGCGATCGAAATCCTGATCGTAGAGATGTTCGACGATCTCGCTGCGCGAGACGATGCGCCCGGAATGGTGCATGAGATAGGACAACAGCCGATATTCGTGGCTGGTCAGCTTGATGGCGGCGCCGTTGACGCTGACGCGGCCGGCGCGCGCGTCGAGGCGCACCGGCCCGGCCACGAGTTCGCTCGACGCGTGGCCCGTGGCGCGGCGCAGCAGCGCGCGCAACCGCGCCAGCACTTCCTCCATGTGGAAGGGTTTGGCGACGTAATCGTCGGCGCCGGCGTCGAAGCCCTGCACTTTGTCGCTCCAGCGATCGCGCGCCGTCAAAATGAGCACCGGCATGCCGCGTCCGTCCTTGCGCCAGGTCTCGAGGACGGAAACGCCGTCGCGTTTCGGCAGGCCGATGTCGAGAACGACCGCGTCGTAGGGCTCGGTGTCGCCGAGAAACCAGCCTTCCTCGCCGTCGAAAGCGCGGTCGACCGCGTAGCCCGCCGCCTCCAGCGCCGCGACGATTTGCCCGTTGAGGTCGCGATCGTCTTCGACAACCAGCAGGCGCATGATGGTCACGCTTCCTTTCCCTACGATCAAATCTTCGGCGTCGGCTCGCGCGCGTTGCGCGCGCTGATAAGCTTGCCGGTGGCCGCGTTCATCACCGCGTGGACGAGCCGCCCGTCGCGATGCAGCAGGGTGATTTCGTAAACGAATTCGTCGCCGAGACGGCAAAGCTTGGCCGAAAGCGCTTCCGCCTTGAATTGCGCCGCGGCGGACCTGAGGACGGCGAACGGCTCGAGAAAACGGCGCGCCTTGATTTCCTCGCGGGTTTCGCTCGGCGGGAAGCACCCCGGCTTGGGCGCGCTATGGGCCTCCGCCTCGGCGGCGCGCGCGGCGGGCGGGGCGCAAAGGCCGATGGCGCATAGGGCCACGGCGAGGGAAATCGTCGACTTACGCGCCATGTCGCAGTCTTTCCTCGCACGCCTGAATGAGAAATGAATATAGCGGACCCACTCCTCCAACGCCATCCCGCGACAGCGACGGACTTGCCCGCGCGGGGCCGAATGGGCTAGCCGGGAGCATGAACTCGACAAGACGAGCCGCTTTCTCGATCGCCGGCGCGCTGGCGGCGGCGAGCCTCGGCTGGATCGCTCCGGCGGCGGCGGTGGTCGGCGCGGCCGACCAAGACGCCCGCTTCGCCGATCGCGTCGTCATGCTGTTGACGCGCGGCGCCGACAAGGCGGGGTTCTGCTCGGGCGTGGTTCTCGGGCCGCGCGTGGTCCTGACCGCCGCCCATTGCCTGCGTCCCGTCGCCGACATGCTGGTGCATTATCGCGACGAAGAGGGGAAGCCGGTGGTCGTGCCGGTCGAGGCGGCCGCGGCCCATCCGCTTTATCGCGCCGACGCGATCGCCGAGCGGGTCGTCTCGATCGATCTCGCGCTGGTGGAGACCCGAACGCCGCTCGCCGCACGTTTCGCCGCGCCCAGGCTCGCCTCGGGGGCGGGACCGGCGATCGGCGAAACGACGATTCTCGCCGGCTATGGACTCGGCCGCGAGGGCGAGCCGCTGACCGGCGGCGCGTTGCGCAGCGCCCGGCTCACGGTCAGCGCGCCGCTCTCCAAGATCCTGCTTTGGGCCGAGGACGGCGCTCGCGCCGGCGCGGGCGCCTGCGCCGGCGATTCCGGCGCCCCGCTCTTTTCCGGCGACGGCGAGACGGTGCTGGCGATCGTCGCGTGGACGTCCGGCGCGCGCGGGCGCCATTGCGGCGAGCTGACGCAGGGGCCGCTCGTCGCGCCGCAACGCGCCTGGATCGACGCGACGCTGGCGCGCTGGGGACCGTGAAGTGAATATCGGGCGCCCGCGGGCGCTCATCGCCGCGATCGCCGCGGCGGCCGGTTGGGCCAGCGCGCGATATGCTCGGGCCACAGCTCGATCGGCAGATCCAGCTCGCTCGCCGCCACGCGCCCGCGCACCGAAACGCCCGCCTCGTGCACTGTATCCGGCGAGCCGGAAACCAGGGGATGCCACCAGGCGAGTTCGCTCCCTTCGGCCAGGACCCGATAGGCGCAGGTCACCGGCAGCCAGCTCAGCGAGCGCACGGCTTCCGGCGTCAGCCTGACGCAATCGGGGACGCGCCGCTGCCGGCGGCGGTAGTCGAGGCACCGGCAGGTCCGGGCGTCCAACAATTTGCAGCCGAGGTCGGTGAAGTGAACCTCGCCGCTGTCCTCGTCTTCGAGCTTGACCAGGCAGCAGCGCGCGCAGCCGTCGCAAAGGCTCTCCCACTCGTCCGCCGTCATCGCGTCCAGCGACTTGACGCGCCAGAAAGGCGGCTCGAGCGAATTTCCGGGCGTTGGGGCCGTCGGCGAGGCGCTCGTCGCGCGCGTCCGCCGCCGGGCGCGTCGCTCGGCCGACGTCGAGGCGGCGGGACCGGCGTCGCCGGCCGCCGCGTCCGCAACGACGCCCGGGTCGCCAACTCGAGATCGCTCGGGCATCGGGGTTTTCCGTATTTCGAATTCGCGGCGGCGGCGCTTCCCCCTTGGCCATGGCCCGGACCGGGGCGCGCGTCAAGCGGTTCACAACGCGTCGGATCGTGCTAAGGATCGCTGGCGGACGACGCGAGATTTTGCACGCGGGGCGGCTTTGTCGATCGCAGAAGCATGGTCCTGGTTCCGGAAAATCGTCGCGCAAGGGGTTGCGCGCGCGGCGGCTTTGACGAACGCAGAAAGGTGGTCCCGGCTCCGGAAAGTCGCGGCGCGAGGGCTGCTCGCGTTCGACGCATGGGTGGATTCGACCCTCTACGACGCCCAGCGCCGATCGATCCGCGCGCTGCAGGCGGCGGTGGCCTTTTCCGATCGCCTGCACATATCCGGCGTGCGCAAGTTTGTCGTCGAAGGGCTGTGCGAAGGCCTGAACCTCGGATTTGTGGGGTTGGTCGTCGCCCTGACCTTGGCGCTGCCGGCGTTTCGCGAGACCGGCGACGAGAATTGGCTCAAGCGCCAGGATCTCGCGGTCACGTTCCTCGACCGCTACGGTGTGGAGGTCGGCCGGCGCGGCATCAAGCACGACGACGCGATCCCCTTCGACGAATTGCCCGATCACTTCATCAAGGCGGTGCTGGCCACCGAGGATCGCCGCTTCTTCGACCATTTCGGCATCGACGTGGTCGGCACGGTTCGCGCGTTGACCGTCAACGCCCACGCCGGCGGCGTCGTGCAGGGCGGCTCCTCGATCACTCAGCAGCTCGCCAAGAACCTGTTCCTGACCAACGAGCGCTCGGTCTCGCGCAAGATCAAGGAAGCCTATCTGGCGCTGTGGCTCGAGCACCATTTGACCAAGAAGGAAATCCTGGGTCTCTATCTCGATCGCGCCTACATGGGCGGCGGCACGTTCGGCGCGCAGGCGGCGGCCCAATATTATTTCGGCAAGTCGGCGCGCGACATCAATCTCGCCGAGGCCGCCATGCTCGCCGGCCTGTTCAAGGCCCCGACGAAATATTCGCCGAACGTCAATCTGCCCGCCGCGCGCGCGCGCGCCAACGACGTCCTCAGCAATCTCGTCGACGCCGGCTTCATGACCGAGGGGCAGGTCTATGCGGCGCGGCGCAATCCGGCCACTCCCGTCAGCCAGAACGACCGCTCCAGCCCCGACTGGTACATGGACTTCGCCTACGACGAAGTGAAGGCGCTCGCCGACGCGGGAAAATTGGGCGCCGACCGGGTTCTCACCGTGCGCACCGGTCTGGACGTCAACCTGCAGCAAAAGGCCGAAAGCGTCATCGAGGACATGCTGCGCGTCAACGCGCCGGCCTACCACGCGCATGAGGCGGCGGCGGTGGTGGCCGACACCGACGGCCTGGTGCGCGCGATGGTGGGCGGGCGCGACTACGGCGCGAGCCAGTTCAACCGAGCCACCGAAGCGGCGCGCCAGCCCGGCTCGTCGTTCAAGATCTTCGACTATATGACCGCGCTGCTGACCGGCAAGTACCACAAGGACACGACGGTGCAAGCAGGAGGCATCTGCATCGGCGACTACTGCGTGCATAACTTCGGCGGCGAGAGCGGCGGCGCAATGCCGCTCTATCAGGCGCTCGCGCAATCGTACAACACCGCCGCGATCTGGATCTCGGTGAAGATCGGCGAAGTCTACTGGCCGGCCGGCAAGCCCTATCACCAAGCCAAGATCGCCGAGCTCGGGCGCTCCAAGATCATCGAGACGGCGCGAAAAATGGGGCTGACGACGCCGCTCGTCGACACGGTGTCGCTGCCCGTCGGCGCCGACGAAGTGAAGATGATCGACATGGTCGCCGCCAACGCGCTGTTGGCCAACGGCGGCAAGCGCGCGACCCCTTATGCGGCGATCGAAATCCGCAATTCGGCCGGCGAGGCGATCTACACCCGCGCCGCTGACGGGCCGCCGCCCGTCCAGGTGCTGCCTCCCGACAAGGTCGCCGAGATGAACAACATCATGACCCACGTGCTCACCGAGGGCACCGGGCGCGGGGCGCAGATCCCGGGCCTCGTCATCTCCGGCAAGACCGGCACGACAAACGGGCCGACCAACGCCTGGTTCAACGGCTTCACCGGCAATCTGGTCGGCAGCGTCTGGTTCGGCAACGACGACAACTCGTCGATGACGGGCAATATGCAAGGTGGCGCGCTGCCGGCGCAGACCTGGCGCGAAATCATGGCCTATGCGCACCAGGGCCTCGAGACCAAGCCGCCCTATGGCGTGCCGCCGGCGGCGAACGCCCAGATCGCCGCTGCGCCGGCGGCCAAGGGCGCCGCCGGCGTCGTCGAGGCGCCGCGGCAAATCGGCCTGTCGGCGCGCTCGACCCAAATCATCCTGGAAATCGGCGACACCGCGCGCTCCGCGCAAAAGCGCAGCGCGGCGCTCGAATCGCCGAACGAATACGCGGCTCAGACGGACGCAGGGGCGACGATCGTTCGCGGCGGCGCGCTGGCGCCCTGACCCCGACGGCGGCGCGCTTGACTTCGCCAGGCGGTCTCGCGATTTATCGATCTCGGCTGGTCGTCGATCGGGGCCTGGCCGGCTCGGGATTTCCCGCGTGACGATGATCGTGAAAGCGAGTGTGGCCGGCGCGATCGGCGTCGCGCTCGGACTCTGGGCGAGCCGGGCGATCCTCGCCGACGGCGGCCCGTTCGGCGTCGTCGCCATCGGCCCGTGGAGGGTCGCGGCGAAAGCGGGATCTCTCGATGCGGACCCCTATACGCGCGCCGGCCTGGAGCGCAGCGGCGAGATTCCGCTGGCGCTCGGCGAAGGGCTGCAACTGGTCGCGCGGGTCGACGACGCGCGCCGGCCGCTCGACGCGCGCTGCTCGTACCGCGTCGGATCGCGCACCCCGGCGGCGCGCTACTGGACTTTGAGCGTGGTCGATCGGGAGGGCTTCCCCGTCGAGAATGCGGCGGGGCGTTACGGATTCCGTTCCAGCGAAATCTTACGCGAGGCCGACGGGGGCTTTTCGATCTTCGTCTCGGCGAGCGCGCACGCCGGCAATTGGCTGCCGATCGGCGCGCCGGACCCGTTCGCGTTGGTGCTGCGGCTTTATGATTCGCCGCTCAGCGCCACGGCGGGCGGCATAGAAAAGGGCGCCGCGCCTTCCATCGTCAGGGAAGGCTGCGCATGAACGCTCGCGAAGGCCTGGGCGGGGCGGCGATATTTCTAGCGGCGGTCGTGATCGTCGGCGCCCTGGTGCATTTCATCGTGATCCTCGTCATTCCCATCGTCGCCACGCGCGACGCCTACGCGCGCCTGCAAGAGCTCGGCCCAGCCGGCGTCACGATCGCGCTGGCGCGGCCGAGCCCGACGGAGCGTCGTTTCCCCTACGCCGATCCGGCTTTGGCCAGCGCCTTCTGCCGCTTCGACCTTTCCGCCGGGCCGGTGCGCGTCAAGGCGCCGGTTGGACGCGCCGGCTTCGCGTCGCTGTCGTTTCACACGCGGCGGGGCGCCGTGTTCTACGCCCTGACCGACAAGGCCGCGACGCACGGCCTGATGGAGGCGGTCATCGTCACGCCGAGCCAATTGCGAACTCTCGTCGCCCATGACGACGAAGACAACCCCTCGCAGGATCTTCGCATCGTCTCGGCGGCCAACGAAGGTTTTGTCCTGATGCGCGCGTTCAGCGAATTGCCGAACCTCTATGCGGCGGCGGAAGCGCAGGCCAAATCGCTGAGTTGCGCCAGCGAGCCGGCGCCGAAATAGGCGCCTCCATAGCGGCGCCCTTCGCCGGAGTGGACATTAGCCGGCATTCCGGCGATGTTCCGGCGAGGCGGATAGAAAAGTCTTTTGCCGAGGATCGCTTGAGGTGACGACGCTGCTGGTGACTCATGCGGCCTGCGCCGCCCATGACATGGGCGAGGGGCACCCGGAAAGGCCGCAGCGTCTGCGCGCCGTCGATCAGGCGCTGGAACACGAAAGGTTTCAACTGCTCGTTCGCGAGAGCGCGCCGCGCGCCGCGATCGCGGCGCTGATGCGCGTTCATCCCGCCGACTACGTCGCCGCGATCGAACAGGCCTCGCCGAGCCGCGGCCACGTTCAGCTCGACCCGGACACCGCGATGTCGCCGGGGACCTGGGAAGCCGCGCTGCGCTCGGCGGGCGGGGCGATTTACGCGGTGGACGAAGTGGCGCTCGGGCGCGTCGACAACGCCTTCGTGGCGACGCGTCCGCCCGGCCACCACGCCGAATCGGCGACGCCGATGGGGTTTTGCTTCTTCAACAACGCCGCGGTCGCCGCCCGCCACGCCCAGACGACGCACGGGATCGAGCGCGTCGCGATCGTCGATTTCGACGTGCACCACGGCAATGGCACGCAAGACATCTTTTGGAGCGACCCAAGCGTCATGTACGCCTCGACCCATCAGATGCCGTTTTATCCCGGCACGGGCGCGCGAAGCGAATGCGGCGAACACGATCAGATCGTCAACGCGCCGCTGCGCGCGGGCGACGGCGGCGAAACGTTCCGCGAGGCCTTCGCGCAGGCGATCTTGCCGCGGCTGGAGGCGTTCGGCCCGGATCTCGTCATCGTCTCGGCGGGGTTCGACGCGCACTATCGCGATCCGCTCGGCGGCCTCAACCTGCGCGAGTCCGATTTCGCTTGGGCGACGCAGCGCATGATGGCGCTGGCGCAAAAGCGTTGCGGCGGCCGCCTCGTCTCGCTGCTCGAAGGCGGCTACGATCTCGAGGGCCTCAGCCGCTCCGTCGCCGCCCACGTCGGGGCGCTGATGGGCGGCTGAGCGCCGTTCGCGCCGAGCCGTTCGCGTCGCCGCTACTCGCCGGTCGAGACCCGTCGGAGCGCCAACGCGCCGCGTGGCGGATCGCGTTCACGACCTCGCGCAAGTCGACTTCGACCGGCCGCCCGGTCTTGGCGGCGCTGCGAAGGAAGGGCTGAATCCGCGCCCATTCCTCATCGATCGAATCACGCGGATAGCGGTGGGTTTTCTACTCGATATTGGCCGTTCGGCCGCGCGTCGCTGGGGTTGGCGTCACAAGCTTGAATTGGGGGAACGCGCGCCGACTCAAAAGCGCGTCCGCGGAAAAAGCGTGGGGGCAATCTGAAGAGCGAACCATCCTGACCGCGGTTCTGCGATAGGCTCACGGGTTCGGCGTTGCGCTGAAGGGCGGTTTGATATCCGTCAGGGGCGGCAGGTTCGGGTCCGCATTGTCGAAGGGAGCCGAAGCGCAAAGATGGAGCGCCTCTCCCACATCGCCGCGCGGGTCTTCTTGCGTCGGGCGCGCCAGGAGGTCCTTGCAGAGCTCATAAGCCGCCGCGATCCGGCTCGTCAGAGCGTCGATCCTTTCGGTTGCCTCCTGCTGTTTGGCCAAGGCGTCGTCGTAGCGTTGCTTGATCGGCTTGAAACTCTCTTCGAGCTCTTGGCTCCGCTGCAAGATAGCGTCGCGTTGCTTGTCGAGCGCCGCGCCCTCACGGTCAAGCTGCTCCTTACGCCGGTCCAGCCGGTCCTTCCAGGCGTTCAACTGCCGACCTTCGCCGTTGCACCGCGCGAGCTGGGCCTGGCTCGCGACAACGGCCGGGCAGGCGGCGTTGTGGCGCGTCGCGGCCGAGTCATGGCGGGCGGCTTCGCTCTCATAGGGAGGAATGTCGATGTTGTTGTAGGCGTCATATTTCGGCTTGAGGACGTTCGTCAGCTGGTCCTCCCAGAGCTTATGCTCCTTTAACAGCGGCGCTGCGTCCGCCTCGGCGGCTTGCGTCGCTGCAACGGCGGCGGCGCTGTCCGCTTTCGCCCCCTTCAGATCGTCCAACATCTGCGGCAATTGCATAATCGGGGCGAGGTCGTCGGCCGCTGCGGGCGCGCCGGGCAGGCACAAGAAGGCGAGGACAATGACGGGCGTGTGGCGCATCGGCGCGACCTTTCGATCGATCGCCATTCTCCAGACAGCTACCGGATCGAGCCCAATTTACGACGATTTGGGGTTGCCGCCAAGACAGTCTCCGGGTTCGCCTCGTATGAGGCGCCGGGGTCTCGAGGCTGAGGGCTTGGAGATGCTCCGTCGCCGCCCACGTCGGGGCGCCGATGGGCGGCGGAGCGCCGTTCGCGCTCGAACTTTCGCTTTCGTCCCGCCGAATTCGCGCGCCGCCTTGCCGGGCGCGTCAATCCGTCGCGCAGCGCCGACGCGCTTTCCGTCCGAGTTGCGCGCGACGGTGATATAATATTTCTGGAGTATTTGAGGCGGACGTTAGTCGCACGCTTGCTCTCTTAGAGGAGGGACCAAGATGAGCACGACATCACTGTCAATCAGGATCGACAAGGTTGCGCGGCTTCTCGCGGCGTTGGCGTTGAGCGCGTCGGTCGCCGCCTTCGCCGCGGATCGCGCGGCCCTCGCGGGCTGCGGCGGGGGTGGAGGTGGAGGCGGCGGGCGCGCCGCCGCGCCGGCGTCCGGCGACAGCTTCCAGCCAAAGAAACTGTCTCCAGGCGACAGGGCGAAACTCACAAAAATCATCCAAACTGGACGTTGGACAACAAGTATGGCGAACGACTTTAACAACCCAGCTGCGCAGAAACGATACGACGAGTTCGTAGATCAAGCAAAACAAATTCTCGATGACCTCGACAAGAAGGGCTATGACACCGACCCAGAGTATGAAAGCGACGTATATGCGCTGAAGAAAATGATGGCCGCAGGCTCGCAGAACGGCGGATATTCGCCGCCGACCGGCTTTGTTCCGGGCACGACGGGCATCACGTCGTCGAAGTGAGAAGAAAGCAGGCGCGCTCGGCCCTGGGCGCGCCGCTCGCATCAACGCGTTGCGGAGCGCCCGCCGGACAGACGTGAAGGCGCGCGAATCGCCAACGCCGTCGGAGCGCGCTTCCCGCCCATCGACGTCGAAATTCCGGCCGGCCGCGGTCCGCGCGTTTGCGCGGCGAGGCGCCGAAACGTGGAACGGGTCCGCCGCAAGGTTCGTCGTCACCCCTCGATCGGCTCGATCGCAGCGATTTCGATGCCGAAGCCGGCAAGGCCGACGTATTTGCGCGGGTTGCCGGTGCGCAGGCGGATCGAAGTGACGTCGAGATCGCGCAGGATCTGCGCGCCGAGGCCGATTTCGCGCCATTGGCTGGCGCGCGCGCCGTCCGAGCCGGAAGGCTCCGCGCCGCTGAGGTTGGTCGGCACCCCCGCCGCGCCGTCGCGCAGATAGACGAGCACGCCGCGCCCTTCCTCCTTGAACCGCTGCAACACGCGCGGGATGAGGCCGGCGCCGAAAATGTCGCCGATGATGTCGGCGCGGTGCAGACGCGCCGGCACCTCGCGCCCGTCGCCGATCGCGCCGTGCACGAAGGCGAAATGCAGCACCGGATCGAAAGGGGTGCGGTAGGCGTAGCCGGCCAGCTCGCCGATCGGCGTCTTGACCGGGAAGCAAGCGACGCGCTCGACCAGCTTCTCGCGCGCCTGGCGATAGGCGATGAGATCGGCGACCGAGATGCGCGCCAGGCCGTGCTTGGCGGCGAAGGCCTCGATCTGCGGCCCGACCATCACCGTGCCGTCGTCGTTGGCCAGTTCGCAGATCACCGCTATCGGTGCCAATCCGGCGAGCCTGCACAGATCGACCGCGGCTTCCGTGTGTCCGGAGCGCATCAACACGCCGCCGTCCTTGGCGATCAGCGGGAACACATGACCGGGGCGGACGAAGTCGCTGGCGCCCATATTGCCGTTGGCCAGCGCTCGCACGGTGTTGCAGCGCTGCTCGGCGGAAATGCCGGTCGTCATGCCGTGCTTCACGTCGACCGAGACGGTGAAGGCGGTGCCGAGCGGCGCGTCGTTCATCGCCACCATCGGGGAAAGATGCAGGCGCCGCGCGTCGTCGCCCGTCAGCGGCGCGCAGACGATGCCGCAGCAATTGCGGACGATGAACGCCATTTTTTCCGGCGTGCACAGCGAAGCGGCGAGGATGAGATCGCCCTCGTTCTCGCGGTCGTCGTCGTCGGTGACGACGACGATTTCGCCGCGCCCGATCGCCTCGATCGCCTTGGTGACGTGATGCGACATCTGGCTTCCCCAATCCGACGGCGGCGCGCCGCCGAGAAAATCGTTCGGCGTGACCGCGCCGCGCGTCTCGACGAAGATGCGTTGGGCCGTCTCGCGCGACGCCCAGGCGCCGTCCTCGCGGCACATCTGCGTCACCGCGCCCGGCGAAACGCCGATGCGGCGGGCGAAATCGGCACGCTTGACGGCGCTGCGCGTGAGCCACTCGGCGAGCTTCATGGCGGAAAGATAGGATGCGCCGCGTTTGAGTTCAACTCAATTCGCAGAGGACATTTAATAGGACTCAAACCAGCTTGACGAGCATCTTGCCGAAATTGCCGCCGTGCAGCAGGTCGACCAGCGCCTGCGGCGCGCTTTCGAGACCCTGGCGGATCGTCTCGCGCCACTTGAGGCGGCCCGCCGCGACGT
>Ga0326728_10009691_pt1 | contig 23022 bp, 16 predicted proteins | sample MB3enrmetagenome_FD_207602 | JGI IMG/M metagenome (GOLD analysis project Ga0326728, IMG submission 207602) | Lab enriched peat soil microbial communities from McLean, Ithaca, NY, United States - MB31MN | ecosystem: Environmental > Terrestrial > Soil > Wetlands > Peat | place: USA: New York... | reverse complement strand
GCATTGCAGAACCTCCACCAGCCTTCCGCCGAAGCGCGGCCGGTGGTGGTGTACGGATCGTACGATCCCACGTAGCCTTTCTCGCGGTCCGTGACGTAGATGCCGCGCGTGCCGACGGCGCTGACGGTTTCCGTGCCGATAACAGGGATCTCAGGATGGGCTTTGTGGTAGGCCTCGGCGCCAGGGTCCATGTAGTTGTAGCCCATGACGTCGCACACAACCAGGCCGCCGGCCCCAATCGCCCGGATGGGTGCGATCGATACAGGCCGCGAGCCGTCGCACCGGGTCGCAATTTCTTTCATCGCGGTCAGAATATGCAATCCCTTTTCGGTGTTCGCCTGGCCTTCTTCGTTTCCCATCGACCACATGAAGACGCTGGGATGATTGCGGTCGCGCCGTACCAGGTTTTCGAACTGGCTCAGGCCTTCGGGATTCGATGACATCATGCGCGTCTCATCGAACACCAGCATCCCCAGCTCGTCGCAGGCGTCGAGCAGTTCCGGAGTGGGAGGGTTGTGCGAGGTGCGGTAGGCGTTGCAGCCCATCTCCTGAAGCTTCCGGATGCGATAATACTGCACCGCGTCCGGCAGCGCCGCGCCCAGCCCCGCATGATCCTGGTGGTTGCAGGTTCCCTTCAGCTTGACGGACTTGCCGTTCAGGAAGAAGCCCTTCTCCGCGTCGAAGCTCGCCGCGCGAATGCCGAACGGCGTCTCGTAGCGATCCACGACCTCACCACTCGCTTCAACTTCCGTCACCAGCTTGTGGAGGTTCCGCTCCTCGAGGGACCACAGGGCGGGCTGGTTCACTACAATCTCTTGCTCGTAGGTTTGATCTCCCCATTCCGGAATGGATGCCGGGGCACTCGCCGCTTTCCCCACCGCCTTGCCGGAGGGATCGAGAATCGTCGAGATGACGCGCGTACTCTGCGCGCCCTTGCCGTGGTTATCCACCTCCGTGCGAATCAAGACGGTAGCTTCGCCGGGCCGCACCTCGGCGCGCACGAAGGTGCCCCATTGCTTAACATGAACCGGGTGCGTCTTCACCAGCCAGACGTGCCGGTAAATCCCCGCTCCCTCGTAGAACCAGCCATCGCTCGAGGTGGCATCCACACGAACCAGCAGCACGTTCCTCCCACCCGGAGTCGCAAAGTCGGTCACATCGAAGCTGAAGGGATCGTATCCTCCGCTGTGCCGGCCGATGTAGAAGCCGTTGAAGACCACCATCGTTTCCCGGTAGGAGCCATCGAACTCGATCGTGATCCGCTTGCCTGCGTCCGTGCCGGCAAGCTCGAAGACACGGCGATACCATCCCACACTCGTGGCCGGGTAGGTCCGTCCCAACGGGTAGAACCCTTTGCTCGAGAGCGCCGGATCGTTTTCGAAGGGCAGCTCGATGGCCCAATCGTGAGGCAGGTCCAAAGGCCGCCAGTCGTTATCGTCGAACGCCAGGGCGCCGGCAGGAAGGAAATTCCCCGTCTTCTGGAAGTTCCCGAACCTTCCGCCGCCGAATCCGAAATCCTTGGCGGGGTCGTTGGCATGCCCGAAATGGAAGCGCCAGCCAAAATCCAATAGGAAACGTTCCCGTCCGGCCCCGGGGCCCGACCGCTCAGGTGTCGCGCCTGCGAGCAGCGCGCCAGTTGCGGCAGCCTCGCCCGGCACTCCCATCGCCACCTTTCCGTTGGCCACAGCTTCCTGGGCCGCCGCTACCACAGCCGGTGCCAGCAGGCTCGTCTTCAGCAGATCCCGACGTGTCAAGCTTTTCATTCTGACCTCCCATTAAAGCGACAATCTCAGTGAATTCGCTTAGGAAAAATACCCGGCCTGAAATCCCACGCTCCAATATCATCCGCATTATAAACCCGATGTTGCACTATGGCGGTACGCGTAAGCCACTGAGGAATGGCCGCTTGGAGACGCTTCGCAACGACAGGGGTGTCAAAGGACAGTGACCACGCGCCATACCATAGGCTAGGGGTAGCCTACATCTTCCCAGGGGGAGAGAAACCGCGTGCCCCCCGGCAGGCGTTCCGAACCTAGCGTCGGCGCGTAAATGCTTTGCTTTGAACGTGTTGACCACGCTGCACAGCGTGACATCCATACACTCGTCTGCCATGCTGTCATTCTGAGCAAAGCGGAGCGGAGCGAAGAATCTCGCTCTGGACTTTTCTGCCTTGCAACAGCAGGGCGAGATGCTTCGTCCGCCGCGGCAGACTCAGCATGACAGTGAGGGGGCGCTCTCAGGATGACAGCCACGGAACCAGGATGAAAGGCGGGAGGCTTTTTAGTGCAATCGTCGGGTGGCGCAGACATGCGCAGTTTGCATGTCTGCGATAGAACGGACGCCTGCTTGACGACGATGATGCCACAGCGAGAGGCGAAGCACAATTCGCGGAGGCGAGGCAGAGCGAGATTCCTCGCGGAGTTTACCCTGAGCGGACTGCAGAGATCCTCCGCTGCGCTCAGGATGACAGTGAATGGACTCTGAATGACATCTCGGCAGGCTCGGAATGACATCCCGCCCCGAAAGGGGACTCTACACTATGGATGGCAGCGGCGGAAGAGCTGGGTGAGCAACTCCAGTGCCAAGTCCGACTCCTCGCGCGTGATGGTGAATGAGGGTGCCAGGGTGAACACGTTCTTGTAGTAACCTCCCACGTCCAGCACCAAGCCGTACTTGCGCCCGGCAATCTCGAGGTCGCCCTTCAGGCCCTCGGCGAAAATGCGGTCGGTGAGGTCGCGGTCCGGCGTGACGCCGTCCTCCTTGCAAACCTCGATCCGCAGCGCCATGCCCAGCCCATCCACGTCTCCGATGATGCCCGGGAAGCGGCTTTGCAGTTCCTTGAGCCCGGCGAGGAAGTAGGCGCCTTTATCGTTCACCAACTTTTCGTAGTCTTCTTCCTCGAGCATCTTGAGCGTCTCGAGCGCCACGGCCGTGCCCAGCGTATTGGAGGAGAAAGTAGAGTGGGTGGAGCCGGGCGGGAAAAGCTCCGGCGTGATTAGTTCTTCGCGCGCCCAGATGCCGGAAATAGGATTCAGGCCGTTGGTGAGCGCCTTGCCAAAAACGATAATGTCCGGCGTAATGCCAAAATTCTCGATGGCCCAGAATTTTCCGGTGCGATAGAAGCCCATCTGAATTTCGTCATCGACGATCAGGATCTTGCGCTGGTCACAAGTTTGTTTTAGGCGTTGGAAGTAGTCCCGCGGCGGAATCACATAGCCGCCTGTCCCTTGCACCGCCTCGATATAAAAGGCGCCGTACTCGGGGCTCTGCGCCTTGGCGTCCCACACGCTGTAATACTCATTATCGAACAGGCGGGAGAACTGGTCGTGGCAATAGAGGTTGCAGCTTTGGGGCTTCAGCCCGTAAAGGCAGCGGAAGCAGTAGGGATAAAAGACGAACTGGGCGCGGTCGCCGAAGTGGCCGTAGCGGCGCCGGTAGCGGTAGCTCGAGGTGATGGCGGAGGCGCCGAGCGTCCGCCCGTGATAGCCGCCCATAAAAGCGAACATCAAGTTCTTGCCGGTATAATTCCGCACAAGCTTCAGCGAGTCCTCAATGGCCTGCGAGCCGCCGACGTTGAATTGGACCCGCCCTTTCACTCCGAACCGTTTCTCGCAATACTGAGCGATACGCGCCGCCACTTCCACCTTCTCCGCGTGCAAGTATTGGCAGGCAAGCTGGGGGAGCCGGTCCAGTTGCCGCTTCAGGGCCTCGCCCAGCCTGCGATTCTTGTAGCCGAAGCTTGCCGCCGAATACCACATCTGGAGATCGAGATAGGGCGTGCCGTGCTCGTCGTAAAGGTAGCTGCCCTCACAATCGACAAAAACCTTCGGAGGCTCCAGGTAGTGGACCGTATCACCGAAGGAGCAATACTTCCTTTCGAGTTCCAACAACTCTGTCGCACTAGTTCTCATCGTTTTGTCACGCCGTGAAGATTTCTCCTCCTGCCGTCAGCCTCTGCGTGTGCTCCGTGGGCAAGAAAAGCAAAACACAGAGGTCACTGAGATCCTCCGCCCTGCGCCATCGGGTGCGGGGCTCCGTGCTCTCTGTGTTAAGGCTTTAGAGGCACGGAGGACGCGGAGACTCTCGTTTTGGTTGCGGGCAGCAGCCACGCCACGCTTCCCGTGCCGGAAATCGCCAATGGATTCCCGCTTTCGCGGGAATGACTGCGACCTCGTCCTAGTCCCGCGATCAGGCGCCAGGTTTCGTTTCTGGAACCTGAAACCTGACACCTGACACCTGGCACCTGAAACGCTTCGCCGCCTCTTCTGGACCGATCAACAGAGCGATAGCCTGCTCGACTTCCGCAAAGGTATCGAAGGGGTGGCACGCCTTACCGTGCTCCTGGCAATAGGCGAGCAACTGTCGCTTGGCAAAGACCACGTCCGCCTCATCGACGGCAAACCGGTCGGAGAGCCCATCACCCACGAAGATGATGGGATGCTTTCCCTTGCCCAGGCGCCGAATCAGGGCCGCTTTGCAGGTGGCGCACCCATGCTCGCAGGGCGTCGCCGAATGAGGGAAGGAGGGTATCAGGCGGCAGCCTTCCAGTCGCAGCGCGCTTGAGAACATCTGAGTGCCGTTTCGAACCGGCCCCTTCATGCCCGCCCGCTTCAGGATTCGCACGATAAAATAGTCGAACCCCTCACTCAGCACGTAGAGCGGAATGCCTCGCTTCCGGGTGAAGCGGTAGAAGCCGGCAAAGGCCGGATCAATGGGAACCGCGTCAATTAAGGCGTGGAGTTCCTCCGCCGAGGCGTCCACGAGCGCGATCTGCCGCTCCAGGCACTCGCGCGAGCCGATCGATCCCCGCGTCCACGCCTGTTCGACCTCCTGCCAGGAAGGGTGCGCCAGTTGCGCCAGGATCTGGTCGGTTACATCGAGTTGAGTGATCGTCCCGTCAAAGTCGACAAAGACAATTGGGCTGGCGGTCATGCTCGCTTTTGCTGGCATTTGATTGACCATCATAAACCAACAAGCCGATTTTAAATGGCAAACGGCAAAGAGCAAATGGCAAATGTAAAGCAATTTGAATTTTGCTCCCGCTTCGCGGGACCATTTGCCATTTGAAATTCTTTCCTCCTATTTACCCCTTCCTCTCATCCACCAGCCGACGGGGTTTCCTTCCTTGTTCCAAGCCTCCCGGCGGGAAGGTGCGAAACTCGAGGCGGCACATACCGCAGAGGCAGTTCGCCCAAACGTCCGGGTAGCGAGCTTCGAGGTTCTTCCGGACGGCGTTTTCAACCGTCGTGGGGTTAATGCCGTTCGTCAACTGTAGTCGGAATTCCAGGATGTCGTGGATGCCTTCCTGCCGGACCGCTACCTGCCAATCTTCGTATACCCCCTCCACGTCGTGGAGCACGCGCTCGAAGATTTCAGGGTACATGTTCCCGGCGCCCATCACCACCATCTCGTCGCGCCGGCCATGGATTTTGGCAATGCGGCGGAGGGTGGCGCCGCAGGGGCAGGGTTCCTCCAGGAACCTTGTCACATCACGCACCCGGTAGCGGATCAGCGGCATGGTGCGCCGCGAAAGCGTGGTCATTACGAGTTCGCCATAACCCTCGGGGTCGGGATCCACAATTTCGAAAAGGAAGTTGAACTCATCCACATGATAGCCATCGCGCCGCAGGCACTCCACTCCGGCTCCGCCACCTTGCTCGGTGGATCCGTAGCCGAGGATCACAGGACACTTCCAGACGCTCTCGACGTAGTTCCGATAAACCTCCGTCATGCGGTCGCCGCCGGCAAAGATCAACTTGAGTGGGAAGATGCCTTCCTTTTCCGCCAGCTCGCTCAGGCTTACCAACCATGTGGGGTCGGCAACAATGACGTTGTACTTGTAGAGAGGCATCCGGGAATAGAGTTCTCGCGGGTGCGGCTTGCCAATCGCCGAACAAAATGCGCCCATGCGCTTGCAAGCGAAAAATGTGACCCAGCTACTGATCCAATACGCTGCGTCGAAAGTGCAGACTACCCGGTCGCCCGGCCGCACCCCCATTTCCCACATCGCCGCAGCCTCGTAACGGGCCGTGAACTCCAACTCGTCGTAATTGAAATAAACGCGCTTGGGGCCTCCGGAGGTTCCGGTGGTTTCAAACACCAGTTGCGGTTCCCTGCAGATGAAATCTTCCGCCGGCAGATTGCGCAAGTCCTCGGGGGTGGTGAAGATGTTCCCCAAATCTTCCGGGCGGCGGACCCCGCCCGGCTCAATACCGTTCTCGCGCAGCTTGCGCTGCAAGAACTTCTGTCGCCGTGCCGCGTAGCGCACCAACTCGCGAAACGAATCACGCTGGAGACCCTGGATCACCGGCCGCGGAACATGTTTCCCCCAGCGAACGAGGCCGGGAACAGATTCGCCGATCACGACACGCTCAACGATCTTGCGGATGCTGGATAGCATTTTCAGTTATCAGTCATCAGTTCGCGAAGCACTGACAACTGGAATCTGATGACTGACGACTTCCCTTACATCAGATACGTCGATTCCCCGGAACGCGACGGCGGGGTGGCCAGGAGGTCGATGTAGCTGCTCTTTTCAAGCAGCGCCCGGCTAACTTGCGCGATGGCATGGGCGGCATCAGGCCGGGACAAATCCCTCTGCCGGCGGCTCATCTCGGCGGGGTTCTCCGGCTTGCTGAGCAGACGCGTTACCAGCTGCGGAATCTCCTCCAGGGTTTTAGCCTGGACTGCCACGCCTTGCTGCTCGAGGTAACGGACGTGCCGCTGCTCCGGTCCTGGAATGGGATGGGTCACGATCATGGGCAGCCCGGCCGAGAGCGCTTCCGCGGCGGTCACCCCACCCGGCTTGGTGATCAGAAGGTCTGCCACTGCCATCAACTCCGGAATGGTATCCACCCAGCCAAAAACCCGCAGATCAAGGGTGACCTTGCGCCGCAAAAGCTCCAGGGCCTGCCTTAGCGTGCGGTTGTGACCGGCCACCACCAGTACCTGGAGAGGAAGCCCGCACAACTCCAGGCTTTCGACAATGGCGTCCAGCGGCGCCGGCCCCATTCCCCCACCCATCACCAGCACGATAGGTCGCTGGCCGTCCAATCCCAGGGCGCGCAGAAGCTCGGTCTTGTCAGATGGGATGCCAAAAACCGGATCAATGGGAATGCCGCAAACTACGATTCGGTTGGGCGAGATTCCCCACTGTACAAGCTGTGACCGCGCCTCCTCGCTGGCTACACAATAGACATCGACTTCCGGCTGCACCCAGGGAGGCTCAGCCTGAAAATCAGTTTGGACAGCCAGAATGGGGGCGTAAAACCAGCCTTCGCGCTTGCCGAGCGCGGCGATTTCCAGCGCGCCGATTTCGTTGGCGATAACCAGATGAGGAGCGTAGGCTTTGAGCTGCTCGAGGACTTCCCTGCACCCGTGCCGAAATACCCAGCGCGGGGCCGTGGCGCTGTGGAGTTTCTTCTGCCGGCGCTCGAATAACCACCGCCAGAGACCCGGCGCGCGGCGCAGCAACCACCAGTAGGGGCGCACGTACAGCGTGAGGAACCAGGAGCGGGCCACTTTCAAGGCGTCCAGCAGGCGGACTTCGACAGGATCAATGGAATCGTAGAGCGCGCGCTGGACGACTTCCGCCGCGCGCACATGCCCGGCGCCGACGCCCAAGGTCAAAATGAAAATGCGTTTCGAATTCACGTCAATCAGAATACAGAAGTCAGGAGTCAGGAGTCAGAAAATACACAAGCCTCTTTCTCTTTTGCCAATGGCCGGTTACCAGGGGTCGGTGTACGCTCACATTTCGACCTTCTGACTCCTGACTTCTGACTTCTCTTGTTCATTCAAATTTTCGAATCAGCAGCACGGCATTGAGCCCGCCGAAGGCAAAGGAATTTGAGACGGCCACGCGGACTGGTTTCTCGCGCGCCTGGTTGGGAACATAGTCCAGGTCGCACTCGGGATCCGGCCGGGTGTAATTCGCCGTGGGAGGGATGACTCCGCGCTCCGAGGCCATAACCGTCGCCGCCAGTTCGATTGCTCCCGTGGCGCCCATGGCGTGACCGTGCATTGACTTTGTGGAACTGATCGCGAGCTGGCGAGCGTGCTCCCCAAACACGGCTTTGATCACTTGCGTTTCGGTCACGTCATTCAGGCGCGTCCCGGTGCCATGGGCATTGATATAATCCACTTCGTGCGGAGCAACCTGGGCTTCCTCGAGGGCCATGCGAACCGCGCGGGCCGGTCCGTCCACCGAAGGCTGGGTAATGTGGCCGGCGTCCGAACTCAGGCCATAACCGGAGATTTCCGCAAGCATCCTGGCCCCGCGTTTCTTCGCATGTTCCAGTTCTTCGAGGAGAAGCATCGCGGCGCCTTCGCCCATCACGAAACCCTCCCGGTCCGCCGAGAACGGCCGGCAGGCCCGGCTGGGATCACCATTCCCGATCGCCAAAACGCGGACCGACTCCCAGGAGCGAATCATGCCGTAGGTAATCGGGGCCTCACTGCCTCCGGCCAACATAATATCCGCCATCCCGTACTTGATAAGGTGAAACGCCTCCCCAATCGCATGGCCGGAGGAGGAACAAGCCGTGGCGGTTGTAAACGAAGGCCCCTGCGCCCCAAATTCCATGCACGTCTGGGAAGTGGCGGCGTTGTGCATCATTTTGGGGATGGTGAAAGGATGAAGTCGTGTCGCCTGATGGCCATAGAGGCTGAGATATCCGCTATCCAGGGTATTCGCGCCAGCCATGCCGGTGCCGCTTACCACGCCGAAGCGGGGACGCTCTTCCTCGCGGACCTCTATTCCGCTCGAGGTCATCGCTTCCCGCGCGGCCAGCAAACCAAATTGGCTGAAGCGATCCAACAAATCCAGCCGCTTGGCAGGAAAGTAATCCGCGGGATTGTAATCCGGGACTTCGGCAGCAATCTGGACCGTCAGGGAGGAGGGATCAAATTGACAGATGCGGCGGACTGCCGAGCGGGCCGCGACCAAGTTCTGAAAAAAGACTTCGGAATCTTTTCCTGGGGAAGCAAAGACTCCAATACCGGTAATGACGACTCTTCGCACGTTTCGCCCCTGTGCTCAGATCACCTGGCCGTGGCGGCTGGGGCCTCGCCCTTGGCCATCGCCACGAGATCGGAGATGTCCTTTCCCTCCAAGACTCGTGTCAGACTATCCACCACTTGGCGGACCGACTTCATGTTTTGCGCCACCGAGTCCGGGATGTCAATCTTGAATTCCTCTTCCAGGGCGAAGAGGATATTAACCCCGTCCAGCGAGTCGATACCCAATTCCGCAAACTTCGAATCCACGCTGATCTTGCTCGCATCCAAGTGCTGTTCGCGGGCAATAATCTCAATCACTTTCTGGGTTGTATCCATTTCTGCTCCTCGTGATTTGGAGGTATGCTCTCTCAGGCGCTCCTAAGTGGAAATGCCGATAGGATTCCTTTCCGTCAGTTGGGAGACAACCTGAAGCAATTCGGAAAGGCGAAAGGGCTTGTCAAGCAGGGCATATGCGCCCAAGTCTCTAGCTGATTTCCTCTCTACCGTACTCATGAAGGATGACATGAGTACGATCTGGTGTTTGGCGTTTTGCTTTCGCAGGTTTCGAAGCAGGTCCAAGCCCGACTCGTTGGGCATGTGCAGGTCAGCGATGATGATGGGGCAGTCATCATCCCGCGCCAATGCCTCTCGTGCCGCCAACCCGTCGGCTACCGCCTCCACTTGATGATATCCGTTGGCTTCCAAGACCTCACATAGTAAGTCCCGGCTCTCCGGATCATCGTCAACAACAAGGATTCTGCCCATTGAAAGCACACTCCAGATGCTTTACCAATATGGGTTTGGGCAATATGGTTACCAAGATCCAGTCATCTTTCTAACTTGCTGATAGGATAGAAGTTGCTCTACAAGGTTGACGTCTCGGTGCAGAATATAGTGTCCTAAAGCAGAATCTACTGTATCAAAATGCCACAGATTATTGATTTTAGGTCTAACGCGCGTCGGACCGCCGATTATGATCCATTTGGTCACGTTCCGTGGCCACCGTAATGGAAAGAAGAAGAATAAGTTAGAAGATTCTAAGAATTCCGATGGTTAACCTTTAGTGTGGCAAAATGCCACAGGCCGTCTCTGCCCGTCCGTAGCTGGGATCTTCTTGTGACGTATCAGGGATGCAATCAACCTGTTCGCTTCAGATTATGCGTAGGAAATTCAGCCCTGACTCGAGGGCCAGCATAGGACTGTTCGTGAAGGCGCTGACTTCATAAGGGCAACCGATCTTACAACCCTCACAAAAGTCCCATAGCGTGGACTCCTGGGCGATGATTTGGCGGGCAGCTTCCGAAGCGAAGATTTCCTTCAGAGGCGCCTGCGATTGGTGGAGAGTCTTAAATGCGCAAGGGAGATGGATGGAACCATCCGGCTTCATGGAAATCAACTTGGAAGGATGCCGGCAGGGGAAGCTGGGACCGAATCCGCCATTTCGGTAAAAGGCATAGTAGTGGGAATAGAAGCGCACGTTCTTGGGATAGACGCCGCGCAACTCACGCAAAAACAATTCCACCTTGTCGATTTCCTTCCCGTGCAATTCCGCGTCGGGGAGCATCTCTCCGTCCCGCATCACGTTGTGGATGGCTTCCGGATGCAACACCAGGTCCCTTTGCTTGCAAAACTCTGCCAGTTCGGGAAGGTCCTCGAGGTTTTCCAGGTTTACGGTGGCGTTGATCTGCGTGCTGAAAGGTTTTCGTTTGGTCAAAACGAATTCGAGGTTGGCAATGATCTTGGGGAGTGCGTCGATGCCCCGGCGCTTGGCAAAGCGCTGTGGGTGCAGCGAATCAATGGAGACTTCCAGCATGCCGAGTCGCGCCACGCCCTCCGCGTACTTCCGAATGAGGAGACCGTTGGTGGGCATGGAGGTCCACATGCCCTTGCTCTCGGCGTAGGCGATGTAATCGCAGGTAGAGGGGTTCAGCAGCGGCTCGCCACCCGAGAAGCTGAGCGCAAAGATGCCCATGCCGCAGAATTCGTCAATGCGCTGAAAGATACGCTCGCGAACCGCCCGACTTTGCAGGTCGTTGAACTTTCCCTCTTCGCCGAAAATGCAATACTCGCAAAACATATTGCACATCAGCGTGGTTTCGAACATCACCATGTAAGGGAGTTTGAAGCCCGACCCGAGGTGCTTCAAAGCGCATTTGGCGATGTAGGTATACTTCATGGCGTGCCCTGAGTTACAGGCAGGGACAAACGTCCACCCCCATCCGTTTATCAACCCGGATTCGCAAATTGAGGGGCGCTGCTCCGTCCCAACTCGGCAAGTCGTTTCAACCAAGCCCCCCGCGCGAGTGGAACAGCGCGCCTGAGAATTGCTTTAGGCCGGGGTTTGAGCCCCCAAGTAACCCCTCACCCGGCCCGCTCCGGCTGATGAAGGCGCCGGCAGCGGGCCAACCTCTCCCCAAGGGAGAGGGCGGTTTTCCGAACTTCAGTGCGTTAAGCCCTCACTCAGGATACCGCGATTCCAGGGAAGAGGGAACAGGGAATAGGGAACAGAGGGGACACGGGGGACATTAGGCGAAAAGCTGTTCTCTGTTCCTTTTCCCTGCAACCTGCTCCCTGTCCCCTATTCCCTGTTCCCTCTTATTCCTTAATCTTGTACTCGTCGATTTTCCTGTACAGGGTTCGGCGATTGATTCCAAGAATCGAAGCGGTTCTAACCTTGTTACCGCCGGTTACCTTCAAAACATGAGTCAGATAGCGCTTTTCCATCTCGTCGAGGGAAGGCAACTCCGCGTAGAAGCTCTCCAAGCGATTGTGCTCACGCGAAGCCCCACACACCTTGGGAGGCAGATTTTCTGGCGCAATGAAGCCGGTGCGCGTCAGCGCCGCAGCCGCCTCGAGGGCATTCTCGAGCTCGCGGACATTCCCCGGCCATTCATAGCTCATCAAAGCGGAAAGCGCGTAAGGAGAAATCGAGAACCCTCTTCCCCGCTCGTCTCCGAACTTCTTCAGGAAATGCTCCACCAGCAAGGGGATATCTTCGAGGCGCGCACGGAGGGGGGGAAGGTCAATTTCGATCACCCGCAACCTGTAGTAAAGGTCCTGCCGGAATTTGCCTTCCTCGACAAGTGCCGCCAGGTCGCGGTTACTGGCGGCGATGATGCGAACGTCCACCTTGATTACCTGGTTGCTGCCGATCCGCCGCACCTCCTGATCCTCCAGGGTCCTCAGGACTTTCACCTGGAGAGCGGGACTCATCTCGCTGACCTCGTCCAAAAAGACGGTGCCGTCGCTCGCCTCCTCGAAGATGCCCCGCTTGTTCTCCACGGCCCCCGTAAATGAGCCGCGCACATGCCCGAAAAGCTCCGTCTCCAGCAGCGATTCCGCCAGCCCGCCGCAGTTGACGGCATAAAACCGTTCCGCAGCTCTGGGCCCGTTAAAGTGAATGGCGCGTGCGACAAGTTCCTTTCCTGTCCCACTCTCTCCGCAAATCAGAACCGTGGAACGCGAGTCGGCTACCATCGCTATCTTCTTGTAGACTTCGAGCATCTTGGGGCTTCGGCCCACGAGGCTGGAGAGTTGTCCCTGGCTCCCAAGCTGCCGCTTCAGGTTGCGGTTTTCACGGACCAGTTTCCGGTTGCCCAGAGCGCGGTTGACCTGCAATAAGACTTCATCAATCTTGAAGGGCTTTGAGATGTAGTCAAAGGCCCCTGCCTTAACGGCTTCGATGGCGGTCTCCATGGTTCCGAAGGCGGTGATCAGGATGACCTCGGACTCCGGCTGGATCGTCTTGTAAGCGCGCAAAACGTCAAGTCCGTTCAGACTCGTCCCCAGCCTCATGTCGCTGATAATGACGTCGAACAGTTCCTGCTTCCCAACCTCCAGGGCCTCCTCGCCGCTGGAAGATGTGACAACGTGATAGCCCTCCTCGCTCAGGATCTCCCGCAACAATTCCAGTGTCTCGGCGTCATCATCCACAACCAAGATGTTGGCGACCGCCTGCTTCGCAGCCTCGCTGGTTTTCTCCATCTTTGTAGTCTCCAAGTTTCCTACCCTTCACAACGGGACCGGGCTCGCGACCCCCTCACCCGGCCCGCCCCGGCTGGAGAAAACGCCGGCGGCGGGCCACCCTCTCCCCCAAGGGGGAGAGGGCTCGTCCTTCCCTCAAGTCCCGAGGGCCAAGGTGTACACAGCAAGAAGAATCCAGCACAAATGTAGAAACTCCAGTGGCCGGGGGCAAGCCCCGGCCCTACGAACTTCATCCTTTACCCTTTGCTACTTTCCAACCCCGATCCTACTAGCACGCCGACTACCTCGGCCTTCTCGCGGCAATCGACGGGCAAAACCAAGGTAAAGGTAGTTCCTTGCCCAGGCGCGCTTTCCACGTGAATGGTACCGCCATGCTGGCGAATGATCTGGTCGCAAATCGCAAGGCCCAGGCCGGTTCCTGTCCCCATCCGTTTGGTTGTAAACATGGGGTCGAACACATGGGCCATGGTATCCGGCGACATGCCCGTGCCATTGTCCGCTACACGAACGGCCACTCCCCGCGCATCTCCATTCGCCAGCCGAGCTTCAATTCGCAGTTCGCCTCCCCGTGGCATCGCATCCATACTGTTATTGATGAGGTTCAAGAAAACTTGCCGCAAATACCCGCCGTCCCCATAAATCTTCGGACAATCCTTCGCAAGGCCCAGCTTGACGCTGATCTTCCTAAGTTGCAGGGCGGGGGAGGAAAGAAGCACCGCCTCCTCCACGACGCGCCGCAGGTCCACCAGTTCGATTTTCAATTCAAACTTGCGGCTCCACGAAAGCAGTTGCTTGACGGTTCGCACAATGTTGTCAATTTGCTTTTCGATGATCTGGAGCCGTCGGCTTGTGGCTTGGTCAGCATCTTTTCGGCGCGCGAGCAACTGCACGTGTCCGGATATGGAATTAAGCGGCGTCCCGATTTCGTGGGCCAGGCTGGTGGCAAGCTGGCCGGCGATGGCCAATCGCTCTGAGCGCGCCAGCTTCTTCTGGGTCTCGAAAAGCTCCTCATTGATACGCCGCAACTCTTCATTGGCCTCTGCCAGCCCTGCCGTGGATTCCTGAACTTTGCGCTCCAATTCGGTATTGAAATTCTCAATCCGGCGCAGCATCCGGTTCATGTGCGCCCCGAGCAGGCCAATCTCATCCAAGCTTCGCAGCCTGGCCCGGACGTTGAGCTGCCCCTTTTCAGCCCCTTCCATGACGCGAATCATATCCTTCACTGGAGCTCTTACCGCCCGCAAGAAGAAGATATGAACCACCAGAATCACCGCCACCAGGCTCGCCAACATCAGCAGCAGGTTGCGCATCACCAACTGGCGGGTCACAACACTGGTTTGCGACTTGGAGACCTTCAGATTCAAACAACCCACTGGCTGCCCCTCGGAAAGGATCGTCACCCCTATAAACCAGAACTTGCCATCGCTGCTTTCAATCATGATGGACTCATCGTCCGGGCGCCCGAACTCGGGGTAGTGCTCGATGCCGGGGGTATTGTCCAACTCCAGGTGTTCTCCCTGAGGTGATGTCGTTGCCTCGAGACGGTGCGGTGAGCCATGCAGGTAAACATCCGCTTGGCGCACGCCCGGCAAGTCGCGCTGCATTTGCTTTAAGACTCGTTGAAGTTTTCCGGCGTCCTGAAGCGCGTCTTCGTTGACCAACTGGTGGGCCGTAGCTCTCGCCTGGGCCATTGTCTTGCCGAAAGCCTCATACTCAACTAATTCCTGCGTTAGGAGCATCGCAATGTAAGTCGAGACCCCGACAACAGAGACAACTGCAATGGCGAATATAATGATAATCTTGGTTTGGAGGCCAAATCGCGATTGAGTCATCATAGGCTTGCCAAGATGTCATTCTAACATCGCATGTGGCAAAAAGGAACACTTGCTGAATTCTAGTAAACGATTAATTCTAATGGGGTTATATTATTGAGGATTTCGGAAGCGGCGTAACTGGGTGCAAAAACAGATTCTGACTCAAGGGTTTCTGCGTCTCGCCTAATATACGCCATTTGAGTTCGTGCCGGGGGGGGCGGAAGGGCGGGGATGAAGAGGCTGCGGGAAAATCCGTTTGGCGTGTCATTCCGAGGAGTCCGCCATTCTTATTGGCGGACGACGAGGAATCTCGCACTGCGTTGAAAATCCTCAGAGCGCGATTCCTCGCTCCGCTCGGAATGACAGCATGGAGGGGTTTTTCCGCAGCCTGTGAAGCTCTGCCCTTCCAGACCTGTGGTGAGAGACGCCGGCTAGGGCCAGAACATTCTGTAGGGAGAATTCGCAATCAAGAAAGCCCCTTTCCAAACTCCGCTGAGCCGGCTTGGCCCGCTTCTATTTCTGGGGGGGATTGGCTGTCTTTACCTCGACTCCTTCATCCTGCCCTCCACTCCTATCTATCAAGGAGACACCGTACCCATCTACCTGTTGGAAGCCGTGAAGATGCTCGAGGGGCAGGTGATCTATCGAGACTTTTTCCAGTTCACGCTTCCAGGAACCCAGGTGTTTTATCTGCTACTTTTCAAATTGTTCGGGGTCCGGGCTTGGATTCCCAGTGCCACGTGGATCGTGCTGGGAATAAGTTTGGCGTGCTTGACTGTCATTGTTTCAAGACACCTATTGAGCGGGGCGTATGTCTATCTGCCCAGCCTGCTCTTTCTAGCTTTTGGGTTTATCACGGAGCGTGATCCCACCCACCATTGGTTCAGTACCATCGCATGCATGGGGGCCATCGCCGTATTGATTGCGAGAAGAAGCCCGGCTCGATTGGGGGCAGCGGGGGCGCTCTGCGGCCTTGCCGCCTTGTTCACTCAGTCCCGGGGTGTGGTAGCAATTTTGGGCTTCGCCACGTTTTTGCTCTGGGAATGTCGTGCAAAAAAGCAGGGCTGGGGTTGGCTGGTCAAGGCTGAAATGTACTTGTTCGTACCCTTCCTCGCCACAACCTTGCCGGTGTTGGCTTACCTGGCTTGGAAGGTTGGCCTCCGACTATTCATCAACTGCACGGTCGTCTTCTTGATGAAGTACTGGTCAAAATGGTTTTGGGGAACCATTTACGTCTACGGGGCCGACCTGCCAGATGTGCCTCTTTGGCTGGAAGCGCCGGCCCTGCTGATTTGGCTCTTCATCCACCTCTTACTGCCGTTCGTGTACATATTATTCTTGGTGCGGTACCACCGGCAGGCGAAAGCGCATCCCGACGAGCCCTGGGATCGCCTGATGCTCCTCAATACCCTTGGAATTTTCTTATTCCTCGGCATCGCGTTCTCCCCGGTGTGGTTCAGATTGATTTCCGTCGCCCCGACTGGGCTGATTGTGTTTGTGTGGTTGATCAAATCCTCCCCAAAGCTTCCCCGGGCGGTCACCCGTATTATCGCGGCTTGCGCACTGGCGGTTTTGCTGGCTCAGTCGGTTATTGTGCAAACGAGTTGGAGGGGATATCTCGAGTCGCCGACGGGGCGCGCGGCTCTGCTCGATCCGGACCGCTTTCAAAAATACCGTTGGATACTCAATCGAACACACCCGAAGGACTTCTACTTCCAAGCTGACGATTGTGATCAGTATTTTCTGCTGGATTTGCGAAATCCAGGTCAAGTGTCCTTTGTCACGGAGAGCAGCTACACCCGGCCTGAGCAGGTGCAGAACGTCGTTGAAATGCTGGAAAAGTACCAGGTGCGATTCGTGATGTGGTCCGCATGGCTGGACGTTCCTCGTACCCGGGGCGCGAACGGTAGTTCATTAGCCCCTCTGCGCGCCTATCTCAGGGCTCATTACCATCCTGTGAAGGAATTTGCGGATAATTTTGAGGAGGCCTGGGAACGCTCTCGCTAGACGGTCGCGCTGGAAGCGAAAAGATACCATCTCCAGGAGCGAAGCTGCGGGCGGCTAGCACTCTATAGGAACTAGCCCCCATTTCTCGCCGCGGGCCGGGAAGGGCGGGGCTTCAGCCCCGCCCTTGCGGCAGCCCACTAAGAGCGTCGAAGCATCGCGAGAAATCCGGACCAGTGCCGGAAAAGAACCCCCGAGTACGGTTTTTCAGGCGCCCTTTTTGCTGCTTCTTTGCCCTTCACACCTTACCCCTCATTCGCACACACGCCCCTAACTTGCCTGCTTTACATGCAATCTCCCGGTTAGTATACTCCCCGTGCTAAGGCAACAGCGGGCCCAGACACCCGGGTCTGAGGCTCGCAGTTCAAAGTGGTCCGAGTCCTCGGTGGACCTCAGAAGGTTAACCACCTGCCTCACGAGGAGCATACAAACTTGGAGGACGCCATGGGACCGACAGTGAAACCAAAGGCGCCTCGCCTCTGGTATGCGTGTGTGTTCCTGACTCTTCTCGGGCTCACGTTGATGGCGAGTTTTGAGAGCTCCGCGGACAGGGCTTACATGACAGAAGACGACCTTGTCCCCATCGATTTTCCGGTCTTTTACGTGGGCGGCAAAATTGCCTTGCAGAAGGGTGCCCAGCCTCTTTACTACCCCCCTGCCGACCGCAGCCAGGGGTACAGGCTTCTGCATTCTCGGGTTGACGATTCAACGGCCTGGGCGCAGGTGGTACGGGCGAGTGGGTTCTCACACACATTCCCCTATACCAATCCCCCTTTTTCCGCACTTGCGATGGCGCCCTTCGCAAAAATGCCATGGCGGCAGGCCTATCTCGCCTGGCAATTGCTGATCATAACGATGACCGCAGCAGCCATATTCCTGACCTTGAAGCTCGTTCCTTCCGAATCACTTTTTGCAACCTTCTCGATTACACTTGCGGCGGTCTGTTGCTTCTCTCCCTTTAGAGACAATCTTATTTTGGGTCAGGTCAATGCCCTGGTTCTGTTTCTGTGGGTCCTGGGTGTCTGCCTTCTTAACCGTCGCCAGCCGATTGCTTCGGCATTGTGCTTTGCCCTCGGCACACTAATCAAGCTTGCCCCCGTTGTCGCAGTTCCACTCCTTGCCTTGCGCCGGCAGTGGCGTTGGCTGGTCGCTTACGGGGTGTGGTTAATTGTCCTGACAGGAATTTCTGTATGGCGGCTGGGATGGCAGAACAACCTGACTTGGCTGACGGCCGTGTACCCGGGCATTTCCTGTGGGGTGGGGAATGCTGACAATCACTCATTACCGGGACTGATTGATGCACTGTACGCTCCCGGGTGTGTCGTCAGCTCACAGTGCCCAGTCCCTGCAGGATTGTGTCTGTTCTACAAAGCTTGTGGCGTGGCGGCCATTCTGGTCTTCCTATTCTGGTGCTGGAAAAAAAGCAAGGACGCAAGTGGCGTAATCGATGAGCTCATCGTGCTTCCCCTCGTCTGCCTTCTGGTGGCGCCCTTCGCTTGGGGCCACCACTTCCTCCTCGCGGTTTTCCCCTTAACGTATCTTTGGGCAAGGTCACGCGAGGCAACCGACGCCGAGGTGGTCACGCTGAGCCTTAGCACGCTAGCATTGGGAGCCGTCCTACCCAGTTACATAGCGGTTAGTTCCCCCTGGGCGAGACCGTTGCTCACCGTCTTGGCCATCGCCCTCTGGCCAGCGGCCACTTCAGCGATAATCTGGGTGGGTATGCGGATGTACGTCCGTTCACGACGAGGGTTGGACAAGCAACCTCTTGCCGTCGGTAGGGAGCACCTGACCGCTGCATAAGCTTCCTCCGCGATTTAATCGCTCCGCAATCTTACGGGCCGAGCTCGCTTTGATCTTCCTCCCCGTGGCGAGGGGCGGGCGCAGGTTGCCATTGCGCGCCCCCTGCATGCGGAAGTCGTCCATGTTACCCCTGCCGCTCAGGAACTCTGCCGTACCGCAGGTAGGGAATACACCGGCTTCATTGCAACTCGACGGCAATTCAAACCGCCAACCCTCCTTTTCGCACTTTGGCAGTAAACTATCGGTAGCGTTGGTTCGTCTCGGAGGCAAACATGGAAAACCGCGAGATCGCAGCCGTCTTTGAAGAAATCTCGAACTTGATGAAGATCATCCAAGACGACCCCAAATGGACTTTCAAGGCCGCTGCTTATGATCGTGCCAAACGCGCGATCGAAGGTCTCCCTGAGCGGCTGGAAGACATCGCTCGCGACCCCAACCGGAAACTGACCGACATCCCAGGGATTGGCGAAGACCTGGCCAAGAAAATCATCGAGCTCGCTGAGACCGGGAAAAGCAAGCACCACCAGGAGCAATTGGCAAAAGTCCCGGCAAGCCTGCTCGAACTCTTACAGTTGCAAACCGTTGGTCCCCAAAAAGTGCGTTTGTTTTACAAGCAAGCTGGCATCAAGAGCATTGATGACTTGGAAGCCGCCGCTAAGGCGGGCCGCTTACGGGACCTTCCGGGCATGAGCGTTAAGTCCGAGGAGAACATCCTGAAAGCCCTCGAGGTTTATCGGCGAGCCGCCGGACGCTTCCGGCTGGATACGGCCTATGAAACCGCGCAACAGCTCACCCACTACCTCAAGGAGTTTCGCGGAGTGGAGGAGGTCACACCTGCCGGCTCACTCCGGCGTGGGCGAGATACCGTCGGGGACCTTGACCTACTCGTCACAGGCTATGACCACGCTGGCATCGCGGACCACTTTGCCAAATTCCCGGGGGTCGCCCAGTTGCTGGCAAAAGGTGAAGACAAAGTGAGCGTGAAGCTCCAGAACGACCTGCAGGTTGACGTCCGCCTGCTCGACCGCGAATCTTACGGCGCCGCCCTGCAATACTTCACCGGTTCAAAGGAACACAACGTAGCGCTGCGCGAGCGTGCGAAAAAACGAGGATGGAAGCTGAGCGAATATGGCCTCTTCAAAGGGGAAGAAGCGCTGGCCCGCCGAACCGAGGAAGAAATCTATGCCAAGCTGGGACTGCAATGGATTCCCCCGGAGCTGCGCGAAAACCAGGGCGAGATCGAAGCGGCGGAAAAAGGTGAGCTCCCCAAGCTGGTGGAACTGGGGGACATCAAGGGTGACTTGCATATGCACACCACCGCCTCGGATGGCAGGGCCAGCGTGGAGGAGATGGCGGAAGCCGCCAAAAAGCTCGGCTATGAATACATCCTCATCACGGACCATTCGAAGGCCGTAACCATCGCCAATGGCCTGGACGAAAAACGCGCTGTGGAGAACATCCGCCGCATCAAAGCGGCGCGCAAGAAAGTCAAGGGCATCGAAATTTGGACAGGCGCGGAGGTCGACATCCTGGGCGATGGCAGTCTCGATTATCCGGATGAAATCCTGAAGCAATTCGACATCGTATTGGCGAGCGTCCATTCGCGCATGAACATGCCCGTCCAGGAAATGACAACCCGCCTGCTGAAGGCTCTCGCCAATCCCTACGTCAGAATCCTCGGACACCCTACGGGCCGCCAGATTCTGAAGCGCGACACGTTCCTCTTCGATCTTGAAAAGGTCTTCGCGGCAGCAAAGGAATACGGCGTCATCCTGGAATTGAACGGCCACCCCGAACGCCTCGACCTCTGCGACCGGCACCTGAAGCTGGCGCGAGATCGGGGAATGAAAGTCATCATTTCCACTGACGCGCACAGCCCCGATCATTTCAAGCTGATGCGTTACGGAGTGGTGACAGCGCGACGCGGTTGGATGCGCAAGGAAGACGTCCTGAACACCCTACCACCGGAAGAGGTTCTCGAAAGCCTGCGGCCGAAAGGGCAGTGACGAGTGACAAGTGACGAGTGACGAGCGGAAGAGCAGGTGTCAGGTTTCAGGTGCCAGGTTTCAGGGGCGGGAAGAGCAGTGATAAGTGACGAGTGGGAAACTGGAGATGCAGATTAGAAATTGGAAATTAGAATTGCAGACAAAAAAGCGGAAACTGGAAATGGCCGCATTCCCGAGCTTCTATCTTCTGCTTTCTTGCTCGTCACGCGGAACTGCTCGTCCGTCACTTGCCACCGCTCTTCTGACACCTGCTTTTCCACCCGTCACGCGTCACTGCCGTTCCGCCCCCTGACACCTGACACCCGGCACCTGACACCTGCTTTTCCGCCCGTCACTGCTCTTTTCCAAACCGCACCACGATGAGCGTGAGGTCATCCGCCTGCGGAGAATTTCCAACAAATTCGTGCACCTGGCCCACCACACGGCGACAGATTTCATCCGCAGTCAGGCCTGAACAACCTTCCAGAAGATTCCGCAGCCTGGCTTCTCCGAACAACTCTTCATCGGCGGCGTGCGCCTCGGTGACACCATCCGAGCAAATCAACAAAACGTCGCCGCTTAGCATTTGTGCGCCGGCGACTTCAAACGTCGTGCCAGGGAACAACCCCACCGGGAAGTTCGCCGGGCTCAAACGGTCAACCCCGCCGCTGGCGCGGATAATCAGAGGCGGAACGTGCCCGGCGTTGACGAACTGAAAGTTGCCGAGGCGATCCATGACACCGTAGAGTATGGTGGCGAACATCTCCGAGGGTGTCCGCTCGCAAAGGAAATCGTTCACGCGTTCAAACAAGAGAGCAAGCTCCGGATCGCCGGCTGCCACCGCGGCGAAGGCTCCCTGCAGGTTGGCCGCCAGCATGGCGGCGGGAAGGCCCTTGCCCGAGACGTCCGCCACGACGAATCCGTAGCGCTCGCCGGGCAGGTGCACCATGTCGTAGTAGTCTCCGCCCACATGTTCCGTCGGCATGGTGGTGGCGCAAACTTGGAAGTAGTCGCAGATCGGGAAGCGGCGTGGTAAAAGCGCCTGCTGGATGTTGCGGGCAAGGAACATCTCGTGCTGGATGCGCTCCTGCTCTTGGGCAATGCGCAACAGGCGGGCGTTCTCGATGACGGTGGCGCCTTCCACGGCGAGCGTTTGCAGCACTTGGCGGTCGAGCCCCGTTACTGCGGTGGGGTGCGAGCGCGTATCAAGATAAATGACGCCAAGCAGTTCGGGCGCCGTGATTTGGATAGTCTCACCCTCTGTTTCAGTAACCGGCAGCTTCTGTAAAGGGACGGCAACGATGCCGCGCACTTCGGTACGGATGATCTTGGTCTCCTGAGCCGTGCGGCCTGTCATCTGGTCTTCCAGGATCACTTCTTCCTGGCCCGAGGCCGCCACCCGCTCCACCACGGTGCGGGAGTAGTCTGTGACGTCGCGTCCCAGGTAAACGCCTCCTGCTCCCCGCGCAAGCTTCAGGCGGAGGTTTCCATCCGGCTCGAGGAGGAACAGCAGCCCGCGCTCCGCGTTGGTCAGTTGCAACGCCGAATCCACCAGAGCCACCAGAACTTCCTCGAGCGCCGGCGCCCTGTGCATCATCTGGGCCATGCGGAGGAGCAACCCGAGATGCTGAAGCTGCGGCGCCGGACCCGCCGCAGCCTTCTCCAGCTTTTCCAGCAGTTCCGGCAGCACGGCTTGGTCCAACACGAACGAAAGCGTGTAGGAATCCGCCACACCCAGATTGATGCGATCACCCGATTTCAGCGGGCAGGAACTGATACGTTCATTGTTTACGGTAGTCCCGTGCCGGCTCCCCATGTCTTCAATAAGGTAGCCGCTATCTGTCTTAACGATTTGAGCGTGACGTCGCGAGATTCTGCTGTCCAGCAACACCAAGTCGCTGTCGCTCTGCCTGCCCATGGTAAAAGGTGTGCGAACGATTTCGACTTCGCGCTGGTTCCCAAACGCGTCACGAACGATGAGACGTGGAACAGTATTCGCCATATGCGCCGCCTACCCGAACAGAATGGCAATGATTATAGCAAGGAACACCGAGCCGCCATAGCCCCGCCTGAAAGGATTGCCTGCAAGTGTCCTGGTTTGCGGCGTGGCACCTTCCCCCACCTATGACCTACTACCTAACAGAATACGTTTGACAAACCCCATCACGACTTCTGATAATCGCAGACTCTGGAATCGCAAAGGCATCCACTATGCAAAAGTCACGGCGCATGCTTGAAATCTTGTTGGTTTGTGGGCTGGCGGCAGGCCCCTTATTTTCATCCCAGCGCCCGCCGGCCGAGGCCCAGAAGACTGCGGAAAAGGTTCTCCTGCAAGCCATCATCATCGATACCCATGCGGACACCCCCCAGATGATGCTGGATGAGGGCTACGACCTCAACCAGCCGGACAGCCCTTTCATGATCAGTGTCCC
>Ga0326728_10009690_pt1 | contig 23023 bp, 15 predicted proteins | sample MB3enrmetagenome_FD_207602 | JGI IMG/M metagenome (GOLD analysis project Ga0326728, IMG submission 207602) | Lab enriched peat soil microbial communities from McLean, Ithaca, NY, United States - MB31MN | ecosystem: Environmental > Terrestrial > Soil > Wetlands > Peat | place: USA: New York... | reverse complement strand
CGAACCCCGATCCCGCCCCGAACCCCGCTTGCATTCGTTACCGTATTTGTGAAATGTGAAATACAGTACTAAGGCCGCTACTAGCCCAGGGGCTCCACCCTTGATATCCAGTAGGGCAGGCCTTTTTTTTAGGAACAAAGCCGAGGAGTTGTTGAAAACAAAGGAAAATGCCCGGGAACAAACCCAAGAACAAACCCAGGGCAGGCCAAAGGGGCTGGGAACTGAAAACTGACGACTGAAAACTGAGAACTTTGAAAAACGAAGCCACGGAGTTGCTTGAAAACAAAGTAAGTCGATCGGTGAAAAGTAGGAACGAACCCACGGGAAGGCGGTTGGCAGTAGGCAAGAGGCGGCCCGCAGTCAGCAGTAGGCACGAGCCAGTCGGGCAGCCGGTAGGCGAAGGGCTGGAACAACTGAAAACCGACGACCGACAAAACTGACGACTGAGAACTTTTGAAAAACGAAGCCACGGATTTGCCTGAAAACAAAGGAAGAGGGTTGGGAGAATTCAAGAACGAACCCACCGAACAGCAGGAAATAAGGGGATAGCCATAAATTCCACACCGGTAGAGTCCCAGAGAAGTTTGAAGATGAGTAGTCGAGAGAACAGACAACAAACAAAGAATCGCGTCGTTGGGTCGGGAGATGATCGAGTGATTAGTGATTGAGGCAAGGGTTGCCGCTCGGCCACTCGACGGCCAGCCGCGAGCTCTTTTGAGGGCTCGATAAACTTATCGTGATAATGCTAAACTTTATCTTGACAAGGAATGGATGCCCGTGTATAATTCAACTGTGGAATCTCTCTGTCGATTCACTCGGTCGCAAAGTTTGTCGGCGCGAGAGCTGGCTGTTGACCGTGGACCTCGTCTGCGAGGCGCCATCTCGCTTGAAGTCGCCCGCTGGTTCAAACCCTTGCGGCTATCATTCATGTCATCTACTAACGCCAGCGAGATTCAAATGCACAGGGATTACGCAACAAGCCCAACAGGTGTACGACAGCAAATGGCTTGTGAGAAGTACACATCGGTTTTGGAATACTCGGGGCCAAAGTGGGAGCGGAGATGAGTTCAACGATGCCAGAATCGGGAGACATGCTCGTCAAGGACCAAAAAGAATTCCGGAGCCAGGAATCCGAAGCCAGAACGAAGGCATCGCCGCCTCCGCATGAGAGTCATCTTGAGGATGCGCCCGATGCTGTTGATTCTGACTCCGGACGTTCGACCCCTGACTCCCCTTCTAATCCGCAAGCAGGGAAAGCAGAAGGGACGGGAGTGAGTGAACCCGGCCAAACACCGCAGACGCGAAGGAAATATGTCCGCCGTGCCGAACGGACCGCATGCGCGTGCGGATTCGTCTCCTTTCCCGGCTACCTGAATTCCTCTGGGCACCGGCGATCCGCCGTTCATCGCCATTCCAAGCAGCTCAAGGATCTGCTGGCCACGGAGGGCGTCAGTTTCCAGGAAATTGGAAGGCGCCTGAAGATTACCCGCGAACGAGTCAGGCAGATTGCCAACCGCCTGGGTTACCCGGCTGGTCGCGTTCGTCAAAAGGCGCGCGCGGTCAGGCCGGGGGTGAAGCCCGGGGGAGAGGCAGAGTATGATGCGGCATTTAAAGACAAGTGGGATCTCGTGGTGGCGCTGCGGGCCGAGTGCCCGTACCCGGTCGATTCCGTGGCTGATGGTCTGAGGTTTCGGGAGGTGCGGATACTGGGTACCGTGTGCCAAGTGGGAAAAGCCGATTGGCGGGGAACGCTCGGCTTCACCCACCTGGGCGCATTGAAGGGAGTCACCAAAGCCAGGGTGGTCCTGCTCAAACTACCTCAGGGAGGATGGTTGGTGATCCCGCGGGAGAAATATCGACCGGGGAATATCAAACTGGGCGAGAAGGGGAAAGGGGGACCCCACGAGGACGAGCAGGAATACCATCTGATGGTGAACAACTGGAATTTGCTGGAAGAGATGAAGGCAGAAGTTGACGCAGCGTGAGTGACTCATCGAGTCCCAACCCCTGTATTTCGTCTCGAGGCCGGCTGCCCTCCTGCCCGCGAGTTCGCCTTCCAGGGCAGGGCGAGGGGGCAGAGCCTGGTGCTGCCTGGCGGCGGACCCCGATGGACGCCGTCAGAACATCAGGGGTGGTAACAAAACTAGGCTAGCATGGTCGAACGAACAGGCAAGGCGCCCGACCAACCGGAAACGGCGCCAAGACTCGCCGCCGGGGCGCCGGATGGTCCTGGAATGCGGACGGCCTGGGATGACCAGGCAAAAGGAGAAATGCTGAAGTGAGTGAGCTGAGCCCAGCACGGCCAAGACGCAAGAAGTATATCCGCCGTTCCCAACTTGTCACCTGCACCTGCGGCTATGTGGGCCTTCCCGGCCACCGGAATTCCGCTCGCCACCAGATCTCCGCCCTTCATGTCCATGCCCAGGGGCTCAGGGACCTGCTGGCAACGGACGGCATCACTTTTCGCGAGATCGGGGACCGTTTGGGGATCACCCGCGAACGGGTCAGACAGATTGCCCAACGCTTGGGCTACACGTCTGGCCACGCTCGCCAGAAGCGGCAGCGGTTAGCCCGGCTGGCGGAGCGCAAAGAGAAGTGGGATCTCCTGCGGGCGCTGAGGGCTGACTGCCCGTATGCCATCGATTCCATGGCTCCCGGTCTGAGGTTTCGAGAGGTGCAAATCCTGGGTATCACCTGCCAATTGGCGAGAGCCTCGTTGCGGCGCCGGAACGGCTACACCCATCTGAGTGGGCTGACGGGAGATACCGGAACCAAGGTGGCCCTGGTTAAACTCCCTCAGGGGGGATGGATGGTGATGCCCCGGGAAAGATGCCGGCCCTTGGACACGAAACTGGGGGAGAGAAAGAGACAAGGAGCTGATAGGCATCACCACGATTACAACCAGATGGTCAATAACTGGAAGCTGCTGGAAGAGATGAAGGCGGCCGACGCGGCGGCGGCATGAGTGGCTTGAAGAAAGCCCCAAGCTTCAGTAGAAGTCATGGGAGCGGGTCGGAGCTTGGGTGATGCGGAGCGGCAGTACACGCTCGGCTTTGACGGAAATCACGTTGTCCTGGTTCTGAAGCTTCCCTTCGATCAGCAGGAACTGTTCCCCAACCACCGCCAGCCGGTTCTGTTCAAAAAGGTCCGGCAGGAGGATGGCGTTCGCGATTCCGGTTTCATCTTCCAGGCTCAGGAAGAGGAAGCCCTTGGCGGTGCCGGGCCGCTGGCGGGCGATCACGGCGCCGGCGATGCGCACGCGCTTGCCGCTGGGAATGCGCTTCAACTCCGCAGCCGAGCGCACACCGAGCGCCTTCATCTCGGCGCGGCGGTAGGCCATGGGATGGGGGCCGAGGGTCAACCCGGTTCCCGAGAAGTCCGCCATCAAGCGTTCCTCAGCCGTCATGATCTCAAGGGGCGAGGAAGCCGCGGTTGGCGCTCGCCCTTCCGCTTGGCCCGGCGCTTCCGAATCTTCAAACAAGGCTCCCGCCGGCCGTGCGGCCCGTTCCACCTGCCATAGGGCATCACGCCGGTGGCGTGGGCTGGGATTCGGGGTTCGGGGTTCGGGATTCGCAGAGAAAAGTCCTCCTGGTTCGTTTTCTTTGCGAACATCGAACTCCGAATCCTGAACTCCGGTCTTCTCTGCGAACCCCGAACCCCGAACCCCGAATCCCGCTTTTCTTGCCCCCACAGAATTCAGCGCGCCCACTTCTGCCAGTGTCACCAGCTCCGTCTTTCGCAACTCGGGCACGCGTCGCGCGAGGTCGTCAATCGAGGTGAACGCGCGGCGATCACGCTCGCGGAAGATCGCCTCGGCGGCCTCCTGCCGCAGCCCTTTTACGTAGCTCATCCCCAGCCGTACGGAAATCCGGGATTCGGGGTTCGCAAACAAAGATCGATCGTCTGCGAACCCCGAACCCCGAATCCCGAACCCCGCTTTTTCGAGAGTGCTTCGCCAGGCGGAGCGCGTGACGTCGATGGGCCTGACCCTGAGCTGGTGGCGCTGCGCGTCTTTCACGATCACCGCCGGGCTGTAAAAGCCCATCGGCTGGTTGTTGAGCAGCGCGGCGGTGAACGCGGCCGGGTAGTGGCACTTGAGATAAGCGCTGGCGTAGGCGATGAGCGCGAAGCTGGCGGCGTGCGACTCCGGGAAACCGTAAAGCGCGAAGGCGGCGATCGACTGCACGATTTCATCCTGCGCCTTGCCGGTGATTCCTTTCTGCTCCATGCCGCGCCGCAGCTTCTTCTCAATCTCCTTCATGCGCGCCTCGGACCGCTTGAAGCCCATGGCACGGCGCAGTTCCTCGGCTTCCCCGCCCGTAAAGCCGGCGGCGATCATGGCGATGCGCAGCAACTGCTCCTGGAAAAGCGGCACGCCCAGCGTGCGCTCGAGCACCGGCGCGAGCGACGGATGAGGATACTTCACCGGCTCGCGGCCCTGTCGCCGATTCAAATAGGGATGCACCATATTGCCGACAATCGGCCCCGGGCGGATGATCGCCACCTGCACCACGAGGTCGTAGAAGCGCTTGGGACGCAGGCGCGGCAGCGACGACATCTGGGCGCGGCTTTCCACCTGGAACATGCCCACCGTGTCCGCCCTCTGCAGCGCTTCGTAGACCGCCGGATCGTCCTGGGGCAGGTGCGCGAGATCCACTTCCTCGCCGTAGTGCTCGCGGATCAGTTGGAGCGAGTCTTCGAGCGCCGCCATCATGCCGAGGCCCAGCAGGTCGATCTTGATGATCTTCATGTCGGCGCAGTCTTCCTTATCCCACTGCACCACGACGCGGCCGGGCATCGTGGCCGGCTCGAGCGGCACCACGGAATCCAACCGCCCCTGGCACACCACCATGCCGCCCGAGTGCTGGCCGAGGTGGCGCGGAAGGTCGCGCACCGCGTGGCACAGCTCGCAGAATTTGCGGATACGCGGATGGGTGAGGTCGAGGCCCGCGTCGCGGAAGTGGCGCTCCAGCGTGTCGCTGGGGTCGCGATATTCCCAGGCGCCGACCAGGCTGGAAAGGCGGTCGAGCGTCTCACCGTCAAACCCCAGCACTTTGCCGACTTCGCGCGCCGCCGAGCGGCCGCGGTAGGTGATGACGTTGGCGGTCATGGCCGCGCCGCGTTCCCCGTAGCGCTGGTAAACATACTGGATCACCCGCTCCCGCTGGTCGCCCGAGGGCAGGTCGAGATCGATGTCCGGCCACTCGCCGCGCTCTTCGGAAAGGAAGCGCTCAAACAGCAGGTCCATGCCCACCGGATCGACGGCCGTAATCCCGAGCGAGTAGCAGACGGCGCTGTTGGCCGCCGACCCGCGCCCTTGCGCCAGAATGTTCTGCTCGCGGCAGTACTGGACGATGTCCCAGACGATCAGGAAGTAGCCGGCCAGCTCCAGCTTTCCGATCAGCGCCAGCTCGCGCTCGATCTGCCGCCGCGCCCGCTCGTTGTGGGGATCGTAGCGCCGGAGCATGCCTTCTTCGGTCCGCTGGCGCAGGAACTGCGCCTCCGTCTCGCCCCCGGGGACCGGATAGCGCGGAAACTGATAGCCCAGATCGTTCAGCGTGAACTGGAGGCGCGAGGAGAGCTCGATGGTGTTGGCGAGCGCTTCCGGCAGGTCGGCAAACAGGCGCGACATCTCCTCCGCCGATTTCACGTAGCCCTCGGAATTGCGCGCCAGGAGGCGCCCGGCGTTTTCGAGCCGGCGATGGTTTCGGATGCAGGTGAAAACATCCAGCACCTGACGCCGCTCGGGGCGCGCATAGCACACACCGTTGGTGGCAATCAAAGGAAGGCCGAGCCGGCGGGCAAGCTCAATCGCGGCTTGATTGCGCGCCTCCTCGTCGCGATGGAAATGCCGCTGCAGCTCGACGTAGACATTTTCGCGGCCAAAGATTCCCATGAGGCGATTCATTCGGGAGTCGGGAATCGGGAGTCGGGAGTCGCAGAAAGAGACGGGATTCGGGGTTCGGGATTTGGGGTTCGCAGAGAAAGCTTTTCCAGGTTCTTCTTCTTTGCGAACCCCGAACCCCGAATCCCGAACCCCGGCATTCGCGGCGCCGGTGAGGCAAATCAATCCTTGAGCATGCTCGGCCAGTTCGTCTTCCGTCACCGCGCCCTCACCCTTCTTGGCGCGCAGCTTCATGCGGGTGATGAGCCGGCAAAGGTTCTGATATCCGGCGCGCGTCGCCACCAGCAAGGGATAGCGGCCGCCATCCGTGGCGGTGACTTCCGCCCCGATGTGGGCGCGAACGCCGGCCTTTTCCGCCGCCAAATGGAAACGCGGCACGCCATAGACACCGTCGCGATCGAGGAGCGCCATCGCCGGAAGACTCCGCTCTACACACGCTTCGACCATGTCTTCCGGCAGCGAGGAGCCTTCCAGAAAACTGAAGGCGGACCGAGCGTGGAGCTCAACGTACATGAAAACGTCCGTGGTCCTTTGTCCTTGGTCCCTTGTCCGTTGTCCGTTGCCAAGAGAGCGATGCCCGTTAAATCACGGCAGTCGATAGCGGATCGATACGATCGCTCTCCCGCAACGGACCACGGGCTACTGACAAAGGACCAAGGACCAAGGACCAAGGACATTAATCGTAGGTTCCTTCAACAAACCAACTTCCACTTTTGAGATCACGATAAATGCGATACAGAGCCGTTCTTGGTCCGTCGCAAGATGTCCGTTGCCCGTCCCGCGTCGTCTGCGAACCCCGAACCCCGAGCCCCGAATCCCGATGTCCGGCCACGGACGACGGACCACGGACCACGAACGTCTTCCTGAGAGCAATATCCCACTCTTCCCGCTCCCACGGCTCGTCCGTCCACCAGCCACCCGAAGCGCGCCAGGGGCCGGCAGCCAGCACCACGTCGCCCCGCGCGTCGCCCCTCATACCGAAAGCGAAGACGCGCACCGGGCGTCCGTCACGTACTTCCACCGTCGCCTGCAGTGGCGGTCGAAACACGCGCAGCGCCAGGCAAATTGACGATCGTCGATAGTCGATTGTCGATTGCTCCAAAGAGGAGCTAGGGACTAGAGGCTGGGGACCAGTAAGAGAGAACGAGGAATGATGAACAATGAATGATGAATTACAAGAGTCGGGTTTCGAGTTTCGAATTTCGAGTTTCGAGTTTCCAGTTTCCAATTTCGAGTTTCCAGTTTCCAGTTTCGAATTTCGGATTTCGGATTTCGATCTTCGATTCTCAAATTTCAAATTTCGGATTTCAGATTTCGCGCTGGATGGACCAAATCGGCTCATCCGAAACGCGCCCGGCCGGTGCGTGTCCACCAGTTCCGGCGAGCCGACATTTTCTTGCCCCACCACACCGGCAATGCGAGCCAGCGTCAGCTCCAATTTTTCCGGGTCGGGCGAGAGCGGAAGAAACAACCCGCCTTGCGCCACGCGCGGCTTCACCGGCTCGACAGACAGCATCACCTTCACCACCGGCGCAGGCGGGGGGGCTGACTGTAAGTTCAGCAGCAGCAGTTTCAAGAGCAGCTTGGAATTTCGCGTGGGGACGGGCAAGTGAATTGTCGATTGATGATTGACGATTGACGATTGATCGGAAGAGAGTCCGTTGTCCGTTGTCCGTTGTCCGTTGTCTTCTACAACCGATGACAGACCATGGCCGATGGACAGTCCGCCCGACGGTCCGTTGTCTTCTGCAACTGACAACTGACAACTGACGACTGACGACTGGTTTTCCAGCTCCAATCGTAGACAAATTTCGTGAGTGGCGAGTGACCGCGCCGCCAATCGAGCGCAGAGTTGATCGAGGAGTCGTCTCACGATGAAGGCCAGCGGATCGAGCAACTCGATGGGGTACTCCAGCTCCATGGCCTCTTCGAAATGGAGCATCGTCTCAGCGAGAACTAGCGGGCGGGAAGTGGCGCCCCGCGCCAGCTTCTGCAAATGCACCCCGAGCTGCCCCAGGCGCTCCGAAAGCTCAGGCGTCGGCAGTGCTGCAAGCGCCCGAAGCGTGTGGACGCCCCAGCGACGAAGCGTTTCCAAGGTCGCCGGCGGCGGTGCGAGGACCTCCACCGGCAAGGGTCCCAACCTCTTGCCTTCTTCGCCGGCGGGGATCAGGGTGAATCCGGAAAAACCGCGTGCCGCGTGTACTGCCGCATCAGGATTGACGGCAACCGCAATGTGCGCCGCGAGCCCAAGTTCCGAAACGCGCTTCGCCAATCGGCGCGCCATCTCTTCCGGCGGGCCGATCACGCGGTCGAGCCCGGCGAGATCCAGCACCACGGTATCGAGTGCGGTCTCCTCGACTCGCGGCGAGAAAGCGAGACCCAGATCCAGCAGCGCGGCGTGCGCGGATGCCTCGGCGGCGGGCGAGCGCTGCCGGACCTCAACCGAAGCGATCTCGGCCACCGTGAGCTTGGGCATGCTGAGCTTCACTCCCGCGTGGTGCGCCTTTTCGTTCATGGCCACCACGTTGGCCACCGGCGGCGTGCCGTCAACAACCGCCACCGCCCGCGAGCCGATCGCTGGCTCGCCACGCGTCACAGCGCACACGGAAAAATCGGGGATGTAAATACAGGCAACCATTTTAGAAACTCGAAATTAGAAACTGGAAACTAGAAATTCGAAATTCGAAACTCGAAATTCGAAACTAGCTATCAGCCGTCAGCTATCAGCCATCGGCTCTCAGCAAGACAACCGGACCTCTTGCTGAGAGCTGACGGCTGAAAGCTGCTTCCGCTGATGGCCGAGAGCTGTTCTTTCGCAACGGACAACGGACCACGGACAACGGACGTCTCCTGATCAGGCAAACGAGATCGAATAACCTCAACCTTCGGTCGCAGACCATGCAGCAAACAAGCGTGAGAAACCGTAGGGGCACCCCTTGTGGGTGCCCTCGGTGCCAAGTAATCGCCCCGGTAGTGAGGGCTCGATGCGGGGTGCCCACAAGGGGCACCCCTACGAATTTCGAACTTCGGCTTTCCAGTTTCCAATTTCCAGTTTCCAGTTTCACTGCGAATCCCGAACCCCGAATCCCGGCCCCCGGAACCAGTCCAGCACACCGTGCCCGGCTCCAGTCGCAGCACGAGGGTTGCGCACGTCTTTGCATAAGGCTCTCGCTCCAGAAAAACCAGTAGGGTCGGCGTGTGCTCGACGGCGCGCCGAAATCGGAACCAGGAAGCAAGCGGCACACGGCGCCCCATTTTGGGAGGCACATTGCCCAGGTCCGCGACGACCAGGCCGAACCCGCCGCCCGCCAGCAGCAAGTCCGTCGCCTTAAGCGCCTGCTCCAGGTGGGTGCAGCGTACCCAAAGCAATCGCCGGAGGTCCACGCCCGCGCCCGGTGCCGAGCAGGGATCGAACGTGTCGCTCGCATCCACCAGCGCGCACTCTTCCTCACGCCCGGTCGCGCTTGCCAGGATTGCATGCAGCAGGCTGGTGCGGCCGGATGAGTCCGGCCCGAAAATTTCCGTGAGGCCGCCGCGCGGCAAGCCTCCGGTAAGGGCATCAATTTCTGCGGCCCCGGTGGGAACGGTCTCGATCACCTGCTGCGGGCGATCGATAAAAGGCGAAAGGACGCGGCCTTCGAGCGCCGATTCCACCTGAGCCCGAATCAAAGCGGCTTTCATGACAGTGCTCCCTTGAGGGCGAGCGGAAGCCTCGGAGCGGGTCGCTCCGGCGCGTTGGACTTTCGCTTTTTATTCGCCTATGGGAAATTGTGCGTCAGGAAGGAATCGTTTGTCAAGAGTTCTGGGAGCGCGGTGGTGGGTCAGTTTCCAGGTGGCCGACGATCCACTCAGAATTTGTCGGGGCGCGAACGGCACTTCTATGTGTCGCACGTTATACCGCCAGTCGCACCGACCTGCTTGAAGTGTCTGGAGACTTGGGTGAGCGACTCTGAGTGCAAGGGGATTCTACGAAACGAATCCGTGTGCATGTTCGGACAGACGGACTCCCTTCGAGGAAAGACCCATGAGGGAAGCGAAACTCTTGAATGTCACCGACGGTGAAAATGCACTACGGTTGAGAAGGTGATGTTTTCTCCTCCCGGTACAGCTTTCCACCCTTCATTACAGCATGCAACTTTCCAACGTTTCGGAGATCATCCAGTGGATTGGCATCAATGATGATAAGGTCGGCGAATTTGCCGCGCTCAACTGTACCCAAGTCATTCTCTTGGCCAAGGATTCTAGCGGCGTCGCGCGTGGCCATCAGAATCGCTTCCATCGGAGACGAGCCCATCTGGGTCTCGCCGTACAAAGCTTTGTACTGCTGTCCGTGGATCATTAGCTCAGCGCCGCAATCGGTTCCAAAGCCGAGCAACACTCCTGTCCGGCGCGCCTGCTGCATGCCGCGAGCACCGCGCCCGAGAGCCTTTTCGGGATTCCAGCCCTGCTTTTTCATCTCCGCGGTTTGCTGTTGCAGCGCGACAGCGGCCCTTTCCAGTGCTGAGACCACTACAGGTGGAAAGACTCGCCGCGCGGAATCATCCACCATGCTCGAAGGGTCCCCAGAGGCGTAACGCTGAACGTAGAGTCCCCCCATTCCGGTACCCAGGAACATGTGCTTGGCTGCCATCTGCCGGAGCACGGCGTCACCGGCGCGCAGTGGCGCGTTGTGCTCGATTCCGTCGACGCCCGCATCGATGGCCAACTGCACGGCTTCATTGGCGGGAACATCCGTGTGAACGGTGACGCGGCGACCGAGATGGTGTGCCTCGGCCACGATCGCGCGTACCTCTTCCAGACTCGGCAGCGGCCGCTGGTTTGTGAGGCGAACCTTGATTAAATCGGCGCCCAGCGCGACCAGATGCAGGACTTGTTGGCGTGCATCGTCAGCCCCGTCATACTCCAGAAAGCTCGCATCCATGTACGCTTTGGACGACTTCTTCACCAACTGCTGTCCCGCAGCAATCACCCTGGGACCCGGGAACTTGCCGCTCTCTATCTCCTCTCGCACCTTGAACAGCAGCGGAGTGGAGCCCACGTCTCGAACCGTAGTGACGCCTCCAGCCAAATCCAGGCGGGCGTCGTCAAGTGTCAGTTCTCGCAATTTGTCAGGTGTTGCCCACTCTGCCGGAAGTTCTCCCAAATCGCCTAGTCCAACATCTTCGAGATGACAGTGACAATCAATTAAGCCCGGGAGAATGAACTTGCCGCGGGCACCGATGATCTGCGCGTCCTTGGGAATGCGGACTGACTCGTGATTACCGACAGAACGAATCCGGTCACCCTCGATGAGGATGACCGCGCCGGAAATTGGAGCGCGCCCGGTGCCGTCGATGAGCGTCCCACCCTCAATTGCAATCGCGTGCGGCATCTCAGCAGCGTGCAGAAGAGATGTAACAGTATTCGACCCGCAGACCAGCAACGCGGCAACGGATAGTAGGCACGCTGCCAGTACTATTCTCTGGCGACCCGCTCGCTCATCCGCAGGTGGCGCCGACGCTAACCGGTAGGCGAACCACCGAGCAGCAGACAAGAACAAGCCGAGCCCGACGATCATTGTTGGGAGTGAAACTGCGCAGTGTATCGAGTGCCTGAGCAGATGTGGGCTGATCCGCAAGGACGTCGATGTTTCCATCATCGTTGTGAACCTCTACCAATCAATAGTACGTACCAACAGCTTGTCGAGTTCCCGGAGCTGGCTCGAAGATAGCTCTATGAGGATCGACTTCTGGGGTGGGTGTTTCCTGTTGAAACTTGCGTCTCGGAGCGGGCGTCCCATTCGCTTTCGCTCAAGGCAGGCCCGCCCGCTCTTCATTGACGATTGAAAGGACGGGTCTGGGGGCGCACCTCAACTCCTCAATCGGCAATCAGCAATCGGCAATTCCCTCTCCTCGGCCAAGGCTCGCTTAAATAGATCGCATTGTGATATAATTTTGTTGTATGAATCCGCCGTCTTGGTCCGCCAGGAAGCCTGCCGTCGACCCGTTGATCCGGCGCCAAGCCTGGTTTCGGTACCAGTTGCGCCGCTTTCTGGGTTTCAGCGAGCGGGCCGCGCGCGCCTCCGGCCTGACGCCGCAGCAGCACCAGTTGTTGTTGGGCGTGGCAGGCTACACGGGGCGCGGCTGGGCGACGATTTCGGAGCTGGCTGAGTTTTTGCAGGAGCGCCACAACGCCGTCGTCGGCTTGGTGGAGCGCAGCGCCCGGCGAGGCTTGGTGCGCAAGGAGCCGGGACTTACCGACCGGCGGTTTGTACGCGTATTACTGACGGACAAAGGGCTGAAGATTCTGGAAAAGCTCACCAGGGTCCACCGTGAGGAACTGGCTCGGGCCGAGGGTCGGCTGCTGACGTTCGCGAAAGCGAGGCCGGGCACGATCGAAGAGAGCCCAGGAGCCTAGATGAGCAACGCGCAAGCCGCCATTCCACACCGCCGCCCTGAGGCAGGGCGTAAGTGGTTTCGCGAATTCGGCGTCGCCCTCGACCCTAGTATCGTCAAGATCTCAGTCTATGCGGCGCTGGTGGGCTTCATCGCCGGCCTTGTCGCTCAGGGCCTGCTCGAACTGATCTACCTTTTCACGAACCTCTTTTTCTTCCACCGATGGTCCTGGGAGATCACCTACCCGGTCAACCATCATCTGGGAGCTTGGGTGATCCTGGTCCCGCCGATCGGCGGCCTGCTGGTGGGCATCATGGTGCACTACTGGGAGCCCACGCTGAAGGGACACGGCATCCCGGAGGCGATGGAAGCAGTGCTGGCGGGCAAGAGTCGCGTGCGCATGCGAGTAGGCATCCTGAAGCCCATCGCCACCGCTTTCGCCATCGGCACGGGAGGGCCGTTCGGCGCTGAGGGACCCATCATCCAGACGGGCGCGGCATTCGGCTCCATCTTCGGACAGATCGTGAAGCTGACGCCTTATCAGCGGCGCGTCCTGTTGGCGGCAGGTGCGGCGGCAGGCATGGCAGCTACGTTCCTTGCTCCCTTCGCCGGCATACTGGTGGCCATCGAGCTGCTGCTGTTCGAGTTTCGCGCCCGGTCCTTCGTGCCGGTGGCGATCTCTTCCGCCGTGGCCACGGCGGTGGCGGTCCACTTCCGCGGTTGGAATTCCCTCTTCCCCACCCCGGCGTTTGCACTCAAGAGCATGCAGGAGTTGTGGCTGTTCGCGCTGATGGGCGTCATCATGGGGATCATCGCCATCTTGATGATCCGCGTTCTGTTCTGGCTGGAAGACTGGTTCGACCACTTTCCCCTGAAGCCGCCGGCAATCTGGGCGCCCGCAGCCGGCGCTCTCCTGCTGGGGATCATCGGCTATTTCTATCCGCAAGTTTTCGGCACCGGGTACGACACCATCCGCGCCATGCTCAATGATCAGCTCTCGGTAGGTAAACTGCTGGGCGTCTCCATCGCCAAGTTTTGGGCGCTGGTGATTTCACTGGGCTCGGGAACGACCGGCGGAGTTTTCGCGCCCTCGCTCATCGTGGGCGGCGGTGTGGGCGCCGCTTACGCTACTGCTTGGCGCCACTTTTTCCCCAACTTCGTCACCGACCCGGCGCTCTACGCGCTGGTGGCCATGGCGGCGGTGTTTGCCGGCATCGCCCGCGCGCCCTTCACCAGCATCGTGTTTCTCTTCGAGCTCAGCCGCAATCCCAACTCACTGCTGCCGCTGGTGGTCTGCTGCATGGTGTCGGACGCTTTCGTGCGGCTCTTCAGCGCCGAGTCGATCATGACCGGCAAGCTCATCAAGCGGGGTCTGATTGTCTCGCAGGACTACTCCGTGCCGGTGCTGATGCGGTCGCGGATCGAGCAAGTGATTCACAAGGAGTTCACCACCATTTCTGCCGACCAGGACGTCCAGGAAATCGTGCGCGAGGTCGAGACCGAAAGCGGCGACGTTGTTCCCGTGGTCGAGAGGGACGGCCGCCTGGTTGGCGTGGTGGAACCTCACGACCTGCTGAAGGACGTCCATCAGCCCCTCAAGGCGCGCGAGATCGCCCGCCAGGACTACGTGCTGGCCTATCCAGGCGATACGGTCGACAAGGTCACGCGCGACATGATCGCCCGCAACGTGGAGAATGTCGTCCTGATGGACGGCACATCGAACGGCAAACCGATCGGCACCGCCCGCGCCGCCGATATCCTCAAGCTGCGCCGCTGGGTGCTGGAAGAAGAAAGCCGCGAGGAGCCCGGCAACGGTGATGGCGCGGCAACGGTCGTCCCCGCTTCCTGATAGAATGTCGGGGGAGAGTGTTCCGCGGTGAATTCATGAGCGAGCCGACCTGGAAGATTGAGGTGCTGCTGGCAGGCAGTTGGCGCGGCGCCACCTCGGTGCTGCTCTCCAACCACAACCAGCGCATTGTGGTGGACACCGGTCTGCCGCACGAGGCGCACCAACTGGTGCGAGCGCTGGAAGCGAAGAACCTCACGCCCGCGGACGTCACGGCGCTCGTCAACACGCACTTCCACGTCGACCACGTCCTCAACAACCTGCTGTTCCCCGCTGTTCCCATCTACGCCTCGCAGCAGTCGCACGACTGGTGCTGCGCGCTCTATTCCGACCTGAGCCACCAGCTCAACTGGGACAAGCTGGTGCTGAAGTACTATCCGGAGACGTTCGATTACCAGAAGGCGCGCGAACGCATGGCGGGGCTGCGCAAGTTTGCCCTGCGCTGGTGGGACCGGAAGCGGCTGGGAGATCCATCGCAGTTCCGCTGGATCGAGGCCCGGGCGCTGCCCGAGGGGCTGGAGGGTGTGGTCACCTCCGGCCATGTGCCAGGCCACCTTTCGCTGGTGATGCGGGGGCCACGGCAGTCAACCGTCATCGCTGGTGACGCACTGCTCTCCCGCGAGCACGAGGAGCAGGTGGCCACCATGATCCCTCACAACCTCGCCCAGTTCCATTTGGATCGCGCCCGCCTTCTCGCTCTGGGTCAGCACATTGTTCCCGGTCACGACCAGGCATTCTCCATTGCATCGCCCGCCGGGGCATCCCCGGCCGACAGCCGGGGCCAGCGGCAGTGAACCGATCCGCCTCCCACCAAGAGACGGGGGCGCCTTGCGCTCTTATCGAGAAAATCAGTAAAATCGCGAAGAAGGCCTCGTTGAAGTCGGGCGACAAGGGCGCGAAGCTTAGCAAGGAGTGAGGAATGAGCAGCGTACGAGTATTGGTCGGCACACGCAAGGGCGCTTTTATCCTGACATCGGACGGAAAGCGCGAGCAGTGGGATATCAGTGGTCCCCAGTTTGCGGGCTGGGAGATCTACCATATGAAAGGATCGCCCGCTGACCCGAATCGGCTGTATGCGTCGCAAACCAGCGGCTGGTTTGGACAGATCATCCAGCGCTCGAGCGACGGTGGCAAGACATGGGAGACACCCGGAGGCGAAAAGGTGCCCGCGCCGGGCAGCATGCCTGCCGGCGCAAGCAACAAATTCGTCTACGACGCTTCTCCCGAAACCGGCAAACCCCTCACCACTCACCAGTTTTACGACGGCACGCAACGCCCCTGGGAGTTCAAGCGCGTCTGGCATCTAGAACCGTCGCTGACCGATCCGGACACCGTCTACGCCGGAGTGGAGGACGCCGCGATATTCCGCACCGCCGACGGCGCGAAGACGTGGCATGAGCTCCCCGGACTGCGCGGCCACGGCACTGGGCCCAAGTGGCAGCCAGGCGCCGGCGGCATGTGCCTGCACACCATTCTTCTCGATCCAAGCGATCCCGGCCGAATCTACATCGCTATTTCGGCCGCGGGCGCTTTCCGGACCGACGACGCCGGCCAGACGTGGAAACCGATCAACCGTGGGCTGAGGTCCCAATACATCCCCGACCCGAATGCCGAGGTCGGCCACTGCGTTCACCGCATCGCGATGCACCGGTCGCGTCCCAACGTGCTCTTCATGCAGAAGCACTGGGACGTGATGCGCAGCGACGACGCCGGCGAGTCGTGGCATGAGGTCAGCGGGAACTTGCCCACCGACTTTGGGTTCGTGATCGACGTTCACGCCCACGAGCCGGAGACCATCTACGTGGTCCCGATCAAGAGTGACTCGGAGCACTTTCCACCCGAGGGGAAGCTCCGCGTGTACCGCAGCCGCACGGGCGGAAACGAGTGGGAGGCGCTCACCAAAGGTCTGCCGCAACGCGACTGCTACGTCAACGTGTTGCGCGGCGCAATGGCCGTCGACTCGCTCGATTCGTGCGGCGTGTATTTTGGCACCACCGGTGGGCAGGTGTACGCGTCGGCTGACACCGGAGACACTTGGGCCCCCATCGTCCGGGATCTGCCAGCCGTGCTTTCTGTCGAGGTCGAGACGCTGCCATGATTCAAACTGAAACAATTCATGCTGACATATTCACGTTAGAAGCCATCAAGGCGTCTTATAAAGAATGACCTCACACAGGTCGCAATGCCTGTCCCGACCAGAATTAAACAACGTGCGACCTTGCGGATGACTGGTAGGAAGTAAGACATGGCCATTTTTACCCCGAACGCTGGCACAGAGTTTATGAGACGAGTTCGAATATGGTCCGAGTAATACTTCCGTTCCCTCTGTGGACGCTGGCGCGCGTCGATGCCGAGGTGGAGCTCGAAATCGAGGGTCCGGTCACGCAACGCTCGGTCCTCGACGCGCTCGAGGCCCGCTATCCAGTGCTGCGCGGGACCATCCGCGACCACGTCACGCGCGAGCGCCGGCCGTTCTTGCGGTTCTTCGCCTGCGAGGAGGACCTCTCCCTTGAACCGCCGGACGCCCCGCTGCCCGACGCCGTCGCGCGAGGGGCCGAGCCTTTTCTAGTCTTGGCGGCCATCGCCGGCGGCTAATGTAGAATTGACGATTGACGATTGCCGATTGCCGATTTTGAAGAGGCGTCAGTAGTCAGTTTTCAGTTCTCAGTTTTCAGTTCTCAGTTCCCAGCGAAGGACGTTTTTCTTGACTGATAACTGAAAACTGATGACTGACAACTTCCTTCAATCGGCAATCGGCAATCGACAATCGTCAATTCTTGGAGGAGTCATGGGTCTCGGGGTTCGAACGGAAGGCTTGCGCAAGGTGTACACGTCGCCGCCGCCGCTTGCCGCCGGCAGCTCGTTCGCTCAGCCGCTCGGCAAAAGGGGCGCCAAACAGAAAAAGGCGTTTCAGGTTGTGGCCCTCGACGGAGTCTCGCTGGAGATCCAGGCGGGCGAGATCTTCGGACTCTTGGGACCCAATGGGGCCGGCAAGTCCACCACGCTGGGCATTCTGACCACGCGCGTGCGCCCCACGGAGGGTCACGCCTGGATCGGCGATTACAACGTCTGGCAACAACAGGTCGAGGCGAAGCGCCTGATCGGGGTGGTGCAGCAGCGGCCCAACCTCGATTTCGCGCTGACGGCGCGGGAAATTCTCTTGTTCCACGCCGCCTATTACGGTGTGGCGCCTGCCGAGCGCGCACGCCGGTCGGCGGAGCTGCTGGAGCGGTTTCAACTAACGGACCGGGCCCACGAAATGGTGCGCGGCTTCTCGGGCGGCATGATGCAGCGCCTCGCCATCGCCCGCGCCATGATGCACAATCCGCAGGTGCTGTTTCTGGATGAGCCCAGCACGGGCCTCGATCCGCAGACCCGGCTGCTGCTTTGGGAGATCATCCGCGAGTACAACCGGAGCGGCAAAACCGTGATGCTCTCCACCCACAACATGGAGGAAGCCGACGCGCTTTGCCATCGCATTGCCATCATCGACCACGGCCGCGTGATCGCCCTGGGTACGCCGTACGAGTTGAAGCATTCCCTTCCCGGCGGCTACTTGCTGCGCCTCACGTTCAGCCACCATTCGCCGGAGGCGGTCGAGCGCCTGCGGCAGTTGCCCGGCGTCACCGAGGTTCAGATCCAGGGAGACGGTGTCGACCTGTATGCCGATCGCGGCGGCTCGCTCATTCGCGAGATCGTCGCCGTGCTGGCCGAGTCCGCCACCGACCTCCACGACGTGCATATCTCGGAGCCGAGCCTGGAGAACCTGTTTCTGCACCATACCGGGAGGAGCCTGCGCCAATGAACTGGAGAACCTTTGCCGCCTTGCTGGCCCGCGACGCGCACGTGGCGCGCCGCAACCTGGCGACGCTGCTGTTGCAGACCATGCTGCAGCCGATGCTCTTCGTCTTCGTCTTCGGGCGCGTGCTCATCAGCAGCGGGATGATGACCGCCAGTTACAAAGGACTGCTCCTGCCCGGCATCATGGCCGTAACCATGGTGATCACCGGGATCTGGGCGGTGGCCATGCCGCTGATCGCCGAGTTTCAGTTCACCCGTGAGATCGAGGACCGGCTCCTCGCCCCTATGCGGATTGAATGGCTGGCGGTGGAGAAGATCCTGTTCGGCATGTTACAGGCGCTCCTCGCCGGAGCCGTGGTGCTTCCCACCGGATGGCTGGTCCTCGGCAAGGGCGTGGGCATCACCCTCAGCCAGCCGGCCCTCTGGCTCGCGGTCGTCTTTCTAATAGCGATCTTCTCGTCTGCCGGCGGGCTGACGCTGGGATGCAGCGTAGGACAGACCCAGATCGGGTTGATGTTCAGCATGGTGATCGCACCCATGATCTTTTTCGGGTGTGTCTACTATCCCTGGAGCGCGCTGAGAGGCTTCCCTGTGATCCAGAAGCTGGTCCTGTTAAACCCGCTGGTCTACGCGAGCGAGGGGCTGCGCGGCACCATGGTGCCGCAAATGCCTCATCTTCCGACCCTGCTGGTAGCGGCTGTCTTGCTGGCCGTGGACGTGCTGCTGATTGTCGTCGGGCTGAATCGGTTCAATCGCAAGGCAGTGAATTGATCCATTGAGTCATTGGTTCATTGAGCCATTGAAGAGGCAGGTGGTAGACGGTAGACGGCATAAAGGCAGAAGACAAACCCGCCAGATCGCTTTTTTCCAGTATGCCGTCTACTATCTACCGTCTACTCCTCTCCTCATTCTTTAGTGACTCAATGGATCAATGGTGCAATGAGATCAATTCCCGTCCATACATGCCACCAAGAATTGCCCGCTTCCACCCTGGCACGGTGACCCAAACGTAGGAGTTGGTGTGCTGCGTCACAGCCGATGGTGACCGGAATCACTGACATCACCAAGGGCAGGCAAATACGCTTGTTTGAGTCGCAGCATACGCCCGAAGGAGGCAACGCTTGCCACCCAGCCCCCCGAAGGGACCAGCGACGGCCCTCGCATCGATGTTTCCTCTGCGCCCGCGCCCGAGGCCCCTCCCAGCCCGTGTGGCAGATGTGAGATGTGACTCTGTTGATGGGCTACAACACTACCGACCGAATCTTCACGGAAAGAAGGAGAATCCCATGACGAACACAGCGCAATCTTCGGAGACGCGCCTGCACGCAATCAGTATCGCGGTGGCGCTAGCGATTGTGTTTGTGGCGGCGGCCGTTGCCACTCCACCGGCCGAAGCCCAGACTTTCAATGTACTCTACACGTTTACGGGTGGGGCGGACGGGAGATTCCCCTTCGCCGGCTTGATCTCGGACGCCAAGGGCAACCTGTACGGCACCACGCTGAACGGCGGCTCCAGCGCATGCTCCGACGGTTGTGGAGTCGTCTTCATGGTGGATGAAACCGGCAGTGAGAAGGTGCTCCACCACTTCACTGGGACCAAGGGGGACGGCGCATGCCCCTACGCAGGCCTGGTCCGCGACGCGAAGGCCAACCTATACGGCACTACCTACTACGGCGGCAGCGGAAAATGCTATGACGGCTATGGCTACGGCTGCGGAACGGTGTTCAAGGTGGATAAAGCCGGCAAAGAGACCGTGCTCCACAGCTTCACGGAAAGCGGGGGCGACGGGACATATCCCCAGACAGGTTTGATCCAAGATGCGGCGGGCAACCTGTACGGCGCTACCTACCAAGGCGGCGCTTCCAGCTACGGAACGGTCTTCATGCTGGATAAGACCGGCAAGGAGACGGTGCTGTATGGGTTCAGTGGATCGCCGGACGGGGCAGGGCCCGTCGATTTCGGATATTTGGTCCGCGACGCGAACGGCAGCCTGTACGGCACCACCGCTGAGGGCGGCGCTTCCGACGTCGGAACGGTGTTCAAGCTGGATAAGGCCGGCAAGGAGACGGTGCTTTACAGCTTCACCGGGACCGGCGGGGACGGCTCATACCCCATCGCCGGCTTGCTCCGCGACGCTGCTGGCAACCTTCACGGCACCACGGAGACTGGCGGCGCTTCCGGCGATGGAACGGTCTTCATGCTGGATAAGACCGGCAAGGAGACCGTGCTTTACAGCTTCCTCGGGACCGGGTTTGCGGACGGGGCAGAGCCCGAGGCGGGTTTGGCTCGCGACAGCAAGGGCAACCTGTACGGCACTACCTCCGCGGGGGGCTCTTCCGGCTTCGGAACGGTGTTTAAGGTGGGTAAGAACGGCAAGGAGACGGTGCTGCACAGTTTTGCCTACTTCGACGGGGCAGTTCCCTTCGCGGGTTTGCTGCGGGACGCCAATGGCAACCTGTACGGTACCACCGAGTACGGCGGCACTTACGGCGGCGGCCCTTACGGCAAGGGAACAGTGTTCGAGCTGATACCTTGAGGGAACTGGAAAGTCGAAACTGGAAATTGGAAATTTGAAACTCGCAAAGGCGGGACCGCGGACCTCGGCCTTTGAGGTCCGCGGGCTCTTCTCTTTGCACGATGCACAATTGCCGCCCGCGGTCAAATTCGCGTGGCTCCGCGAGGCCCTCCCGGCCCGTGTGGCAGACTTATCATAGGTGTGGCTCCGCTGATAGGCTATAACACTAACGCTCGGACCTTGCCGGAAAGAAGGAGGACACCATGACCAAGACAGTGCAAGCTTTCGAGACACGCCTGCGCGCCCTCAGCATGGCGCTGGCGTTCACGATCGTGCTTCTACCGGCGCTCGCCGCCGCTCCCGCGGGGCAGGCGCAGACCTACAAGGTGCTCCACAGGTTTACGGGCGGCGCGGACGGTGGACGTCCTTACGCAGGTTTGATCCGCGACGCGGGGGGCGACCTTTACGGCACCACTTACTCCGGTGGCGGTTCCAAGTACGGAACGGTGTTCAAGGTGGCTGGGGACGGCAAGGAGACCGTTCTGTACAGCTTCACCGGGTCGCCCGACGGGGCGGCTCCGTCCGCCGGTTTGATTCGGGACCCGGCCGGCGACCTTTACGGCACCACCGTCGACGGCGGCGCTTCGGACGTCGGAACGGTGTTCAAGGCGGCTGCGGACGGCAAGGAGACCGTGCTGTACAGCTTTTGTTCTGCCCAGAACTGCACCGACGGGGCATATCCCGTCGCAGGTCTGGTGCGGGACGCGAGCGGCGCCCTTTACGGCACCGCCTCCGGGGGCACTTACTACGGAGTGGTGTTCAAGCTGGCTGCGAGCGGCAAGGAAACCGTCCTGCACAACTTCACTGGACCGCCAAGGGACGGGGCAGGTCCAGGGGGAGGCTTCTTGGTGCGCGACGCGAATGGCGACCTGTACGGCACGACGCAGGGCGGCGGCGCTTCCGACGTCGGAACGGTGTTCAAGGTGGCTGCGGACGGCAAGGAGACCGTGCTCTATAGCTTTTGTTCTGCACAGAACTGCGCCGACGGCGCGTATCCCGGGGCCGGTTTGGTGCAGGACTCGAAGGGCAATCTGTACGGCACAACGCAGGGCGGCGGCGACTTGTCATGCTACTCCGACGGCGCATACGGGTGCGGAGTCGTCTTCAAGCTGGCTCCGAACGGCAAGGAAACCGTCCTGCACAGCTTCACTGGATCCCCAAGCGACGGGGCAGGTCCAGGGAGAAGCTTCTTGGTGCGCGACGCGAATGGCGACCTGTACGGCACCACCGCGAGCGGCGGCGTTTCTGACGTCGGAACGGTGTTCAAGGTGGCTGCGGACGGCAAGGAGACCGTGCTGTATAGCTTTGCGGGCTCGGACGGGGCATATCCCTATGCGGGTTTGGTTCGGGACGCGAAGGGCAACCTGTACGGCACCACGGAGCGCGGCGGCGGCTACGGCTACGGAACGGTATTCGAGCTGATACCTTGAGGGAACTGGAAAGTCGAAACTGGAAATTGGAAATTCGAAACTCAAGGCTTGAAACTCGCAAAGGCGGAACGGTGGACCTCAGCCTTTGAGGTCCTCGGGTTCTTCTCTTTGCACGATGCACAATTGCCGCCCGCGGTCAAATTCGCGTCGCTCCGCGAGGCCCTCCCGGTCCGTGTGGCAGATGTGAGGTGTGACTCTGTTGATCGACCATTCAACTAGCTTACGACACTTGACGGGAAGGAGGAGGACTACCGTGACGAACGCAATGCAGCCTTTGGGGACGCGCCAGCGTGCAGTCAGGATCGCGCTGGCGCTAGTGATCGTGCTTGTGCCGGCGGTCGTTGCGACCCGGGCGCAGGCGCAGACTTTCACCTTGCTCTACTCGTTTACGGGCGGGGCGGACGGAGGAACTCCATACGCCGGTTTGATCCGGGACGCCAAGGGTAACCTTTATGGCGCCACCGAGGGTGGCGGTGCTTACAACTGCGGAACGGTTTTCAAGCTGGATAATACCGGTAGCGAGAAGGTGCTCCACACCTTCACCGGGACCGGGGGGGACGGGAAATGGCCCTTCGCAGGTCTGGTCCGGGACGCGGCTGGCAATCTGTACGGTACAACCGAGGTGGGCGGAGATTTGAGTGGATGCTCCGGCAGCGGGTGCGGAGTCGTCTTCAAGCTGGACAAAACCGGCAAGGAGACTGTGCTCCACACTTTCACCGCGACCGGGGGGGATGGCGCACTTCCCGACGCCGGTTTGGTCCGGGACGCGGCAGGAAACCTTTACGGCACCACCGAATGGGGCGGCACTGGATCGTGCTACGGCCCTGTCTCCGGCTGCGGCACGGTGTTTAGGGTGGATAAGGCCGGTAAGGAGACGGTGCTCTACAGCTTCACCGGGAGCGGGGGGGACGGGGCAAATCCGCTCTGGGGATATTTGGTTCGGGACGCGGCGGGCAACCTGTACGGCACTACCGAGCGGGGCGGCGCTTCCGACTACGGAACGGTCTTTAGGCTGGACAAGACCGGCAAGGAGACCGTGCTGTATAGTTTCACTGGTAGCGGGGGAGATGGCCGCTCGCCTTTCGCAGGTT